>BNJT01000291.1_pt1 | contig 364465 bp, 510 predicted proteins | sample 8540491 | NCBI WGS metagenome assembly BNJT01 (sample SAMD00202455, study PRJDB9452) | human saliva metagenome | host: Homo sapiens | reverse complement strand
TAAATTTCCCGGGAAAATAAGCCACAGAAATCCAAAAGCATCCGCAATGTCTTAACCGTTGTGATGCTTTGCTATCATCATGCGATATGGAACAAACCTCCGCCGTTTGCAATCAGCACTATCAAGAGGCCGTCTGAAAACAAACGATTCTGCAACGGCCTTGCGGCCCAAGGAGACACCTGCGTACAAAAAACTGTCGTCTTATCTTTGACGGCTGCCGTCCTGCGCGTGCAGCAAAGATTCCGACCAGCAGCCCCTGCCTGCGGCGATACCGGTATAGATACGCAGCAATATTCAGGAAATCATCAGCAGCAGGGCGCGCGAGTTCGCGCGTAAAGACAGCCGCCACTGTCGATGCCGACAGTTTCATCGCCGCAGCCAGCTTGAAATTTCGTTGGAAAATGCCGAAGAAACCACCGAAGACAATAAAAATCTGCCGTGCTGACAGAAACCAGATATTTTCCGAAATCGCCGCCACCGCCGGAAAACAACAGCCCGCTGATTTACGGCGACCGGCCTGAACCAGTTTATCGAACGGAAAATTATGGCAACCGAGCATATAACGGCAAAATCCTTTCAACGGCGCTGAGTTACACGCCGAATCAAACAAAGAGGTAACCTTGAAGACAATACGCTGAACACCACCGCACATTATTTCGGCATTGCGTTTCTACGGCGTCAAAAGCATCGTGATGATAGACGGCAACCGTGTCCAAAGAAGACGCGTTGAAAATGAACTGCGGCGGAGCGTTCGGCGAACCGCCCGAACCAAAACCTGAAGATATTTTGAAAACAACGCGCCAGTCAGGAAGCCGGACTCGTCATTGCTGGAGGATACTGGTTCGATGCCGAACTGTCAGTCCGAAAACCACCGAACAGGAAACTCGTCGCCCGCTCAGCGATTTGAAACATGCGCGCGAGCAAAACCGTAAGGCCGACAGTGAAATCAACTGCATCTGGGGCGGTGGCGGACAAACCATCCAGCAGGAAAGGCCGAGCAGCGTTCTGATTCAGCAAACAAACTGCGCCCAGGCCGCAGCGGAAGCAGACAATCCGGCACAGGCCGAATATCTCCGCTCCAGTGCGATACGCGCATGACGCGAACGGGGTGCAATACCTGCGCGGTTATACGATTAATTAAAAGGTTTTGGCGCGACACGGCCGGATCGTAAGATGCGCCGTCTGAAATCTTGTTTCAGACGGCCTTTCTGCCGTTTCGAGAGATGCTTACCAGGTGACGGGTATCCGAAGTGTCGATATGAAGGTGTCGGTCATTGCATAGGCGGTGTGTTCCGCACCGGCCGCGACATCTATGATTCCTGCCAGCGAACCGTCGGCAGACAGCAGGCTGGAGAGGTCGAGCGATATCGGCGGCCCATTCTTTGGCCAGATCGGCCGCTTCGTGTTTGGCGGTAAATGCGGCGACATCTCCGTCGACATATTCGAGCCGACCGCCACCGCATCGTTGTTGTGGGTGTGTTGTCGATGGAGATGTATGACACGTTTTTGCTCTCAATCCAGCCTTGTAAAGGGCGTCCGTACGAACCGTTACCAAATCGTTGTCGCCGATGTACCGCTGAAGCGTTGTCGCCCCTGCCGTGGATGCTGACGATGGATTTGTCCATGCCGTGCAGTTCGAATTTGTTGTGGCTGACCGGTGGTTTCGGCATTGCCCAACATTTGGATGGCTTCCACCGTGCCGTTGGATTTGGCGATGGCAATGTGGTTGCCGATACGTCGACGTCGCCGCGCAGGCCGTTGTTGCGGTTTTTCTTCAACATAAATAGGCATCGTACCGGTTTGGAATTCTTCGATAGACAGATTGTTGCTCGGTGATGTTGATGTCGCCTGGAACCTGACCTTTGTCTTTGCGGCTTGATTTTGTGTGCGCGATCACCGCAATCAGGTAGCGAGAATTGCCTTCGATGGTGTTATTGCTGATATCGATGGTGTAGTCGATGGTTGCCGTGGTTGCAGCACTTTGCCGCCGTATGTCTCGTACGTGAGCGGTCGGTGCGGTCATGTATACAGTGTCAGGCCTTTAATCGTGTTGCTGTTGATGACGTACGAAGCATTGTTTTTGTATGGAGGTTTTTATACTGCGTATTGGTTTGCAGTTGGATTCAACAGCTGTGGTAGTTGGCGGCAAATCGTCGTCCACCGGCAGGCGGAATTTCGCATCCTGCGTGATGACGTTATTGGTGATTTTGATGCTGTCCATTGTAAATTGGCGGTTGTAGACACCGATACCGTATAACCGGTCGCCGTTCAGCGTGGTTGTTGTTGATGACGATGTCGTTGCCGTCGTGGACGTCCGCCCCTTGCGTAGTTGTGGTCGCAGAGTTGTTGGTAAAGGTGATACCGCATAAAGCAGCCAACATAGCCGCAACGCCGTAACCTGTACCGCCGTCGGCCTCGTGGCTGTTCCAGTCGAGTCTGTTGTGGTCGGCGGTAAAGTTTTCCGATAGGCGAAAAGAACCGGCGACGCGGTTGTTGTGGCAGGTGAACAGTTCACGACGTTGCTGTGCTCGCCCAAAGGCAGCGTTCCGTAATTTCTTGCCGATTTCGCCCTGGATCAGACGAGTTTTGTGTCGCCCCGCTGCTGAGCGGATCCTGTCATGTGGCTGTCGAACCGAAAAGACACCCGCGCGGTTGACACCGGTAACTTCCACTCCGTCGATCAGAGTGTGGTCCAATCATTGACCATAATGCCGTTTACCTGCTGGAAGTAGCGTTGCTTTTGGTGGTAGAAACCGATTGGTGTATTTGACGGACAAATCAGCAATGGTTACGCCGTTTGCCGTTGTCTACCGAAATGCCCGTGAACGGACGGATCGTCTTCGTTCGTATTGGAGTTGAAAACACCGAAGTTTGCGCTTTGTCGAAGCTGATTTCAGTTTTGCCCATACCGTCGCTTTAGAACAAAACTTTAACATTGCTCTTCAAACTGTGGTCGATTTTAATCTGATCGGAAATACAGCTTGCCGTGCAGGTATAGCGAGGCCCTTCTGCATGGGCAGCAGCAGCAAGCGCGGCTTTGATGGCGGGCAGACTGTCGGTTTTGCCGGTGGATCGGTGCCGAAATCGGATGTGCGTCGATATATTTTAAGCGCGGGTTTCGTGCATGCGGACGGTGGCAACCTCGGCCCGACGTATCATGATTGTGGGAAGCATCATTGTGATGGTCAGCGTCGTTATGGTGAGCCAGCGCAGCTTTCAGCAGCAGCCTCGGCAGCAGCTTCGCGCAGCTCGGCAGCAGCTTCGGCAGCAGCCGGCAGCTCTCAGCGGCGGCTTCTCAGCGGCAGCAAATCGACCACGAAACATTGACGGTCGGCACGCGGATGGCGGGCCGTCGAGTTTGCCCCTTTCAATTCAGGCGGCACCAAACCGACGGCTTTTGCCGCGCCGGTTTGGTCGGAATCATTTTCCACGCCGCTGCGCTGTTGCAAGTCTGTGTGGCGCACGTCGGTAGCAGTCTGGTCGTTGGTCAGGGCGTGGATGGTGGTCATCGCGCCTTTGATGCCGACGTTTTCGATGCAGGTTTTGGCGATGGGGGCAAGGCAGTTGGTGGTGGGGAGGCGTTGGAAATGACAGTCATGTCGTCAGTGATGATGTCTCGTTCACGCCGTAAACGATGGTGGCGTCAACATCTGCCTCGCACGGGGCGAAATCAGGACTTTCGCACCGCTTTCGGGGTGGGCGTTGGCTTTGATTTGCTGGTGAAGACCAGAGCCGGTACATTCCATCACCAAATCCACGTCCAAATCACGCCACGGCAGTTCGGCAGGATTGGGTGGAGAAAGACGGGATTTTGCGGCCGTTGATGAAGTGAGGTGGGTGGCATCATGGCTAATGTCGGCATCGAAGCGGCCGTGAACGGTGTCCGAATTTGGTCAGGTGGGCATTGGTTTCGAGGCTGCCATGGCGTTGACGGCGACGACTTCGAACTGGTCTGCAGCTTGTAATCATAAATGGCGCGTAATACTTGGCGGCCGATGCGGCCGTAGCCGTTGATGGCGACTTGATACCCATGGTCAGTTTGTCCTCGTTTGGTTGCGGAATGTTGGGGCGGATTATATGCAAAGTGTGGTTTTATGTAATTAATATTTTATTGAATTTGTTTAAGCTGCCGGTTTTGAATCGCGTATTATCGGATTGGATTTTAGGATGTTAAATTTCACATAAAAACATATGTGGCATAATATTCCTGAAAAATTTCGTTGTTGCATTTTAATGCGTTGTGTGAGAAGAGAGTGTGTGGGATAGATTTTATCATTGGTTTTATTAATCTCTCAGTTATACGTCAGGTGGAATCTGTTACACGGAACAACATAATAAAAGAAATAATAGGAGCCGTCCCAATCGTTTTCAGACGGCCTTCAACTAGTGAGTGCTTTATTTTGCAGCGGCGGCCTCTTTGGCTTCCTGCTCTGCTTGTGGCGGCGCAAAAATTCAATGCCTCAGCCTTTTCCGCCACACTGCCGTATTTCATGTCGCGTTGGGCGCGGCGGTAGGCAACACGTTGCTGCTTCCTCGAGTTGTCTGGCTTTGAAGTCGTCGCGGTTTGCAGCGTAATCGCTGGGTTTGCTGCGCCTGCGCTTTGGCCATTGCCCTGGCAAATCAAGTCGGTCGGATTGAACGCGGGCTTGGCTGCGGTAGGGGCAACAGGCTTGGGCTTCCTGGCTGCGGCGGCTTCGCGTCCGGCCAGCATGGCATTGCGTTCGAGCGGCGTCGCGCCGTTTTCTGGCCCGATGGCGTTCGTAACGGGCTCGCGTGTTCGGCGGCGCAAAGACGTGCCGTGCCGTCATTAGAAAGATGGCGTGCCTGTGGCAGGTAGTCGGCTTTGACCGGTTGCGCATGTGGATGCGAGTCGACCGGGCGAGGGGCAACGCATAATCCGCAGCCGGTGCATTCGTCGGCAATCGCGGTGTGCATCGTTTGCGCGCCCCCATGAAGTGGCGTCGACAGGGCGAGGCGCGGATGCAGGCGGTGCAGCCGATACAGGCTGCTCACGATCAATCCATGCCAGTGCGTGATGCTGGATTTTGGCCGGAGCGATACCGCGCTTTTGCCGAGCAGTCCGGCAATGTCCGCCATAACGGCCTCCCCTCCCGGCGCGCACAGGTTTGACGGGTGCGCTGCCTTCGGCGGAGCCTGAGCGTAAGCAGACAGCCGATGCGTGGCCGCACTTTCCCGGCATTGGGTTTTGCGGCAGCAGGCGGTTGAGGGCGCTGAACAGTGGCGGTCATGGCGGATGGCGGCCAAAATCGAAAATTATATTTTAACATATTGTTTGAACGAAGAAACTTCAGGTATGCCAAAAGCGCGAAGTTCCGATAAAGCGCATGGAGGCCGTCTGAACGGCATACGGTTTCGTGACGTAGCCTTATAATCCGATGCTTGCTTTTTAAAAGATGACGGATACCGAATCCTTTGCCCGTGCCAATCAGGCAAGCCCTACGCGCTTTGTTGCGCGCTTTCATGACAGGAAACCAATCCGCGCCACCGCCGAGGTAAACCGATGCGCCCGCGTTACAGCGCATATGTTTTGCAGAAAAGCGGCTTATCTCGTGGAAAACGACGGTACCTAGCCAGCGGCATGCTGCTGGATGTGGAAGGGATGGCGGAATGGGACGTTCAGCGCGAGTGGCTGGGGCTGGATGTGTCGGCGCACATTTCCCAAAATCGGCAAACACCATGCGCACGTGGGAATTTGCGGCACATCTCGGCACGGCGAGACATACCGCCACCGCGCGAACGGTCGGTTTTCGTCAGCATCGGCGTACTGGTCGTTTGAAGTATCGACCCTACCGTGCCGCTGCCTGCCGCCAGAGCAGGCGTGCTCTGCGGGTCGGGTAAAAGTTCAAGGCTTGCTGCGAGACGGTTTTTCTGATAAGTAAGCCGTTTTCAGATACCATTCATACTAAGGAGAGTATGAATGGCCAATACGATAAGGAAAACGTCTTACTTGCTGCACCGCCCTAAAAGGGATGAAAAAGAGCGGTGGTGTCAGCAATGACTATTCTACCTACCTTAGTATTAAAATGCCGTTAAGATGTGAAATGATTTTAGTAAATTGCGCGTATGAGCGATTGAAAGAGACAAGATAAACGGTATATTGCGTAAATATGCCTACGTATTATTGATTTTCGCGTATCCATTTTAACCATTTTCGAATAAATCCGGTTGCAAAGCCGCAACAACCGAACGCTTGAAAACGTGTTCGCCGCTCAAAAATCATCGCCTCCAAGGTGCTCAGGCAGCCGCCGGCTTCTTCGATCAAGCGCGCCTGCGGCAGCATAGTCCCAGTTTTTGTCCGCCGTGCACATAAACGTCGTAGCGGCCGCAGGCAGGTGCACTCAGTCAAAGCGCTGCTGCCCATGCTGCCGTATCGTGCCGAAGGGGCGCGAGCGTGTTGAGGCGGCTGGAGAGTTTGCCCGAACGCAGGTATTTGATTTCGACGCCGGCGATGGCTTCGTTCAGATGCCGACGAGGCGCAAAGGGGAGCGGTGTGCCGTTGAGGAAGGCGCCGCAGCCGCGTTCGGCGTAAAAACATTCGCCGCTGACAGGGTTGTAGATAACGCCCAGCTGCGCACGCCCGTGTCGGACATAGGCTACGGATACGGCGAAATGCGGCAGGCCGTTGATAAAGTTATTCGTGCCGTCAATCGGATCGACAATCCACAGGCCGCTGAATGGTTGTGCTAAATCCGCCTGCTGTTGCGCCGTCATTTCTTCGCCCAGCATCGGACAGCCGATAAGGCAGCGGCAGGCGGCGGCGAAAAGCCGTTTGCGCCGCCAAATCCGCGCTGAGCATCGAGCCGTCTTCTTTGCGGAACGAGGGCGTATTTAAAAAGCGCGGCATCACTTCCGTTTGGGCGATGTGCCGTATCACGTTTTGCAGTTTGTGTAGCACTTTTTGTCCTTGAGTCTTGCCATTTCGGCGTGCAGCCGCCAATATTCAGGATTTCCGCATTATACGCCGATAAGTTTGAACCTATGCGTTTTTACCTGTCCGAAGTTTTGTCTGCCGGAAGGGCGGTATCGCTGCCGACAATGTCGTCCGTCATTTGCATGTGTTGCGTTTGAAGCCGGACGAGGAAATCGTCTTGTTCAACGGCGACGGCAAGGGCGTATCCGGCCCGCTTGGGCGTTTTTGGAAAAAGCGCCGTGCCACGCCGAAAATCTTTGCGTGAAGAGGCGGACAACGAATCTCCGTTGAACATTACGCTGGTACAGGCTGTTTCCAGCGGCGAACGGATGGATTTTACCCTGCAAAAGCGTTGAACTGGGCGTCGGCGAAATCCGCCCCGTACTCAGCGAGCGCTGCGTAGTCAGGCTTGGACGGCGAGCGGGCGGCGAAGCGGGTGGCGCGTTGGCAGGAAATCGTTGTTTCGCCTGCGAGCAGAGCGGCCGCAATACCGTGCCGCAGGTGTTGCCGCTGGTTTTCTTATCAGGAAGCACTGCGGCAGATGCCGTCTAAGAAAACCAAATTGCTGATGGTGTAGCGGAACGCGCAGAAAGCTGAACCGGATCACTCCGTCTTCAGACGGCCTGATTTTTATGGTCGGTCGGAAGGAGCTGGACGGAAAGTGAGGAGCAGCAGGCGTTCGGTGCGGGCTTTCAGGCGGTAACGCTGGGACCGCGTATTGCGGACGAAACGGCATCGTTGGCGCGATTGCGGCGATGCAGACTGTAGCGATTTTGTTTTGAAAGATGAGGAACGGATAGCGGTTATCGTGGTTTTGCCGATACGGGTAAGTAGAATAAAGGAAAAAGGCCTTCTGAAATTGTTCAGACGGCCTTTTCTATTCGGCCGGGACGTTTCAGAGGCCGTCTGAAAATCATGCGGCCTGAGCCTTGTCTTTAATCAACAGGAAGCCCAGCTTCTCGCGGCTTTCGACGTGTTCTGCGCCACGGTGCGGCTGAGCGCGCGGATGCGGCCAATGTAGGTGGCGCGTTCGGTAACGGAAATGGCGCCGCGATGCGTCTAAGAGGTTGAAGGTGTGTCCGGCTTTGAGGACAAGCTCGTAGAGCGGGCAGGGCGAGGCTGGCGTTTTCTTCGGCGAGCAGGCGTTTGGCTTGCGCTTCGTAGTCGTTGAATTGGCGCAGCAGCCAGTCGGCATCGCTGTATTCGAAGTTGTGGGTGGATTGTTCGACTTCGTTTTTGATGGTACGTCGCCGTAAATTTGCTTTGGTGTTGCCGTCCAGCGTTTTACCCAAACTGAGGTCGTAAACGTTTTCTACGCCTTGCAGTACATCGCCAAGCGTTCGATGCCGTGAGTGATTTCCACCGAGTACGGGGGTGCAGTCGATGCCGCCGACTTGTTGGAAGTAGGTGAACTGGGTCACTTCCATGCCGTTGAGCCAGACTTCCCAGCCCAAGCCCCATGCGCCGAGGTGGGGTTTTCGCAGTCGTCTTCGACGAAGCGGATGTCAGTGGACTCGGGTCGATGCCCAATTCGCGCAGGAGTCGAGATAGAGGTCTTGGATATTGGCGGGGCGGGTTTGAGGCGACTTGGAATTGGTAATAGTGTTGCAGGCGGTTGGGGTTGTCGCCGTAGCGGCCCGTCTTTGAGGCGGCGGCTGGGCTGGACGTAGGCAGCAAACCACGGTTCGGGGCCGAGCGCGCGCAGGCAGAGTGGCGGGATGGGAAGTACCGGCGCCGACTTCCATGTCGAAAGGTTGGATGACGGTGCAGCCTTTGTCTGCCCAGAATAGTTTGCAGTTTGAAGATGATTTGTTTGGAAGGTGAGCATGGTACAGTTGTGTCGGTTGGGGAGAAGGTAGGCATTTTACTGTTTTGGTATCGGTTTGAGTTAGTTTTGTCAGGTTTGTTTCAGCTTTTTATGTATAATTGGAGACGACAATTTTTCAATTCAACGAGGAGGCTGGAAATGCGCTAACGACGAACACAAAGAACAACGTTTGGGACTTTGTCAGCTGGCGGCGCGGCGGGTTTTGGCGGCGGCACAACCCTGTTTTACCGTCTGGGGCTGGGGAAACCGGCCGGATAGAAGAGTTCGCCGAATAATGCCAATGCCTCTGCTGTGGTGATGGAGAAGCATCCGCCGCCGAAGAGGAAAAGAAGAGGCCGCGGTCAGACAGGCCGTAGTGAACGGAATGGCCGAAAATTCGGCGTCCGGAAACCGCTGCGCCGGCCGATGTCGCGCCGGCCGAAGCGTCTGCCTCTATACCGTCTGAAAACGAAGCGGCGGTAGTGTGGTGGAAAACGGTCTATGAAATTCTACTTCGCCAGCGGCAAAGTCGGATTTGGCTGCCGGTGCCGGAAGATGCGTTGAAAGATGTTTTGGCCGGTGAAAGCAGGCAAGAAGGCGGTGGTTCCGGTTTTCACGATAAAACGGGCAATCAGGCGCTAAATGAGAATTGTCCAAACAGCGCGCATTGCCGTGAAAAACGCTTTGATGGGTCTTGGCGTGGCGGAAAACCAAATCGAACTGCGTAAACCGTCCGACAGCGCGAAGGCAGCAGCGCAGCAAAGCCGAAGCCCGCCGTGTGAGAGTGGTTCTGGGTAGCGGTTGCAAATAGATGGAAGCCCGATGGAAAAATTCGGGCTATTCTGTTCTTCTGACGAGCCTGCATTGGCAGTAGAATTTGAGGCCGTCTGAATGGCTGCGGCCTTATCTTCCCGATAAGGCCGTTTTGGTTCGATGGTGGGTGATGACGGGGTCGAACCGCGCCGACATTCTGCTTGTAAGGCAGACGCTCTACCACCAGAGCTAATCACCCTAAAAACCATACCGACAAAGTCGGTATTTTGGGGATTTAGCGCGGCGGACGGCTCGAACCCGCGACCCCCGGCGTGACAGGCGGTACTCTAACCAACTGAGCTACCACCGCGCATCCGCTGCATTTCAAACAACAGCGGAAAGAAAAGCTTGGTGGGTGATGCGAGTCGAACCGCCGACATTCTGCTTGTAAGGCAGACGCTCTCACCAACTGGGCTAATCACCCGTTACAGCCGAAACTGCGAAGCCGCATTAAACCAACATCAAGCTGCCTTCGTGCAAGGTTTATTTTGCCGTAATCAGGTGTTTCCCTGCAAGCTCCAGTTTCAAAAGAGATAATTTCTTCTTTTTCTTCCAACCACTCAAAAATATCACCGGCTTGGAGCCGGAAATCCGGTTCAAGGCTGTCGAGGCGGCTGGTGTTGCGGCGGACGAACAGCAGTTTGATACCGTTGCCTGCTGGCGGCAGGTCTTGAATAGATTTGCCGATGGCATGCGCTTCGCCGGCCAGCGGAAAAGCGTGGCGGCTGATGTTTTTGCTCTTCAGAAAACGAGGTTTCGTCGTCGCTGCCGACAACAGGGTCTTCCAGCGAGGCGTAACGGCTGCGGCGGATGTTGGTAATGGTCTGATATACATGGGTATAGGGCGCGCCGTTGGCGAAGCATGGCATAACTGGCGAGGGCGAGGCTGGTTTCTTTGGTGTCGGATACGGCTTCTTCCGCGCCCATGTCGCTAAATCAGGTAATCGTCGTTGACGGCGCGGACGTAGACCGGCATGGTGGGGTGCAGCGACATGATGTTGTCCAAAACATGCTGCGTTTCGTGCATATTATTCAGCGTAATTACAACCACTTTTGCGCGGTTCAATCCGGCAGCCTCAATACTTCACGGCGTTTGGCGTCGCCGAAAGATACCGGCTCGCCTGCGCTGCGGGCGACTTGTACGCGCTTCTACGTCAAGGTCTAGGCGTAGTAGGGGATGTTTTCCTGCGCCAGAATGCGGCCTATGGTCTGACCGCCGCGCCCGAAGCCGATAATCAGCACGTGGTCGGATTTGTTCATGGTTTCACCAGCATACTGTGCAAATCAGCGCTTTCATGTCCCAGTTTGATTTGACGAAAAAGTTGATGATGGTATCGCTGGCACCCAGCAGGAACGGGGCGATAATCATTGACAGCAGGATGGCGGCGGTGGCGGCCTGCTCCAACTCGGGGGAAACCATATTGATTTTGCTGGAAATTGCCAGCATCACAAAAGCTCGAATTCGCCGCCTTGCGCAAGATAGAGCGCGCTTTTTCAGACTGTCGGCAACGGGTGTTTCATGCGGAATGCGATGATGGCTACGACCAATGCTTTCAAAACCAACAAAATCGCCAGCAGAATCAGAATTTGCCGCCAGCCGCCGATTAAGGCTTGAATGTCCAGTTTCATACCGACGGTAATGAAGAAGAAACCGAGCAGGGGATGTCGCGGAACGGACGGATGTCGTCTTCCACTTGGAAGCGGTATTCGGTTTCGGAAAGCAGCATACCGGCTACAAATGCGCCCAGCGCCAGCGACAGGCCTTCCAGTTCGGTCAGATAGGCTACGCCGAGCGTTACCAGCAACACGTTAATCGCATGAAGAGTTCGGACGATTTGCGTTTGACTACCAGCCTGAACCACGGCGACATGATTTTTGTTGCCGACGATGAACAGCACGCCCAGCGTAATGATCATTTTCAATGCGGCCAAACCCAATTCCAGCCAGAGGTTGCCGCTGTTGCCGCTGCCAATGCGGGAATCAGAATCATCAGTGGCACGACCGCGATGTCCTGCATTAATAAGACACCCATCGACATCTGACCGTGCGGTTGCCCCAGTTCGGTCTTTTCCGAGAGGATGCGGCTGACGATCGCCGTGGACGACATGGTCAGCGCGCCGGCGGCGGCAAACGCCCAGTTGAACTGGACGTCCATCAGCATCAAGATGCTCGTAACAGACAGCATGGTAACGACGACCTGCAATCCGCCCAGCCCGGACACCAGGCGGCGCATGCGCTTTGAGCTTGGGCAGCAAGGAAAATTCCGAGGCCGATGCTGAACATCAGAAAGACGATACCGATTTCGCCTAAGTAATCGGTGGCATCGCTTTTCGGAATCAAACTGAGCATACTCGGACACGGCCAGAAAAACCGACCAGAAGATAACCGATCATGGAGGGGATATTGAATTTGCGGCAGCAGATAACTGTGATGACGGAAACCAGTAGGACAATGACAATGGGAGCAAGGGAGAATTCGTGCATAGCGCGGGCGGCCTTTTTTGTTGCAAGATGAATCGTATTTTATGATAGGCCGTCTGAAAAACACGCGAGAAATAATATCAACGGTTATCGGAACGGATTGTTAAAATTATATCATTTGTAAAATAATGTTTTGTATGACCATGCGTCTGAAATATTGCCCCGAAGAGCGTCCTGTTTGAATCTGGGTGGCAGGAAGGCCGTCTGAAAAATTCAGACGGCCTTTTTGTAGCCGCTTTAATCAGGAATGATGCATGCGGGGCGAACACGGCGGTTTTTTAGCCTCCGACCCGTTAAGGCATCAGCATGCCGCCGTTGACGTGCAGCGTTTGACCGGTGATGTATTTCGCTTGGTCGGAAGCGAGGATCAATACCGCATCTGCGATGTCCTGTGCTTCGCCGAATTTGCCCAGCAGTTTGCGCTTCAAAAGGTTTTGCGGGTTTCTTCAGGCAGCGCGCGGGTCAGTGTCGGTGTCGATAAAGCCGGGGGCGACGCAGTTGACGGCAATGCCGCGGCTGCCGACTTCGCGCGCCATGGATTTGGAGAAACCGATTAAGCCCGCTTTTTGCCGCAGCATAGTTGGTCTGACCGGCATTGCCCATCACGCCGACGACGGATGTGATGTTGATGATGCGGCCGGCGCGTTGCTTCATCATGCCGCGCAAGACGGCTTTGGAGGCGCGGAACACGGATTTGAGGTTGACCTGCACGATGTCGTCCCATCTTCTTCTTTTCATACGCATCAAGAGGTTGTCGCGGGTGATACCGGCGTTGTTGACCAGAATATCCAGCTTGCCGAACTCTTTTTCGATGTCGGCGATCAGGTTTTCGATGGTTTCGGGTTCGGCGGAATTCGATGCACGACCTTCGCCGCCCCATTGCGCCAGACGCTCGCTAATCGCCGCCGCGCTGCTTTCGCTGGTTGCCGTACCGATGACTTTGGCACCTGCCGCCGCCAGCGTGTCGGCAATCGTTGCGCCAATACCGCGTGATGCGCCTGTTACCAATGCGACTTTACCGCTTAAATCTTGTGTACTCATGTTTGCTTCCTTGTTTCGAGAATAGAGTCTGTTTATTTCAGACGACCTTATAGCATAAATAGTGTGATGAATCTAATTTTGAGGCCGTCTGAAACAAAATAAGAAGCCTCCGTATTGTCATTCCCGCGTGAGGCGAATCCAGACCTCAATCTTTCAGAGATGTTTAGAGATTACCGTAATCTCAAATCTCTGGATTCCCGCCTGCGCAGGAGTGACGGTGCTGGAATTTGCCTATTTTAATCTGCTATATCGGTAAATTTCAGACGGCCTCTCCGTTTATTTGGGCAGGGTGATTTTTGATGGGGCGGTATGTCTAGAATATAGCGCAACCAGTTGTAAGCTCGTATTTTTGGTAGATTTCAGGGGTAGCTCACGATAGGGTTTGGCGACAAATTCTGCCAAACCGTCCAAACTTTTACCGTCCCAAACGAAGATATTGTCGAGGGGTGGTAGAAATCGTATTTTTGATTTCGGCGTTGGTCGGTAATCAGTTTTGCGGTAGCCGAGGGGCTTCGAAGGGGCGGAACGAGAGGCCGTTAGTGAACGGGCGTTTTTGAAATCTATCAGGATTTTTGCCTGTTTGGCGAGCTTCGAGGTTGTCTGCGAAACTTCGACGCCGATGAAGATTTTGATGTTTTCCGTAGGATAAAAACGGCGGAGGGTATCGACGTCGGTATTCAGACAGCCGATATTGAAGTCGAGCTTCGCCCAGCGTTTTCGGCCGCTTTACCGAACCTGCGGAAAATAATCGGGCGCGGTCGGGCATATGCCAGCCGATGAAATAGAAATCGTTGGGCGGGTTTTTCGGGCAGGTTGACGTCGTGGTCGAAATAGAAGTTGGTGGTCGGCAGGAAAGGATGTTTCGGATTTCGCATATCGGCGGGATCAAAAACGTAAATACGGTCGAACCGGTCGGCGCAATCCCAAATGGCGGGGAAACGGTCGATGCCGTCCCATTGGTAGTTGACCATATTGCCATGACGGGTATGGCGTTTAATCATATCCAGAAACTCAGGGAGTAGATGTCGCCGCGAATAAATAGGGCGTAATCCGCTTCGCCGTATTCTGCCAGTTTGTTTTCGACGTCTCGGGATTAATTGGGCGGATTTAAAAGTCTTTTTGGCGTTTTTGTCCCGCAGCACCAGTTGCCTGAATTTGATTTTCAGACGGCAGGAAAGGGAGGGATAGCGGAAATTCAGGTTGTCCATGACGACGCTGACGACGTTGAAGCCGTGATGGTCTGAGGGCGGCTTCGATGACGCGGTAAATTTGGTCTGTCGGCGGGCATGCCCAGAATAATCGTTTTTGTTCGGTCGGCATGGTATCTGCTTTATGCTTCGTCTGATATGTCGAGGATTCGGCGGACCCAGTTGCCGAAGGCGTATTTGGCTTTTATTTCTTCAGGAAGCGGATGGTAAGGCCGTCTGAAAAGTCTTGCAGGCCTTCGGGGTTTTCTCCGTCCCAAAATGAAGATATTGTCGGGATGGTAGAAGTCGCATTCCGCTACGGCCTGATTGGTGGTAATCAGTTTTTGTCGAAACACAGGGCGTCGAATACGCGGAAAGACAGGCCGTAATTTTCAAATTGGACAAAATCGACGACTGCCAGGCAGTTTTTGACCTTTTGCGGGGTTTTGCTCGAAGCTCAGGATGCTTGTCTGTCTAAATAGGTAATGCCGTCGTTGCCGAAAAATTTTGCTTGCGCGGTCGTCTTTGCAGTAGATGTGGAAGTCCAAAAGGCAGCCCCAGCCTGCGTGCTTCATCGAGAAAAACGGAGGTTTGATGTTCCCCTGCCTGCTTCGCAGCCGCCTAAAAATAAAGGCCTTCCGTTTTTCCGTTTCCGTCAATCGGAAAATCGAAATAGAAATTGGTGGTCGCTTTGAAACGGTGTTGGGGGTATTTCTCCACATCGTTTTTATTGAACACCCAGCAGCGGTCAAAAATAAAGGCAGATATTCGATGATGTCGGGGAAACGGTCGATACCGTCCCATTGGTAGTTGACGCATACTTTGCTGTGTCCGCGGATGGCGGAAATGATTTCTTTTGGGATAAATATTGGCGCGGATGCAAAGGGGCGTAGTCTGCTTTGCCACCTTCCAAAGGAAGCCAGTTTTTCGGCTATCCGCTTGCGGTGGCGGGAATATTTCAGTTTTTCTTGTAATCGCTGTCTTTTTATGTGTTTATGATACAAAACCGAGAATACGGCAGCCTATGTGCGGATAGTATGAGTCCCTGTCGTCGTAACAGAAGATTGATGACATTGAAGCCGTGGAAGCGCAGGTTTTCTCTATGCACTTGTCCAACCCGTACATATAGGGGAACGGCCAGTATGATGGTTTTTACTCATATGAAAATACTAAAATGCGGAAAAATTCATAGTCGGGTGAACGGATTATGTCGGAATATTATTTGTGGGACATGTAGTAAATGCGTGCCGCAGGTTTTGGGCAGGGAATTTTATAAATTCCGGCGTCAAAACGGATAAAGCATTTAACTACATGATGCTTTTTGATAATAATCGGCCTCACTCGCCCAATACCGCAATATCCGCTACCGCGTTCATTTGCTCTGCCAAACGGTTCAGCAGGTTCAGGCGGTTTTGTTTTTACGGCGGAGTCTTCCGCCATCACCATCACGCCGTCGAAGAAGGCATCGACTTGCGGTTTGACGGAAGCCAGTTCGGACTAAGGCTGGTCTGGAAAATTGCCTTCGGCAACAGCGGCGGCAATTTTTCGGCTGCAAGCCGTGCGGCGGCATACAGGGCTTTTTCTTCGTCTTGTTGCAGCAAGCTTTCATTGACTTCACCCAACTCGGCATCGGCTTTTTTCAGCAGGTTTTGCACGCGTTTGTTGGCTGCGGCGAGCGCGGCGGCTTCGGGCAGCTGTTTGAACGCGGCAACGGCTTGCAGTTTGGCGGTCAAATCGTCCAAACGGCGCGGCTGTTTGGCGAGTACGGCGGCGACGATGTCTTGCGGATAATCGTTTTGCAGCAACACGGCCAAACGCGCCTGCATGAAGTCGGCGGTTTCAGACGGCGTTTTATCGTTGAGCAAACCTTTGGGGAAGCTGTCGAAGGCCGTCTGAATCAGTTCGTTTACGTCCAAACCGTACTGCATCAGCATCCGCAAAATACCCAAGGCGGCGCGGCGCAGGGCGTAGGGGGTCTTTGTCGCCGGTCGGAATCAGACCGATGCCCCAAATGCCGACCAAGGTTTCCAGTTTGTCGGCCAGCGCAACGGCAGTAGCGACTTTGCTGTTCGGCAGATTGTCGCCGGCGAAAACGCGGTTGATAGTGCTGCTCAATGGCTTCGGCGATTTCTTCGGTTTCGCCGTCCAAACGGGGCATAGTGCTTTGCCCATCGTGCCTTGCAGTTCGGGGAACTCGCCGACCATTTCTGTCACCAAGTCGGCTTTTCGCCAGACGCGCGGCGCGTTCGGCTGCGGCGGCATCCGCGCCCAAATGCTCTGGCGATGTGGGCAGCGATGCTTTTGCAGGCGTTCGATACGCTCGGCTTGCGAACCGATTTTGTTGTGATAAACCACGTTTGCCAACTTTGGGCAGGCGGCTTTCCAAAGTCGCTTTTCTGGTCTTGCTTGTAGAAGAACTCGGCATCAGACAGGCGCGCGCGCAAAACGCGTTCGTTGCCTTGAATGATGTGCGACGGGTCTTCGGTTTGCAGGTTGGAAACCAGCAGGGAAGCGGTTCATCAGCTTTGCCGTTTTGATCGAGCAGCGGAAGTATTTTTGGTTTTGCTGCATGGTCAGAATCAGGCATTCCTGCGGCACGGCGAGGAAATGTTCTTCAAAACCGGCTTCCAAAACAACGGGGTATTCGACCAGCGCGGTAACTTCGTCCAACAGCGCTTCATCGGCGGCAATCGGTGGCTTTCAGACGGCCTGCCTGCTCGTTCAAGGCCGTCTGAATCGCGGCTTTGCGCTCGGCAAACGAAGCGACGACTTTGCCTTGCTCGCGCATTTGTGCGGCGTAGCTGTCGGCGTTTTCAATGGTGATTTCGCCGCTGGAAAGGAAGCGGTGTCCCAAGGTTTGATTGCCGCTTTGCAGGCCCAAAACGCTGACGTTTCACGATGTCGCCGCCGTGCAGCACAATCAGCCCGTGGACGGGCGCACGAAGGTAAACGTACTGCTGCCCCAACGCATCACTTTCGGAATCGGCAGTTTCTTAACGGCTGATTGATAATGTCTTCCAAAAGTTCGCCCAACGGCTTTGCCGGTTTGGACGTATTCGTAGGCGTACATCCTGCTTGCCGTCGTGGACGATGGTCAAAGTCTTCGATTTTTCGCGCCTGCTCCGCGTGCGAAAACCTTCCAAAGCCTTGGTCGGCGCACCGTCTTTCATGGCATTCGCCACGGCAGGGCCTTTTTCACGATTTTCTGATCGGCTTGAACGGATTTGACGTTTTTGACTTGAACGGGCCAAACGGCGCGGCGAGCGTAGGCGGTAAATTCGGCTGCGCCGTCAATCAGTTGTGCTTTTTCCCAAGCCTTCGGCAACAGAAGCGGCGAAGTGATTGCCTAAATTATTCAGGGCTTTTTGGGGAGTTCTTCGGTAAGGAGTTCGATTAAAAGGGTTTGGGTTGTCATGGGTAACTTTCTGTTGTCTTGCCTCATATTGTATTGTATTTTCAAGACGGCCTTTTATCAGGTTGTCCGGAATAATCCGATTGATGTTCAATTTGCCGACAGTAATTTCCGGTACATACCTGTCAATTCGTCTTTTTGTTCCGCGAAGGTGCGGATATGGTCTTTCGGCGGTCGATGACCGTATCGTCGGCTATTGAGCGGTAGCGTTCGCAGACTGCGGAAATAGCACGCGCCAGCGCTTCGGAATCGCTGTCGAAAGGGATAACCGTGCCGTTTTCACCGTCGATAATGTCTTCGGAAACGCCGCCCGCATCAGTGGCGATGACCCATACGTTGCGTAAAACGGCTTCCTGACGGTCGGTCCGAGCTTTCCTTCCATTGCGTCGGAGAAACAGCAAGACGTCTATTTCGGAGAAGAAGCGGTCGATGGTGTCTTGGTCGTGAGCGGGTTCGATGCGGAAACGTTCCACGCCGCTGAAATCGCTGTCGAAAAACGAACGTGCGCCGACGTTGAGCATATTGTCCACGACGACCAATTCGGTATTGGGGAAGCGGTGTTTCCTGAACGCTTCCAGAATCAGGTGGACACCTTTGATTTCGGCTTTTGCCGCCAACATAGCCGAAGCGGACGGTATCTGCCTTGCGCTTGTGTTTCCGAAGGTTTAGTTACGCCGTTTTTATTGACGCATAAACGGGTCTGTTCAGCGTTTTTTCGTGCGGTCGGGCAAAAATATTTACTGGGGCGAGCAGCATGTCGATTTGCGACAGGGCGCGGCTTATGGTTTTGCTCCGTTCGTTTCCTCAGGTGTCCCATTGTTCACAGAAACGGTTGTTTTCGTCAATCATGAGATTGGTTCGGGCAAAATCCACCAAGCATCATGCAGGGTAACGACAGTTTTTTAATATTGTGCTGCCTGCATATATCCACGATTCCGACGCCCATACTTTTGTATGCAGTGGATATGGGCGATGTCGGGCTGTACAGTCCGGACAATATCTTTTACAACCGCGCTGAATTGAGGGGTTGTCGTGGGCTGCCGAGTCTTTTGCGGGAACGGCGACACCGAAAACGGTAACTTGCCGTATTCGTAACGGATGGTGCTGTATTCCGGCAGCCAGCCTCTAACGGGCAGCGTGGTAACCGCATATATTTCATAGGCTTTCGTCGTCTGCGAGCAGCTTGTTCAACTGTTCTGCGACAATGGTTGCCCGCCGAACGATTGCGGATGGTAGTAAACGTTAAACGACAAGATTTTTGTCTTTTGCTGCCGAGATGTTTCGGGACGCACGGCTGCCGCCAGTTGCTTCCTGCCGATGGCTTGCGGACTGTGTGTCGGTTACCGTGCGGTATGCCGCCTGTGCCATGTCTTCACGCAGTTTGGGGGTTTTTAACCAGGGTATCGAATGCGTCATACCGTTGCTGTTCGCCGTCTGCCGAAAGATGTCGCCGTTGAAGATTACGTCGGCAAAAAGCCGCCCTCGGTGAGCAGACGGATGCGACTTTGCAATCGATGCTTCAAAGGTATTTGATATTGCTTTTTGGCATCGTTGCAACGAAGTTTTCAAGGGGGCGATGCTGATGTCGCATTCGGACAAATAGGTAAGGTATTCCGTATAGTTGCAAAACGGTATGCGCTCGATTTGGTCTTTAACGTTGTCGAAATATTCCGGGCAGCTCAAATAGCCGGTGATTTCTGAACCTGACCTATTCGGGTTTCTTTTAAAACGGCGGCAAGTGCGGGGGCGGCTTCATCAATGTTGTGCGTTTTGGTGCTCGACCGTAAATAATCCGGGATTAAACCATCCTTTTGGTTTTCAGACGGCCTCCGATACTTTGCGCCGCCATAAGGTCTCGCCGTCAAGCGCGTTTTTCCACGATATGAACCGTTTTCATGCCAGCTTCCTTCATGGCTTTTGCCAGTCCGGAAGTGGAAGCGATGTATGTCGCACGCCAACATGTGCCGCGGTAAAGTTTGGCGCCGTTGATAACGCCTTCTTTCTCCGCAGGGGCAAGCGAGTTGATGGTGCTGCTGGTCTTCAGGACGGCTTCGTCGAAAATCAAATCATCGACATCCCATAAGGTTTGGATGTTCAGACGACGGCATTCCGCAATCAAATCCATCCGCTGTCAAAACCGGGGACGCGGTAAAACGACCAAGCTTGCCAGGAAATCTGCTTTCTGGCTTCGTTGCCGTCCGTCCATGATGTGACGACAGACAGGGAATGCCCATTTCTTTCAGCATTTCCTGCTGGATGACGTGGTATTTTTGCATTGCGGAGTACTGGGTTCGGCAATGATGGCGACTAGGGGGCAGCGTGTCGGCGGCGTGTTTGGACAGCCGTTGCGTAAACGTTTTCGGGATGGTGTCTGCCTGTATCCTTTGTGTTTCTTGTGTGAAGCCTGCACTTGAGCGGCAGATTTTAAAATCTGTTTTACGCTTTTAATCGAGCAGGTTTGCTTATATGCCTGCGCAAAAACTGATATGCCTTTGCCGATGCCGCCCTTCGCGCACTTTCAAAACGCGGAAGCCTTTTGCGGTAGCGGCTGGCGGAGCTGATGGCTTGTTCGGTTTTGACGATGGGCTTGAGTGTTTTGACCGTCCACAAGCCTTGTATTTTTGCCAGTCGTTGGCTTTCTTGAAAGATATGTTGTTCCAGCTGCTCGCGGCGCTGTTTGAGGTTGCGTATGGTTTGCCTCAAATGACTGAGTTGCTTTTTCCTTCAGGGCATTGACGGTTTGTTCCAGCGACTGTTTTTCTTGCTCCAAAAGTATTGATTTTTCTTTTGCAGCAGATTGATTTGTTTTCCTTTTTCTTCGAATTGCGCTTCTGATGCGCGGTTTTGCAGCATCAATCGGGCTCAGGTTGTCTATCTGTTGTTGCAGGGATTCGGTTTGTTGCGGCATTTCTGCCAGTATATGTTGTAACTCTTGGTTTTGTGTTTTCAGTGAGGATATTTCTTGTAGCGCAATCAGAGTATCCCTAAGTGGTATTACATAAACAGAGTGCGGTTTTTCTCGTGCAAACCTTCTGCCAGTCTTCACGGTTCAAATCAGGATTTTGTTCCAGACGGTTGATCAGTGAAGAACCGTCGCCCGCTTGCGGTAGCGGAACAACACTTCGGGAATGCAGCGGGCTTCCCGCCGCTGCTTAACAAACGTAATCCAAAGGTCCCAGCCTCGTGGTGGTCAGATTTTTCGTCAAAACCGCCTGCGGCGGCAAAATCGACAGCCCTGTGCATGGAGACGGTCGAAGGGAAAACGGTTGCCTGTCAACGAGCTTCTGAGTCCGTCATAGGGTGGGAGATGCCAGAGGCCGTTTTGGGGCATCAAAGAACTCGACTTTAGGATAGACGAGTTTGCATTTCGGTTCGGCTTCCAAAAATGGCCACGCATTTTTCGAGTAATCCGGCAGGATGATGGTCGTCTGAATCGAGGAAAAGGAAATATTTTCCTTTTGCCAGCCGCGCGCGCGTGGTTTGACGTGCGGCGGCAACGCCCAGATTGGCCTGGACGGCGTAGTGTATATCCGGTTTGTCCGCTAAAAATTTCTTCCAGATAATCGGCATGTTCTGAGCCGAACCGTCATCTACGATAATGATTTCGATGTCGGGGTAGCTTTGCTGCCTGACTGATTCAAATGGTTTCTGCGATGTATTCCTTACAGTTGAAATAAGGAATCGCATGCACGGAGACAGTCGGGCGTGCGGCTCGGTTGTTCATAAAGCGGTTCCTTTTCACTGTCCTTTTTGAAACTGTTTGTTATTTTTTTATTTTTGATGCGTTGGTTTTCAGACGGCCTGAAAGGGCAGAGAGGCCGTCTGAAAAAATTAGCCTGTGATTTTCGGCATGTTGCGCAGCATGGCGTAGTAGCCGTTTTTGGCCATCAGTTCGCTGTGCGAACCTTGTTCGACGATACGGCCGTCGTCCGCGACGATGATGCGGTCGGCTTGTTCGACGGTGGTCAGGCGGTGGGCGACGATGATGCTGGTGCGGTTTCCATCAGGCGTTCGAGGGCTCTGTTGGACGAGGCGTTCGGATTCGTTGTCCAGCGCGCTGGTGGCTTCGTCCAAAAAGCAGGATGGGGGCATCTTTCAGGATGGCGCGGGCGATGGCGACGCGCTGCCGCTGTCCGCCGGAGAGCTGGTTGCCGTTTGCGCCTATGGGTTGGTGCAGGCCGTGCGGCGAGTTTTTCAGCTAAAAGTCTTGCAGATTGGCGGCTTTGAGGGCGGCTGAAACTTCTTCTCTTCGCTTCGGGGCGGCTGTAACGCACGTTTGCCAAAAGGGTGTCGTCAAACAGGAAAACATCTTGGAGACTAGGGGCGGGTGCGCGCGCAAGTCAGTCAGTCTGACGTCAACGATGTTGATGCCGTCGAGATAGATTGCGCCCGCGCTCGGCTCCACAAAAGCGCGGCAGCAGGTTGACGACGGTGGATTTGCCGCTCGCCGGAGCAGCCGACTAAGGCGACGCGTTCGCCTTGGCGGATGTCGAGGTTGAATCCGTCTAGGGCTTTTTGCCGTCTTCGCGGTGAGCGTACGTCAACGTTTTCAAATTTCAGACGGCCTGAAACATTTTGCAGGTTTTGGGTGCCGGTATCTTTTTCGGGTTCGGTATCTAAAAACTGGCAGACGGCATCTGATGCTAAAACATGGTTTGCATGGGGGATGCTGATATTGGCCAGATTTTTGATGGGGCTGAGCATTTGCAGCATGGCAAACGATAAAAGGCCATAGAATCTCGCCGATGGTGGTATAGCCTTTCTGGCTCTGCCAGAGTGCGATGAATATGACGACGGCCAGCGCGAACGAGGCGATTAATTCGCTGAACGGGGAACGGGCGGCGGTGGCTTGGGTGATTTTTACCCAAGCGGACGATGGTGTCGTTGACGGCGGTGAAGCGTTCGGCCGCCTGACGTTGGCCGCCGAACAGTTTGACGACGCGATGCCCCTGATGTACCTCGTTGACGACGTTGTTCATGGTGCCGATACTGAGTTGCGAACTGGCGATGATGCTTTTCAGGCGGTTACGGTAGTAGCGCGACAGCAACGACAGCAACGGAAACATCAGGGCGACAATCAGGCTGAGCTGCCAGTTCAGATAGAGCAATACGCAAACCAGTCCGATGACGATCATGGTGTCGCGGGTCAGGACGATAACATACGTTGCTGGCGTTGCTGATAGACTGTTCGGCCATGTGCACCAAGTTCATTAACACGGTGCCTGGGGGCGTTTCTTGATGGAATTTGGAGGACAGCAGCAGCATTTTTGTTGAACATGTCGCGGCGGACGTGGCTGATAGCCATGACGGACACCCATGTCAGCAAAATAGGTGCTGACGAAGCGGCAGATGCCGCGGATGATGACCAAAATGATAGAAAAAGACCGGCACAATCAGACCTTATTGGATGTGCCCCAAATCATGTGCGTGGAATTGCGCTTTCCAGTTTTGCAGGGGTGGCGACGATACCGGCGGCGGTATTGAGTTCCGGCGGGGCGGAAGGCGCGGCGAAACTTTGGTTGACCAAAGGTGCGATAAAGGCGGCCAGATAGCTTTCGGTGGCGGCAACGCCGAAGATGGCGAGCAGGGGCGCAGATGATGCGAGGCCTTTATAGGGACGGACGTAGTCCATCAGACGCATGAAGTTAGCTGCGAATCTTCTTTGGTAAAAAGGCCGAAGGTCAGTTTTTCTATCATGGCTTTGGATTCTGCGGGAAGTGGTTTGGCGGTCGTTTCGGTTTAGGGGTAAGGCCGCGCCGGTCTGTCTTTCTGAATTGGCGAACCGTATAATTTCAGACGGCCTCAACGACGGAGGCCGTCTGAAATTATATCTCAGGATGAGGATTATCGTGACGAAATTAATGATACTCTTTTGCAAAGGCGGTGATTCCGACCGAGGAGCCCTGTATTTCAGACGGCCTGCCGAGTTTGGAAAAAGGAGTATGCGGCGGATAATTGGCTGCCTGTAAAGCAATGGGGGCTTGGGGCGGCAAAAGCATTTTTGTTTTGTACGATGACGGCGCAAATAAAAACCGCAGGCTGTAAAAACGGTGTCCTGCGGTTTTTGTTTGCATATCGGCGGCGCGTCGCACGAATCTTAAATATTCCAGGACAATATCAATGCGTTTCGACGAAGGCCGTTACTTGCTCGATATTGGTTAACGCGGTGCAGACCGCTTCTCTGTTGATGCGTTTGGCCAAACTCTGCCAGCACCTTGCCCGCAGCCGCATTCGGCGGATTCGGTGAGGCCGTCTGAAACCAGCGCGTTGACGGTTTCCGTCCAGCGCACGGGGCTGTAGAGCTGGCGGACCAAGGCATCTTTGATTTTTCTCGGCGTCGTCGTAGGATGCGACGTCGGCATTATGGATGACGCGGATTTTCGGGCGGTTGATTATCACGCTGCAGCGCCTCGGCCAATTTCTCGGCGGCCGGTTTCATCAGGCTGCAATGTGAGGGGCACCGGACACGGGCAGCGGCAAGGCGCGCTTGGCGCCCGCTTCCTCGCGGCATTCATGGCACGTTCGACGGCAGCGGCGTGGCCGGCAATCACCACTTGTCCGGGGGAGTTGAAATTCACTGCTTCCACCACTTCACCCTCGTGCGGCTGCGGCACAAAGGGCTTTGACTTGCTCGTCTTCCAGCCCCAGCACGGCAGCCATCGCGCCCGAACTCCCTGCGGAACCGCCGCCTGCATCAGTTCGGCGCGCAGGCGGACGAGTCTGACGGCATCGGCAAACGACAGGGCATCGGCGGCAACAAGGGCGGTATATTCGCCTAGCTGTGTCCGGCGACGGCGGCGGGTGTTTTGCCGCCAGCCTCCAGATAGGCGCGGTAAGTCGCTACGCCAGCGGCCAGCATGATGGGTTGGGTGTTGACGGTTTGGCCGATGATGTCGGCGTCGCTGCCGTTAATCATGGCCCTGCAGGTCTTGACCGAGAATGTCGGCGGCCTCGTCGAAGGTGGCTTTTAACGACGGTTCGGCCATCAAAGCCGCTCATCATGCCGAGGCTTTGCGAACCTTGTCCGGGAAAAGAAAAATGCAAAAGACATGGGATTCCTTAGTTTCGTAAGAGGGAAATAAACGGTTTTGTCGGCATAATGTATCAGCAGAGCGTAGGTAATGGCAATATTGACGGCGGCAGTCAGCCAGAATTTGCGCACGAAAGGAACTTTACTGGTTTTGTGGTTCAATGCGCTGCGGGCAATCAGCGCGCCAGGCCAGCCGCCGAACAAACCGAGTTTGTGCAACAGGTTTTCGGGAATGCGGCCGAGGTAGCCGCCGTCTTTTTATTGTTTTTTCAATGCAATCCGTTTGTCTTCGCGGTAATACCAGAAGGTTGCGGCGGATACAAGCAGATACACGACGGCAAGTTTCCTCGACAACAAGGAGACTGCGCCCAAATAAGCGGCGGAGGCGACGATTCCCGCCATCAGATTGATGATATTGATTGGCGGGGATTGCTGCGGACGGTCGTCTGACAGCCTTTACCTCGTCGCCGCGCAACACCACGCGCGCTGCTTTTTGCTGCCGCAGCCGTTGGCGGGATGGCGGTAAAAAGCTGACGGCCTGACCGGTTTTCGGGCGGCGGTTGGTATAGTGGAAGGCGCTGATGTGGAAAGAAGATATTATGGGTTTTGCTGCCGTAGTTGATAAAGCCGTAACCTTTTTCGTCATCCCAACTGATAATAGAACCTTTATGATGCGGTTGACCGGCAGGTTTTCGGTCGTTGCCCGTGTTTGGGCTTTGTGGACGGTTTCTTCCGCCGGCGCGGTCGGAGGCAATGGGATGCTTTCTTTCGGCAAGCTCGCGCCGCAACCGGCCGGACGCGCGGGGAAGGTTCTTTCTTTGCGGGAACTGTTTGTTCTAGGGATAACGCTTCTTTCAGCAACCATTGGCCGTTGCTGTGCTGGCACAGGCGGCCTTCCAGGAGTTCGCCGATTTCGGGCACGCGGGTTTGGTCGGTGAGAAACTGACCCAATACGAATACGGGGCGGCCTTTTGTTTTTCTTGCTGCTGCCGTAACCGCCGTTTTTGCTGGAAGTCCCATTCTTCCAACGTAATGACGGTTTTTCGTCAGGATGATAATCGGGGACGGGGGAGACATCGTGTGCGACGGGCTGCTTTTTCGCCGGCATCCAGATAAAAAGCCGACACGGTCGCCCGATTTCGGTGAGAGGTGGTTTGCGGTGAGCGATTGTCCGTCGGCGAAAAATCCGTTGCGCCGAATCATCGGGGAGGATGGAGCCGCGGTGCAAATCGTTAAACCAGTGAACGATGGTCCCGTAATATGTTCCATTGTTGTTATGATAAGTTGATTGTTATGGATTCCGCCGTCCGTATTTTTGTTAAATCGCCCATGCGGATGGAAAAACGGATTAGCGGCAATATGGTAAATTTCGTAAATTATACCAACTTATCACAACCATTGTTAATGAAATATGCAAAAGGTCCGTCTGAAAAAGCGGAATGTCGGTTTTTCCGCTTTTTCAGACGGCCTTCAGGTGTTTCCGGTCGGTATTTCAGCAACGACTGCGCCCATGCGAAGCCGCCGCCTATACCTTCAAGCGGCAGGTTGTGGCCGCGTTGGATTTGCCCGCTTTGGATACCGGTGTCCAAAAGCCAGCGGGATGGAGGCGGCAGTGTTGCCGTGGTCCTGTACGGTCAGTATGACTTTTTCCATGCCCAGGCCCAAGTGTTTGGCCGTGGATTCGATGATGCGTTTGTTGGCCTGATGCGGGAACGAGCCAATCGACTTGGTCGGGCGTCATGCCTGCTTCCGAATCACTTCTTCCGCCACTTTGGCCAGCATTTTGACGGCGATTTGAAAACGCCCGGACCGTCCATTTTAATGTACGGCGTACCACCGCAGATTGTGCCGTTGGCAATTTGGCCGGGAACATTGAGCAGGTCGAGATGGTTGCCGTCCGCCTGCAATTTGCCGTGGATGATGCCGGGTTCGTCGGCTGCGCCAGTACCACCAGCTCCGGCACCGTCGCCGGGAACAGCACGCAGGTCGTTCGGTCGCTCCAGTCGAGAATGCGGCTGAACGTTTCTGCGCCGATAACCAAAACTTTTTGCCATGCCGCTTTTGACATAGGCGTCGGCAGTGTTGAGGGCGTACATAAATCCTGCGCATACGGCCTGTACGTCGAGACGCGGGACAGCCGTTGAGTCGCTGCCGAGTTTGTGTTGCACGATGGTGGCGGTGGAGGAACTGCATATCGGGTGTGGCGGTGGCGACGATAATCAGGTCGATTTCGTCTGCCGAGATGCCTGCGGCGGCACCAGTGCGCGGCAGGGCGGATTCTGCAGCCAGATCACTGGTTTTTCGTTTTCGTCTGCAATATGGCGGAACTTGATACCGGTGCGTGTGGTTATCCATTCGTCGGATGTGTCCACTTTTTGCGCCAAGTCGTCGTTGCTGATGCGGTTGGCGGGGAGGTAGCTGCCTGTTCCAAGAATTTTGGCATATTGCATGTGTAGCCTCTGAGATTTTGTTTAAATTGAATGCCGGCTATTGTAGCGAAAACGGGTATGTTTCCCCAATGGAAAACGCAGTTTTGCAAAGTGAAACAAATGTTTCGGGAAAAGGCCGGTCGGATATGTTTGGATAAGCGGAGAGGCCGTCTGAAAAACAGCGAAGGGATTTTCAGACGGCCTCACTGTGGGATGCGGAATTTGATATTGGCTTTTATTGGGTTTCGTTTGCCGTTTCGCCTTCGGCGGCTTCTTGGGCGCGTGCTTCGTCCAAAGCGGCAAGCTGAACAGCCACGCCTTGCTCGATTTTCGATAAACTGGCGGCGCGCGCTTCGTGGCAGGCTTCTTCCAGCGCGTACATAAAGCCGGTTTGGTCGGTGCCGCCGTGGCTTTTAATGACGACGCCGCGCAGGCCGAGGGAAAATCGCACCGTTGAATTTGCGCGGGTCGAGTTTGTTTTTCATGCCTTTCAAGGCGGGGATGGCGGCGACGGCGGCCAGTTTGTTGAACAGGGTGCGCTGAAATTCTTCCCTGATGGCGCTGCCCATGAATTTAACCGCGCCCTCGATGGTTTTCAAGCATAATGTTACCGACAAAGCCGTCGGCGACAACCACATCCACTTCGCCGGTAAAAACGCTGTTGCCTTCCACGTTGCCGACGAAATTCAGTTTGCTGCCCGCAGCAGTTTGAATGTCTGTTTGGCCCGTGTCCGTGCCTTTGATGTCTTCCGTGCCGACGTTCAACAACCCGACGCGCGGACGGCCTTTTTCGGGATAGAGTGCCTGAAAAAGCCTCGCTGCCGATGACGGCGAACTGCGTCGGTTGGTCGGCATTGCAATCCACGTTCGCACCTAAGTCGAGCACCAGCGTCGTGTGGTTGCCCGCGGAAGGAATGAATTTGGCTATGGCGGGGCGTTCGATACCGGCCATGGTTTTCAGTACGAAGCGGGCGGTGGCCATCAGCGCGCCGGTGTTGCCGGCGGAAACAGCGGCTTGCGCGTTGCCTTCTTTGACTTGGTTGATGGCGATGCGCATGGATGAATCTGTTTTTCAGGGCGGATTGGGGGCTTCATCCATTTTCCACCACCTGAGTTGCGTGTTGGATGGTGATACGCTCCATCGGCGCGCCGGCCTCGGCAAGCGCCTTGCGGACGGCAGCTTCGTCGCCGACCATAATCAGTCGTACATCCCGCTGCTGTTTCAGGAATGCGGCGGCTCCGGGAGCAGTAACTGCCAAACCCGAATCGCCGCCCGCAGCATCTACGGCCAATGTAATCATGCTTGTCTCCGTATTCCCTGCTATAGAACGTGCGTTTTTCCTATTTTGGGACTGTATTTTCAGTCCCGATTTCCGAGCTTTCAGAAATGCTTTTTCAAAAGATTATTCCGCTTTCAGACGGCATGAAAAACATTCGGTAGGCCGTCTGAAACAGCGGAATGCCGCTGATTAGCTGCGGACGGGAATCAGCGTTTGCTTTCTGCCGCTAAACGGTTGTGTTCGTCGATGTTTTCGGCGTCCCACGGATGGTTTATCCATAAGTCTTCGACAGTAGGCCACTCGGGAAAATAGGGGGATGCCGTCGGGGGATTTTGCAGTCTTCGCCTTGATTTTCTCGTGAAGGACGGCTACGCCGACGGTGTTGAATTTCTCTTTCAAAAACTCGTTCAGACAAAATTCCATTTGTAACGCGGCTGTCGTCCACTTCGTCGACGACCAAAACGTTTTTACCTTCCAGTACCTCTGGCACGGGGTCCAGCCACTGTACTTTTTGATTTCCTCAGTAACCTGGCCTTTCGTTGTCGCTGTCGTAATAGGCCGTGGTTGCGGCGCAAATCGGGATTTCAAGAAAACAGCGCAACATGCGCGCAGGGATGAAAGCCGCCGCCGCCGATGGCAATCATGGCATCGTATTTTTATGCCCGCAGCCCGGATCCGCCAGGTTTTTTTGATAACGCGGTGGATGTCGTCGTAGGTGTACCAGATTTTCTGTTTCATATCGGTTCCGCTGTTGTGTTTTTGCTTTGGGAGGCAGGCGGTGCGGAGACCGGCGGAAGAACGTGTTTCGCCGTCCGGAATTCGAGGCCGTCTGAAAGGTGGTTGCAACGACAAAAAGCCAGTTAATTGCAAACTTCCGGCAATTTTCTGGCTTTTTGTCGGTCGAATAAATTATTCGCCTTTTGCTTTAACCACTTTGCGGCCGCGGCACATGCCGTTGGGCGAAATGTGGTGCGGGCGGCAGTACTTCGCCGGTGGTGCCGTCGACAGACAGGGCGGGAGAGATTAGTGCGTCGTGCGAGACGGTGCATACCGCGTTTGGAAGGGGATTTTTGTTCTGTTGAACGGCCATTTCAAAGCTCCTAGATAATATAAATAAAACTGTTGCCCAAAGCTGCACGGGGAGTTATTTCTTCAAACCGGCCAGTACGGCGAACGGATTGGGTTTGTCCTGATTGATTTGCGCCAACGGGACGTTGCCGCATTCTTCATCAGCGCGGTGAGAACGGCAGCGCCATCAGGATGAGTCTTCGACCAGTTCCGCACGTCAAGCTCTTTTTCCGTCAGTATGCCTTCCAACTCGTCGTCGGCAAGCATTGCCGCGTCAAGAACTTTCGTCGTCGGCAAACGGGACGATGCGGCTGGTTTCGTCAATTTGAACGGCATCGGCTTGATGCAGCGTTGGCAGACGGAGCGGCATGTCGGCTTTGACCGTCAATTCAAAAACAAACGCTGCAAAGAGTCGCGTCCGCCTTGCAGGGTAAACGAAAATTTCGGTTTGACTGTCGGCCGGATAGTCGTGCGAACTGACGCGTTCTGTCCAATTCGCCGAGCCAGAAACTGCCTGCAGCTTCTGCTTTTCTTCGGCGAAAACCTTCGGGTCAATCAAATTAAGGTCTGACATAAACTGGGCATGATATAATTTCAGCAGTCTAACGTCAATATTTTTAGGCAAAATGGTGAAAAACTACCGTTGGTATTGGGGTCGGGTTCGAGTGTTCCGCCGCGCGCAACCCGAGCGTCTGGGCATTGCCTTTCAGACGGCCTCGCCGGATTTCGACGAAAACGCCGTTGGCGGGCGAGGTGCGCAGGGAGACTGCGCTGCGTTTGGCCGAGGGCAAGGCGCGGTCGTTGGCGGGACGGTTTCCTGCGGCGCTGGTCATCGGCGCCGACCAAGTCGCGTGGTGCGGCGGCAGGCGGTTGGGCAAACCGATGAACGTGGCGGCGGCACAGCAAATGCTGGCCGCGCTCAGCGTAAGGTTATCGAATTTTACAGCGCAATCGTGCTTTTGAACACTGCAACGGGACGGGTGCAGCGCCATGCAGATAAAAACCGTCGTGACCATGCGCGAGCTGGAGCGAGGGGATATCCGCCGTTATCTCGAACGCGAACCGGATGCGGTGTACTGCGGGAGCGGCGAAAAAGCGAGGCTGGGTGCGGCGCTGCTGGCGCGGATAGACAGTACCGATCCGAATGCCTCAATCGGTCTGCCGTTATTCCGCCTGATTGATTTTCTGCGCAACGAAGGCGTCGAAATTTTTGTGAGGCCGTCTGAACGATATGGCAAGGCTGTTTTCAGACGGCCTTTGAGGAAAATGGAATGAATCCGGTACTTTTGTTTGATACCCACCCGTTGGTGCGCCCGATACCCCTGCCTGCTGCCGCATGAGCGGGTGCAGATTGCAGGGCTGACTGACTGTGGTCGAGGCGGAGAAAACCGCGCGCCTGCATCTGAAACATTTTGGGCGTAACCGCGCCGATACGGGAACTGAATCTGCAAACGTTGAACGAACACACCGATTTGAAGACGCTGCCCGATTTGCTCGAGGCCGTTGCAGGAGGGTAGGAGCATGGGGATTGTCAGCGAGGCGGGTTGTCCGGCGGTGGCGGACCTGAGGCGAATCTGGTGGCGCTGGCCCGCGCGCGGGGTTTGAGGTACGGCCGCTGGTGGGGCCGTCCAGCCTGCTGCTGGCGCTGATGATGGCTTCGGGGGCAAACGGGCGAGGGTTTTGCGTTCAAAGGCTATCTGCCGTCTGAAAAAGACGGGCGGATTCAGGCTTGAAGGCGTTGGAGCAACATTCGCGCAAACACAGCGAAACGCAGATTTTCATTGAAACGCCAGTACCGAAACGATGCGTTGCTGCGGAGATGCGGTCGGCCAGCTTCATCCAGCCACGCGGTTGTGCGTCGCCTGCGATTTGACGTTGCCGACGCAGACGATAATCAGTAAGGCTGTCGCCGACTGGCGCAAATTGAAAAGAGATGCCGAACTGAAAAGCGGCCGGCGATTTTTGTTCTGTATGCGGCTTGAATGGTTTTGCAGGTCGTCTGAAAAGGAGAAGGTATGGCTGCGATTGCCGTCGTGCGCCATGCGGCGTTGAGGATTTGGGTGTTTTGGCAGATTTGTTCGCACGCCGCGGCGACAAGGTGGCCTACGCGAAGCGCCGGAGGCGGATTTTTCGATGCCGCTTTGCAGGACGCCACTCCGTTGCTGGTGGTGTTGGGCGGGCCGGTCAGGGGCGTATGATGACGCGCTTTATCCTTTTGTTGCGGCTGAGGCCGAATGTATCGGCGGCGGCTGGCATCGGGCAAACCGATATTGGGCGTGTGCTCGGTTGCGCAACCGATGGCGCGCATGCTGCGGAGGTCGCCGATGGCCACGAAGCAATTGGTTTTCGCTGATTTTGACTGGGGCGGGCGGGCTCGCCGCTGCGTCGTTTGGAAAACATACCCGTGTTGCACTGGCACGGGCGACCGTTATGTGCCGCCCGCCGGCGCGTGCGCTTGCTATACCGATGTGCGGCGAACAGGCGTTCGCGGTCGACAAAGGTGCTGGGTTTGCAGTTCCATCTGGAGGCGGATGCGGACAGAATCCGAATATTGGGCTGGTCGGTCATGCCTGCGAATTGGGTGTTGCGGGGGCGGATGTGCGGCAAATCCGCGATGATGCGCGGCATTCGGTACGCTGTTGCGTCTGGCCGGCGAGAAGACGGTGTCAGGTGGCTGGGCGGAGCGTTGCCCGATTCCGAATAAATAATGTAACCGATAATAGCCGGAGGCCGTCTGAAACTGTTTTCAGACGGCCTCCGGCATCGGCATGAACTGCTGCCGTTGTTTGTTTCCGTTTATTCGGCGGCGGGTTTCACCGTATTGCGCACGTGTTGCTTTTTCTTTTGTATTTCAGGACGGCGCGGTCAATTTTTGTCCATCAATACGTCGACGGCGCATAGCAGTGTCGGCTTCGACAGCTTCGACTGATACAGGGTCTTACCGGCCAAATGGATGTCGGCTTCGGCTTTATGGTTCACTTTTTCCACCGAGAGGGTAATATGGCAGGAAATCACGTTCCGAGCATGGCGGCTGATGCGCTCTAATTTCTCAGTAACATGGTTTTTGATTGCTGCGGTAACATCAAAATCAGACCGGTAATTTTCAGATTCATAATACAGCTCCTTCGGTTGTGTAAGCCCGCCCGTGGGGCAGGTGTAGAAAAATCCTTATCCAGACGGTTTTGCGCTTGTGCGCGGGGGATGTCGACGACTCTCTGTATTTGGCTACGGTTCTGCGGGCGATGTCGATGCCCTGTTGTTTGAGCAGGCGGACCAGAGCTTCGTCGGAATACGGCTTGCTGCTGTTTTTCGTTGTCGATGAGTTGCGAGATGACGGCTTTGATGGCGCCTTGGCTGACGCCTTCGTTGTCGCTGTCCGTGCCGACGGCCTGTGTGAAGAAATATGCAACGCAACATATACCCCGCGGGCAAGACTAAATATTTCTGGTTGGCGGCACGCGAGAACGAGTGCTTTCGGCACGTCCAGTTCGGCGGCGGCGTCTTTTCAGCAGCTGGGAGTGAGGCCGATTTCTCCGAAAGTGAAGAAGTCTTCCTGTTTGCACGATGTACTCCGCCAGGACGGATAACGAATGTTTTTACGCAGTTCCAGAATGTCGATTTTCTGCCTGGCCTCGTTGAGTTTTGTCTTTCCACGCCGCGTCGCCGCCGCCGGCTTCCTGAGCTGAGTCGCAGTATTCTTTGTTGAGGCGGATTTTTCGGCTATGCGGCATCGTTGCCGATGACTTTCCAGCCGGATGCGGTCTCTTGCCCGCTACGTCGGGTTGGACATAGGCCGTCGGTTCGGCGGGCGAAACCGTAGGCGGGATAGGGGTTGAGTGCAGCGATGATGTCCAAAGGCCGTCTGAATGGTTTCGACCAGAGGCTTCGGGAAGTGATTTGCGGAAACGGGCGATGTTCTGTTGGCGGTTTTTGCCTAATTCGTGGAGGAGTCTTGGATCAGGTGGGCGGCAAGTTGGCGCGCGGGCGAGGGGGCAGGCGCATGAGCTGGAGCATCAGCGATTCGGTCAGGTTGGCGGCGGCAACGCCAGCGGGTCGAAGTTTCCGCAGCAGGTCGAGGGCGTTTGCAGGTCGTCTTCGTCAAAGCATCCAGTCCAGCGAGTGTTGTCGATGACGTCGTCGAAACTGTCGGTGAAGTAACCTTGTTCAGTCGAGAAAGTCGTGAGGATATGGACGTGCGCCGCTTCTTTTCGGAAGCGGATGCTCCGCAGACTATCTGTGCAGGTAGGTGTTGAAATCTTCTTCGGCGGCGATATTGAGCCACGCGTCTTCCGCATCGTCGCCGCCTATCTGGCCCGCTGCGCGTAGGGCGGCGAAATTTTGCTGTTGAAATCCGCATCGGTGAATTCTTCGGTTTCGTGGCGTTCGAGCAGGGGATTGTCCTGAAGCCAGTCTTCCCGCCGCGCTCGATTTCCAGGCCGGACATTTGCGAGTATGCGCAAAAGACTGCTGCAGGCGCTGGTTGAGCTGCTGGGTTTGTTTGAGTTTCAGGCTGAAGTTTTGGGTCATGTTGTAAGTACGTTTTGTTATTGTCTGTTTAGCGGCAGCCCGTGTTGTTCTGATGCGGCTGCTTCCTTTAATCCGGCGGTCGGAACCGGATGTCTCGAGTTAAAACTTTTAGACTTTGGGTCAGAAATATTTTGCGACAGGCCGTCTGAAAATGCCGTATCCTTTGTTAATCGTTGTTTCGGGCGGCCCTGTCCGTTCAATATTTGAAAATTTTTCGCCCAAGTAAACGGAGCGGACTTGTTCGTTGTTGACCAGTTCGTCGGGTTTGCCTGCGGCAAGGACCGCGCCGTCGCTGATGATGTAAGCCCTGTCGCAGATGCTGAGGGTTTCGCGCACGTTGTGGTCGGTAATCAGCACGCCGATGCCGCGCGAGTTTGAGGAACTCGATGATTTTCTGGATGTCGATGACGGCAATCGGGTCGACGCCGGCGAAGGGTTCGTCAAGAGGATGACGCGCGCTGCATGGCCAGTACGCGGGCGATTTCGACGCGGCGGCGTTCGCCGCCCGATAACGACAGGGCGGGATTGTGGCGCAGGCGTTCGATGCTGGGTCCGACAGCAGCCTTTCCACTTCGCCTGTCGATGCGGTTTTTGTCTTTGGTGCTGATTTCCAAAATGGCGCGGATGTTTTGCTCGACCGTCATCTTGCGTGAAAATCGAGGGCTTCTTAGGGCAGTAGTAGCCGACGCCCAGCGGGCGCGTTCTGGTGTATGGGCAGGTGGCGCAATTCCTGGCCGTCGAGCATCACGCTGCCTGCGTCGGCGGCAATCAGGCGACTATCATGCCAGAAACTGGTGGTCTTGCCGGCGCCGTTGGGCCGCAGCACGAGCCGATGACTTCTGCCGCTTTCGATTTCGAGTGAGAAGTACGACGACCTGGCGTTTCCGGAAACTGAAGGTTTTGGAACGACAAGGCGGCTGGCGGTTTCGGTCATGATATAGACTCTTCGGGATGGTTGCTGTGTATCGGGTTTGCTGGGGTGCGGGCCGTCTGAAAAGCCTGCGGGCGGGGTTTTCAGATCAGCGCTTTCTGACATTATTTCTGTGTGCTGGAGGGCTGGATGGCGACGCCGACGCGGCCGGATTTGGTGCCTGCTCTTGGCGGAGGATTTGCCGCCGCCGATGATGTTGTACACCCCGGTACGCATGTTGGTAGGTGATTACTGCGCCCTGTGCGACGTCGCCGCCGCGCTGCACTGGCGCTGCCGGTCAGTCGGACGATACCGGTGGCCGAGTGAATAGCCGGCATTGTTGGCTGGCACGTTGACATGACGCCTTGGTTGTCGTCAGTCGTCTGGCTGAATTTGACGGGCGGCGAGCCGTCGGCGAAGCCGCGAACTGTTCGCCTTTGTCGTTTGCGCGAAACGCGCACGTTGGCGGCGCGCAGGTTGGGCGACGCCTTTGTTTGATAAACGCCGTTGCCGCTGAAATGGGTAACTTTGTTTGGCTTTGGTCGGAGCGAGCCTTGGTCGGCTTTCGACTTTGGATGGGCTGCTTGCTGTCGCTTGCAGGGCGAAGGCGGGCGCGCTGGCCGTAAAGCAGCAGGGAAAAGGGCGGCGGTTTTAGCGTTTTTCGCATCATAAATCGTGGCTTTCACTCTGGAAGCGGGAAATTCAGCAGACTATTGTCGAGAAGCCAGCACCAAGCTGGCCAGTGCCGTGCGACTGGCCGTATTCGTAGACTACGTTACGCATCGGTTTCGGCGCAAATTTCGCTATGCGCATCGACATGCAGGCGGCTGGTTTTGAACACACGCCTGCAGGGTGTTCGGCATCGGCTTTCATAGTCAGATGACGTTGTTGTCAAACACGACCCCAACCCCCCCACAAAACCCCCAATATCACTCGGAAGGAAATGGACGTCGTTGCTGCCCGGCATCTGCCATGCTTTGGGCGAACTCAGGTTTTCTTTCGGACGGCCTGCCCTCGTCACGAAAACGCCTGCCGTTGATGCCTTTTCATCGAGATATTGCGGGCTCGTTGGGCGTTGAAGGCGGACTTCCTCCGTTTGGATGCCCGCCAATGCGCCCCAGCCATGCCGCGAGGCCGCCGAGGGCGATTGCGGATAAAATCAGCGGAAACGCGATGCCGTAGCGCCATCTCAGCCTCATTTGGACATACTCGCTCAAAAGCTGCCGGGCGTGCCTTTCGCCCGCATAACTCGGGAAGTCCCTACGACTTTCGCGCGCACCGCGCCGCGTCCGCCACGCGACGGCGGTAACGTAAAGCCGCGACGTTTGCAGCGTAAAACGGTGTGCGTCCGGGCGCGCGGCGACCGGCAGGCCGCAGCGTACCATAACCGGCACGACCACGTCGTCGCCGACATATGCGCACTCGTGTTCTTCTACGTCCGCCTGTTTGCGCAGTTCGGCGCCAGGCCGCGCGGCTTCGGTCGCCGGATGCCTCTGAAATAGTAGCGTATGCCGAGCCGTTGGACGTGCGCATCCGCCTGACCGTGCGCGAGCGTCGCGGCCGGTATCACGGCGGTCTCGCACGCCGCCGGCTTGCAGCATTTTCAATCCGTGGCCGTCCAGCTGCTGGAACGAGTTTGATTTCTTCCCCGCAGTCGCGGGATGAAGATGCGGCCGTCGGTCAATACGCCGTCGACATCGAGAATCAGCAGCTTGATGATTTGCGCCGCACGGGCTTGCAGGTCGGGGACAAGGTTTGCATTAGCGGTCTCCGTGTCAGACGGCAGCGAAGTTGGTTTGAGCATTTTAACATAAAGGCCGTCTGAAAAACGTTAGCGGATGTTCCGGGTTCTGTATGCGCATGGGATTGCAGAATGCCGCGCGGCGGGGCGCGTCATGTTTTGCGGCGGATATTCAAAACGCGGCGGTCTCGCCCATAGAGCGCTTCAGGCGGCCTGACGGTATCGAGGCCGTCCGCAAACGATACCGCCGCGTGCGTGCGGTATTTCCAATAACGAGGAGTAGAAAGTGAAACCATCCGGGCACATGTTCAACTCAAACGAATTTGCCGCGGCGCGTCGTTTGAGTTTTCAAGCGGCAGGCTGCGCTTTTTGGAAGCGCTCGGCGAGAAGAGCAGCGGACGATTTTGTCGGCAACACAAAAGCCGCCGCAAAGCATCCGTCGTATGCCGTCCGAACTCGACCTGCCTGAAGCCCCTGACCGAGGCGGACGCTTTCAGCGAAGCTGAGAGAAGCCATTGCGGCACGTGATCCAACAAATCCATATATCGGTTTGCATACTGACCCGACCGCGTGCCGAGCGACTTTTGCGCAACGCATTGGAAAACCGCTGGTCACGACCGCCTACACGCCGTATCAGGCGGAAATCGCGAGGGGCGTTTGGAAGCGTTGTTGAACTCCAGCGGGTGTGTATCGATTTGACCGCTTTCGTGGCGGGCGCGTCTTTGTTGGACGAAGCGACCGCCGCTTCGCCGAAGCGATGGCGATGGCGCACCGCGTGGGCAAGGCGTGAAATCCGAGCGTTTCTTTGTGGACGAGCGCGTCTATCCGCAGACTTTGGACATGATGAAAACCCACGCGCCAAAGTATTTCGCTTTTGAATTGGTGATCGGCGGTTTTGCCACAAAGCGGATGAAGGCGAATACTTCGGCGCGCTGTTCCAATACGTCGGTAAAGAGGGCGACGTGCAAGACACAGAGCGTCGCCAGGTCGTCTGAAAGACTAAAGGCACGATTGTCGCCGTTGCCGCCGACATCATGAGCTTGGCCTGGCTGGAACTCACCCGCCGGGTGAGCGCGGACATCGCGCTGAGCAGCCACCCAACGCTTCCAGCGTACCGATGGGCTTCGGCGGGCCGCACGCCGCGTATTTCGCGTTTAAAGACGAGTTCAAACGCTCCGCCTGGGCCGCAGTCATCACGCGTATCCGGAAGACGCATCGGGCAAACCCGCGCTGCGCATGGCGTTGTCCACCCGGCGAACAACCCATCCGCCGCCGAAGAGACAGCTACTGCTCGAATATTTGTACCGCGCAGGCATTTGCTGGCGAACTTGGCGGGCATGTATGCCGTCTTATCACGGCGAAGGCGTAAAACGCATCGCCAACCGTATTCACGCGCTGGCTTCCGCTTTGCCGACGCGCTGGTTTCAGACGGCCTCAAAGAGAGTGGTTCACGAGGTCTTCTTCGATACCGTTACCGTCGATTTCGGCAGCAAAGAGAAAAAGCGGACAGCGTTCCAAACCGCTTTGGAACTGGGCTACTAACCCTGCGCCGCGTCAGCGACACCCAAATCGCCGCCGCCTTCCACGCAAACATCTGCGCGCGAAGACCTTGCCGTGATGCAGCCACGCCTTCACCGGCAACAACACCTTCACGCTTTCCAGACGACGTCAAAGGTCGTCTGAAAACGAGGCCCTGCGCCAAGACAATATCTTTGCAACATCCCGTGTTCAACCGTTACCACACCGAACACGAAATGCTGCGTCACCTGAAAAACTCGGGAGACCGCGATTTGGCGATGAACCGCAAGCATGATTTCGCTGGGCAGCTGCGCATGAAGCTTCAACGCCACCGCCGAAATGCTGCCGATTACTTGGGCGGAATTCTCCGACATCCACCTACGCCCCGAGGCAAACCGCAGGCTCACCGCGAACTCCTGACCGACATGGAAAACAGCCCGCAAAGCCATCACCGGCTTTGACGCGATTTCCTTGCAGCCCAACTCCGGCGCGCAGGGCGAATTGGCGAGCGGTATGCCTCGCCATCCGCCGCTATCAGGAAGCCCAAGGCGAAGCGCACCGCAACATCTGCCTGATTCCCAAATCCGCCCACGCGCGCAACCCCGCCACCGCCGCCATGCTTCGGCATGAAAGTCGTCGCCGTCGATGCCGACGAACACGGCAACGTCAACATCGACGATTTGAAAGCCAGCCGAGCAACAATCGCACGCCTCGTCCGCCATCATGACTACCTACCCGTCCACTCCAATGGCGTGTAATGCGAGAAGGCATCCGCGACATTCCGCCGCATTTCATCCATGAAAACGGCGGAGCTGTGGTTTACATGGATGGCGCCAACACCTCAACGCTCAAATCGGCATCATGCAGCCTGCCGAAGTCGGTGCGGACGTGTTGCACATGAACCTGCACAAAACCTTCTGCATCCCTCACAGCGGCGGCGGCTGCCCATGGGTCCCATTGGCTTAAAAGCCCACCTCGCCCCGTTTGGGTTCCCAGGCCATACCTTGACCGACACGCACAGCGCAAATTCCGGGCAAACCGCACGCGCCAGCAGCCGCCGCTCGGTTTCCGCGTCCATCCTGCCGATTACCTGGATGTACCTGGACCGCTGATGGGCAAACAAGGCACGGAGCAGGCAACGCTGGGCATTGCTCAACGCCAACTACGTCGCCGAAACGCCTGAGCGAAGACTCACTGTTCTCTATACAGGCAAAAACGGCCGCGTCGCTGCATGAATGCATTTGTCGACTGACGTCCGCCTCAAAGCTGAAATAACTTGTGGCACCACCGGAAACCGGACATCGCCAAACGCCTGATGGACTACGGCAACACGCCCCGACCGTCTCCTTCCCTGTTGCCGGCACGCTGATGATCGAGCCGACCGAAAGCGAGCAGCAAGCCGAACTCGACCGCTTCATCGCCGCCCTGAAACAAACTCAAGCGGAAGTGCTGAGTTGAGAGCGGCGAATCGCCGAAAGATCGACAACCCGCTGGTCAACGCCCCGCACACTGCCGCCGACGTAACCGGCGACCGGGCGCATCCGGTACTCTCCCGCGAAAGAAAGCCGTCTTCCCGCGCGCTGCCTTTCGAGCGCGAAAACAAATCCTGGCCGAGCGTCAGCCGCGTGGACGACGATGTACGGCGACCGGAATCTGGTCTGCCTGTCCGCCGATGGGAAGCGTATGAAGATTAAGGTTTAAAACGAAGAAGGTCGTCTGAAAGTTTCAGACGGCCTTTCGGAGTATTGGAAATGCCGCGAAAAGAAATGCCGTCCGACAGCGTCATTCCCACGCAGGCGAGACGAGCCCATCCGCACGTGAACCCATCGCGAAAAAGGTTTTCTTCACTCAGCATTCTAGACTCCGCCTGCGCGGGAAATGACGGCACGAGTTTGTGTTATTTTGATACCGAAAGCCGTCTGAAACTCTTCAGACGGCCTTTGGCCCGAAAAGGGCATGCCGCTTTGCCAGATGTTTACCCGACGGCACGCGCCTAAACCAGCCGAACCAGACCAGCAGCAGCACGAAGCAGACAGCGCACTCCGCCTCGGCGGCGGCACCTGAGCAGAGGATCCGGCACCGCGCAGTCGCCGAAGCCGCGGATAACCGGTTCGTACCACTCAAACAGCGGCCAGTCCCTCGTGACAGAAACGCGTCCACGGCGCGCCGCATTCGGGCGCCGTACCCGGCGGCGAGCTCTCGGATATGGCGCTGATAAATGCCACACCGCCCCGTATACGGCGGAATACTGACTTTGCCAACGCGCAAACCGTCCGCTCCGAATCCGGAAGACTCGCCTGAAAAAGCCGCCGACAACGCCGCCAGCCCGACCGCCAACAATACCGACAGCCGCTGCAAAATACACAAAACGCGAGATTCATCCCCAGCAATATTGAGCTGAGACAACGAACCGCAGGCAGTCAAAACCGACAACGCCGCGATACCGCTACAAAGGTTTTCCGAAAGAAATCTTCATCGTAATCCGCCCATCCATCCTGACCGCCCGTTTTCAGACGGCCTCAACATATCGGAAATGTAACTTACCACAAAACGTTTACAGATTAACGGCGAAGACACCTCAACCGCCCGCTGCATCACAAACTTCCCGCAAGGCCGTCGAAAATCGTTTCGGCCAGCCAAAGCTCCGACTGGTTATTAGGCGGGTAACGAGTACGACCTCGCCTTTCCGCTGCACATCATTTTTCTAAAACGCCTGTTCGGCGGGTAACGGATACGATTAAAGACCAAATCCTTCAGAGTTTTCGAGCTGCCTATCCGGCAGGTAACCTTCAAACAACGGAGGGATGGGTTCCCAATTATTTCTGGAAGCTGCCTATTCGGCCCGGGTAACATGTCGGCGGTGAGCAACGCGCATTACTGCGTCACTTTCTAAAGCTGCCTATTCCGGCAGGAACACGATACCGAATACATTTCACAAGCAATCATAAGCTTTCTAAGCTGCCTATTCGGCAGGTAAACCATCGCAACCTTCATCGTTTAACAGATCAGCGTGTTTCTAAGCTGCCTATTCGGCAGGTAACTGACCCTATTTGTAAATTTCTTGAGAAGGAGTTACTTTTCGAGCCGCTCTATCTCGGCGGGTAGCATGAGCCGAGACCGGATCGGCTGGAGATTTGAATTTTCTACACATATTCGGTCGACAGGTAACAAAGTTTTTCGCTAGGGTTTCAAAAAGAATCATTTCTAAGCTGCTATTCGGCGGGTAACTTATCAAAATCGTCAACCTTTCCGATAAAACACATCTAAGCCACCTATTCGCGGTAACACAGCGGAACAGCCTTCGCCGCAGAACGAACATTTTCTAAGCTGCCTGTTCGGCGGGTAACGCTGACTACGAAGCGCATACAGATTTTGGAACTTTCTGAATCCCTGCTGCCTATTCGGCGGGTAACCGCGGTCGATGCGATCGGCTCCGATGCAATCTCAGTTTCTAAGCTGCCTGTTGACGGCAACGCGTAAGCGAACCATGCATCTGATACATCTTTCTGGCGCCGCCTCATTCGGCAGGTAACACGTATTGGACTCTCGACGCGCGACAAATGTGAAGCTCTAAGCTGCCTATTCCGGCGGGTAACATGCCCGTGAACAATATAGTCGCAAGCAAATTTCTAAGCTGCCTGCCTGCGGCGGGTAACCCGGAAAGAAATCGGATAAGGGTGATGAAAATTTTCGGAGCTGCCTATTCGGCGCGGTAACCTTGCTGCTTGCGTAACCTGAAGGTCCTAAGCTAGTTTCTAAGCTGCCTATTCGGCAGGTAGCCAGCTATCATCAAGAGATTATACAACTCAGACCCTCTATACGCTGCTATTCGGCAGGTAACTGATGAAGATACGCAGAATGAGTGTAAGCTTTCTAAGCTGCCTATTCGGCAGGTAACTTCAAAGACCACTAAATCACCGTCATCAGGTTTATTTCTAAGCCGCCTATTCGGCAGGCACGTACCAAAGCACGTTGTGGTTTCGGTTTCTTTTCTAAGCCGCCTATTCGGCAGGCAACGTTCCGAACTGGTCTCGGTGGTAAATAGTTGATGATTTCTAAGCTGCCCATTCGGCAGGTAACCAGAAACAACTGGAGATGTCTTTCCAGTTCCTTTTCTGAGCCGCCTATCTCGGCAGGTAACAAGGAGGAACAGCTTTTGCCGCTGAACGAACTTTCTCAAGCCGCCTATTCGACGGGTAGCGCACAGGCAGCTTAGAAAAGTGTTCACCGAATTTCTAAGCCGCCCTATTCGGCGGCAACAGTTTTACCAGCACCGCTCTGAATTGTTTCGAGCCGCCCATTCGGCGGCGGTAACTCTAGAATATGCTAGCACCATGACGTCAGACTTTCTAAGCCGCCTATTCGGCGAGGTAACTCTACAAAGCGCAAAAATCTCGCTTCGGATTGGCTTTTTCTAAGCCGCCTATTCGGCAGGTAACCAGGAAGCGCCTCAAAAAGCTGATTAGAATTTCCTAAGCCGCCCCTATTCGGCGGAAGTAACTTCATGCTTGGGAATCAGTTTAACATACTGTTTTTGACAGCTGCCTCATTCATGCAGGTAACCCAGTGCCGATTTAACTTTTGCCAACGTTTTGCTAAACTGCTATTCGGCAGGTAACAGTTTTTAGTTGCCAGCCTTCTCGTCTTGAGATTTCGAGCCGCCTCATTCACGGCAGGTAACAGCAGTTATTCAAACCCGATGACGTGGCTTTTCTAAGCCGCCTATTCGGCAGGTAACACTGACGATTGTCTGCGCCAAAATAACTCATTTACATTTCGAGCTGCCTATTCGGCAGGTAACAGCAGAAGTTTTTGTTTTGAGCAAAGATGCACTTTCTGCTGCCTATTCGGCGGGTAACGTTCGCCCAGACGTCTTGGGGCCTGCTCCTAAGCCGCCTATTCGGCGGGTAACATTTAAATGTTGCCATTTGCCAACTTCCGTTATTTTCTAAGCTGCCGTCATTCGGCAGGTAACGTACACAGATGCGCTCAGGCATCCGGTTCTTTTCTAAGCTGCCTATTCGGCGGGTAACACCAAACGTCTGCGTTCAGCTGAGCTTTTTACTTTCTAAGCTGCCTATCTCGGCGGGTAACGATTGTATCGACAACGCCGCAACCTGCCTCTGGAGCTGCCTGTTCGGCGGGTAACGAGATATTCGATGTGAAGTACACGCCCGTGCATTTCTAAGCCGCCCATTCGGCGGGTAACTGCGTAAATCAATGCAACGCCATTCAGATTTTTCTAAGCCGCGGTCCGGCAGGTAACCTCTCGCACGATTTCCGCACCTGTTGTTTCATCTAAGCTGCCTATTCGGCCGGGTAACTCAATCAACGAGCGTCAGCAACCACTCTTGCATTTTCCTAAAGCTTCTCGCCTATTCGGCATGGTAACCGCTTCATGAAACTTCGCAGGTCACGCCGTCCTTTCTAAGCCGCCCATTCGGCAGGTAACATATATTCAGCTTTGAGCGAATGGCAACGACGCTCTTTCTAAGCTGCCCGTGCGGCAGGTAACTAACCGAGTTTCCGGTTTCTCAGAAAGAGCTGAAAACCGCTGCGCGGCATTGTATCAGAAAACCTGCAGCCATTGCTGCGGGCCTGATAAAACGTGCGGTGAGCAGGCCGCGAGGGTTTCAGACGGCCTAGGTTTGTTCGGTGTCATGCCAGAAGTTTCGCTCCATTCGTTTGTAGCATCATTTTTCACCGCTCTATGTCGAGGCTCGACGACGGCGTATAGCGGCGGCGGCGAGGGCTTCGGGGTGTCGCCGCCCGCTTCTTTGGCAAGCGTCGGGCGGGCTTTGGCAAAGCCACGGGAAAACGGCGGCGTGTGGGGCTGGGGGCGGCGGTGAGCTTTGAAAGCTACTTTCGGTATCGCCGTCTTTGCTGCCGCCGTAGCGTTCGGCGTTTTCACTGGTTTTGAAGGCGATCGTCTTCGGCGTCCCAGAAGGCGGCGTAGTCGGTTTGCGGCCGGAGCGAAACGGGCTGATTTTGGCGTGGTGGGCGGTCAGCGCGGCGCTGCCGGGTTGGCGGTATAAGGGCGGTGAAGCGTTGCGGGTTGTTGAGTGGCGTCGGCCATGACGCGGTGTTCGAGTTCGGTCAGGGCTGTCTGACCTGCTTCGGTTTTTCAGACGGCATGGGACGGGTGCAGGCAGGGAAATGGAGCTGATGCGCCGGCCTTTTCGCCGCTGATGGGCTCGACGCCGGCTGCCTGCTGCAGCATGGCGTATGCTTTTCGAAGCCAGCGGCAATAGGCGGGTTTTTCCGCTGCGGGTCAGTGCTGATGTTTCGGGCTGAGGATGGCGATGTTAGCGTGTTCTGCCGCGCTCAGGTGCAGGCGGTGCCGCCACACGCGCCCGCAGAGCTGGATTGGATGAGCGACGCATGGAGGGTTCGATAATGGCCCAGTCGTAATCGTGGTCGCGGCCGACTTTCGGTTACCGGGGAGCCGAAGACGATGAAGATGTGGTTTCAGGCGGGGCTTTGAGCTAAGGCCGTCTCAGTGTCGTCGCGATGGGTGAAGAGTTTAGCGAGGTCTTTGCGGTCGAGCAGGGTGTCGAGCGCGGCGTTCGAGGTTGCTGCGCAGCAGCTGGGAGCTGCACTGGGAGTGGCCCAGCAGGCGATGTGCAGGGCGGTGTCGTCGGGCGGGGGTAAGGCCGAACATGGCTTGGGGCGCACGTGACCATCGGGTTGATGTTGGCGAAGCGTACAGGCCGACGTGCTGATGTGTTTGCCGCTTGCGGGGTCGGTCTTGGCTGTGGCGGCGGTGGAGGGTGAGTGCCCGTTCGAGCGGTTTGGCGGCGAGGGTTGCGGGAGTCGGTGCTGTCGATGTCGAGCCATTTTCGGCGCGGCGGTCGGACAGCTGCGCGGCGAGTCGCTGCGGTTGCGGCAAAAGGCTTCGTGTTGCCGGATGAATTCTGCCCTGCGGTATGCGCCGATATGTTGGTCGAATTCGTCAACCAGGCGCAGACGACGGGTTCCCTGCGGCGAGGCCTTGGTGTTCGATTTCGAAATTCTGCGGCCGTCGCGGTAGGCGTCGCGCGGGCCGATGACCATGTCGTGAGGGTGGCGGAGGAGAGCAGGACGCGGCTGCCGAGCAGTCGGCCCAGTCAAACCAGCCGCGAGAGCGCGGCGGGTCTCTCGGTGGAGAAGTCGTCGGGTTCAGCCAGACTACGACGCTGCCGAGCAGGGCGCAGCATGGGGACGATGTAGCGGCCGCCGCGCTGTTGTTCGCTAAAGCTGCATCGGGTGGTCGACGGCACGCGGTAACGACGGGGTGTATTGCAGCAGCCTGCGGGCGGTGGTGTCGGCGATGAGCGTGCCGAAGATTTTGTCTCGTCTATCGGGCGGTCGCTGATGTCGGTGAACGCCGGTTGCCGTCATAGCGGGCCTTTCGGCGGATTCGCCGCCGATTTCTTCCGGCGTCGGGTCGTTTTCTCCGGTGCTCGAATCGTCGGCACGGCGGGCAAACAGTTCTCTGGCCGCGCCGCCGCCGACCAATGTGGCAAGGGCTTTCGCTTTTCTTCGAGTTCCAGCCGTTGGCGCAGGGCGAAGGCCGGTTTGCTGGTGCGAGCACGCGCGGGCCGAGGGCGATGGTAAAGCGCGCGCCGCGAGTTTCCGGATCGGCAAGGGCGTACATGATGCGGGCGTTGGCGAGGCGTTTTGCCGCAGCCGGTGCTGGCGAGGTTGACGCCGAAGACTTTGTTTTGGCAGAGGCCGTCTGGAAAACGGCGGCCGAGGCCCAGCTGTTCTGTCTTTCTACTGGAAACGAGGGATTTGCGTGGGTTTCCTAAACAGGCGGTGAGTTTGCCGAGGGCGGGCAGTTCGCGCGGCAGCAGCGGCAACAGGCGGTGCAAGCGGGCGGTAGAGTTTGGCGACGCCGCAGAGGTGCGTCGAGTTTTTGCTTTGGGGCGTTTTTCTTTATCTTTATCGGTGTTGGCGTAGAGTTCCGGACACGCCTTTCAGACGGCCTGCGTCGTTTGGCGGCAGGGCGGAGAAGTTGTGGTCGCCGGCCATCAGGCACAGGCGGGAGGTGCAGAGGCAACGGATCGGCGGGGTGTGTCGGAATGGTTTTGGTTTTTGTTCGCACCACTCCGCCAGCGGGCGGTGCTGCAAAGACTGTCCGCCCAAAAGCCGCCTGTTTCTGCCATATGCGACCGGTCGTCAGGGTCGGCCTGGGAGCGAGAAGAAGGAGGTTTTGTTGATTTTGACTGCTGAATTGCGCACCCAACGGTCGGCGGGTTCCAGCCGTCTGAAGAATTCGCCGACGGTTTTGTCTGGTGCGGGCGTCTTCAGCCTAAAAGGTATTGCGGGATGATCATAATCCGGATAATCCGGATGCGCGGCAATCGGTGGTGGCTGACAATCAGCCATGCAATCCATCTCGCCAGCGGCGGGGATGTGAAATCATAATCGCCTTTGGGATTTTTATCGCTTGCGCAGAAATATACCAATGCGGATGCTTGGCTGGGTATTGCGGCCAATTTTTCAGACGGCCGAACCATTTCCGGCGTCGGTGCGGCAGCCCTCAATCATGCGAGCTTTGCAAACAGGCGCAGCGACAGCCATTCGTGGCGGTAGGGGTCGGCCGACGGGCGTGCAGCTTTTCAGTTTGTTCTGATCCGCAGCTTTGCAGACGTGCAGCAGGGCGGCAAAGGGTGGCGGCACTGGAGGGAAGCGCCGTCGTCGCACGCGGTTTCGGTGGTCGCCGCGCAACGTCGCGGCGGCTGCGGTTGGTCGGAACGCGCCCTGCGCGTTGAAACCGCCTGCGGTCGCCGACCATCCCATAACTGGCTCGGTGCAGTTTCTGCCGCGCGTCCAGTAGCAGGCGACGGCGGTGTTTTTGCGTGCGGTCTCGCGCAGCATCCGGTGCAGGGTGTCCAGCCCGCTTCGGTGATCGGCGCGTCTGTCACCAAAGTGCGTTCGCCGCAGCGTTCGGCAAATTGGTCCGAGGATGCGGCGGGTGGTTTTGAGGGCGTTTTTGCTGCGATTGGCTGATGAGCGGGATGTCTCATGCGTTTTTCTTTCCTGATAGGCCAGTTGCGTCATATACGGTGAACTTACTAAAATTTAAATACAACTGGGAATGACGGAATGGCCGACCGCTGCCATCAAAATGAAAGTGAATTCACTGTAGCTGTAACTGTATCAATCAAAGTAAGTGCTTTTTAAGCCGCATAGTTGATTCTGCGTCAGAAACTTTGGAGTGTGGTTGCCGCCCGTGGGCGGATGATTGCGCACGGCCTTATTTCGAGGATTCGGCGGCGATGGATTTCAGCGTGTCGATAATAATGTCGAGTGCTTCGAAGCGCGCAACCGTTCGATACAGCGTTGGCGGAACTCGCGCTCGTTGTCGCCTTCGGCCGCGCTTGATAAAGCCTGCGGCAGGATGAGCGCGTCTTTGACGATGTCGGCGGCGTCGAATACCAGGCCGCCGCGCCGCGTTTTGCCGTGCAGCACCGCCAAACCGCGTGCGGCAGGCCGAGGCACCCAGCGAGCGCGTTGCGCCCAGCCCGTAGGCGAGGTAGTGCCGTGGTCGAGGAATTTGTTGGCCGCGTCGCCGCTTTCGCCGCGCGTGCTGCGTTTGAATGTCGCGTCGTTCAGCGTGGCGCGGTTGGCGATGCTGTAAAAGTTTAGCGCGTGAAGCGTCGGCGGCGAGCGGCGATTGGTTGTCCGGGGCCGTCTGAAATTTCTTTTCTTCGTATTGCCGCAGCAGGCCGTTGAGAATGTCCGAAGACGGGCTGCCAGTCGGTTTGGAGGCCAGATTTGCGCCACTGTTTTCAGACGGGCGGCCTGTGGGTGTTTGGCGGCCGCCAGCCGTTTGGCGTCGTCAAACCAGAAGCCGCACCAGCGTTGCAGCATTCGGTGGGGCGGTATTCGCTCTGCGGGCTGAAAAATTCGACTTCTCGCAACCGCCGGCGAACAAGCGGGTTCCGCCTCCGCCGCAAAATCCGATGACCACGCCCGCTTTGGACAGCTTCGCGCGGCGGCCTGCGTAACGGATGGCGCCCGCAGCAGCAGGATGCAGGTGGTGTTGGCTAACGGAATGTTCCAACACAGGGACCTTCGCTGCTCGGTAACGTATTCGACGCGGCCGCCGTTGACCAGTATGCGGCAGTCGCCGAGTGTAACAGAGGTTGGCGCGTTTTGGAAATGGAGGATGGTTTTCACGTCGGAAGACCGCGGGATGTAGGCGGGCATGGAATACTCCGTTCGGGCGGGACGATGCTGCGGTTCCGTGGAATCGTCGAGTGTAGCCGGAAAAGGCCGTCTGAGAAAACGTACGCGCGGATTTCAGACGGCCTTTTCGGGTATCGATGACCCTTTCGGTCGTGGTGGTCTCAACCCCAGTAGATTTGCGCGACGGCGTCAACTTCAGCCTGCGCTGTTTTCCGAGACCCGCTTTGTTGAGGGTGCGGGTCGGTGAGTGGAGCAGCTTGTTGCGAAGCCGATGGAGGCGTTCGAGCGCCTTCTTCGGCGGAAGTGCCTTTTGGCAGAAAGCTGCTTCATGGCGTTTTCGAGCACTTGGCGGCGGCGGGCGCGTTCGCCTTCGTCGCGCAGGGCGCGGACAGGAACGACTCTGGCTTTTGCCGCTGCCGGCGGATAAATTCAGCGACCTTTCCTCCACCATCGCTTCGGCTTCGGCGGTAGCGGCCTTCTGGCGCATCTTTGCCGCTTTGGACGATCCACTGCATGTCGTCGACGGTGTAGAGGTGAGCGTCGTTCAGTCAACGACTTCGGCCTCGATGTCGCGCGACGGCCAAATCAAGCGGGAACACGGGCATACGGTGGCGCTTTTTCGGCGCTTTCGACCATGCCTTTGCCGACGAGCGGAAGCTGGCTGGCGGTGGACGAGCGACGACGTCGTACTCGTGCAGGATGGCGGGCAGTTCGCTCAGACAGGCACGGTCTCGGCGTTGAGGCCGGAGCTTGTCGCACAATTCCCTGCGCACGCGGCAGAGTGCGGTTGGCGACCGTGATAACTGGTGTCAGTAGCGGCGCAGCAGGTGGCGACCAGCTTCTCGACTTTCATTTCGCCGGCGCCGACGAATAAAACGTTCAAACCGGCAATGGCAGGAAAATCTGTTCGGCCAGCTTGAAGGCCGAAGCGGAAGCCATGGAAACGAGTTGGCGCCGACGGCAGTGTCGGTGCGACTTCTTTGGCAACGGCGAAGGTGAAACAAGGGCGCTGAGGCCGCTGTTGATGCTTTCCTGCTCTTGGGCGATGCGCACGGCGTTTTGATTTGGCCGAGAATCTGCGGTTCTCTCCTCGAGTACCATGGGAATCCAGCCCGCAGGCGACGCGGAGGAAGGCGTGGCGGACGGTTTCGCCGCTGCATCTAAGGTGTAGAGGTGGGGCCGGATTTCAATATTTCGGCGGGCAGGCCGTGCATTGCGCCAGCCGTTCGATAATCCGCTCGGCTTCGCCGATGCGGTAAAGCTCGAGTACGGTTGCGGGTGGATAGGATTACCGCTTCTCTGGCGGCCTCGCTTTTCGGGCCAGACTGCTCATGGCTTCAAGGGCAGGCTTTTCCGGCTGCGCAAACGCCAGCTTTTCGCGTATGCTCAAAGGCGCAGTTTGGTGGTTGGAGTCCGACGGCGGTAAGTTGCGTGAGAGGGCGGGGATAGGGATGTGTGTCAGGGCGTATTATAGAACAAATCAGCCTTGAAATGAATGTTCGAGGCGTCAATCCTGTTGATTAGGGTAGATAAACAGGCCGTCTGAAAACGTATCGCGAGAGTTTTCAGACTGACCTGTTCGCGCTGCTTGAAACAGGATCAGACGGCTGCAGCGCTTCGGCGAGGAAACCGCGCAGTTTCTGCATGGCTTTGGCTTCGATTTGGCGGATGCGCTCGGCCGACACGCCGTATTCGTCGGCCAGCTCGTGCAGGGGTCAGCCGCCGTCGTCTTGCGGCCAGCGGCTATCTCGACGATGCGGCGGCTGCGGTCGTCCAAAAGCTGAGCCAGCGCGTTTTGCAGGCCTTCGGTTTTGCAGGGCGTAATGAGCCTGTTTGCAGCGTTTGCTGGGCTCGAGCTCGCAGCGTCGTGGTCGGCCAGCCAGTCGATGGGGCGAAGCTGTCTTCGTCGTCGCTGTTGTCCGCCAGATGCCAAACATGTCGTGGCACGTCATCGCTGTTCATTTCCAGCACTTCGGACAGTTTTACGCCCAAATCGTCGGCGATTTCTGCGCTTCTTTGCGGCGACAGTGCGTTGAGGCTTTTACGCATACTGCGCAGGTTGAAGAAACAGTTTGCGCTGCGGTTTGGTGGTGGCAGCGCACCGGGCGCCAGTTGCGCAGGATGAATTCGTGGTTTCGGCCTTTAATCCGTGTGCGGCGAACGAAAACAGGCGCGCGCGCGCTGGGTTCGTAGCGTTTTGGCAGCTTTCATCAGGCCGATGTTGCCTTCTTGAACTCGAGATCGGCCTGGCTGGGCATGCCGTCGTCACCGCGCGATGGATACGACCACGCGCAGGTGGGAAGAGGAGGAGCTGTTTGGCGGCTTCGAGGGTCGCCTTTCTGCTGACGCTCGGCCAAGCTGCTTTCTTCTTCGGCGGAAAGCATGGGAATGCTGATGACGGTGTGGATGTATTGTTCGAGGCTGCCGTTGCCGCTGTGTACGGCGGCAGTAATGCGAAAGCGTTGTTCATCGAGCAGGTTTTCCATTTGAGAGCGGCGCTTTCCGGCGCCGCTGCAGATGTTGTTTGCAGGATTGCGGCCGTTTGGCCGGTCAGTATAGCATTGCTTGCTGCGGATGACTAATTAGACGCGGGTTTGCGGTTAATGTTCAATATGTGATGGGTAAAATTTTTGCTTGATTTATTAATTTTTGATTGATTTTTAGACCTGAGCGGGTTCATGCGGATATGGCTTAGCATATTACAAACACGAGTGAAGTAAATTCAGACGGCCTCAGTTGGGTAAAGGCCGTCTGAAAAAGGTAACGCAGGCGTTATGTCTGCAATAAGTATAAAAACAGTACGGTGCCCGCCAGTCAGGCAGATTAGCGGCCATGAGCCGCCCAGCTTCACATAGGGCGTTTCGCCGCCATGGCCTCGACAATGCCTTCCAGTACGGCGTCGGTGCTGTTCGCTGCGGCGAGGGACGGCGCCTTTAGAAACTTGATATGGCGGCTGCGCCGGTGTTGGTGGCGCGTACCATGTATGCGGCCCAATTCGTTGCGCGCGCCTGCGACTGTTGGAGTTGCTGCTGGTACATGGCGGTTTGGAACCGCCGAACCATGCCAGATTGCTGGCGTTGGCCAGCAGCGGAACGTTTGTAGCGGTAGCGATTAAGTCGTCGCCGAAGCCGTCTTCGTAGCAGATGTTGAACGCGATTTTCTGGTTTTCATTTCCAGCGGCATTTGCCTGCCGCCGCCGCGCCGGAAGTCGGCCAGCGGCATGTCCATCAGCCGGTATGGCGGCTCGGTGATGAATGTGAGCGGTTTGTATTCGCCGAACGGGACGAGGTGGTCTTTGGCGTAATAGGGCGGGGTTTTGCCGCCGTCGCGGTAGCCGCCGAGATTGACGACGGCGTTTTTCATAGCCGCCGCCGTCGGCGGTGTGTTGGCGGCTGATGCCCGGTGCCAGCGCGCTGTTGTTGCCGCTATCGGCCGTTCAGCGAATATTGACGCAGTACGTCGGGCGGTAAGTCCCTGCGCATCACGGGAGATGGCGGTTTCGGGCGTGATGGCTTACTGATGTCGGCTTTGGTTTTTGGCCGAGCAGGGCGTAGTATAATGGATGGTGGGAACGATTTGGTCTTCGTGCACTGGAAGGTCTGTTCGATATTACCCTGTATCAGGGCGACGGTGGCGGTGCTGCCGTCAGGACGGGTGGAAATTCGAAGTCTGCTGGAGGGCGTAGCCGAGTGCTGCACAGGGCGGCGATGCCCGCCAGCGGCAGCAGGCGCTTTTTCAGATCGGCCAGTGTTGTCAACCAGTCAAAACCAGCCATGTACGCCGGTACAGGCGGTCGCCAGCGTAACCAGATGGATGCCGCCTACGGGGGCGAAACATCCTGCCAGCGGGCTGTTCGGGACGATTTGCGAATAGCCCAGCAGCCAGCCGAAGCGCGACGGGCGTTCGCGGGCAAATTCCGCACAGTGTCCGCAATGGCGGCAGGATGATGCCGATGCTGACCGCGCGCGGGTAACGGAACATGCGGAGCAGGCGGAAGCACAGGGCGGGATAGAGCGCCAGAAAGGCGGAGCGGCAGGAAGGTAATCGGAACGGCATAAGAGGTTGCTCAGGCCGGATACGTCGTGCATGGCGGTATGTATCCGGTAAACTGGGCAGCGCAACCGACAAGGCCGTAGAGGTAGACGGTGGCGGCGGCGCGCGTTCAAGGGCGCAGTTCGGCGAGGCGGACGGGGGCGCCGAACAGCAGCGCATCAGCCAGAGAGAAATGGTAATAGGGGGCGAAAGTCAACGGCGTGGCGGCGGCGATGATGACGGTGAGCGGCCAGTAGAAACAGGGTTGCCGCCAGTAGGTTTCGAGGGTGCGGATGAGTTTCGCAATATTCAGGACAGGCCGTTCCGAAAAACGGATTTCAGACGGCCTTTCGGTTGGTTGTCAGTGGGATTTGCCTTTGTTTGCCAGGTGCAGCGGCGGCGGGACGACGGCGCAGACGATGGCGCCGCTGACGAGACCGGTTACCAGCCCGCGATAGTGCTCGGCGAGGCCGTCGGCCCGGTGGCGCGCTTCGAGGAAATGGTGCAGCAGCGAGAGTTGTGCACGAGATGAGGCCGCCGCCGACCGAAAACATCGCCAGCGTGCCGACCACGCTCAACGTGCGCATGAACCACGGCATAAAGGCAATCAGCCCGCGCCCCAGCGTTTGGCCCGCGCCGCCGTCTCATCAGGAACATGCCAAATCGTCGAGGTTTGACGATGGCGCCGACCAAGCCGTACACGAAGGCGGTCATCGCCGACACCGATGGCGGCCATCACCAGCGATTGGGTAACGGCGTCGTACCGTTCCACCCACGCCCAGCGCGATGATGATGATTTCGGCGGAAAGGATGAAGCCGGTGCGGATGGCGCCTTTGATTTACGGTTCTTTCGTCCAATGTTTCCGCCGGACTTCCGGGCTTCTTCGTAGCCGTCTGAACGGAGGAATTTGTGCAACCAGTTTTTCCACGCCTTCGAAACACAGTGGCATGCCGCCGCCTATCATCGGCAACGGCGTACGCGGCGGGCAGGAAGAACGACAGCAGCAGCGCCGGCGGCACGAGGATGATTTTGTTGACAGGCGAGCCTTTGGCGACGGCCCAGATAATCGGCAGCTCCCTATCGGCGGAAACGCCGGTTACCTGGGTTGGCGTTCAGCGCTAGGTCGTCGCCGACTACGCCGGCGGTTTTTGGCGGCCATTTTGGTCATCAGGGCGACGTCGTCCAAAACGGACGTGATGTCGCCGAGCAGGGTGAAAAGCGAGGCAAAGGCCGTATGAGTGCGGTTCCTGAAAAAGTTGGTATGTGCGAACCGCGCATTATAACTGATAACGGGGCGTCCGACCGAAAACAGCCTGCGGCGGCTTTGTCCGCCGGCCTTCGGTTCGACCGGTAAAACCCATTGTTTTCAAGGATAAAATTTCTGAAAATTTCACACGCATATCATGCGACAACCGGGAGGGCGGACAAATTGGATTGGACCGAACAGTCTGTTTTACTTTGCGGGGCGCTGCTGTTTCACAGGCGTGGTTTCGGACCACGCCAAGTCCGGCACGATTGATGCCGTTGCTGCTGGCGTTTCTCGCGGTCGGAATGCTGGCGGGGAGGACGGCATCCGGCCGTATCGACTGCGACATCAATTTCCGTACAGGCCAACGTCATCAGCCAGCTTGCGCTGACAGGTCATCCTGCTCGACGGCGGGCGCGCGCGCGGCTGGAAAGTTTCCGCATCGCGCTGAAAACCCGTCGGCGGTGCTGGCGACTTGCGTGTTTGCGACCGTGTTGCTGCTGTGACTGTTTACCCACGTTTTATTTGGGGTCGGACTGGGAAGTTCGGGCATCCTGATGGCGGCGATTGTCGGTTCGACCGATGCGGGCGCGCGGTGTTCAGCCTGCTGCGCAACGGCGGCGCGCGCCTGAACGAGCGCGTGCGGGCAACATTGAAATCGAATCGGGCGCCAACGACCCGATGGCGGTTTTCTCGGTTACGGCGCTGATTGGCCTGATTGGCGCAGCCGGAGCGGTCCGGGCGTATTGTCGTTCCTGTGGATGCTGGCGCTGCAACTCGGCTTCGGCCTGCTGCTGGGCTGGCTCGGCGGCAAGATACTGGCAAGCTGGTAGGCCGTCTGAATCTAGCGGAGGGCCGGGCGCGCTGATGATTGTTTCGGGCGGAGCTGCTGGTGTTCGCCTTTCACCAACCTCATCGGCGGCGGCGGGTTTCTGGCGGGTGTACCTCGCGGGCACTCATCAGTCGGCAACCAGCACAGCCGGAGCAACCGGAGCATGTATGCTGCGGGTGATGGACGGGCTGGCGTGGCTGGCGCAGGCGACCATGTTTGTGGTGCTCCGGCCTGCTCGTTACGCCGACCAGCGTGCTGGAAAAAGGCGCGGACGCGCTGGTCATCGCCGTGTTCCTGATGCTGGTGGCGCGGCCTGCGGCCCGCGTTCTGGCGGTCAGGAATCCCATTACAGCCTGCGTGAAAGGAGGCATGCTATCAGAAGCTCACGCACGCGGCGCCGGTACCGATTTCGCTGGCGATGATGCCAGCTGGTGATGCGCGTACCGAATTCGAAGTTGTTGCTTTGACGCTGCGTCGTACCGTGGTACGTTTGTCGCTGCTGATTCAGGGAACCACCATTCCGGTGATGGCGCGCGCTGGCTGAGAAAGTGGCCGTGCCGCCGTAGACCGCCGAAAGACACGCGCGCGACATCTGGCTGGCCGAAGGCGCGAGTCTGTGCGTCTGACCACCACCGCGTGGCGGCATGATTCGGAGGCACGGAAGGGATGCACCCCACAAAGTCGCACCGATTTCCTCGTCGTCTCGAGCTGCGCTGCTTTTGCTGATACGCGGCGGCGGGCGGATTGCGCCGGCACGGCACCGCTGCGGAGCGGGCGACACGGCATGGTATATCCCGCCGGAAGAGCAGGTGTGGACAATATGGCGCGCTACTTTACCGCGACCGGCGGCGGCGTGCGCATGAATTTTAATTTCTTCGGCGAATTTATCGTCGATCCGGCCGGCAGGGCGCGCGACGGCGCGCAGCTGCTTGGCCTGGAGGCTCAACGGCGGCGAAGAGCCTGAGCCTGTACGAATTGTTTGAAATGCGCGCCGACAGCAACATCCGGTGGAAGGCGATCGCATCCCAAATCGGCGGCTTTAGCTGCCATTTCGTCAAAGAATTGGACAAAAACGGCATCGATTAAATGGCTGGGCCTGAAATGCCCGCACACCGCCACCGTTTCCGCAATCGGCGTTGCAGGGCGACCGGACGCGGTGTCCTCACCGTAGCATCACTTTTGGACGGCGGAAACGCCGTTGGGCAATTTCATGTTTCGTGACGGCGGCAGGGTGTTTTGCGGCAGCAGCTGCCGTGCGTACAATAAGCGGATGCCGTCGGTTCGAAAGAGGCCGTCTGAAAGCAGCGCGGGCATCCGCCGCCGGATTCGATTTTCAGACGGCCTCGCTGCCGTTTATGCTGAAATGCTGCAAACATGCTAAATTTCGGTATTAACAATCAGATTAACGGTATTATAGTTTGACAGACGGCTGCATACGCCGCAGCATTCCGCTTGTGTGTAAAAAGTGATGAAAGGCCGTCTCGAAAAAGGTGGGCGGCAAATTATATAAAGGGATTTATTGTGTTCAAACAGGTAAGAGTGGCCGTAGTCGGCGGTATCAATATGGATTTGGTAATGACGCACCGGCGTTTTCCCGCGTACGCGAAACGCTACTGGAACAGATCAGCGCCTGGCATGGGCGGCAAGCCAATCAGGCGGTGGCCGCCGCGCGTCAGGTGCGGACGATGCGCATGATCGGCGCGGTGGGCGACGACGGTTTCCGGCATGAAATGCCGACGACCTCGACCGTGAGGGCGTATGCGAGCGGTGTCAAAACGGTGCGAAAGGGATACTCGAAACGGTATCGCTAAACATCACCGTTGCGGGCGGTGAAAATCGATTGTTGCGTGTCCGGCGCCAATTTTCGCCCTGACGCCGGAAGACGTGCTGGCGCATGAGGAAAACCATTGCCGGAAGCGATGTGAGCTCTCGCAGCTCGAAATACCGATGGAGTGCGCGCATTACCGCGGCGGAAGCTGGCGCGGAAAACACGGCAGGCCGTTTGTGTTGAACCCCGCGCCGGCAGCAGAGGCTGCCGCAGGAGCTGCTCGAGACAGCCCACGCTGCTGACGCCCACATGCCTGAGCTGGCCTGCCAGCTTGCCGCCTCAGGATACGTCTGCCGAGGAACTCATCAGCCGTTCGCTGCCTCGTGCTGATGACGGTCGGCGAAAAGGTGCGGCTTTCGAGTAACGACGAGCAGGGCGTGCTGCACTATGTGCCGAGTTTTCCGGCGGTAACGCCAGTCGATTCCACGCGCGCGGGCGACGCTCAACGGTGCATTTGCGGTGTATTGGCAGAGGGCACGAAACCGCCGCACGCGAAAGCCTGTGCCGCCGCCGCGGTGTCCGGCATTACCCAAAACGGCGCGCAAAGCGGTATGCCGTCTGGAAGAGGAGCTGGAAGAGTTTCTGGCAATCCGCCGATAAGCTGTGTTCGCTTTTCATTGGTAACGAGGCCGTCTGATCTGTTTTCAGACGGCCCCATCTGTTTCGAAAGGTTTTCAGCCTTTGTTCAACGCCTGTCTGAGCCACCCTCGCGCCTCGGTTCTTTGGGCAGTGACGAATGCGATGCTTTCTTCCGCGCCTTCGCCCTCGCGTATGGTTTTCTGTGCCCCCATTCCTGAATGGTTTGCAGCACCACCTCTTTGACCAGCACTGCAGGGCGGATGCGCCGGCGGTTACGCCGACCTTTCGTGCCTTTCGAACCATTCGCGCCGCAGGTAGCCTGCGTTGTCCACCATGTAGGCGTCCACGCCGCGCAGGGCCGCGACTTCGCGCAAGCGGTGCTGGAGGAGGTTGGGCAGAAGCGACCACAATCACCAAATCGCATTCTTCCGCCAGCGCTCTTGACGGCTTTCCTGACGGCTGCGGTGGCGTAGCAGATGATCGTCTTTTATGCGGGTTGCGGATGTTGGGGAAGCGTGCGTTCAGTGCGGCGATGATGTCATCGGTTTCGTCGACCGAGAGCAGTGGTCTCGCTGGCATAGGCCAGCTTGTCAGGATTTCCTGACTTCGAGCCGCGCCACGTCTTCGACCGTTTCGACGAAACATTTCTGCCCGGCGGCGGTTGGCCCATCGTGCCTTCGACTTCGACATGCCCTTGTGGCCCATCGCGATGATTTCGCAGTCTTGCGGCGTCCAGCCGCGCCACTTCGCTTGTGTACCTTCGTTACCAGCGGGCGAGAGTGGCGTCGAACACGCGGAAGCCGCGCGCCTTGGCTTCTTCCTGTGTCGCTTTGGATACGCCGTGCGCCGAAGTAACAGGCTGCGCCGGCGGGCACCCCGGACAAGCTTTTTCGATAGCACCGCACCTCGCGCAGATTGTCCACTACGAATTTATTGTGCACCACTTCAGACGCACATATAAATCGGCGCGCCGAATTCTTCCAGCGCGCGCTCCACGGTACTGATGGCGCGTCGCCACCGGCTGCCAGAAGCCGCGCGCAGGTTGGCCAGAATTAATCGGTTTTCAGACATGTGACAGTGTGATTCCGTTTTATTGTTTTCTTTCGTTTCCGTTTCGGACGGTTTTTGCTCTTCAAACCGTCCACCACTAGCAGCACCGCGCCTACGGCAGATGAAGCGTTGTCGGCGATGCTGAAGCCGGATAAAAGTCCAATCCCGCCAGTAAAAGAGCAATAAAATCAACCACATGGCCGTAAAAGCAAACGGTCGATGACGTCAGCACGACCGCCGCCGATAATCATTGCGCGCCGAGTTTTGGCAGCGCGAAGTCGCCGCGCCAGATGGCGCGGGGCAAGGTAGAGGGCTGATGACGGCAGCCAGCACCAGAAAGAACTTTTGCCAGCCGCCTTGGTCGCCACAGAAAACTGAATGCCGCGCTGGTATTGCATACCAGCGTCAGATCGAAAAAGCCGACGACGTTCAGCCGCTCCATGGAAGCGGAAACTCTCCAGCACGGCCAGTTTGCTGAACTGCGACGCACGCGCGGCCAGTGCGGACAACAGGAAATAGATTTTTGAAGACGGCGGAAGACGCATATCAGACGGCCTGATAAACACAAAGCCTGGTATTCTGCGAAAGCGCAGCGGGATGTCCGACTTTGCCCGCGCCGCGCCTTCCGTGCGCCATTGTTGCCGAGGCCGTCCGAAAACGGCGGAAGCGGATAATGAAATCCGATTACAGGCTTCGTTCGGCATATGAACGAATCGTTTCAGCTTTAACAACCAGACCGTTTTCCCGAAGCGCCCGAAAGCTGACTGCGTTTTTCAGACGGCCTTTTTAATTTGAAATAAACGGTTAACCGAAAACGGTCGAAACGGTGGCGCTGCCGCATCAGTCGGTGCTATCTTGGATATGAGACGGCATATTATTTGTATCTACTCAGAGGTATCCGAAATGGAGAACTGGACGCAGACTTTAAGTGCGGGCACGCTCTTGGAGCATTGCTGCTGCGGGCGTGCTGCTGCTGCTGATTTGGTGCTGATTGTGAAGTTCCGCATCCACGCGCTGCCGACGCTGATTCTGGTCAGCCTGGCCACGGCGGTGAGCGACGCTGCGATGAACCATATCGTCAACGACGTGCTGGTCACTCTCGGCGGCACGCTCGGCAGTGTGTAGCCTTGCTGGTCGGTTTGGGCGCGATGCTGGGACGGCTGGTGGAAACGTCCGGCGGCGCGCGCTGCATGGCCGATGCGCTGCGCGGGCGTTCGGCGAGAACGCGCGCCGTTTGCGCTGGGGTGGCTTCGTTGATTTTCCGGTTTTCCGATTTTTCGTTTGACGCGGGATTGATGGCGATGCCGCCGATTGTGCTCGCCACCGCGGCGGCGTATGAAACAGGACGTGCTGGCCTTTGATGCGCTGGCGTCCATCGGCGCGTTTTCGGTGATGCATCGTCTTCCTGCCGCCACTGTCCCGGGCCGAGTGCTTCGGCGGAATTTTACGGTGCGAATATCGGCCATGTGCTGATTATCGCGCTGCCGGTGGCGTTCATCGCATGGTATTTCCAGCGGTTATCTGCTCGGCAAGGTGCTGGGGCGTATGATTCATGTCCCGTTCCCGATTTCTTTCTGAGCGGCGGCGCGCAAGATGCAGACCAGCCGCAGTAACCGGAAGCTTCCGCGGCGACGGTTATCGGTATCTCTGCTGATTCCTGCGGTGTTGATTTTTCCTGAATACCGGTCTGGCCACACTTAATCGGCGAGAAAGTGGTCGATGCGGGCGAAAGCTGAGTTCAGATTTTTGCAGATGTTGGGCCGGACCCCGTAGCGCTGAAAGACCCCGGTGTTGGCGGCAACAGCCTCGCGCTGGAGCGCAAACGCGGCGATAAAGCCAGTGCGCTGGAGAAAACCAGACGGCAGCGCTCGGTCCGGTCTGTCTCGCGATTTTGATTACCGGCGCGGGCGGCATAAGTTCGGCGGTGAGATGCGTGCATCGTATCGGCGAGCACTGGCCGACAGTGGCGGCGGATTTCGTATCCCGTTTTGCTGGGCTGTTTCTTTTGGTGGCGCTGGCGTTGCGCGTGGCGCAGGTTGTTCCGGCAACGGCTGCATTGACGGACTGCCGCCGCGCTGATGGCTCCGGCCGTTGCCGCAGGTTTCTGTGCTGACCGGCAGCTTTGCGTATGTAGTGGTGCTGGCGACGGCGGCGTCTCGGTCGGTTGCAGCCATTTCAACGATTCGCTTCTGGCTGGTCGGCCGCCTGCTGGAGGCGGACGACCGACGACGCTGAAAACGTGGACGGTCAACCAAACGCTCGATTGCAGCCATCGGATTTGCACTGTCGGCGTTGGCCTTCGTTTGGCTTTGACTGGATATAGGAAGAGAGGCGGAAATGACGGTGCATTTGTGATGATGCGTGTGCGGCTGCGGCAAGACGCCACGGCTGCGCTTGCGCTTTGCAGAGACTGACCATGGCTGCCCGTATGCCGAAGGCGACGTAGTTTCATACGCAGGAAAACCGCGACAAAATGGGCGCGGGCATTCCGCTGACCGACGAAGACCGTTACCCGTGGCTGTGCCGGTTGCGTGGACTGGATGACGGAGCGGTCGCGTGAAAGGGTGGCGTATCCGCGCAACCTCGTTCGGCGCTGAAACGCGGGTTACCGCGATATTCTGCTGCGGTGCGGAGGGAAGGTGCATTCGTGCACTGACGCCGCCGCAGGAAAGTGAAACCCTGCAGCGGCCGGATGGCGCGCAAAGGGCGTTATATGAAGGCCGGAATGCTGGATTCGCAACTGGAGATTCTAGAAGGTGGATGCGGACGAATACGGGAAAGTGAAAATCGGCAATCCGGGCACGCCCTGAGGAAGTGAGGCCGATACTACCGCTTGGGTGGAGAAGGGCTAGAGTACCTGGGACTCATATAACGTTGGGAGGCCGTCTGAAATGATCAGATCGGCCTCTTTAATGTTCCGGATCGCTTTACTATCGCCTGCTTTGCGCAGTTGCGGGTGGCTTTGCAGATTGTCCAAAGCAATTTCCACCATGCGCCGTCGTGCCCAAATCGAAAGACTGCGGCGAAGTGAACCACCGCCAAATCAGACCGTCGAGCATAGGGATTGAGGAAAATGGACGGCTGCGTCGAGGTCCATCCTCAGGTAGGGCGTTCTGGCGGATGGATGCGGAAAAGAATGGTGGTGATTTTCACGCCACAGCAGCTGGTGTTTGTTGGGCCATTGCGATGACCGCCTCGTTTTGTTCGGTATAGTTTCGCATTTAAAACAAGATGTTGTGGAATTTGTAGCGACATGCCGTTATTTTCCAAACGCTGGAAGAATTTCAGTAGGTCAGGCGGAAATTCGCCAGCATTCCCCGCATTGCTTTCCAAATCCTGCTGCATACAGCTGGCGTATCACCGTCGCAGATGCTGCGTTTGCAGGGCGCCGAACAAGTCTTCTTTGTTTTTGAAATGCCAATGCAGCACCGCGCAAGGCTACGCCTGCGGCTTGGGCGATTTCGTTGAGCGAAGTGCGCGCGATGCACTTTTGTAGAAGGTGTCCAGAGCGGCAAGCATTGAAATGTTCACTGGCGCTTTTCAATGCTTCGATTTTGGTTTTCTCCGGGCTGAAGTCCGGAAGCGGTCGTGTAAAAGTATTTCAAAGTCTGTCTGTAATATATATATCCTTGGGAACATGCAAGAGATGTATGTATAATCACCGCGCTGAAAATGTAATAGAAGTATCACCGTGTTGTACGCATTCGTAATTTCTCATTTGCCTGCATTGCTCGGAAAACGGCTGCAGGCGGTTGGTCCGCACGATAGGTTTGCAGCGCGTTTTCAATAACAAATATTCGTTATCATCATATTTCAGATAGGAAAAATAATGACCTTCATGTCTCTAACAAGATGCCGCGCAGCGGCAACTCGCCGCGGCAACGGCATCTGGCTCTGTCTGCCTGCGGCAAGAGGAAGACAAAGCCGGCCAGCAGGGCGGTGCGGCGGCAGGCCAACAGGCCCCGTGCCCGAAGTCAGGGTGGTTACGGTACATCCGCAACAGGTTACTCATCAGCACCGACCTTCCCGGCCGTCTGAATCGTTCCGTCTGGCGGGTGTCCGCGCCCAAGTCGGTGGCATTATCGAAACGCTTGTTTCAAGAGGGCAGTTATGTGAAGGCCGGGCAGCCGCTTTTAATAACCTGATGACGCGACTTACGTCGCTTCGCTGGAAAAGCGCGCGCGCGCAGCTGGCGACGGCGGAAGCCTCTGGCGAAAAGCCAATGCGGATTTGACGCGCTATAGCCGTTGGTGGCCGCCGATGCCATCAGCAAACAGGATTACGATGCCGCCGTGGCATCCAAGCGTTCCCGGCGAAGCGTCGGTAAAATCGGCCAAAGCTGCGATTAAACCGCGCAAATCAAGCGTCCGTTACTCGCGCATTACCGCGCCGATTTCGGCCAATATCGGACAATCCAGTACCGAAGGCTCGCTGGTCGGCGCGAACGACAGTACCGTACTGGCGACCATCCAGCAAACCAATCCGATGATGTCAACCTTACCCAGTCCGCTACCGACGGATGCGTCTGAAGCAGGATATTGCCGACGGTAAAATGCAGGCGGTAAACGGTGCGGTGAAGTGAGCATCTTTGCTGGAAAAACGGTACGAATATCCGCATAAGGGCCGCCTGTTGTTTGCCGACCCGACCGTGAACGAAACCACGGGACAGGTAACGCTGCGTGCGGAAGTGCCGAATAAAGACAATGTATTGCTGCTGCTGTGATGTCCGCGTGCGTCTCCGCAGGCCGATATTGCCGACTCGTTCGTCGTTCCGCAGCAGGCCGTTACGGGCACAAGATACGGTCCTCATTAGACTCAAAGGCGAAATGGAGCCGCGCGAGGTAACCGCTGCCCGGCAGCAGGGAACCAACTGGATTATCACCGCGGGTTCGAACGACGGCGACAAAGTCGTCGAGGAACCAGTATCGCGGCCATGTCGGGTGCGAAGAAAGTAACGCCGAAAGCATGGACGCCGTCAGAAAGCAAATCCGCCGCTTCCGCTCCTCAGGCAGCCCGCTTCTTCCGCCAAACCGGTTGTTCAGACGGCCTCGCTGGAAACCAAACCGGCATCCGTGCGGCTAAATAAGGAAGGCATCAATGGCTAAGTTTTTATCGACCGTCCCATCTTTGTATGGGTGACTGCGATTTTCATCATCGCGGCGGGTATTATCGGCATCAGAGTTTGCTCGGTTTCAATATCCGTCCGTTGCCGCACTGACCATTACGCGACCGCCACTTATCCGGGTGCGTCCGCAGGTAATGAAGACAGCGTGCTTGCCGTTATCGAACGTAATATGTATGGCGTAGATGGCTTTTGACTATATGACCACTTCCGCCGACTCCGGCAGCGGCGAAAGCGTCAGCATCACATTTACGCCTGAAACCGACGAAGATTTGGCACAGGTGGACGTGCAGAACAAACCTCCGAAGTGTTGAACAACCTGCCTGCTACCGTGCAGCAATACGGCGTTACCGTATCCAAAGCGCGTGACAACTTCCTGATGATTGTGATGCTCTCGTCAGACGTCACATTCCATCGAGGGGAGATGAATGACTACGCAGCGCAATATCGTTCCCGAACCGCAACGTATTGACGGTGCAAAGGTTCCAGTTGTTCGGTGCGCAACGCGCCATGCGTATTTGGGTTGATCTGAAAAACTGCAAAACTACAACTTGTCGTCGTAACGGTAACCAATGCGCTGTCCGCTCAGAACGTTCAGATTTCCGCGGGTTCCATCGGTTCGTTGCCCTGCCGCAAGGCCAGACCATTTTCGGCGACCGTTACGGCGAAAGGTCAGTTGAGTACGGCCGAAGAGTTTTGGCAACATCATTCTGGTTTCCAATACCGACGGTTCCACCGTCTACCTGAAAGACGTAGCGAAAGTCAGCCTAGGTATGGAAGACTATTCCGCCTCAATCCGTCTGAATGGCGTGAACACCACCGGTATGGCGGTTATGCTGTCCAACAGCGGTAACGCTTTGGCAACTGCTACCGCCGTGCAGGAAAAAGATGGCGACCTTGAAAAATACTTTCCGCAGGGCATGAGCTGAAAAACCCTTACAATACCTCCAAATTCGTTGATCTTTCGATTCAAAAGTGATTCATACGCTTTTTGGAAGCCATCGCATTGGTATTTTTGGTGATGTTCCTGTTCCTGCAAAACATCCGCTATACGCTGATTCCGACCATTGTCGTGCCGATTTTCGCCACAGGGTTTTGCCTTCATCTCATGCGGGCATGTCGATTAACGTACTGACCATGTTTGCAAACGGTATTGGTCATCGGTATCGTGGTCGACGATGCGATTGTGGTCGTCGAAAACGCCGAGCGCATTATGGCGACGGAAGGTTTGCCGCCCAAAGAAGCCACCAAAAAGGCGATGGGTCAGATTTTCCGGCGCGGTTATCGGTATTACCGCCGTCCTGATTTCCGTGTTCGTGCACTCTGGCGATGTTCAGCGGCGCGACCGGCAATATTTTACAAACAGTTCGCCCTGACCATGGCGGCATCAATCGCATTCTCCGCCTTCCTTGCCCTGACACTGACACCGGCATTGTGCGCCACCATGCTCAGCCGATTCCGAGGCATCACGAAGAGAAAAAGCGCTTCGGCTGGTTCAATAAAACCCACCGCTTGGACGTGCATGGCTACGAAGGCTGGTTGCCAAAGTGCTGCGTAAGACCTTTCCGCATGATGATTGTCTATATCGGCCTGGCGGTTGTGGGCGTATTCCCTGTTTATGCGCCTCGCTGACCGCCTTCCCTGCCGACCGACGGAAGACTCGCGGCGTTTCACCGCGTGGTCAGCGCGCAACTGCCTGCGGGCGCGACCAAAGAGCGTACCGATGCGACGCTGGCGCAAGTAACGCAGCGCTGGCAAAAAGCATTCCTGAAATTGAAATACACGCCACCGTTTCAGTCGCTTTCAGCTCGGCAGCGGTCAGAACAGGTGAGCGATGGGTTTCGCGCGCGCTCAAAGACCGGAACGAGCGTAAAACAAGCAGCGATGCGGAAACTCGGTTGCAGCGCAAACCGACCGGCATGATGATGGGTACGCTTTAAAGACGGCTTTCGGTATTGCCGCAACGCGCCTCCGATTATGGAGCTGGGCAATGGTTCCGGTCTCGACCATCAACCTGCAAGACCGCAACAACACCCGGTCATGCCCGCCGTATTGCTGGCCAAACGCGACGAGTTGATTCAGAAAACAGGCGCCAGCGGCCTGTCCTGACCCGAGCACCGTCCGTGCCAGTGGTCGTCCGGGAAGATGCGCCGCAGTTGAAAAATCGACATCAATCGTGCCGCCGCCGCCGCTCAGGGTATTTCGTCTCCGACATTAATCCGTACTGCATTGGCGCGCGCGACTTCGCTGGGTTCTTCTTTGCGTCAACGACTTCGAACCATACGCCGTCTCGCAACGCGTAATGGTTCAGGGCTGATGCAACCAGGTATGCAGCCCGCTGGACATCCTGAACCTGACCGTGCCTACAGTTCGCGTCGACACGAGCCGCTTTCCACCATCGCCACCGTTTTTCGGAAACGGCATGGAGCAGCGTGCGCTTCAACGGGTTGGTCCTGCACGAGCTCTTCTGCTTCAACACCCGCCACTGCGTATCTACCGGGTCAGGCAATGGCGGCGGTACAGAAATGGTTGGACGAAATGGGCAGCGGTTACAGTCTCGAATGGGCGGCCGGTCGCGCGAAGAAGCGAGCGGTTCGCAAACACTGATTCTGTATGCCTCGTCGATCGCCGCCGTATTCTTGGTGCTGCCGCCTGTACGCAGCTGGTCGATTCCGCTGGCGGTAATTTTAGTGATTCCGTTGGGCTTCGATTAGTCGCTGCTTTGGTGCGACCGGACGCAACTCACGTGTGAAGCGGCTGCTCGGTAAAGTGCCTCGTTTACCAAACGACATCTATTTCCAAGTCGGCTCATCACCGTATTGGGTCTGAGTGCGAAAACGCAATTTCTGATCATCGAATTTCGCCAGCGACCTGCAGGCCCAGGGTGAGGTGCGCTGCTGGCAGAAACATGCAGGCACTATTCTGCGTTTCCGCCCGATTATCAAGACTTGTCGTTTGCCTGCATCTGTGGCGCGTGCTGCCAGTACATCGCTAGCGCCAGCTCCGCCAGCCAGCGTGCCATCGGTACGACCGTGCTGTGGGGTATGTTGACCGGCATGATTTTGTGCCAGTTCCTTTGTGCCGCTTCTTTATGTCATCGTGCGTAAATTCTTCAAGGAAACTGCGCACGAGCACGAAATGGCTGCCAAACATGCGGGCCGAAAGCGGCGCGACGATGATTGAAGATCATTCCGTTTGAAGACGAAGAAGATTCGATAAGAAACACTGAGCGAACAGATGCCGTCTGAAATTTTCAGACGGCATCATAATGAGGATTAGACATGAAAAATACTGCATCAAGCCTGTTTTGAGCGTTCTGGCTGCTGCTGTCGCCCCGTCGGCCTGTACCATGATCTGAAATACGAACAGCCCGCAGTGAACGTGCCCGAAACATTCAAATACGATACGCAGGCCGGAACAGGCATCCAAGCGGCTCCTTTTGGGGTGGCAGGACTATTTCGCCGACCCGCGCCTGTACTGTTTGATTGACATTGCGTTGAGCGCAAATACCGATTTGCGTACCGCCGCACTGAACGCCGAAGGGCTGCGCAAGCAGTATATGCGATTAGCCGCGCTAATCTGCCGCCAGGCATCAATGCCACCGGTAGCGGTTCGCGCGGCCGCAGGCGAAGGGTTTGAGTTCGACCGGCAATTACTGTTTCTTCGGCCTATAAACGTCGGACTGGGCGTAACGTCATACGAATTGGACCTGTTCGCAAAGTGCGCAGCAATACCCAAGCCGCGCTGCAAACTTATCAGCAGCCTTGCCGCGCGCGATTCGGCCCATTTGAGCCTGATTGCTTCGGCGGCCGTGCTCATATTTCAACGAACTCTACGCCCAAGATTCGATGAAGCTGGCGCAAAACGTGTTGAAATCGCGCGAGCGGACTTTCAAACCGACGCAGTTGAAACACAAGGCGGTGTTATTTCCGCCGTCGATCTGAGCCAGCAGCAGGCACTGATAGAATCGGCCAAAGCAGATTATGAAAAACGCCGTTAAAACAGGAACAGGCGCGCAATGCGCTGGCGGTGTTGATAAACGGCCCGATTCCGAACACCCTGCCCGTCACCGCTGCCGCTGGACAAGCAGTTTAAAATACAAGCTGCCGGTCACCCTGTCTTCCGGAAGTATTGCTGAACCGGCCCGACATCCGTGCCGCTGAGTTTGATTTGAGCCAATGCCAATATCGGCGCGGCGCGCGCGGCGCTTTTTCCCCAGCATCAGCCTGACCAGCACCATAGGCACGGGTTCGACCGAATTGAGCGGCCTCGTTTAAAGGCGGCAACCGCACTGGGCGTTTTGCGCCGACCATCAACCCGCCGATTTTTCAACTGCGGCAACCAAAAGCCAATTTGGATTACGCAAATCCAGCAGCAGGTTCAGATTGTGAATTATGAGGCGGCCGTGCAGTCGGCTTTTCCGCGACGTTTCCGACGCACTTGTCGCCCGTGAACAGTTGGACAAAACTTATGCCGCCAACCGCCGGCAGAGCAAGGTTACGCCGATGCGCTGCGTTTGGTCCGCCTGCGCTACAAACACGGCGTTTCAGTGCGCTGGATTTGCTGGATGCCGAACGCAGCAGTTATGGCGCCGATACGGCCCTGTTGTCTAACCAGTTGACATGTTTGGAAAACCTTGCCGATTTGTATAAAGCGCTCGGCGGCGGTTTGAAACGTATGACCGGTGAAACCGAAGGTTCGTCGAAATAAGCGTTGCGTTCCAAGCACGAGGCCGTCTGAAACAGGATTTCCGTTTTCCAGACGCTCTTTTTCCGCTTTCGAAGATTTCGCATGGAAAGAGGGCAGACGTCAGACGGTTCGTCATGGCGGCACAGTCAACCTCTCATGCCATGTTGACGCTTAAACAAAAGGCCGTCTGAAAATTTCAGACGGCCTTTTTGTCGCTGAAACGACCGCTTGTTAGGGGAGTAAACAAAGACGGCCTTATTTGTTTAGCCGGAACAGCCGGAGCGGTAGCCGGAGCCGCTTCCTGAGTCGGAGCGAGCAGCTTGTGCGGAACGGATACGCGTTCGAAACCTTTCTGCCTTCATACATGCGTCAAAAAGTGGTGCTGTCCTGACGGCTCCGCCGGCTCTGTTGGGCATTGCTGTTTCGCTTCTTCAACTCATCTGCTGCGGAGCTTGGTTTTCTTCCGCAGACTTGTTGCTGGCACATGCGCTTAACATCAAACCAGCCGCGATTGTCGAAATCAATAATTTTTCATTTGTATAATCCTTAGTCTGTTTATGGTCGTCAGAAGCCGTGATTCGCCGATGCGGCAAACGCATTCGGACATCATTGGGCGGTCCTGTGTTAGAGATTGATTCGGCGGATTTGGTTTCAAATCATGATGTAAGTTTACGCTATGGAATAGGCGGGCGTTAATGACAAAAACACAGTCCGAACTCAAAAAGTTTGTGCTGTTAAAGCGGTATGTTTGCCCGAATGTTATTTGTTGGGGAAGAATCGGCGTTCGCGGCAAAACGTAAGCCTGAGGCAGCGGCAGTATGTCGATAAAAGCGCAGAAAACCGCGCCGTGGTTTTTGAATCTGAGTCCTGTGGCTGAAGAGTCTCCCAATGCTTTCTGTACATTTTGAATAATTGGTTAAACCAATATCGGAATTGCGCAGGTTTGCAAAACTTGATATGACGGAGAAAATTATTTCTCAGACGGCCTTATCCCTGCTTTGATGAAGGTGTCTGTTTAAATCAAATAAAACAAATTGTTATTAAAGATGTAAATGCAGCCCTGTGTGGTTTGATGCGCTTGAGAAGCATGGGCGGATGTTGACGGGGGTATGGGCCGTTATTAGAATCACGCTGCATTGGTCGGTCCAATTTTCAAAAGTGCGCGGCTTTGTAGCTTGGAAATCGGAGGCCGTCTGAAAAATTTGGACGAAACCCGTTTCTACTGATGTCTTGTTTTCAGATGCCTCATATGGATTGGGATGAAATATCCAAAATCCCCGTCATTTCCGCACGGGCGCAGTCGCGAAAATGGAGCGTCCATTTTTAGAGCCGTTTCAAAAGTCGGTGAACGCTTTATTTAAAGGCATTTTTAAACGCAGCAGATGCTGTTGTATGGGCAGAATACCGTCGTTATCGAATGCCGGTCCGCCCCTGAATCGAACAAAGAGGGATAAAAGATGGCGAAACTGGTTCGGCCGCAAAAAGTCAGCGACCAAGTATTGTCGGTTTTGGAAGAACGCACGCGGGCGGGCATTTTACGAAGAAGGCGGCAAAATCCCGCCCGATGCACGCTGGCGGAAGAGTTCGGCGTATCACGTCCGTCGGTCAGGGTCGCGCTTAACATCCTGATTGCGCGGCAGGTTTTGGAAGCGCGGCAGGGCGACGGCCATTACGTTTCCGTCAAACCGCAGCATTTCCTCCAAAGCTGGCAGAATGCTCGGCAAACATTCCAACTGGAAACCGACGCTTCGATTTCAGCTGCCACATCGAAGGCTGCGTGGCATCGCTGGCGTCGAACGGGCGTACCGATGCGATTTTGAAGCGATTGATTTGGCGGCAAAATTCGAATCCGCCTGCGAAAGCGGCCATCTGGAACACAAACCGAAGCCGACGAGTTTTCACCAAACCATCGCCGACGCCGCGCATAAATATCCTCTTCAGCCACCTTCCGGCGGCTCTGCCTACACGTGCTCTACCGCCAGACGCGCAGCAGCATTATCTACTTCAACCAAACCGAAGACCCGCGCCCAAAGCTGATTGCCCAGCACCGCGCCATCTACGAAGCCATCTGGAACGCCGCTCTGCCGATGCCGCTGAAGCCGCAAAAATACATCTGAACTACGTCGCCAACAGCATCTTGCAAAACAGGGAATACGAAAGCCGCAACGAACACGCCGACACGCTGGCGCAGAACGATTTGAAGCGGGTGCAGGATTGGTGAGAAGTAACCGCATTTTGACCTTCATCCTAGCCCAGGCCGTCTGGAAAAACAAGGTTTCCAGACGGCCCTGATATGTATCGGCCCTTCGGTCGGCGCATCCTGCGGCCTGGTAAAGCGGTATGTTTTGTGGCATAATCCGAAGTTCGAAGCAAACCGTCTGTTTGCATCCGACACACTATTTTCTCAGACGGCCTGCATACTGCAAAGGCCCGTCAAATGACAGAGACGACCGATATGAATCCATTTGCATCCTCGGCTTGGGCAGCGAAATCGTTTCGCGCTGACCGAGCAGAGCATGAAACCCGACCCCATCCAAACCGCCGCCATTCCCAAAGCACTCGCCGGCCACGACCTCTTGGCTGCCGCCCAAACCGGCACGGGCAAAACTGCTGCCTTTATGCTGCCCGCGTTGAACGGCTCAGCTGCGCATCCTCCAGCACTTCGCCCGCGATGCACCCCGTGCGTATGCCAGGCGACCCCGACGCGCGAGCGCCGACCAAACCGACCAAAACGCAGGGGCTACATCAAAACCCGCCGCTGCGGCACCGTCTCTTCGGCGGCGTCAACATGGACAAACAAACGCTGACCTGCGCGCCGGCTGCGAAACCGTCGTCGCCACCGTCGGCAGGCTGCTTGACCACGTCAAACAGAAAAACATCAATCACAAGTCGAAATCGTCGTTCTCGACGAAGCCGACGCATGTTGGATATGGGTTTCATCGATGACATCCGCAAAAATCATGCAGGGCCGCCCAAGCAACGCCAAACCCTGCTCTTTTCCGCAACCTTTGCCCCGCCCATCCGCAAACTCGCCAAGACTTCATGAACGCGCCCGAAATCGTCGAAGTCGCCGCGCAACACCACCAGCGCCAATGTCGAGCAAAAGCACATCATCGCCGTTGACGCGCTCAAAAACGCAATCTCTAGAGCGGCTGATTGTCGATTTGCAGATGAACCAAGTCATCGTGTTCTGCAACCAAACAAAGCGTCGACCAAGTCACCCGCGACCCGTGCGCCGCAACCTTTGCCGCCCAATCCATCCACGGCGACAAGTCCCAGCAAAGCCGCCTCCGAACCTCAACGCCTTCAAAGAGGCAGCCTGCACGTCCTCGTCGCTACCGACGTTGCTGCACGCGGTTTGCACATCGCCGAGCTGCCTTCGTCATCAACTACGAACCGCCGACCCAGCCCGCAGACTACGTCCACCGTATCGGACGCACCGGCAGGGCGGGCGCGACGGCGTCGCTATTTCCCTGATGGATAAAACCGAGCAAAATAAGTTTGAAGCCATCAAAGATGATCTGCAACGACTTGGCAGTCGAATGCATCGAAGGTTTCGAGCCGCAGTGGTGGGGCGGGGCGGATACCGCGTCTTCCAAGAAAGCAGGCCGTCTGAAAGTCGCCGCGAACGCCGGCGCGACAACGCGCGCAAGGCAGGCGAACGCAGCGACAAAACCCATGCTGATAAAAACCGATCTGGCGCGGCTCGGAAAATCGCCGGACGCAGCCGCCGCCGCCGCCGCGAACGCCAGCCGTGCGCACTTACAACCGAATTACGGCGATAAAAAGATTACATGCATACTGATGAAAACACGTCCGGAGGAAAACGATGCCGTCTGAAATAATGCCGCAGACCGCCAAAGGCGTACTCGCCGCCGTTGCGTCCAACGTACTGTTTGCCAGGCGCTGTTTCTGCCAGCAGCTGATGCAAAACTGATGAACGGTACCACGTGCTCGCATGGCGGCGGTCGGAATGCTGTTTCCCTGTTCGCCCTGGCAACCTGACACACAAGTTGGCAGGGCGCGCGAACTCGCCGCCGGCATCGGCAAAGACTGGAAACGCTGGCTGCTCGTCATCCTGCCTACGCCGATACTCGCCAGCCAGCTTTTGGTTGTTTGTCTGGTCGCCCGTCAACGGCAGAGGGGCATCAACGTCGCCATGGGTTATTTCCGTTTCCGCTGGCCATGATGTTGGTAGGCAGGATTTGGTTCAAAAAGAACGGCTGGGCGGCCGCAACGCTTTGCCGTAACGCGGCCTCGCCGGCGTCGCCGCCAACCGTGGCGCAACGGCGCATTTCGCGGGCGACGGTGTGTGTTCGGCACCTATCCGCCGTACTACCGCTGCGCCGCAACCGCGTGCCGTCCCTTATCGTCCTGCTTCGTCGACTTGATTATCATCACCCCCGTATGCTGGTGTGTATATTGCCTTTTCCGACAGCCCGGGCATGATAGCCGCCCAACCGAGTTTGATTGCATTCATCGTTCTGATCGGCATCAACAGCGCGCTGCGATGTATCTGAACCTTCAGGCCAACAACATGCCGCGCAGTGGCCGTATTCGGCATGCTGAGTTATCTCGAACCTATTTTACTGTTCGTCATCGCGGTACTTGGCTGGACGAACCGCTCGAAAACAGCGCCCCGCCGGCTACGCCTGATTTGCTGGGCCTGAGCGTGATGATAGCCAACAGTTTAATTAGAATGAAGAAATAAACAAGGCCGTCTGAACTTTTTCAGACGGCCTTTTGGCGCTTTGCGGAAGCGGGTTTTACAAGGCGCGGTCGAAATAGAGCGGTACGCCGCTTTTGCGCGCTCATCCGCGCCAAGTAGTCTGCGATTTTCGCCGGCCACTGTACGCCGCGGACGACGGTGAGGTTGCGCAGAATCGGAAAGGTCAGGATGTCTTCCATGCTCGATTTCGCCGCCGATGCTGTCCGGACCGAAGCGGTGAGGGTTTCTAGTTGGGCAAGGTCTTGGTTGAGCCGTTCCAGATATTGTGCGGTTTCGTTTGGGTTGGTTTCGAAGTTGCCGATGTTTTTCTTTTTATCAATGAAGTATTGTATCGCTGATTCGGTGGCGAACCCAGGCAGGCTGATTTCGACCAGGCGCGGCTGGGCAAGGCGGTTGTTGTATTCGCCGACTCGGTCGAGCCACGCCTGCAATTCGGGCGGACTTCCGGTCAGACGGACTTTGCCAGCCGTTTCGTCGATATAGTGCACGATGTCGAGGCTTTCGCCCATAAACGCCGTCGTCTTTTTCCAGAATCGGGACTTGTTTGGCACCCATCCGCTGCCGATGGGGGTGTCTTCGTCGTCATTGGCGAGGATGATGTTTTTCCACTTCTACGCCGCGCAGGCCGAAAATCATGCGGCGCGGACGCAAACGGCTACTGGTCGTATATATAAAAGCTCATGTTCATGCTCCGAATGGTGGCGGATAGGGCTAACATAGCATTTCAGGCCGTCTGAAACAAGGGCTGCGGACGGCTCGACGGTATTGAGCCCTATTTAATATAGGCTCAATAGATATTATTAATCCTACCCGTTTTTGATACAATATAAACGACCGACAAACAGTCAATAGTCCTTTCTCCAGGCACGCCCGTCTTGCCGCCGGTTTGTTCCGACACCCATCTAGAAGCACCACGAACGGCACCCTCTACACCTCGAGCAGTATCGCGCCCGACCTTGGCATTACCGCGGCTGGTTCGACGGTTATCTCGCAGGGCTGCCCGACAAAGATGTGCGGCTGCTTTCAGACGGCCTTGAAACTGGCGGAGCAGCATTATCCCGCCGAAGCGAAGACCGACAGCGGAGAGCCGTTGTTGAGCAATCTGATGGGGGCGGCGCAGATGGTCAACGACATGGATTTGCTGCCCGATGCCGTTGCCGCCACCTTCTTGCCGCTATTTCGGGTTACGTCCCGATTGGCAGCGGGTTGTTACCGAGCAGCAACGCGACCATCTGCGAGCTGGTTAAAGGCGTGGACGAAGTGCGAAGCTCACCCACTTCGCCCGAGTGGACGGCCTCCGCCACGCCCGAAGAGCGCGCCCAGCGCGAAACCATGCGTAAAGCTGCTGCTGGCGATGGTAACCGACATCCGCGTCGTATTGATCAAACTCGCCATGCGCACCCGCACCATGCGGTTTCTCAGCGAGGTTCCCTGACAGCCCCGAAAAACGCGCTGTCGCCAAAGAAAACCCTCGACATCTTCGCTCCGCTCGCCAACCGTTTGGGCGTGTGGCGGCTCAACAGCTCGAGACCTCGGCTTCCGCCATCAAGAACCCGAAAAATACCGCGAAATCGCCTGCTTTTTGGACGAAAAACGCACCGAACGCCTAGAATACATCGAAAACTTCCTCAACATCCTGCGCGGCGAACTTAAAAATACAACGTTCACTTCGAAGTCGCCGGCCGTCCGAAACACATCTACTCCATTTACAAAAATGGTGAAGAAAAAACTCAGCTTTCGACGGGTTGTTCGACATCCGCGCCGTGCGGATTTTTGGTCGATACCGTCCCGAGTGTTACACCACGCTGGGTATCGTCCACAGCCTCTGGCAGCCCATTCGGCGAGTTCGACGACTACATCGCCAACCCAAGGGCAACGGCTATAAAAGTTTGCACACCGTCATTGTCCGGCCCGGAAGACAAAGGCGTGGAGGTACAAATCCGCACCCTTCGATATGCGCACCAATTCAACGAATTCGGTGTCGCCGCCACTGGCGTTACAAAGAGGGCGGCAAAGGCGATTCCGCCCACGAACAAAAATCGCCTGGCTGCGCCAACTCTTGGACTGGCGCGGAAAACATGGCGGAAAGCGGTCAGGAAGATCTCGCCGCCGCTCTTCAAAACCGAGCTTTCAACGACACTATTTACGTCCTGACCCGCGCCGGCAAAAGTCCTCTCCCTGCCTACGGGCGCAGCCCCCATCGACTTCGCCTACGCCCTGCACAGCAGCATCGGCGACGCGTTGCCGCGGCGCGCGAAAGTCGAAGGGCAAATCGTGCCGCTGTCCACCCCGCTTGAAAACGGACAGCGCGTCGAAATCATTACCGCCAAAGAAGGCATCCTTCCGTCAACTGGCTCTACGAAGGCTGGGTCAAAATCCAGCAAGGCAATCAGTAAAATCCGCGCTACATCCGTCAAACGCAAAACGCCGACACCGTGCGCGAAGAAGGCCGCGTCCAACTCGACAAACAACTATGCCAAACTCACGCCAAGCCCAACCTGCAAGAGCTTGCCGAAAACCTCGGCTTTCACTCGACGACCTTTATACCGCCGTCGGACAGGGGCGAAATTTCAACCGCGCCATCCAGAAAGCCTGCGGTACGCTGAACGAACTGCCGCCCGTACCCGCTCAGCGAAACCACCATCGTCAAACAAGCTCAAAATCAAAAAGGCGGCAAAACCGGCGTTCTCATCGATGGCGAAGACGGCTTGATGACCACGCTTGCCAAATGTCTGCAAACCCGCGCCGCCCGATGATATTGTCGGCCGTTACCCGCGAGCGCGGCATTTCCGTCCACCGCAAACCCTGCCCGTCTTTTCCAACACTCGCTCGAACACGCGCCCGAAAAGTGTTGGACGCAAGCTGGGCGGCATTGCAGGAAGGACAGTGTCGCCGTCGATGTCGAAATCCGCGCCCAAGACCGCGCGGGGCTTTTACGCGACGTATCCGACGCGCTCGCCCGCCACAAACTCAGCACGTTACCGCCGTGCAAACCCAGTCCCGCGACTTGGAAGCCAGCATCGAGAGTTCACGTCGAGGTCAAACAAGTCAACGACCTCCGCGCGTCACACTAGCCTCGGCGACGTCAAAGGCGTCTCTGAGCGTAACGAGGGTTGTAGCGGGCGCAGAAATGGCAAGAGGCCGTCTGAAAATTCTTTCAGACGGCCTCTGTTACAAACGGATGCCCGTTATTCAGCCATTCCGGCGAACACCGCTCCGCCGCCGCCACGGTTTCGTCTATCGAGCTCAGCGTGTGCGCGGCGGAGACGAAGCCCGCTTGTAGGCCGACGGGCCGAAAGGCGACGCCGCGTTCAACATGCCGTGGAAGAAATGTTTGAAACCGTCGGTATTCGAACGCGCCATGTCGCCGTAGTTTTGCGGCACATGGTCGGCGAAACAGGCCGAACATGCCGCCCACGCTGTCGGCGGTAAACGCCACGCCTGCTTTGGCGGTACGGCCGTCTGAAAGCCTTTTAACCAACTGTTCGGTGCGCGGTCGGGTTTCGTGAAGCCTTTCGCGCCGGATGATTCGCAGTGTTTTCAGTCCGCCGCCACGGCCACAGGGTTGCCTGACAAAGTGCGCCCGCCTGATACACGCCGCCCAGCGGGGAGATGCGAGGCTGATGTCTTTTGCGCCCGCCGAACGCTGCCAGCGGCATACCGCCGCCGATGACTTTCGCCCATCGTGGTCAGGGTCGGGCGTGATGCCGTGCAGCGACTGCGCACCGCCGAGCGCGCGGCGGAAGCCGGTCATCACTCATCGTAAATCAACACTGCGCCATGTTTGGCGGTGAGGGAGCGGGCACGGACGAAGTTTTCAGACGGCCTGACCAGATTCATATTGCCCGCGAACGGCTCGACAATCACGCAGGCAATTTCGCCGCCGATTTTTCAAACGTTTCTTCCAGTTGGGCGGTGTTGTTGTATTCGAGCACCAGCGTGTGCTAGGAAATCGGCCGGCACGCCGGCGGAGGACGGATTGCCGAAAGTGAGCAGGCCGCTGCCGGCTTTGACCAGCAGGCTGTCGGGAATGGCCGTGGTAACAGCCTTCGAACTTGATGATTTTGTCGCGGCCGGTAAAAGCCGCGCGCAAACGGATGGCCGACATGGTGGCTTCGGTGCCGGAGCTGACCAGCCGCAGTTGTTCGACGCTGGGCACGAGTTCGGCGATTTTTCGGCGATGACGATTTCGCCTTCGGTGGGCGCGCCGAACGACAAACCGCCAAGGCGGCTTCGCGCACGGCTTCGATGACTTCGGGATGCGCGTGTCCGACAATCGCAGGCCCCACGAACCGACGTAATCGGTGTGGCGCGTGCCGTTTTCGTCCCAAACATATGCGCCTTCGGCTTTTGATGAAGCGAGGTACGCCGCCGACGCTGCCGAATGCGGACGGGGGAGGTTTTACGCCGCCGGGGATGATGGCTTTGGCGCGGTTGAACAGGGTTTCGTTGCGGTCGGTCATGCAATTATTCCTTTCGAGGCCGTCTGAAGCGCGGTTCCAGCACGGTAAAACGGGATTCAAAACGGGATATTCTAACATTTATCGCGTTTTTCAGACGGCCTGACACTGCGCCGACCCGTTTGCGCACGTCGTAAAAATTGTTCTGTAAAAACAACCACTATGGGCATGTTTCTTGCCCCGCTGTGCTATAATCCCGCCCTGTACCGATTGATGAAGTATTAAGAAAGATAAACATGTTACGCGGATTCATTGCTGTTTCGATATTGTTCCTGTCGTCGCTGACTTGGGCGCGCACCCTGCCGGACGATATGGATGTTGCCGTTTTAAAACGAATCGACCTGCCTGGCGTAGAATTGAGCAGCGGCGGTTTTTCATGGATGAAGGTACTGACGCTGGGCTGGATAGACGGCAACGCCGCCACATTCCAGCTTGCACGCGGCGTCCGCCTGAGGGACGAAAAACGACCGCTTCCTCGTGTTGGGCAGGCTGACCGTGCAGTCGGGCAAACCCGTGGCCGTGAAGCGCGACGCGGCGGGCGTCATCCGCGAACTCTGGCTGCTGAACGACGACGAAGTGGCCGCGTTCAAAGAAAAAGCCGCTGCGGCGCAGGCAAAATAAATATAGCGTTCCGCATCGAGCGAGTTTTGTTTTCCAGACGGCCCGGCCATCTGCCCGCAGGCCGTCTGAAACCGAAAGCGCAAGGCGTCCGGCCTTTGCTTTTTAGCCGCAGGGGCGTAAAACTCATTGCAGACAGTAACAAACTACCATGAAAAAGTATTATCCGCACCTTCGCGCCAAATGAACGAATACGACAGCGAAAAAATGCTCGCCGTACTCGCCGAAGAAAACGGCGGCATCGAACAAGTGACCGAAGCCGACGAAGCCGACATCATCCTCTTCAACACCTGCTCCGTGCGCGAAAAAGCGCAGGAAAAAGTGTTCTCCGACTTAGGCCGCGTACGCCCGCTCAAAGACTCGACCTCATCATCGGCGTTGTGCCGGCTGCGTCGCCTCACAAGAGAAGGCGAAAACATCATCAAACGCGCCCTTATGTGGACGTCGTCTTCCGGCCCGCAAAGCGCTGCACCGCCTGCCCAAAATGATTGTGAAAGAGAAAACCAGCGGCCTGTCGCAAGTCGATATTTCCTTCCCCGAAATCGAAAAATTCGACCACCCGCCGCCCGCCCGCGTCGAAGGCGGCGCAGCATTCGTGTCCATCGCGGGAAGGCTGTTCCAAATACTCGCTCGTTCTGCGTCGTCCTCACACCCGCGGCGAAGAGTTCTCCCGCCCGCTGAACGACGTTTTGACCGAAATCGCCAACCTTGCCCAGCAAGGCGTTAAAGAAATCAACCTCTTGGGACAAAACGTCAACGCCTATCGCGGCGAAATGGACGACGCGAAATCTGCGACTTTGCCACACGCTGCGCATCGTCCACGAAATCCCCGGCATCGAGCGTATGCGCTTCACCACCAGCCACCCGCGTGAGTTTACCGACTCGATTATCGAGTGCTACCGCGACCCGCCCAAGCTGGTAGCGCACCTGCACCTGCCGATTCAAAGCGGTTCCGACCGCGTATTGAGCGCGATGAAACGCGGCTACACCGCCTTGGAATACAAATCCATCATCCGCAAACTGCGCGCCATCCGCCCCTGACTTGTGCCTGAGCAGCGACTTCATCGTCGGCTTCCCCGGCGAAACCGAGCGCGAGTTCGAGCAAACCCTGAAGCTGGTGAAAGACATCGCCTTCGATTTGAGCTTCGTCTTCATTTACAGCCCGCGCCCGGCACACCGCCGCCAACCTGCCGGACGACACCCGCACGCCGAAAAAGTGCGCCGCCTCGAAGCCCTGAACGAAGTCATCGAAGCCGAAACCGCCCGCATTAACCAAACCATGATAGGCACCGTACAACGCTGTCTGGTCGAGAGGCATCTCCAAAAAGACCCCGACCAGCTCCAAGCCCGTACCGCCAACAACCGCGTGGTCAACTTCACCGGCACGCCCGATATGATCAACCAAATGATTGATTTGGAAATTACCGAAGCCTACACCTTCTCCCTGCGCGGCAAACCGGTCGAAGTGTAACGGATTGGGATTGATGAAGGCCGTCTGAAATTTTCAGACGGCCTTTTCGCAAATGGCACGGACGCTTGCTTTTTGCGGCCCGCCCGACCGAACAGTGCAACAAATGGAAAACATATTTTTCCGTTATGCCCGCGCGCGGTAACACGGCGAGGCATATTTTATTTCTATCCGCCATATCGCCGATTTTTAACCGTTATCCTATCTTTTTCATGCTCCGCTTTGCGCGTGTCCAACGTCCATGTTCCGGCTGCCGCCGCGTCGCGCCTTCCCAGCTCTTCCGCCCAATCGGCAACATCCTGCTAACAATATCCTTGCGTTTCAGAGTACGCAGCCTCCTGACGGGACGGCCTTCAGCTTCGCCCCAGGTAACGGGAACGCCGTGTTCCGCGCCGTGTTCGAGCAAAATCCAAATGCTGCACTGCGCGTATCGGCGTGGGTGGTTTGGTGTTCGTATGCCCAACCGACTGCGGCTCTGTCCGCCCCTTTGCAAGGATTGTGCGGCGAGACAGCAGGGGGTGGAAACGGTTTCAAATGGCGTTCGGTAGCAACCGCCAACGTTGCGCCGTGCGTGCCTAGGGTTTGCAGCATGAAAAACGGGGGCGTTAGTGCAGGGTTGGCGATGAAGTCGAAACGCACGGCGGCAGGTGGTTGAGCACGTTCGCTGCCATCAAACACGGACGGCGAGGAAAAAGCGGCGTGCCGAGGACAGCGCACTCGGGGCGGATTTCGCCTTGGCTCGCGCAGCAGGCTGCACAGAGTCGCGGCAATCAGGCTCAGGCGCGCTGAGGCGGCGGGCGTCCGCGCTTTGCTGTTGCAAAGGTTTGTTTGAGGATTTTTGTTGCCGACGGCGGCTTCGGTGTCGAAACGCGCGGCGGCGGTGATGCGGATGTCGGGGTTTGGCGATTGCCATTGCCATACCAGCTGTGTTGCCGCCGAAACCGAAATGGTTGGCGAGACAGAAACGTCATCCGAAAACGGATTGCGTCCCTGATAATCAGCGCCGCCGCCTTGTTTCAGGGCGGATAAGAGCAGCGCGGTTTTCGAGGGCGGCGGTTGCGCGAGGGTGTGGCCGATTTGCGCTTTGACGCCATCAGCGGCGGAAGGTGCCGAACACGGTTTCCAGCGCAGCCAGTTCGGCGGCGTCGCTGTCGGCGGTGCCGATGCCGGGTTTTGACGGCGGCGATGTTTTCGCGCAACGGCGGCGATAGCTTTACAGCGCGGCGGATAACCCGTTCCAACGCCTACCGTTGCTTTTGAATCAGGTCGTTGCCGGTATTGGCGGCGTGTCCGACGAGTTTCAGACGACCTGCACAGTCGGGTGGCGTGGCAGAGGGCGAGTGCGGCGACACTTTCGCCCAGTCAGACCGTTGCCGCCGAAGGGCCGATAGCGTTCGGTAAACAAACCCAAGCTGTGGAAATGCAGCAGGGTCAGGCGGTTGAGTGTTTCGATGCTGAGACGAAGGCGCGTTCCAGCCCGCCGCGCAAACAATTGTCTGCCTGAATCAGCGCATGGGCGGACGAGGTGCAGGCGGTCGCCAAACTCGAAAATCTGCTGGTTGCCGCTGCGTTTGCGCAAATCTTTCGGCAAGATAGAGCAAGCCGTGTTCCCCAATGTCCGTATTGCGCGGCGCGGTTTTCGTATTCGGCGATGGCGTAGGAGCCGAACCGATAAAAACCGGCGCATCGTGCCAGCTTTCAGACGGCCATCCGGCATCTTCGGTGGCGCGGCGCAAATGTTGTTTCGGCAATATCCGCAAAAGCGGTGCTCCCAGCTATCGTCGGCAAAAAGCGCGGATAAGCGGCCCGCTGCGGCTGGTTTAAAAACGCCATAAGACACCGCAAGTACTGGGTCAGCCCTGAAACCGCCTGCGGATTCAGCGCGGAGGTGGCTGCCGTACCGCAAACCCAGCTCACGCCCCATGCTCCGCGCGGACGAACGCCGCCAAATCGCGCACGCACATCATATGCTTGCGCACCATACGGTCGCCTTGCAGCCGTACTTGAAAAATACTGTTGCAGCGCGACGCAGATTTGCAGTGCGTCGAGCGAATCCAAAATCGATAGGGCTGCCGTCGCCGAACAACGGTATCGTCGGTAAAGTCTTCGGCGGCAACGTCATCGGTTTTGTCAGCTTCTTGCAGGATCAGCTTAATTCCTCCGCTTCCAGCGCGTGTTCAACCAGGTGGTGGACATTTTTGCTTTCGTGTTTGGGGTGGGGATGGATGTCGGACTTTGTGTTTTGTGCAACCCGCCACACTCGTTTTTCAGACGACCTCAAAACCGTACCTGCGGTTCGCAACCGCCTGCGGTAAAAACCAGCACGGCGGCGGTCAGGGTGGCGGCGGAGAAGGCGGACAGCAGGATGAGGTAGCGGCCGATTCCGTCCAGTCCGCTGCGGTTGAGCAGCAGTTCTTGAAAAAGCTTTCAAGCCCCAAGCCATCGGGAAATCGAGTGAGTTGCTGCATGGTTTCGGGCATGACGTGGGCAGGTACCATAATCGCCGCCGATTGCCGCCATCAGGATGATGCCGCCGCCACCGAGGACGACGGCGTGTTCGGTGGATTTGGCGCAGACGCTGATTAACAGCGCGTAGCCGAGTGCGGCGGCGCTGACGGCGGCGGACAGCAGCGCGTAGGGAACAAGGCTGCCGTTGAGTATGAGGGCGGGTACGCCGATTTCGGGCAGCAGGTAGCGGCCGAGCAGCAGCATTCCGATAAACTGAAGCTGGTTAATCAGGAAATAGGGGACAAGTTTCGCGGCAATCAGGCCGGACGCTGAGGCGCGGGCGAGGCGCAGGCGGGTAATGGTGTTGGTCTGGCGTTCCAGCGCCATGACGTTCGACAGCGGTATCATGATGAAAAACATACCGAAAATCAGCCATGCGGGGACGCTGTGCTGTACGGCGTTGGGTTTTTCCACCGTGCCGCTGCCTGCGCTCAGATAGTGTTCTTCCAGCATTTTGTTATCTAAAAAGCTGCGCACGGCGGCGAATTGTTCGTCGTTTTTTTCATCGACTTTTTCTGGATGTCTTTTGCGGATGAGCGCAGTTTTTATTGTCGATTTTGATGCCGTCGTTGTTGTCGAAATAGGCGTCCAGCCGCGTTTGGGTGTAGTGCTGCTGCAAAACGCCTTTAACCGCCGCCAGCCATGAAGGCTCGGTATCGGGCGGTACATAGATTTGCAAGGCTTTGTTGTCGGCGATTTTGCCGGAAGCGGCGTTCGGGTTGTGCAGCACCAGTTGGAAACGCTTGTCATGCAGGCCGTTTTGCGCGTCGGTCAGTTTTTCAGACGGCATCCGCGTAACATGAATCTGCTCTTTTTCCAGCGCGGCGGCCAGCGCGGTATTGACGCTGTCGTCTGCCGCGCCGACCAGCGCGATGCGGCTGTCGGTGTGCGGGTCTTGGTCGCGGCTCAGCGCCAACGACATAATCAGCATGAAGGCGATGGGCATCACAAACAACACGGCCAAACCGTGCAGGTCGCGGCAGAGCAGTTTGAGTTCTTTGAGGAGGGAGGAAGTCGTCATTGTGGGTTTTGCTTATCTGTTGCTGGCTCGTCTTTGCGCAGGAAATCAAGGTAAAACGTTTCCAGCGAACCGTGTCCCTGCTGGAAGTAGCGGATTTGCGCGCCGCTTTGTTGCAGGGCGGCGTAAACGGCGGCGGCATCGTGCGTCGTTTCCATCATGCCGCGGTTGCTCACTTGCTTTTGCACCCAAAGCGAGTCAGCGTTTGAGGCGGCAGCGGCGGTTCGACGGTAAAGCGCACGACACTGGTTTGCGTGCTCTAGAAAGCTCGTCCAAAACCGCCGTGGTACACCAGCTTTGCCGTGTTGCAGCAGCGCGATTTTTGCCGCAAAGCTGCTCGATTTCCGACAGATAGTGCGAGGTGTAAACCACTGTTACCCCCTGCCGCGTCAAATCCGCCACGCTGTCGAGGATAAAGCGGCGTGACTGCGGGTCGATGCCGACCGTGATTTCGTCAAGGGAACATCAGTTGCGGCGTGTTAATCAGGCCGATGGCAAAAATTCAGACGACGTTTAAGTCCCGCCCGAAAGATGCTTTCGCCGCTTTGTTTTTGTGGGCGGTCAGGTCGGTCTGTTCCAACAGCGCATTCAGACGGCCTTTGTCGCGCACTTTGTAAAGCGAGGCGAAAAACAGCAGGGTTGTCCCACACCGAAAGCTGCGGATAAACGCGAAAATCCTGCGGCACTCAAACCGATTTTTCTGCCGCTCGCTGCGGCTCAACAGGCGCAAACGGCTTGCCGTCAAACAAAATTTCGCCCCTGCTGTACTTCCTGCAAGCCGGCCAAAAAGCGACATCAGCGTCGTTTTCCCCGCACCGTTGTGACTCGAGCAGCCCCAAACATTCGCCGTCGGCAATATCGAACGACACATTGTCCAGCGCAGCAGTTTCGGCCTTGGGATAATGGTGGGAGAGGGATGGATTTGAACCATGGTTTCAGACGGCCTTAGTATGGGTGGAGACAGTGAAAATCGCTACGGCATCGGTCTACCTGCGCGCAAACGTTTACAGAAAATTTATCGATACCGCATGATTCCCCATTATTTCAACAATCCCCCGCCACAAGCTTTTCATCATCCGCAATCTGCGCAAAAATGCGGCGATTTCGCGCAGCCGTTTTCGACGGCTTTTTGCACTGCTTTTCACGCACATCGCTGCAAACTGCCGCCATTGGTCGCCGATGGCGGTCATTTGTTCGAGGCCGTCTGAAACGCGGGGTTGTCGCAGATACGAGGCGGCCTGTTCGAGGAACAGGCGTAGATATAGCGGAAACCGCGCCGCCGATGCCGATTTCTTCCCGCATCCGCACGAGATGGCCGAGGAACAGCTCGGTATTTTGCATTTCGTTTGGCGGGCAGGGGCTTCGATGTTTTGCCAACGTGCGGATGCCTTTTTACGCCGACGAAAACGGCGGGACATTTGTTTAGCTGTTTTGCGTGCTTTGCGGATGATGGTGGGTAAGTCGGCTCAACTTTTTCAGACGGCCTGTCGTTTTCCGAAGCGTACATCATGCCTTTTGGCGGCCAATACGCCTTTGGCGAAACGCGCCCGCTGCAACTTCGGCGGCGCAGCGCTGCACCGTTTCAAACACGGGGTCGCTGATCAGGTGGTCGCCGCCGTCTTTGCCGTACACCAAGAGATTGTGTGCGTTGAAATGGAAACGCATTTGCGGCGGGAAATACGGCAGCCAGAATACGGAGGTCTGCAAACCCGCCAGTTTGCCCTGATGAAAGCGCGGCATCCAGCGCGTCTTGTCCTTTTTGGGCATTAGAAAAATTTGCGGGCGGACACCTCGGTCCCAATGCTGTACAGGTGTTTTTGATGATGCCGCGCGGTGCGATGCGGTAGGAAACCAGCGGCATGCCGCCCAGCTTGACGACAGGCAGCCAGACAAAAGTCAGCGCATGGGCGATGCCGAAAATCGCGCTGCGTCCAAATCGTAGCCGTGATATTTTGAGTAGCGTGGACATTACGCCGCTTTCGCAGTGGGCGGTATGCTGTGTAGATCGGTCACGGGTTATCAATCGATATCTGTTTAGAAGTATTTTTATAATTAGGCGGCTGCGGTTCAAAACACAGACGAGGTCGTCTGACAAATCAGGGCAGCTTGCCGCCGTCAGTAAGGGCCCAGTTCGCCTTAATCACGCGTCCGTCGCTTCAATTCATCCTGCTGATTTGCAGCGCGTGGCGTATTTTTGCAGGGGTTTTGTCTGGCAGCTGGCGAAGATTTTCGGGACGCAGGTGGCGGCGGGCTGCTCATTTCCGTCGCCCGCTGCCATTGCCAAACCAGCTCGTCGTGGCGGAAGCGGAACATATGGTAATAGCGGCGGATATTCGCGTGCCACTGCTTCGCGGGCGGCACGTTTTGTTCGTCGAGTTCGGCGGCCGCCATTTCGGTGGCGTAGGCTTCGTCCTGCCAGCCGCTGCTGGTACCGGCTTCGTAACGCCCGTCGCGTGCCGTAAATGACTTTCAGATGTCCGTGGTGCTTTCGCTGTCATCTGCGGGATGTCTTTGATTTCCATAGTTTCAGACGACCTCAGTTGCTATACCGCTTCCAAAAGCATCAAAACAAGTTGAGAAACGCCCGCTCAGGAACGTAGCACAAAACTTTTGACCGCGCTCAGTGGGAAAGTGCGCATAAATTCTTCAAGGATGATGTAAATCGATGCCGAGCGGTGTTGCTTTGGTGTAGAGGTTGGTAAACCATTTTTCCCGGAATTTCAAAGCCGATGTTTTTCAGGCCGTCTGAAGCGCGGTCGCGGAGCCGGAAGAGTGAGTGGGGCAGGAACCAGTCGATTTCGTCGGCGCGGATGCCGTGTTTTGGCGGCGATTTGCGCGAGCGGTTTTCCACCGTGCCAGCGGACGATGTTTTCGTTCACAGTTTTACGTCCCGCTTGGCGCCATCAGGCTGTGGCGGCGGCTGTGGCGGGGTCGGCGGTTTCCAGCCTTCAGAACACGCCGCCGCGGAATTCTGCGCCGGCATGTTGGCGCAGGGCGGCATTTCGTTTGGCGTGAGAGCAGCTCTATCCAGCAGATTTCCAGAGGCTGAGTGCCGTCTGAACTGCGGTCGGACAGAGTATGCCGCGCCTGCGCCGTCCGCAACATCCAGCGCAAAAGTCTTTTTCAAAACCGATTTCGGGGAGGCGTTTTTCCAGCTTTTATGGTCGGTTTCGTGTTGGAACACTGCGCCGCGCATCACCGCCGAAGCAGTTTTCTGACGCATGCGGCGACGGCGTCGCGTGTTCGCCGGTGCGCGTACGGCGTTGTGAGGCGTGTTTCATCGCCGCCATGCCTGCCGCACACGCCCGCCGCCATGCTCAATACTTCGCAGGAGGGCACATCTCCAAAAGGCCGTGTACCATCGCACCGGTGGCCGGGCATGGTTTTGGTCGGGATAGGACGTGGCGCAGGACAGGCTGGTGATGTCTTCGGGCTTGATGCCTTGTGCGAACAGCCGGCGGACTGCTTCGGCAGCAAGCTCGGCATTGGTATGCGTGGCGCACGGCGGCTGTCGGGGTCTATGGCGTAGTGCCGCGTTTGGATGCCGTTGGAACGCAAATCGCTGCGCCGCACGCGCGAGGGCAGCTCGCCCGCCATGCCGAGTACGGCTTCTATCGCATCATTGCCGACGGGCGTGTTGGGCAGGAAGGCGGCGGTACGGTTGAGGTAAACGTTTTTGAGTGTGTTATTTGGAATCATGGTTCTTTGTTATATGGCGAAACAAAATATGGATACTACGGCGTTGCCTTGCCTTATTTTGTCTCACTATGGTAAGTGGTCAGCCGATCGACCGCGCCGCGTAATCGCAGCTTGCAGTGAGCGGGATATCGTGTTTCGGCGTATGCCGTCAAGCGCATCGACCAGTATTCGGGCGATGCCCTGGATTGCTGAAAGTGGGCGAAACTTCGGTATGGTTCACATCAGCTTCCGTTGTGTTCGGTGGCTAATCTGATATACTGCTTCCAAACCGTTGATGTCGATTTGGAAGCGGCGGCGTTCAGGTAATGGATCACTTCGGGCATGGTGCGTTTCTTTATTTGAGGCCGTCTGAAAAGCAAGACTGTCGTCGGCCGTTGCTGTAAAACATTTTGGTCGTTTTTCAGACGGCCTCTGCCAACGTCGGTGCGGCTTCCGGCGTCACGCCTTAACCGCTTTGGCGAGTGCCGAAGCTGTCAGCATCTGCGTGCCGAACCAGCCCCAATAAATGCGGTGGTGCTTGATTTTTGCCGCTTTCCAGCCGCGATTACTTCCAAAAATATCCACCTGATCGCCGTCGGGCGTTTTGGCGCGGGTATTCCACGCCAGCGTATCGCCGCAACAAAATAGCGGCCGTCCCGATACCAGCGCACCAAATCGTTGGGACGGCGGCGCTGCCTTCCTGTAAGAAACGCAGGTTTCGGCCTTGCCGCACAGGATGCCGCTGTCGGTATCCGCAATCGCGGGCACCAACGGGCTTTTCAAATACGGCGTCGTCGGCATACAGCGCAATCAGCGCGTCGGTGTCGCAGTTTTTGCATATTCGTGCCAGTCGCGGTAAATGCGTTCAAAATCGTCCATATACGGTCTCTCCCTTACAGGTTGCCGCCCGCAATCCGATTCATCCGCCGGAGAGCTGGCCGTAATAATCCGCCAGTTTTTCAGACGGCCTTTAAGCAGCGGATGCAGCAGTACCAATACGCTCACCGGTACAACACCAGAATCATCGCCAGCAGAAACAGGATATAAAAACACAGCAGGGCGCGGCGCAGCAGCAGGGGACACACGTCCGGCGGTCATCAGCAGCCTGCCCCACAGGAAAAAGCTGCGGCGACGCTTTTCGCTGAAAATCAGTTTTCGTTTACCTTAGCCCGCGCCCATGTTTTGAAAACAGGGTTTCGTCAAGGTTTTGTTTTTGCAAACAGGGTATCGCATTTTCGCACCGAAGCGCGCCAGCATCGGCCAGCTCTCCGTCTGCGATGCCGGCGGATGGCAGCGCGGAAGTATTGTTTGTCGCCCGACAGCAGCCATGCGGGGTGGTGATGAAGCTGGCGGCGCTGTTGCATGCGTCGATTTTAACGATGTTTGCCGATGAGTTTGCGCCGTTGCGCGCTAAAGCGACTTCATTTTTCCTGCGCACCCAACCACTATTGCGGCAGCGATAAGCGTTACCACGGGCTTTGCCGTTGAGCAGGCGGCGGGTTTCTTCACACGTTGCAGGAAGGCGGTAATCGGCTGGGCGGGCGAGAGGAACCAGACGGTATAGGCGATAACCACGGCGTCGTAATCGTCGGCGGGAATGGCGCGGCAGAATCGGCGCGGGTTTCAGGTGGACGGTTTCGGGAAAGGTGTTGAAAAACCGCCAAAACGACCACGAAACTGGATACGGCTCTTGCGGCTCAAGGTTCACGCAATCCACATGGACGCCGCCCTGCTGCACAGGTTCGGCGAGATTACGCACCAGTTCCGCCAGCTGTCCGGTTTGCGAGTAATACACCAGCAGCACTTTTTTCTGTCGCTCCCCATTATGTATTAACAAAAAGTATTCGATGAACGGCTATTATAGCTTTTCTGTAAAAGTATTTAAAAGAACAATAGTAAGGCGGATAAAACGGAGGCCGTCTGAAAGGGTTTAACCGGCGTGAAAACGACTTTCAGACAGCCTCTCCTTCATCATTCAGACAGGCTTGCTGCGAAACCTTGTGCCCGCAAAGATGTATATGAAATCGCCGAATATAACGGCGGCACACCATCCGGCGGATACAAAGGCAGGCCTGTATTGAGATTTGGCAACAGCCCTTTTCCCCGCAGGGGAGGGGCAGATGCCGTTGCGGTGAAAAAGCAGTCTGAAATTCCGTCGCTGCCGCGGCCTGCACTTTTGTCGGGTATAAAAATGCCCGATTAACGCCGCCGTCAAACTCGACCTGTTTCTCAGGAGGCCGTCAGGTTTGTTTTCGAGAGATTTGGACGGCCCGGACTTTCGGAAGCCTGTCGGATGGCGGCGCTTACAAAGGCTTTCTGGGCGAAATCGTCCAGCGGCTTGCCGGTTTGCACCTCTCTGAACTGCATCACGGTTTTGTCGCCCCTGTTTTTTTCGTCCAACTCGATTTTACGCACCACGCCGTCGCCGCTGATGGCGATGCGGTTGAAAATCTGGCGGGTACGGCGGCTTTTCGGCGTCAAATTCAGCGTCCATTGCTTTTCAGTGCCTGAGAGGGCGATGTCGGAAGTGTTTTTCCAGCCCCTGCGTGTTGCCGCCGAGCAGGTCAAGGAAAAGTTTGATTTGTTGGCCCTGACCGATTCTTGCCTTGGTTGAGTTGGTCCATACGCTGCCGTTCCACCGCATGATGCCGTCTGAGCGCACGCGGGTGGTTTCAAACGGTTTCTGCATCTGCCAAAGCAGGCCTCGAATCGGGACAAATTTCCCGCCCGTAACCATCGGTTTGCTCAGGATTTCAACTGCCGCTGCTGGGTAAACGCGCCCTGTACGTTGGACGGTTTTTGCAGGGTTTGGGCGAGTTCGGCGGTGGAAAACGCCCACAAGGCGGGGCTGGCGAGGGTGAGAGGGCGGCGGCGATGGTCATCTTCATTTTCCTTTTGAATGTTTCGGATGTCGGGTTTGTGCTGCGGTTTCAGACGGCCTGAAAAGTTGGATGCCTTTTCACGGCTTCCAGCCAACTGCCGGGCGTTTGAAACTGCATCAGGCCGTCTGAAAGCGAAACGGCGGCTTGGGTGGTCGAGGCGCGGGTCAGCTTTTCGTTGGTTTCAACATCATAAATCGTGTAGTCGATACGCAGGCAGCTTTCGATTTCGACGATCTCCATATCGACGCGGATTTTTGACCGAAGCGGGCGGGGCGGATGTATTTGAGGTTCATCTGCACAATCGGCCAACTATATCCCCTGCCGCGCCATTTCATTGTAGTCGTAGCCGATGGCGGACAAAAGGCGCAGCGGGCGGTTTCGAGGTATTTCACATGGTTGCCGTGCCAGACGATGTGCATGGCGTCCACGTCGAAAAACGGAACTTCGGTTTCGAAGCCGTAGCGGCAGTAGATGTGTTTTTCATGAGGGTTCCTTGTGTGCGGAGGGAAGGCCGGGGCGGACGATACCGTTTTTCAGACGGCCTTTTTCACTCCCAAAAATCATAAAAATTAAACCATTGCAGCGGATTTTAGTGCGCATTCTTGCGCCAAAACATCGGCGAAGCCCTGTATGGCGGCGGTAACAGCAGGCTTCGCGTTGCCGCGTTTCCAGTCGGAAGTGTCGGTGAGCGGCGCAGCTTCAAATGGTAGCGGCCGTTTTGTTTGATGCAAACACAGCGTGTTCACCTGCGTTTTCAAGAGCGCCGCTAAGAGCCATGCGCCTTGCGGCATGGGAGCGGTATGGTCTAGAAATGGATGTCGGCGCGTTTTCTGCCGCGTACGGGTACGCGGTCGGCGGCAATGGCTATCCATTCGCCGTCTTCGATGCGGCGGTTCAGTTCCATCATCAGGGTGGAATCCAAACCGTGACTTGAATCAGGCGGATGTGTTCCGCGCCCGCTTTTTGCAAGGCTTCATTGAACGCCTGCGCGTGTTTGCTGTGTACCAACACATTGAGCCTGAAGCCTTTATGGTGCGACACCAGCGCGGGCAGACTTCGGTGTTGCCCATGGGAGCAGGCGAAATCTGCCCGCGTGCCGAATCGCTTCACTTGCGTATAAACGCCGTCCGGGTCTTTCGAGTACCAAATCTTCATAACGGATTTTACGCTGCCACACGGCAAAAACGGTCGCATACCGCCTCGCCGAACGCGATAAATTGTTTGAATACGCTGTGTTTCGGCAAAACGGTATTGGGAAGGCCGTCTGAAGACGGGTTTGATACTGCAGGATATGGCGGCGCAGTTTGGGCGCGGTGGCGTAGAAATAGAGTACCACAAACCAGATGCACGGCCTCATCAGGAAGGCGGGCAGATAGCGCACCATCAGCGTGGTCAGGGCGAGAAACAGGCGGTTGCCGCGTTCAGCTGCGCCGCCCAATGGTTTTGCGTGTTGTCGGTCATGGTTTCAGACGACCTTTCCACAGAGCGTCCACACGCCGCCGCAACATTCTAAAAACAGCCGCGTGTGCATTTTTGCTGATGCGAACGTTGTCGGCGAATGCGTTGAAGTGGGACACGCCGTCGGCGGCGTATTGCACGGGCGGTTTTAATCCAAAAACCGGCTTTGACGCCGCGCCAGTACAGGCGGATGAGGATTTCGTGTCGAAATCATGCGGTCGCCCACGGTTTTTCTTCGCGGACGACCGAAAGCGCGGGGCGAGCGGGTACAGGCGGAAGCCGCACATGCCGTCTTTGATGTCGCACGACCAAGTGTGCGCGGCATGTTCCAGAAGTCGGTAATCTTGCGTCCGTACAGCCGCGCTTTTGCGCGTCACGCTGTATTGCGCCAGCCGCAGACGACGGCTTCGATTTTTGTCTCCGCCGCCGCCAAGAGTTTGGGCGTGTCGTCCAGATGGTGCTGCCCGTCGGCATCGACCTGCAAAACATGGCTGAAGCCGTTTTCAGCGTATTTCAAACCGGTTTTTGACCGCCGCGCCTTTGCCGCCGTTGATGGAGCGGTAAAGGACGTGGATGCCGTCTGAAACCAATGCCTGCAACATGGGTTTGCATTCTTCACGCGAACCGTCGTCCACAATCAATACATCCAAACCGAAGCCGTGCATGGTCTCAGTGACGTGGGCGATGGCGGCGGGTGGTTGTAGTGGGGATTAACACTAGGGTTTTCATGAGGATACCGGTTTTTCAGACGACCTTCTCGCAGCGCAGGATGCTGTGTCCGCGTCCGATGCCGTCTGAAATTTCTGCCACTTTCAACCGGCGTTTTTCAACGCAGCGCGTATCAGGTCTTCGGAATGGAAGATTTTGCTGCTGCTGCTGGCTGCGGCGGTGAAATACAGGCTGGTCATGGTCAGCAGTAGGCGGCGGTTTCGTATTGCTGCCTGTCCCAGCAGGGTTCCATGATGTAGAGGCTGGTATGCCCACTCATGGAAGCGGCGGCGCGGCGCGGGAGCCGGTGACTTGTTCTTCGCTGAAACAGTCTAAAAACTGGCTCATCCAAATCGCGTCGAAGCCTGTCGGGAAGGGGACTTCGGGGTCGAGCAGGTTGGCGGGTGCGCGATGGATGCGTTCCGCGCCGGTTTTGCCCTTTGGTCGCTTCGCGCATCAGGGCGATTTGTTGCGGCAAACCACGATGGTAACTTCGACTTCGGCGTTGTAGCCGACGCATTGTTCCGCCCAGCGGCCGGTGTTGCCGCCGACGTCGAGCAGTTTTTCACCGGTTTGGCGAACACGGTTTTCAAGGCTTCGGCAAAGGAATTGTCGGAATAATAGTGGTCGAAGGCAAACCATTTTTCCTGCGCGACGCTCGGCAGCGAAGACAGGCCTTCGTAAATTGTTGGCCAACTACCAAAACTTTCAGCCCTTCGGGTTTGCCCGTTTGCAGGGTTTTTCCAGTCGAACATACCTTGGTAACAGATTTCCTGCGTGAAATCCATGTTCACGCGCGCCATTTTGTCTTTCAGTAAAAACCAGCCCGCTTTGCTGATGAAATAGCAGTTGTCGCGGGTATGCACCGTGCCGATGGAGAGCGAGGCTTCAAGCAGCACTCTGCGCGGCGTAACCGCGATTTGCGCTTTTCGGCGATTTCGGCTTGAGTAAGGCCGTCTGAATGGTCGTTCAGCAAATCCAAAATGCCGAATTTCACCATCAGGGCGGGATACTTGGAATACAATCGGCGCAAAGGCGATTTCCTGCGCCAAACGCTGCGCCTCGCCTGCGGACTGGTGTTCTTCGGAATAACGTTGTGCTAGTGCTGGAAAAAGTTGCATATTTTTCTATCTTTTTCATTTGATTATGGTTGTTATAGTGATTAATCTTTAAACCAGCACGGCGTTGCTCGCCTTGCCGTACTATCTTCTGTACTGTCTGCGGCTTCGTCGCCTTGTCCTGATTTAAATTTAATCCACTATATTAGGTTTGAGCGGGATTATCCTCGATTTGCAGGTTTCCTCTTCCCGCAGAAGAGAGCGAAACCTAAAAAGCATTTTCAGACGATCTCGAACACAATCCGCCCTGATGCGCACGGATTGTCGCCGTTGCTGACTTTAAAACTCAATTTGTTTGCCCTCATCGTATTTTCAGCTCCATCGACACTTCGTCATGCGGACGGACGAACTGCTGGTATTTCAAATCTTTCCACGCGGACGACGCGCTGCCCGCCCCACGGATGACGCGCCGCCAGTCGCGCACCCATTGCAGCTCGACTACGCCGGGTACGAGCGAAAGTGGCGAAATGGTCGCCGAAATAGACCAAATCGAGCGGCACGCGGCCGATGAAGGTTTCGGCGGCGGTTTCTTCTTCAGATGATGCTTTTGACCAAACGGGCGATGTCTCGGGCGACGGTAAGGCCGTCTGAAAAATCGGCGGCGGCGATTTTGGCCTGAGCGGTTGCGCGGCAGGCTGTCGGCGAAACGCCAGTAACGGGGCAGGGCGATGGTGTCCTGCGTGGCGGCAAGGTGGCGTTTGAGCGCGTCGGCAACGGCGGCTCTGCCTCGGTCGCGCAGGGCGGCGATACCGTCCGCGTTCAATGCCGCCCATATGGCGATGCGCCGATGTTGCGGATGGCGGCCGCACGGGCGTCGGCAATCCACGGATGCCGTAAAAGTTCGTGTTCGATTTGGGTCAGCGACACGCGTTTGTCCTCGAATTTGATGATGCGGTCTGGCGGCCGAGCAGCAGGAAACCGTCGTTTTTGCGGCTCGATTAAATCGGCGGTCTGGCGGCGTTCGGGCGACCACGGCGAAGATGCCCACAATGCGCCTTCTTCGTTCTGCCCGATTTCCACGCCGGCAAACGGCCGCCATGCGGCTTTTCCGACGCGACGCAATCACGCCGGTTTCGGTGCTGCTGTACACTTCAAACGGGCGGACGGCAGCCTGTTGCAGCAAATCCGCCGTGGACTCGGGCAGCGCGCCGCCCGCCGACACGATGCCCGCGATTTTTATGGCCGATGCTCTGCCAGTTGCGAGTTTTCACCCAAGCGGTTGAGTACCGCCGACTGGCAATCCACACCACTTTTTTCATGCGCCGCCGTGCTTTGCGAGCAGGTTTTCCGGATAAACCGCCTGCCGCCGTTCCATAGGCCAGCCCATTGTCAGCGCAAGCGCGAAGCGGAAAGTGAAGCCGTAAAGGTGTTGTGGAATAACGCTGCCGATAACCGTTTCCCGCCGCGTCCGAACGGCAGCGCGTCTGCCAACATCAAGGCTTCCGCCTGCATCTGCGCGGCGGTTTTTACAATCACCTGCGCCCGCCGCTGGAACCCGACGTTTTCAGCCACGCTTCGGCATGGTCGGAATCAGATGGTTTTTCAGGAGCGGGCGTCGGGTTTTTCAGTCGATGCGTGTGCAAGCAAATCGGGCAGGTGCCATACGGGTGGGTTGGATTGCACATCCAACAGTTGTCCGGATTCATCGCGTTGTTCGGTTTGACTGTCCAACTTGCTTTGCAACCTTCGGAATCCGTCAAAAACACATCCGCTGTCCGCCCCCAATCCAAATTGTCCCGCGCCAGATTCGGCAGCAGCAACACCCGCCCACCTGAATGCCACACCGCCAACACGGCGCAGGCAAACAGCGCGGCATCGTCAAACCATAACGCGGCAGTTTGCACGTTTGCCGTTTTCAGACGGCCTGACAGCCGGAAAAACATCACGGTTGAAATCAGAGCGCGTCCAATTCGGATGGGTGGCGATAAGGTCTTGTTGGGGCAGGTCGGGGGATAGGATTTTGGGTTAGGCGCAGTAATTATAATTTACTAATTAATAAAGAAATTAATTGCATCGAAATGCGATTAATGGCTTTCACATCTTGTTTATTAATCAGCTTGATGAAGTAAACCTGCAAGGATTGTGGAACGTGTTTCAGCAGGTATGACGCAAGGAGCCAAGATACCTCTTGATTTGGGGAAATCTCCCCAATGAATGCCCAATGCTTTTTCGGCTTTATTTTGGTTTTTGTGATCATATGTGCCAATAATAAAGACTAATCCCTCTTGTCTTCATAAATCTCCAAGGGGTCTGGTTGGGCTGTCAATCCCTTTCCAGTAAGAAATCATTTTCATCGATTGTTTCCTTTTTATTAATACCTAGGTAAGTTTAGGTTGGGTTGGAAAAAACAAGATTCCAAAAGAAAGAAGCAGAGGTATGTTGCAGTTGTCTGTCAAAATCTAATCTACCGTCATTCCCATTAGTGCGGGAATGGTGGCAAAAGGGTAACCACAGCCTGCAGGGGTTGATAATCTAATCTCGATACCAAGTTATACCAAACCTTCCGCGTGCTGTGATTCGAGAATGCCCTCGTTGTTGAAGCTGTATTTTCCTTTGATATGAAATGAGTAATGATTGATGCGTTTTCAGACGACCTACACCTTCAATACGGCTTTCCGATACACCCACTCTCCGGCAAATAAAAGCTCTCATTAACACATACGACACGATGCCGGTATAAGCCGCCCACCAGTCGTAATATTGCAAGCCTGCTAGAATGGCGGCGGTTGCGCCGTTGAGGATGAAGAAGCCACACCAGATTTGCGTAACGCGGCGGGTGTGGCGCACGCCTTCGGGCGGCAGGTCGGGGTGCTGCAGTCGGGCGAGGCGTTCGATGACGGTTTGTTTGGCAAACAGGCTGCCGCCGAAAACAGCGAGCATCAGCGCGTTGACGATGACGGGATACCAATACATCGAATCAGGCCGTCTGAAACCAGTACCGCGGCGAAAAAGGCGGCAAGGATAATGGCCGTGATGCGTTGGGCCGTGGTTTTGCTGCATGGCGGCGCGTATCAGCCACAGGATGCACATGGCGGCGGCAAGCCAGAAAAACGCGCCGTTTTCCCTCGCCGTAATACCATAGGAGCGGATAGGCAAGGCTGGCGAGGGTCAGTAGGAGCTTTTCCCAGTGTTTTCATAATGGTGTTCGGTTTCAGACGACTTTTGGGTTTTGGGGGGAAAGGTCGTCTGAAAGTTGTTTGGAAAATAGCAGGGTCAGTTCAACATGGCAATGGCGGCGGACAGAAAAACGGTGCGACAAGGGTCAGGATAAAGCCGCTGACGACGGCGTATTTGATGTATTCGGCGCAGCAGTTTTCTTTTGACAAAGGGTAGGGCGGAGTCCATTGCCGCTGCGCCGGAAATGCCGATTGCCGCCATAGGCTGCTTTCGTCCGTAGAAATACAGGAAGACGATGCTGATCATTTCGCGGAAAAATCGGTCATAACGCTGCCGCACCCATTTCGGGCGATACCGCTTTTCCAACCATAGGACCCGAAAGGGAGAACCAGCCGAAACCGCCAGACAAGTCACCAGGCTTAGCAAACGAATAGGGGCGAACATAGCGAAAAACGAAAACACGCGGCGGCGGTTGGTAGCACGGTCAGAAGCGGCAGCAGGAAAATCCTACGTCCGAATCCGCCAAGCTGGAAATGAACCAAGTCCATGCCAACCATGAAAATCAGCAGATAGAGGATATGGGTGCTGTCGATGGGCAGATTGCCGACCTGTCGCCCGAAAAAGGCAAATGTCGCGACACCCAAACCGAAAAAGCAAAGGCTTTGAAACAGCCGTAAAAGGGTTTGATAAAGCTGCCCAATGGAGGAGCAGTCGAGGCTTCGGGTTTTGCGATAAAGCGCACAAGCGTAAACGCGCTGATAATCAGTGCGAGCAGCAGGGCATATTTGACGATGTCCGCGCCCAGATTCGGGTCGGTCAAAGACGCTCGAACTCATAGCCCATGAAAAGAGCAGCAGCAGGACAATAAAGGACAGGGTTTTGAGTAGGACTTGTCGAAGGGTGGTGCAAGAAATTTACCAGATAGGAAACCAGTAGATAACAATGCAAGAACAATAAAGATCGATGATAAAGATGATTCCATATTTATAACTCCAGTTGAAAAATTATTGATTTGATATTAAATATTTTTGTTTCGTAAGAGAGAAGTCAATTAATATCATTGTTCTTTGAGCGGGTTTGCAGGTTGCAGTTTGCGGCCGATTTCGCGTTTGATGGCTGGTCATAGGTCGATGGCGCTCTTGGGTTATTCGTTTTTCCTTATTTTTATCAAAGGCTTCATATTCTACGAGCAGCTTATAGTATTTTTGGATAGAGCTTGGCAATGCGTTTACGGTTTTTGGGGTACAGAATTTTGCCACCTCTTTGGGTTCATGAGATTGCGGATAGCGGGAAAAGAATTGAGCTTGCTGTTTCTTTGGACAGTTTTTGACCGTTAGCAGATGGGCGACATTGCTGATTTACCGTTGATAAATCCAGCCATAGTCGATGCCAGCGAACCGTTGTCTTCAGCTCTCATCGTTTGCCTCTCACAAAAATTATATCGTTATACTATATCAAATGAATCATGAATGACTTGCATACACCTCGGCATGTGTCATGATGAGGGAAATTTCAGCGTGCGCAGACAAGGCAGGGAGTAAGAGCAGTAGGGTAAATGAGTTTTTCATGGTGTTAGTTGTAGCAGTGGATTAAATTTAAACCAGTACGGCGTTACCTTTATTTGTACTGTCTCGCGGCTTCGTCGCCTGGTTCTGATTTGAAATTTAATCCACCATATTGCGGATAAGTGAGGAAAAGGTTGATGTTGTTAGTTGATGTTCAGACGACCTGCTGATTGACAAGGCCGTCTGAAAATATGCCGGTTTGAATCAGAATCAGGAATCTTGCGCCTGCACTTTCAAAACCGCCTGAACCACGTCCTCAGCGGTGCGCACGTTGCGGAAGTCTTCGGCTTGCAGTTTGCGGCCGGTTTCGCGTTTGATGTGGTCGATGAGGTCGATGGCGTCGATGCTGTCGATTTCAAATCTTCAGAGGTTGGTCCGGGCTTTGATGCGCTCGGGGCCTCGATTTCAAACAGGTTGACCAGTGCATCGGTCAGAAGGGTGCGTACTTTCTGTTCCGGTCATATCGCTTCTCCTTTATGCTTGACGGCTTTTTGACGAATTCTGCCAGTGTTTTGACGTTGGCGAAGTTTTCGCGCAGGTTGTCGTTTTCGCCGTCGAGCTGGAAAGCCGAAGGTTTTTGCACCGCCAAACCGAGTTCCAGCGCGTCGACGGAATCCAGCCCCAAGCCTTCGTCGCCGAAGAGCGGGTCTTCGCTGCCGATGTCGGCAGGGTGATGTCTTCCAGTCCCAAGCCGTCGATGATTAATTCTTTCTGATTTGGTTTTCAAGTTATTCTGTGGTTTTCCTTGTGAAATAGTCTTGAAGGTATTCGTTTAAACGCCTTGCGGCGATGGGTAAGGGTTTTTCCGCCAGCCATTCTTCGGCAGGATGTCGTCGCCGACGGTGATTTCATAATGGATTTTTGTGCGGCGGTATTTTGTACTGAGGCTGGCCTTTTGAAATTGGGCGGCGTCATTTTGATGCACACGGGGTGATGACTCGATGCGCTGCGCAAAACCGAGCGATACCGCGCCACGGTGCATTTTAACCCGTCCGTCCCAGCCTGTGCGCGTGCCTTCGGGGAAAATCAGCATACTTTGCCCGCTTTTTGAACACGGCGTCGATTTCTTCCAACATTTCCATGCTTTTCGTCGTTGGGGATGTAGCCGGAAGCGATGATCTGGCTCTTCATGCTGAGTTGTTCAACAGGTCTTTTTGACCAGTACGTTCGGGTCGGAAAGTGACTGACCATCAAGACGACATCCAACAGCGAGGGATGGTTGGCGAGGACGAGCTGCCCCGGCCGGCTGAGTTTTTCCGCCGTTGAAATGGACGCTCAATACGCCCTGACCATTGCAGATAGCCGACGAAAAACCGCCACACGCGGCCTATCGTGCGGCGGGCGGCGCTGGCGCGGATGTCGCCTTTGGTGGATTTGAGCGTGTAGGGCAAAAGTGCGATTTTGAACAATACGCCCGCAACGCCGAAGAGGATGAAGCTGAACAGGGTGGCGAAGAAACGGCGGCAGTAGTCTAGGGTTTTTCATGCGGTTTTTGCCAATGCCAGATTCTGTCGGTGTAGTTGCGGATTGTTTGAGGCCGTCTGAAAGCATCAAAAGCGTATCCAGTCGAGCGCGCCCCAATAGGGTTCGGTGTTTTCAGACGGCCTGTCCGCCGGTTCCGAGCGTCAGGCGGTAGGCGTTTCCCAACACCACTCGCCAGCGCGTAGGGAAACGGCGCGCGTTCGGCGGCAACGGCATAATCGATTTTCAGCGGGTCATCCGCCATGACCAGCAGTATGCGTTCCGCGCCGTCGCACAACACGGCATAGGCTTCGGCCAGTGCGGTTTCGATGCCGTCTGAAAGCGTCGCCAGCGCCGTACTTTTCCCGCATGTCGCCGCGCAGGATAGACCATTGCCCCGCCTGCGCGTTGCGCACCGACAGGCCGAACGAGGTGGGCGAGACTCGTGCCCGAACGCAGCAATTCCGCCAAAGCTCGAAGCTGCGGTTGATTTCGCCGTCGTGAGAAACGTATACCGGCAGGCAGTTTGGATACGCGTTTCGTCAATTCCCCACGCTGCTTCGCGCATACCAGCCGCGCGGACGAACCCAGGCGGCGGCGCTGCATGGCGGGCAGGAAGGACAATGCGGGCTTGTATTCGGGCAGGCTCGGCGTCAAGCCGCCCCGCGGCCCACTGTTGCTATTGTTCCGCCGAGGCCACGCGGCTGCTGACGGCGTTCCAGGCGGCGATATTGAATGAGAACGAACAGGCCGTCTGCATGGTTATCGGCACTCCGTGATATTTTTGCAAAGCTGATTACGCCGACATTTTAACCGATTGAATTGATAAACACTCACTCGAAAGCAGGCGGACGCGGCGGCGGTTTTCCGATGGAAAAGGCCGTCTGAAAATACGTTTTCAGACGGCCTGACGATTGGCAGCCGAGGTTATTTCGGATTTTTCAATCAGTGCGACCAGTTGGTCGATGTAGCCTTAGTACAAAGCCGCGGGCGGATCTCGACGAGTTTGCCGCTGTCGTCAAACAGGGTGGGGAGTTGCCGAGGAAGACTTCGGCTGGCCGGTCAGCGGCATGTCGAAGTAAGACAGTGCCAGACGCAGGTTTTTCTGCGAGCTGTAGCCGCCCATTTTGCCGACGGAATGACTGATGATGCCGGCGGGCGTTTTCTTCCATGCGACGTCGGCGTTGGGTTTGGAACTGATGTCCACCGCGTTTTTCAGACAGGCGGGCACGGTGCGGTTGTTTTTCGGGCGTAACGAACAGGATGCCGTCTGAAGCCTTGATGGTTTCGCGGAACAGGGTATAGCTTTCCGGAGTGGGGAAGTCGGTTTCGTTAGGGTCGTCGTAGTCGAAGTTGTAGAGCGGCAGGTGGGCCGATTTCGACGATTTGGGCTTCGCAACCGGCGGGGAACATCGGGATGACGTTTTGCGCCACTTTTGCGTGCGAACGAGCCTCGCGCAGGCTGCCTACTAAAATGCTGACTTTTTGCCATATGATTTCTCCATGAGTGGTGTGCGGATAAACGGTTTCCGACTATATGCCAAGCCCGCCTGCCAGTCAAGGCGGCGGGCCAACAAATGAAGGGGCGGGAAAAGTTACTCTTTTTAAAAATTTCAGAATGCGCGCATAATCCGAGCTCGTTACTTTAAAAACCGAGGATAGAGGGAAATCATTATGGAATGGTTGAAACGGGAGCTTTTCGGCGGTTGGACGAAATTCTGAAGCGTTTTGGCTGCTGATGTTTTTGGGGATTCAGATTGCGGTGTTCGCAGTCAAGCCCGATTCGCTTGCCGCGAGTATTGCCGCGGTAACGGGTATTTTTGTGCGTGGTGTTTGTCGGCAAGCGGCAAAATAAGCAATTATTTTTCGGACTGATTTCGGTGTCGCTGTATGCTTATATTTTTATACGTTTAAGCTCTACGGCGAGATGATGTTGAATTTGTTTGTGTATGTGCCGGTGCAGTTTATCGGTTTTGCGATGTGGCGCAGGCATGACCGACTCAAAAATACGGTCAGCCTGGGCAATGCGGAAGAGGTGAAGGCGAAGGCGCTGACGATGCGGCAGTGGCTGTGGGTGGTCGCACTGACGGTGACCGGTACGCTGGCGTATATCGAATTTCTGCACTATATCGGCAGCGCGCTGCCGGCATTGACGGGGTAACGGTAGTGATTTCGCTGGTGGCGCAGATTCTGATGCTGCTGCGGTACCGCGAGCAGTGGGTGTTGTGGATTTTGGTCAATATCCCTGACGATTTCGCTGTGGGCGGTGATGTGGCTGAAGCAAGGCGAAACCAGCCTCGCCGCTGATGCTGATGTATTGCATGTACCTGTGTAATTCTGACTTACGGGTATATCAACTGGACGCGGCTGGTGCGGCATCATGCGGGGCGGCAGGCGGCGTAAAACGGCGGCCGTATTGCCTTCGGGCGTGCCGTGTTGCCGTGAAACGGATAAGAGGCCGTCTGAAAAACTGTTTTGACCTGGTCGGAACTGTATTTTTCAGACGGCCTTTGCTGTCCCTAAATTATGCTAAAAATTCTCGTTTTTAAATATTTCAATAAATTATGCACGCTTCCAATCTTTCAGAAGACGATACGGCTCACGAATACCACGCCAACAATCCCGATTTCCCTGCCAAAACCGTTGTGGCGACGCTGTTTATCGGCGCGTTTTTCGGCTATCTCAACGACACGCTTTTAAAATGTTGCGCTCACGCCGATTATGAAGGATTTCGGTGTCGACAAAACCACCGTCCAATGGCTCGACGACGGGCTTTTGCTGGTGATGGGCGCGTTTACGCCGATTACGGCAGGCGTGATTCAATGGTTTGAAACGCGCAAAATGGTGCTGTTTACGCAGGCAACGTTTTTGGCCGGTTCGATGATTTGCGCGTTTGCGCCGACTTTCGGAATTTTGGTTGTGGGGAGGATGGTGCAGGCGGTGTCTGCCGCGTTTTTCGTCCCGCTCCTGTTTAACGGCATTTTGTCGATTTTACCCGCCGAACAAACGCGGGACGGCGATGGGCGTGATTACCATGATGTTCACCGCCCCCTGCGATGGGCCCGACGCTGTCGGGCATCATCATCGACCACCACGCATTGGCGCGTGCTGTTCGGTTTTACCGCGCCGTTTATGTTGGCGGCGATGCTGTTGGTGGGCAAATATTTGACGGTTAATTTGAGCAACATCAGCCGTCCGAAAATCGATATGTTGTCGGCTGTGCTGTCGATTGCGGGCTTCGGCGGGCTGGTGTATGCGAGCAGTAATTTCGCCCATTTGCCGCTGGCGGAATTTATCCTGTTGTTTGCCGCCTCCGTCGCGCTGGTGGGTTGGTTCGCATACCGCCAGTCCCTGCCTGGCGACGCCGCTGCTGAACCTTCGGGCGTTTGAGTATAAGCAGTTCCGCCACTGCGTCGTGATTCTGGCAGGCGCGGTGTTCCTGTTTTTAGGTTTGGAACTGATGATGCCGATGTACACGCAGCAGGTGCTGATGCTGACGGGTACGGCGACGGGGCTGATTCTGATGCCCGCGAGTATCGCCCAGCGGTTGCCGCGCCTTTGTTCGGCAAACTGCTGGACAAAAAGGGCGGACGGTTTGTCGTGTTGCCCGCCGCGGTGATGCTGACGGTGTCGCTGGCGGTGTTGTGGCTGTTTTTGCGGATTGACACGCAAGTCAGCGATGCTGACCGCCATGTTCACGCTGATGGCGGTGTCCGTATCCGCCTGCGTAACGGGCGAAACCCACGGCCTGAACGCACTGCCGAAAAAGCTCAACCCCCACGGCGCGGCGATTCTGACCACCATCAACCCGATTGCCGGCGCGATCGGCGCGGCATTTTTCGTCGGCGCGACCAATATCGGCGAAAAACTATCCTCCGCCGCCTCGCCGCAACAAGCCATGCTCGACGGCATCCATCTGGCAATGGGCAGCGCGCTGGTGTTGGGCGCGGTGATGGTGTTTTTCGCAACCCGCCTGAAGGCGTCGTAGGGCCGTCTGAAAACGGCCGGACATTTCTGTTTCAGACGGCCTTGGCTTATAATTAATATTTGAATAATCAGTTCCACCGTAACACAGGGAAAACCAAACATGAAGCTCCGAACAACCGCCGCACTTTTTGCTTTGCGCGTTATCGCTGAATGCCCGCGCTTTGGATTTCGGCGGTATTCCGCCGGAAGAAATATCCGTTTACGTCAAAGACCTGCAAAGCGGCCGGATCATAGAAGAACACCGCGCAGACGAATCTATGAATCCCGCCTCGACCATGAAGCTCGTAACCGCCTTTTGCCGCGTTCCGCGCATTGGGCAGGGATTACCGCTGGACGACCGAATTGAAAAGCGACGGCCGTGTGAACGGCGATACGCTGGAGGGCGACATCTACTGGGTAGGCAGCGGCGACCCCATGCTCGACCAAGACGGACTGGTCGCCCTTCAGCAACAGTTGCGCGACAAAGGCATCGTCCATATCAACGGCCGGCTGGTGCTTGACCGCAGCGTGTGGGGCGAAACCGGCAGCGCGGACGATTTCGGCAGCGACGCGGGCGAGGCGTTTATGACCGCGCCCGATCCGAATATGCTGGCGTACAAAGTCGTATGGGTCAAACCCGAACGCGGCACTGCCGGCGGCGTAGACATCACCACCAATCCGCCGCCGCCGGAGATTGCCTTTGAAAAACCAAGTCAGCATTACCGGTTCGGCTGCCGGCTGCAACGCCCCTGCAAAACTACATGCGCGCCAGATATACGGGCGGTGTGTTGCACGCCAGCGGCAAAATTCCTGAAAGCTGCCTCGGTCAGGAAATGTTCGTCAATATGCTGTCCATGCAGGTTTATGCCGAAAAAAGCTTCGTCAATCAATGGCGTAAGGCGGGCGGTACGATTTCAGACGGCCTCAAGACCGCTGCGGCACCTGCCGGCGCCGCCGTCCTCGCCGGTTCGCAGTCCAAACCGCTGGCCGAAGTGCTGACCGAAATGAACAAGCATTCCAACAACCTGATTGCCCGTACCGTCTTTTTAAAACTCGGTGAACACAGTTCAGACGGCCTTACCGTGCAGGCTGCCAAAAACACCGTCCGAAACGAATTGGCCGCGGCAGGCGTGGACAACGTAGGGCAGCTTGTCCTCGAAAAACGGTTCCGGCCTTTCGCGCAAAGAGCGGGCCACCGCCAGAATGCTGGGACAGGTGCTGGAAAAAGCCTATTTCAGCCTGTTCAAACAAGACTTCGTCAATACTTTGCCGATTGCGGGCACCGACGGCACGCTGAAAAAACGCTTCCGCTAAGCGGGGCTGCCCCTGCGCTCGAAGACGGGCACGCTCAAAGACGTGCGCGCCCTCGCGGGCTATTGGTTGGGTGAAAATCCGAAAATCGTCGTCGTGCTCATCAACAGCAGCCGCTCCAACGGTTATCTGAAGGATATGGACAAAAATGGTCTCGCGCATCGTTTTGCCCGGCGGAGACGATTGCGTGGAGGCCGGATTGCTTTATGAAAAAGGCAGGCCGTCTGAAATCAGGCCGTCTGAAAAGAGGGCGGGGTTCGTGCGAACCCCGCTTTTTGTATGGCGGCTGTCGGTGCGCTTGCCTGATTCGGCGGGAACTAAACAAATTAAAAATAAGACTTTAGCGTGATTTGATATTAATCAATGGAGTCAGGCGGGAAAACCGTCAAAATATAATGTAACCCATCCAAGATAGCGATTAAAAATAAAAAGGCGGGTTCGGTAAATTTTTCGAACCGCAAGCTCTGCCGTTCCGCGCCTCCTTTGGAAAGCAACGGTTCTGCTTCAATCACAGACATCATGATACACAAACCGCTGCTGCGGATACTGCAAAAGACGTTTCAGATTCGGCATGTATCTGCGGTACCAAATTTGCCCTCAGTCGTGATAACAAAGAATGGAGTTCGCTATGAATAATAATCTTCCCAAGTTTCCAGCAAATACACTCTTGCCAAAGACACGCTTGTCCTCATCCTGGCGGGAGGCCGGGGTTCGCGCCTTCACGAGCTGACGGATAAACGTGCCAAACCCGCACTTTATTTCGGCGGTAACCGCCGTATCATCGATTTTGCACCGTCCAACTGTATCAATTCCGGATTGAACCATATCGGTGTCATTACCCAATATGCCGCCCATTCTTTATTGCGCCATCTGCAAAAAGGCTGGTCGTTTCTGCCGCAGGAGCGCGGGGAATTTATCGATATGCTGCCGGCCCGCCAGCAAATCGACGATTCCACTTGGTATCGCGGCACGGCGGACGCGGTGTATCAGAATATGGCGATTATCCGCGATCACTATAAGCCGAAATATATTCTGATTCTGGCCGGCGACCATATATATAAAACAGGATTACGGCCAGATGCTGTTGACCACGTCAACAGCGGCGCAAGATGTACCGTCGGCTGTATCGAAGTGCCGCGTTCCGAGGCCAGCGAATTCGGGGGTGATGGCGGTAAATGAAAACCTGAAAGTAAAAAGATTTCGTGGAGAAAACTGAAAGATCCGCCGCCCATGGTGGGCAAGCCGGATGTTTCCTGGCATCGATGGGCATTTGCGTGTTTGACGCGGATTATCTTTATGAAATGTTGAATAAGGAAGTGAACACGCCTTACACATCTCTGCGATTTCGGTAAAGACGTGCTGCCCAGATGCTTGGAAGAAGGCACCCTGTATGCCCATCCGTTCAGCCGCTCCCTGTATGGGGCGCAATACCGAAGGCGATATTTACTGGCGCGATGTCGGCACGTTGGACAGTTTCTGGCAATCCAACATCGACCTCGCTTTCGGAGCATCCGCAACTGGATATTTACGATCAGAGCTGGCCGATTCGGGGCAATCCGGTGCAGTCTTACCCGTCGAAATTCTTCTATAAAAACGCCAACATCAAGCCGGTCGACAATTCCCTTATCGGCGGAGGCTGTGTGATTACCGATGCGTCCATCAGTTATTCCGTATTGTTTGATCGGATTAGAATCAACGAAGGTTCGAGCATTGACTACTCCGTCGTGCCGCCTGAAGTGGTCATCGGCAAAAACTGTATTTTTACGGCATTGCATTATCGACCGGCATTGCGTCATTCCCGACGGTATGCGCATCGGCGTCGATATGAAGCGGGACCGCAAACGCTTCCGCGTAAGCTCAAGCGGCAAAGTTGTCCTCGTTACCCCCGCTATGCTGAAACGGCTGGAAGGCGGAAACGTACCCGAAGAAGGACATTTGGACTAAAAAGCACAATCAGCTTTGAAACCTTTTAATTGCCGGCGGCGCATATTTGCCGGGCGTGTTGCGGAAAAATATGCGCCGGTTTCAGGGTGCGCGTCGGCGCATCGGATGAATTAATAGTATTTAACGGTTGGGAAAAATAAATGAAAGTATTGCATGTTTGTTCGGAATTATATCCGTTGCTGAAAACCGGCGGCTTGGCTGACGTGATGGGTCTCGTTGCCCTTTGCCCAGAAAGAAATCGGTATTGACGCCCGTATCTTATTACTGACCTATCCCGCCATTTCGGCGGGGGTTCCGCAAACCGATGTCGTGGCTGAATTTGATAACTTTGCCGGACATATCGTTTTGCGCTACGGCGAATATGAAGGCATCGGCATTTATCTGATAGATGCGCCGCACCTATATGCCCGCGAAGGAAATCCTTATCACGATGCCGGTTATGCCGATTATGCCGACAACTATAAACGTTTTGCCCTGCTCGGTAAGGTTGGTGCGGAGTTGGCTGCCGGATTGGACGGATTTTGGCGCGCGGAAGTCGTACATTCACATGATTGGCACGCCGGTTTGGCGGCGGCCTATCTGTTTAATGAAGGCCGGCCGGCGAAATCGGTTTTCACCATCCACAACTTGGCCTATCAAGGCCAGTTCAACAGCCGCCATTTAACCGAAATCGGGTTGCCGGAAAGCATGTTCCGTATGCACGGTTTGGAAATTGTTCGGACAAATTTCCTATTTGAAAGCAGGTATTTATTATTCCGACGCGGTTACGGCAGTCAGCCCGACCTATGCCGGAGAGATTACCACGCCGGAATTTGCCTACGGCTTGCAAGGTTTGTTGTCGGCACAGTATCGGGAAGGCCGTTTGGTCGGTATTTTGAACGGCGTCGATGAAAAATCTGGCATCCGGACGGCGATCAATACATCCGGCACGCATATAGAGCGGAAGATATGGGCGGCAAAGAAAAATAAGGCGGAGTTATGCTTTATTTCAACCTGCCGCAGCAAGCCGACGCTTTGCTGTTTGTCATGATTACCCGTTTGACGGAACAAAAAGGCGTGGATTTATTGTTGGAAAGCGCCGACGAAATCGTCAAACAGGGCGGGCAACTCGCGATTCTCGGTTCGGGTGCACCGCATCTGGAGGACGGAATCCGCAAATTGGCGGAAGACAACCCGCAGCATATCGCCGTTAAAAATCGGATACGACGAGGCATTATCCCACCTGATGATTGCCGGCGGCGACGCTCATTTTGGTCCCCAGCTGGTTCGAACCTTGCGGTTTGACGCAGTTATACGGTTTGAAATACGGTACTTTGCCGTTGGTACGCGCAACAGGCGGCTTGGCGGATACGGTGGTCGATGCTTGTGCGGAAAAATATCCAAAACGGCACGGCGACAGGTTTCGTCTTTACCCAGCCAACGGCAGCCGACTTGCGACAAGCTTTGCAGCAGCGTTTGATTTGTGGAAGCAGCAACATATATGGATAAACGTTCGAGCTACCGCGATGAGGCAGGATTTCAGTTGACGCTTTCGGCAACCCGCTACGGGCAGCTATACCGGAAAATTTTTGTCTGAGTAGCTGGAAAGTTTGTTTCCGTTCGAATGACGGAGGTTTTAGGTCGTTCGAAAAAGCAGGGCTGCCGTCCCTGCTTTTTGCGTCAAAGGCCGATGGTTACTTCTGCCGCTTGGCCGCCGTATCGGCATAACGTTGAATATCGCTGTTCAACGAAGTTATTTTTCAAAGGATGATCCGGCGGCGTATTGCTGAGTTCTTCTTTTTAATATTTTTTTCCATCATGGATAAAACCAAGTTTGAATGCGTGGTTCGGCATTGAAATCGGCAGTTTCACCGTCTTCGGTCAGCGAACGGAGGAAGATTGCGCCATAAAGGCGGCTGTTTTCCAAAATAATATTCAAAACTCTGCCGCCTTTTTCCATTATCGTAGCTCCAGTAAATTTTTTTCCGGTCGGTGTTGTTTTGTCGTAACCTACCACCAAACTGTTTGCAGACATTCCTTTCGGCATGATTTCGTGCATGTTCTGGTAATTGACGGACGAAGTCCTGTTTGCCGCAATCCGATTGCTTTTTCTCTGGCCCTGTTTCACATACTGCGTTTTAAAAAGCGGCAAAATTCGGCCTTATCGGCGTAGGCTAGGCATCTTGATAACAGCGGCCGCATTCCTTATATCCGGAAATGTCGACTGTTCCGTCGGTTTTCTGCGTAAAAACAGAACCGTCGGGCTGCCAAATAGTTCTGATGCTCCATACGGCTTTTAGATTCCGCCCGGCCCGGCCTGCCTCTGAAGCGGACGATTTCGCTGACAGCGGGCGGTTGTTCAGATAAGTAAAAACAACATCCAACCTGTCTCTTTCGTCGCCAATCCTAGTAAACGAACTTAGCCTCTATCAGTATGTTTTGGAAAAGGTAATAGTTGGTGTTGGAACGGTAGCTACCGTCGGTTTCTTCATCGGTATACCAATCAGATTTTCCTTTCAGAAAAATCAAGTTTTTCGTGACACGGCGAGAAAATCGGCAATCGAAGTAAAAGGTTTGTCTTCGATGGATAACGTCCCTTCCTTTTTAAATTCCGTCTTATCGACAGTATGGCCGATAGACGATTCAATCAGAGCCGCAGCGGCTTGAAGCGACGGATTTTTGTTTTCCTCGCAGAAAAGCAGCGATGGAGCCGACAAAAACGGTTTGGGCTTTTCCGGAATTTCTACTGCCGTCTCACTCATAAACCATTTGGGGTTGATTTCAAAACAAAAATACCTGAACCGAGCCAAAAACAAACAGTCCGAGGAAAGAAGTAAGCAGGATATTTTTAATAATGCGCATAATTAGATTGAATAAAAAAAGAGTTAGATGTGAGGCCGTCTGAAAAATATTTTTCAGACGGCCTTTTCGGGCGGCTTAGCGGAGTTTTGTATCTCGAAAGCCTATGTTTGTTTAGTTCCCATAAGAACACGACCTTTTGATTACACCAAAGAAAATGTTTACCAAACGAACGGTTTCCTATTCATATTCGAAAGGTTGTCAACTTCATTATCCAGCAAGAACTGCTCAAAAGCATTCCAACCCTTCTTTTCCACCAATTCCGCTTCCTGTTTATACAACGGGACAAGCAAAGGGAAAAACGATATTGTAGTGTTCGCCATAACAGACCTGAAAAATCATCGTCGAAAATAAAATGGGCGGAAAACATACAGTGCATCCATTTTTGTTGAATCAACAATGCTTCTAGGCAACAAATAACCTGCCCTCGAAGAAGAATTTTTATTCTCACAATGGTTTCTGCCAACCATCTTAAAAATGGAAAAATCTGATTTTCATCATATTTTTAAAGAACATACAAAAAGTATTTCAAATCTACTTTTTGTAATTCAGATCATGTTTGCTTAACCCCTAAAGTAATATAAGTTTTTAAATCCCTGTTAGGGGAAGAGGGAATAGCTGCGATATTTAATTTGTACTGACTTCCTGAATCGCTTTTTCGAACCATGAGAAATAGTGCCTATATATTTTTCAACATGATTAATCATATTACTTTTTAAATCTACTATCATTGTTCTTTTCCTGAACGATTACAATGGCGGCATTCCAACCCTGTCCCAGAATTAAAAATCATTAATCAGTTCTTTTCTATTGGCATGATTTTTATCTCGGTTATTCCAAGAAGGATTATGACTTACGTCCCAACCATCTTTTGGTATTTCTATTTTCTTTATTATGTGGATTTCCATGCACATCTTTACCACATGTTGATATTGCTTCGTATTAGGTTTACCGCCATCTTTGGCAGCATCCCAAGCATTTTTCAACGGTTGATTTTCGAAACCCCTGATGGTCTGTCAGTATTAGAGTTTTTATTGCTGCCATGCGGACACTCATTATGAACCCAAACCCCTTCCGTTTCCGCCTTATCGCCTTTGACGAAATAGGTATGCCAGTCGGCAACGGTCAGATTGTAGGCTTGCAGTGGTTCTTGTTTGACGGTAACGCTTTGAACGGTCTGCTTTTGCACCGTTTTCGGCAAACAGCCTGCTTCCCCGCTTTCAAATCTTCCGCTTTAATCCATTTGCCGCCCGAATAAAACGGGTGGATGCGGTTGAAAACGAGGGTTTGTATTTTACTGAGGCCGTCTCGAAACTTCAATGCAACGGTTTCTTGATACGGATTGCCGTATCGGGCGGTAACGGGTTTGTATCCCGTTTCTCCGCTTGCTTCGTCCTGGCAAAGACGTGGTCGCTGGCTCCGGACACGAGCAATGGCTTTCGTAGCCGTCTGCAGTTTTGACCAAGGTGCTGCTGTGGAAGGAGCAGGTATAGGATTCTTGAAGAACCTAGTTTCTAATATTCTGTTTCAATGAAGAAAAGGTCGTCTGAAAAGCCAAACACAGTTTCAGACGACCTTTTTGATTGTTGGGTTTTCAACCCGACCTACGGTTCCTAATGATTTTTCAGATAAAAATAAAGAAATATCTTCTAACGCATCTTCAGCCCTACCTTGAAGCTCTGGATCATCTTGCTTTGAATGTAGTAAAGAAATAACTTTATCGTAATCACCGATATTTGAATGTAGCCTGGCGAGATGTCCGAAACAGGTTAGCGATAATCCGGCAATATTCAAGTCTTTATTTTTCGATAATTCCATCAATTTCTCAGAACCACGGTACTTCATATGCTTTTGGAATTAAATACCATATCAAGAATGCCATCTATAACACTTTGTTTATCATCAGAAGAAATCAACTTTTCTGTTTTACTTTTTATCAGTCATTTTTTTAATTTTTCCTTTTTGAATTAACTAATCCTGCTTTTTAAAGCATTTTTCTGATCGGTATGCAAATCTTGCCAACTTCTGACATGCCCGTGATATTCCGCAGAAACGTTATTAAAAGTTTGAGTTTTGTCTAATACAACGATTTCATTATTGGCTTTATCAACCCCAACTCTTCAAGGAGAAGTTGATTTAACTTGAACGGAATTATCAAGAGCTGCTTGTCCGTTTGTTGGTGCTCTACTTTTCACAGAATTATCATTCTTGCCATGATAAGAAACGTCTTTATATCGTTGGTTGCCTTTACCATACGGACACTCATTATGAACCCAAACCCTTCCATTTCCGCCTTATCACCCTTTGACGAAGTAAGTATGCCAGTCGGCGACGGTCAGGTTGTAGGCTTGCAGCGGTTGTAACGCTTTGAACCGTCTGCTCTGCGCCGCTTTCGGCAAACAACCTATTTTCCGCCTTCAAATCTTCTGCTTTAATCCATTTTTCCGCCCGAATAAAACGGGTGGATGCGGTTGGAAACGAGGATTTGTATTTTACCGAGGCCGTCTGAAACTTCAATGTAAACGGTTTCTGGTACGGATTACCGTATTGGGCGGTAACGGGTTTGTATCCGTTTCCCCGCTTGCTTCGTCCTTGGCGAAGACGCGGTCGCCGACTCGGATATGGGCGATGGCTTTGTAACCGTCTGCCGTTTTGACCAAGGTGCTGCTGTGGAAGGAGCAGGTGTAGGATTTTTGAAGAACTTAGTTCTCAATATTCATGTTTCAATGAAGGAAAGGTCGTCTGAAAATTAAACACAGTTTCAGACGACCTTTTGATTGTTGGGTTTTTCACCTCAATCTACATTTACTATGTTTTATTGAAATAATCAAATTTCATGTTATCTATATCTATATCAGTAAAAATATAACGAAGTATTGTTCTGAATCTTCATAACGTTCATTAATTTCACACTATCAGATAGCCAAGGGAAGCTTTAATTTCGAAAAACCTTCCAATTCGGAACCATTAAAAATCAATAATGGTACAAATTCCAATTACAACATATCTTGGTATATCCATTGGATAAGGATATCTAACCTCAATTAAATCATTCTCCAACTTCCAATATTCTTCATCATCCCACACCCCATCATCATACCATTTGCCAATAAATGAATTTTCGTCATATTCCTCAAAAACAAGGAATATTTCTTTTTGAAGTTGTTTAACTTACACATAATAATTAATCTCCAATACGATTTAGATTTTTTTATCAAATGTGCCATTTCTTGTTTCTTTTTGTTCAGCTTTCGGGTGAAGATGCCTCTTCCAAGCTCCTCCGTTGTGTCCGTCCTTATCGCGACTGATATAACTATTTCCTTTTTAAAAATGGCAGCATCATTTCTCGTTCTTTTCTTTTTATTTTTCTATATCCCAATTCCTCTGTTGCTGCATATGCTTCTGAATCATTCCGATATACGGGGTAGATGGTGTTTTTCTTGGCGGACAATCATTATGAACCCAAACTCCTTCCGTTTCCGCCTTATCACCCTTGACGAAGTAAGCATGCCAGTCGGCAACGGTCAGATTGTAGGCTTGCAGCGGTTCCGGTTTGACGGTAATGCTTTTGAACCGTCTGTTCCGCGCCGCTTTCAGACGACAACCTGTTTCCCGCTTTCAAATCTTCCGCTTTAATCCATTTGCCGTCTGAATAAAACGGGTGGATGCGGTTGGAAACGAGGGTTTGTATTTTACCGAGGCCGTCTGAAACTTCAATGTAAACGGTTTCTTGGTACGGATTACCGTATTGGGCGGTAACGGGTTTGTATCCCGTTTTTCGCTTGCCTCATCCTTGGCAAAGACGTGGTCGCCGACTCGGATATGGGCACAGCTTTGTAGCCGTCTGCCGTTTTGACCAAGGTGCTGCCGTGGAAGGAGCAGGTGTAGGATTTTGAGAAATCCCCACTCAACCGCGGCTTTCTCCCGGTTTTGCCGCCTTTGCCAACTTCGCGGCTTTGGCGGCAGCGGCAACGTTGGGCGGCTTCGACGGTTTCGGCGGCATTGGGGTTTTCCTGTATCCACCGGTCAACGGCTTCGCGCGTATCAAAGCCCGCCACACCGCCCAAGTCGCCGATGGCGGTCAGTTTGCCGTCCGCCGACAGGGGCGAGATGCCGTACATCGTTGCTTTGTCTGCGGCATAGCCCGTTCCGTACAGTATGTCGCCTATGCCCAAGGCTTCGCTTGCGCTGGAGAAAGGGTTGAGTGCTCCGGCAGCAACGCCGTTGATAAACCCATGCTGTTGCCCCAGCGGTCGAGCTTGGAATTGTGCTCGAACATTTTTCTGTTGGCTTCATAGGCGCGGTCGGAGAAATTGCTGCCGAGGTTGCTGTAATTGTCGGATATGCGTTGTCTGACGTCGCGGGTGTCGGTCGGATTGAGTTTGATACTGTAGCTACGCCGTTAACGTTATAGGTGTATTCGTCGCGTGCTCCCGTAGGTTTGGTAACTGTTGCCCCTGCGGGCCGTCATAGCCGTTGGCGGGATGATGTTCGTGTCCTTCCCAGTTGAGGCGGTATACGGTAAAGCCTTCGTTGACGCTGCCTTTTTCTTCGCTTGCGCTGCGGCTGGCATGGTTGTCAAAGGGCGTGGACTTCGTGTCCGTGTCCGGAAAAAGCGGGTGTGGTAGCCGATTGTGCCGTTGATGTTTGCCTGCTGGATGAGCAGGTTGCCCATTTGGTGGCATAGGCTGGTTACATCGATTTTGCCCGTGCGGTTGGCGATGCTGCCGCGCGGGTTGCCGAAAAGGTGGTATTTGCCGCCGGGTTCGAAGTGCCGCCGTTGGGCGTTATCGGTAATGAAAGGGTCTTTCGCCAATTCCGCCGCGAGGGCGGGCTGCCCGAAGGCAGCCGCCGCTACGGCGTAGGCGGCAAGGAGGTTTGTCAGTCTGCGCAGCGGTTTCACGGTTTATTCTCCTTCGCGGCGGCGGATAACTTCGTCGCTGACGTCGAGGTTTTTACCGTTGTTTTGTTTGAAGTCGGGACGGTTTTTGGCGGTCGTGTCGCCGTAGGGGTGATGTCGGAGAAAATCGACCATCAGGCCGTCTGAAGCTTTGACGGTTTTGCTTTACCTTGTAAGGGCCGGGTCCAAAGGGCGTATTTTTCTTTTGTATTGGGATTCGTAGGCTGCGGAAGTGGGTTTGATCAGCAGTTTTCGGCTGTTGCGGTCAACGGCGAAATATTCGAGCTTGGTCTGGGCTTTAAGGGTTTCGGCGTTGTAGATGTGCAGTTCGGTACGGCTGCGGATGGTGCCGAATACGTCGACGGTTACGAATACGTCGGTGTCGGCGTATTCGGGCGGTACGACCTCGATGCCGCGCAGGTAGAAGATGGTTTGGACGAGGTTGGTCAGGAAGGAAACGTCGCGGGGTTGGTAATCAGGGTTTCGTTGCGGTAGTCGCCCGTGCCGTTGACGGACAGTCCGGCAGACCGTTCACCTTTGCGTCCGCTGTTTCTAGTCAGGGCGGCGGCGGGGGCGTCAGAGCGATGTGGAAGTGGTAATACTGGAAAGTGCGTCAGCTTTAGTGGAGGCAGTAGTATCGTAGGTGGGGTAGCTGTATTGGGTGGCGCTGTCGGGGTTGTTTTTGGTAGCCGCCGCGAATCAGTGCGTCGATGGAGTAGCGTCCGCCGGTACGCTGCCCGAACCTTGGTCACCCATAGTGGAGACGTAAAGGGCGACTTTGCGGCCTTTCAGGGCGGACAAATCCATCGTGCGAAGGGATGATGGTCAGCGTGCCGCAGCCGGTTAGAGTAAGGCCGTCTGAAAAACCTGCTTTACTGGTTTTCAGACGGCCTTTTTAAAAAGGTAAGGGAGTTCGACTACATATGCTACATGGCACTTTGCAATTTCCGGCTTTTTCGGGTATGCTCATGAACATGCTTTTACAATTTGATACGTCCATATTTGCATATCCTTTTGTTAAACAATAAAAAATCGTTTTGCGGTTTTGAAGTTGCGAGCGAAACGGAAACCGTTTATCAGAACAAAAATCGGGCTGAAGCTCTTTGCGCTGTCATGTAAGTTCAATTTGAGGAGTATCTGCATGAATCCGATGTACATTACGTTTGGCCTTTTATCTCATAGCGGTCCTGCTTATCGGTTTGGCCGCTTATTTTTCTACGCGCGATTTCGGCGACTATATTTCTCGGCGGCCGCAGTCTCGGCCCGTTTGTAACGGCGATGTCGGCGGGGGCTTCGGATATGTCTGGCTGGCTGCTGATGGGGTTGCTCGAGGCGATTTATCTGAGCGGTTTGAACGAGGCTTGGATTGCCATCGGCTTGGTGGTCGGTGCGTATTTCAACTGGCTTTTGGTAGCGGGCCGTCTGCGCGTGCATACCGAATATGCCAATAATGCGCTGACGCTGCCGGATTATTTCTTCCACTGTTTCGGTGCAGGCGGGCATCTGATGAAGGTGATTTCCGCTATTATTATTTTTGTTTTTTTCTTCACGATTTATTGTGCGTCGGGTATTGTTGCCGGTGCGACCCTGTTCCAAAGCCTGTTTCACGGCATGTCTTACAACCAAGCGATGTGGCTCGGTGCGGGGGCGACCATCGCCTATACTTTCCTAGGCGGCTTCTTGGCAGTGAGCTGACGGATACGTTGCAGGCTTCGCTGATGATTTTTGCGCTGATTCTGGCGCCGGTGATGGTGTATCTGAGCTTGGGCGGAGCCGACCAGATGAGCGCGGCCATCCAGCATGTCGCCGCGGGTACGGGTAAGGAATACGGCAGCCTGTTTGCCGGCACGACCGTTATCGGCATTGTTTCCACCGCCGCATGGGGGCTGGGTTATTTCGGGCAGCCGCACATTTTTGGCGCGTTTTATGGCGGCCGAAAGTGCGAAATCGCTGGTATCCGCCCGCCGCATCGGTATGACTTGGATGGTGTTGTGTCTGGCGGGTGCGGTAGCGGTCGGCTATTTCGGTATTGCGTATTTCGGTGCGAATCCGGAACAAGTCTCTTCCATGAACGGCAACCACGAGCGTATTTTATCGCGCTTTCCACCTTGCTGTTCAACCCTTTTGGATTGCAGGCATTATTTTGAGCGCGATTTTGGCGGCGGTGATGTCCACTTTGTCCCTGCTAGTTGCTGGTTTGTTCCAGCGCGATTACCGAAGACTTCTACAAAGGCTTTTTGCGTAAACATGCGGAACAGAAAGAATTGGTATGGTGGGGCGCGTGATGGTTCTGGCGGTGGCGGTCATCGCGATTCTGATTGCGGCCGACCCCGAAAGCAAGGTGCTGGGTTTGGTGTCTTACGCATGGGCCGGTTTCGGCGCGGCTTTCGACCGGTGGTGATTTTTCGGTCTTGTGGAAACGCATTACCGCCTCACGGCGCGCTTTTCGGCATGATTGCCGGCGCGCTGACCGTGGTGGCATGGGCGGAATGGGTGAAGAAACCTCGCCCTGGCCGCACACGATACCGGCCTGCTGACTTTGTATGAAATCGTTCCCGGATTTATTGCCCGTGCGCTGGTTACGGTGTTGGTATCGCTGATAGACAAAGTACCTTCAAGCGCCATTACCGAGCGTTTCGAAAAGCGGATGCCGAGTACAAAGCGGCGAAATAATCGGAAGGCCGTCTGAAAACTTATTGTTTTTCAGACGGCCTTGTGTTGTAGATGTTATCATATAAATGAAATCCGGGCGGATTGCAACCGTCTTCCTGTTTTGCAAACAACGAACCTAAGATAAACGGAGAAACATCATGTTTGATTTGCATTACCGACACAAACCTCCTTGCGCCAAGCTGTTACCGATGCCTACCGCCGCGACGAAACCGAGGCCGTGCAGGACATGCTGCAACGCGCGCAGATGAGCGACGAAGAGCGGCAGGCCGCCGATGCGCTGGCGCGCCGCTTGGTTACTCAGGTACGCGCCAGCCGCACCAAGGCCAGCGGCGTCGATGCCCTGATGCACGAATTTTCCCTGTCGAGCGAAGAGGGCGTGGCACTGATGTGTCTGGCCGAAGCCCTGCTGCGCATTCCCTGACAAAGCCACGCGCAACAAGCTGATTGCGGACAAACTTTTCAGACGGCAACTGAAAAACACCTAACAACAGCCCGTCGTTGTTTGTCAACGCCGCCGCGTGGGGCTGCTGATTACCGGCAAACTGACCACCCAAAACCAGCGAGCAGAGTCTGGGTGCGGCGCTGAACCGGCTGCTGGGTAAAGGCGGCGAGCCGCTGATACGCAAAGGCGTGGACTACGCCATGCGCCTTTGGGCAAGCAGTTCGTAACCGGACAAACCATCGAAGAAGCCCTGCAAAACGGCAAGGAACGCGAAAAATGGGCTACCGCTATTCGTTCGATATGCTGGGCGAAGCCGCTCACACCCAGGCCGATGCCGACCGCCACTACAACGATTATGTGCAGGCCATCCACGCCATCGGCAAAGACGCCGCGGGGCAGGGCGTACGAAGGCAACGGCATTTCCGTCAAACTTTCCGCCATCCACCCGCGCTATTCCCGCGCCCAACACGGACGCGTCATGGGCGAACTGCTGCCGCGCCTGAAAGAGCTGTATCTGTTGGGCAAAAATACAATATCGGCATCAATATCGACGCCGAAGAAGCCAACCGTCTGGAGCTGTCGCTGGATTTGATGGAGGCGCTGGTGTCCGACCCCGATCTGGCCGGTTACAACGGCATCGGTTTCGTGGTGCAGGCATACCAGAAACGTTGCCCGTTCGTCATCGACTACCTGATCGACCTTGCCTCGCCGCAACAATCAAAAACGATGATACGCTTGGTCAAAGGCGCGTATTGGGACAGCGAAATCAAATGGGCGCAGGTGGACGGCTTGAACGGCTATCCGGTCTACACCCGCAAAGTGCACACCGACATTTCCTACCTTGCTCTGCGCGCGCAAACTGCTTTCCGCGCAGGACGCCGTGTTCCCGCAATTCGCCACCCACAACGCCTACACGCTGGCGGCGATTTACCAGATGGGCAAAGGCAAGGATTTCGAACACCAGTGTCTGCACGGCATGGGCGAAAACGCTGTACGACCAAGTGGTCGGGCTGCAGAATTTGGGCCGCCGCGTGCGCATTTACGCGCCGGTCGGTACGCACGAAACACTGCTGGCCTATCTGGTGCGCCGCCTGTTGGAAAACGGTGCGACTCGTCGTTCGTCAGCCAGATTGTCGACGAAAAATCAGCATCGACCAACTGATCCGCAGTCCATTCGACACCATTGCCGAACAGGGCATCCACCCTGCATCGCCGCCTGCTGCCGCCGCGCGATTTATACGGCAAAGGCCGTCTGAATTCCCAAGGCTTTGATTTGAGCAACGAAAACGTGTTGCAGCAGCTTCAGCAAGAATTGAACCGAGCCGCCGCGCAGCAGTTTCAGACGGCCTCCGTCGTCAACGGCAAGAGCCGTCCGGTCGGAGCCGGACAGCAGGTGCGCAATCCCGCCAATCACAGCGACATTGTCGGTTCTGGTCAGCTTCGCCGATGCCGCGCTGGCGCAGGAAGCCGTAGCCGCCTCCGTGGCTGCCCAGGCCGCATGGAACGGTACGCCCGCCGCCGAACGCGCCGCCTGCCTGCGCCGTTTCGCCGATCTGCTCGATGGCACGCCCGGTACTCATGATGCTGGCCGCGCGAAGCCGGTAAACGCTGAACAACGCCATCGCGGAAGTGCGCGAAGCCGTCGATTTCGCCGCTACTATGCCGACGAAGCCGAACACACCCCTGCCGCAGGGCTCTCAGGGCGTAGGAACCATTGTTGCCATCAGCCCGTGGAACTTCCCTGCTGGCGATTTTCACCGGCGAAGTGGTCGCCGAGCTGGCCGCGGGCACTACCGTCGTCGCCAAACCCGCCGAACAGACCAGCCTGATAGCCGGTTATGCCGTCATCCCTGATGCACGAAGCCGGTATCCCTGACTTCCGCGCTGCAACTCGTCCTCGGCGCAGGCGACGTAGGCGCGGCGCTGACGCAGGACCCGCGTATCGGCGGCGTGATTTTTCACCGGTTCGACCGAAGTTGCGCGCCTGATTAACCAAACGCTGGCCAAACGCGACGACAGCCCCGTACTGATTGCCGAAACCGGCGGTCAGAACGCCATGATTGTCGATTCCACCGCGCTGGCGGAACAAGTCTGCGCCGACGTGCTCAATTCCGCTCTTCGACAGCGCCGGCCAGCGCTGCTCCGCCCCTGCGTATTTTTGTGCGTTCAGGAAGACGCTGCCGACCACATGGTCAAAATGATTAAAGGCGCGATGGATGAGCTGGTCGTCGGCAACCCGATTGCGCTCGATACCGACATCGGCCCGGTCATCGACACCGAAGCGCAGCAAAACCTGCTCGCCCATATCAACAGGATGAAGGGCATTGCCAAGTCGTATCACGAAATCAGGCCGTCTGAAAACGTGAATCCCGACAACGCCACCTTCGTCGCCCCGATAATGTTCGAATTAAACGGCCTCGGCGAATTGCAGCGCGAAGTTTTCGGTCCGGTGCTGCACGTCGTCCGCTATCCCGCCGACGGGCTGGACAAACTCATCGATCAGATTAACGGCAAAGGCTACGCGCTCACCCACGGCGTACACAGCCGCATAGACGGCACGGTCGAGCATATCCGCAGCCGCATCGAGTCCGGCAATGTTTACGTCAACCGCAACATCGTCGGCGCTGTCGTCGGCGTCCAACCTTCGGCGGCCACGGCTTGTCGGGGAACAGGCCCCAAAGCGGGCGGTCCTTCTATCTGCAACGCCTGAGCCGTCTGAAAGAATGGACTGCGCCGACCCTGAGCAAAATCGGCCGAGTGGACGAAGCCGCGCTCAAACGCCTCGAAACCCTGTTGCACGGCCTGCCGCTGCTGCAGAGTGAGAAAATGGCCGCCGCCGCTTCGCTGGGCCAGTCCCGCGTCCGCACTCTGCGCAAAGCCGAATCCGTCCTCTCCGGCCCGACCGGCGAACGCAACGTATTGAGTTGGCACGCCCCGCACGCGTCTGGCTCTACGGCGGCAGCCTAGCCGCATCCTTCACCGCGCTGGTGTCGCTGGCTTCCGCAGGCGTGCAGGCCGTTGTACTGCCCGATCGACCCGCTGGCCGCTTATGCCGACAGACTGACGGACTGTTGGCCGCAACCGACAAGCCCGAAGCCGCAGGCATCAGTCATGTCGCCGCGCTGGAACCGCTGCCGAGTGCGCGTAAACGAGGTGCTGGCAAACCGCGACGGCGCGCCTTTGTCCGCATCCCTGCCGTCTGAAAAACGGTTTGGACATTTTGCAGGTGTTTGAAGAAATCTCGTGCAGCATCAACACCACCGCCGCGGGCGGCAACGCCAGCCTGATGGCCATGGCCGACTGATTGGCCGCCGGTAGAGCTGAAAGGCCGTCTGAAAAACGTTTCAGACGGCCTGTTTTCGGTTGGCAGCGGTTATGATGCCGCCCTCAACCGTTTGCCGTATCCCTAAACAGGTCAAATGGTTTAAATCTGTTCCTCCGTTCGCCGACAGGCATACCGTGCGGTTATCGGCATGGCGGCGATACTGACAATAAAAACGGCAATGGAATGAAACGTGCGGGCTGCGGCCGTCGGCGGGCGCGGGCGTGGCGGCATATTGCGCAAACAACAAACACGGAGTATTTATGAAGATCTGATTATCAAGGTATTGATTTTCTTGGTGTTCCTTCTTTTGGCGGTCAGCAATATCCAGACGGTCGAGTTTAACCACCCGCCCGGACAAGGAATGCAGATGCCTTTGGTGGCCGTGCTGTTCGGCGCGTTCGTCATCGGCGTGCTGCTCGGCATGTTCGCCCTGTTCGGCCGGTTGCGCTTTTCACTGCGCAGCGAAAACAACCGCCTGCGCAACGAACTGAAGAAAAACGCCCGTGTGGTTACCACCGCGCCGCAGGCCAAACTGCCTGATAACGCAGCACCAGCCCCCGCAGGAACTCGCCGCTAAGGAATGATATGGAGAACGAAATCTGGGTCATCCTGCCGCCGATTATCCTGCTGCCCGTGTTTTTGCGATGGGCTGGTTCGCCGCCCGCATCGATATGAAAAACAGTGTTGAAACAGGCCAAAAGCGTGCTGACGGGGTTCTATGAAAAGCCTTTGATGCGCTGGTCGACCGCAACAGCGCCGCGCGGCGCGCGAATTGGCCGAAGTGATCGACCAGCAGCCGCAGTCTTACGATTTGAACCTGACGCTGGCAAACTCTACCGCCAGCGCGGGGAAACGACAAGCCATCAATATGCACCGCGCGCTGCTCGATTCGCCGGATACGGTGGACGACAAACGGGAGCGGGTATTGTTCGAACTGGCGCAGAATTATCAGAGCGCGGGCCTGGTCGACAGAGCGGAGCAGATTTTTCTGGAATTGCTGGCGGCAATATGGCGCGTGAGGCGCGCCAGCACCTGATGAGCATCTACCAGCAGGACCGCGACTGGGTGAAAGCCATCGAAATGGCGCAGCTTCTGAGCCATGACGAACAGACATACCAGTTTGAAATCGCACAGTTTTATTGCGAACTGGCGCAGGCGGCCCTGTCAGTCCGATTTGGAAACCGCCCGCGACAATGTGCGCAAAGCTCTGGATGCCAATAAGAAATGTACCCGTGCCAATATGATTCTGGGCGACATCGAATCCAAACAGGGGCGATTTTTCCTGCGGCGGTGGCGGCATACGGCGCCATCGAGCAGCAGAATCACGCTTATCTGAGCATGGTCGGCGAAAACTTTACGACGCCTATGCCGCGCAGGAGAAGCAGGAAGAAGGCTTTGAATGTGCTTATCGGCTAGGCGGAGACCTTCCCGATTTGGATCTGATTAACGTGATTTACGAAAAATCGCTGTTGCTCAGGGGAAGGGCCGGCCGCCGAAAACAGCGGTCGAGCTTGTACGACGCAAACCGGATTTGAACGGCGTGTACCGGCTGCTCGGCCTGAAACTGAGCGATATGAACCGGCGTGGAAAGCCGATGCCGACATGATGCGCGCCGTCGTCGGCCGCCAACTGCAAAAAGCGTGATGTACCGCTGCCGCAACTGCCATTTCAAATCGCAGGTATTTTTCTGGCACCGCCCCGCCTGCAATAAGTGGGAAACTTTCACGCCGAACTCGTATTGAGGTGTGAACAGGTATTAAAATAGGCAAGGCCGTCTGAAAAGTTGTTTTTCAGACGGCCTTCCTAAAATGAGACAAAGCCGTTTTTCCGTTGAGCCCGATATTTTTCCTTTTTACAGAATAATCATGACTATCCGCAACAAAAACCATAATTACGGTCATCTTACTGTCGGCGGCATTGGCCGCAGGCTGTTACCTTTCCGGTTTCATTCTCACCAAATGGCTGGGGCTGGTTAAAACGCCGCAGGGGCTGACAACCTGGTTCCAATATTTCAATACCCCTCGATATTCCCCGCTGCCAGATATTCCTTCCAAATCAAAACCTCCGTTAGTGCCGGTTTCGGTCTGCCGCTGCTGTTTTGGCTGTTCTGCCTCATCCCGATTTGAAGCGTCTGTCCCGCAGCCTGCACGGCGAGGCGAGGTTTTCGGGATGGCGGATTTGGTGAGGGCGGGCTTTTTCAAACAGTCCGACACCTCGTTGGTCGTCGGCAAATACAACGGCAAGTTGCTGCATTACAGCGGTCAGCAGTTTGCATTGCTGGCGGCGCCGACCCGCTCAGTACAAGGTGTCGGTATCGTGATACCGAACCTGCTGAGTTACAAAAGTTCGGTCGTGGTGCTGACATCAAACAGGGAGAACTTCAACCTGACCAGCGGCTACCGCAAAGAGGTATTAGGGTCAGGAAGTCTATCTGTTCAACCCGTTTGCCGAGGACGGCAGGACGCACCGTTGGAATCTGTTTACCTATGTTTCTTCCTGACCCGACCAGCGGGTATCGGATTTGATGTCGATAGCGGCGATGCTGTATCCGGACGGAGACAGCCGGGACAAGTTCTGGGTGGCGCAGGCAAGAAATGCGTTTTTGGCGTTTTCGTTATACTTGTTCGATAAGCACGCATACCGCAAAAAGCAGCAACAACGGCGTCTTATTGTCCAATGAGTCAGCCTCGTGCACTCGTAGGCAAGATTTACCGCCTTTCATCAGGCAACGGTACCGAACTCAAAGAATACTTTACCTCCTGTCTCAAAAACCTTCCTGAGTGAAGCAGCCAAAACCGCCTTTTCCGGTTTAATCTCCAAGAAAAAGAAACCCTCGTTCCATCATGGGTACCTTTAAAGAGCCGCTCAACCCGTGGATCAACCCCGCCATTGACGCCGCCACTTCCGCCGACGATTTCCCTGCTGACCGACGTACGCAAAAAGAAAATGACCGTCTATCGGCATCCTGCCCAACAAACTTGCCGAATCGAGGGTCATCGTCAACCTGTTCTTTCTCCCAACTTATCAACCAAAAACACCAAAGAGTTACCGCAGGACAATCCCGATTTGAAACACCAGTGCCTCGCTACTGATGGACGAATTTACCAGCATAGGCAGGGTGGAAATCATCGCCCATTCCGTCAGCTACATGGCAGGCTACAACATCCGCCTGTTTCCGATTATCCAATCCGTCGCCCAACTGGACGCCGTTTACGGCAAAGAATACGCCCGCACGATCATCACCAACCACGCGCTGCAAATCATCTATACGCCGAGAGCAGCAGGATGCGAACGAATACCCGAGATGCTGGGCCATACCACGGTGAAAAGGAGGAACGTCAGCCGCGGACGCGAACGCAGCGTATCGGAAAAGCGAAGAGCGCCGCGCGCTGATGCTGCCGCAGGAATTGAAAAGCGATGAATCAGGACAGCGAAATCATCCCTTTACGAAGGTATGGCACATCCGGCGAAGGTGGGCAAAATCTGCTATTACCAAGAGGGGACGTTTACTAAACGGCTGAGGAAGCCTGCGGAGTGGTTTCGCTGAAAAATGACAATAGTAATTGAGAAAGGCCGTCTGAAAATCAGTGAGTTTGGTTTTCAGACGAATTCGTTGCTATTGTGTGATATCAAAAAGCAATAATTGAATCGATGTTTTCTTGGAAATTAAAAAAGGGAGGGTTATGCCTTAATACGTTGATTTAAAAATTTAATAATGCACCTTTTGCGCCTAAATACCCCAATAGGTCTTTATGACTGCAACACGATACAGCTTATAATGACAGAAAATATTATACTTACCAGGATAATTTTATAAATATTTCGGATATTTTTATTTTCAAAAAGTAATTTTATTGATGCAGCTGATAGTTCATCTTTGAAACTCATCTGTAAGTATGGACACAAAAAGGCATAAAACCAAATATTTTATGTGATAATATTGAGTGAATACCCAGTATCGTCCCATTGCTGCAAAACTGAGAAGAATAACCAAATGCGAACTATTGATAACAAAAATCCATATCCTATTATATTTTTTGTTAATTTCTGATGCAAGAAAAATCAACCATATCAATGCGATCAGGGAAACAGCTAATGCGCCCGCAGCCATAATAAACAGTATAACCCACCTTAACTCCATCTATAAAAATATTAAAAATTCTTTAATTATACAAAAATGAGGAATATAGCCAGTATCGAATAGATAATTCCATATATTTTTCTAGACGACCTGATTATATGTTCGTGAAGCCAAGGATCACTTTATGAAACCTTTATCCTGCTGCTGAGTGCAGCTCTTTTATCAACCGCAAGCCTCAGTGCCTCGCTCGGAGAGTAACAAGATGAGTATCCAACAACAAACCGAAGCCCGTTTCCAAATTGAATCCAGAACCCAAACAAGCCTACCGCGTCAGGATTAAAATTAACGATGCGCCCGGACCGATGAAATTATCAGCTGATCGAAACATCGGGCATATAGTCTCGAATTCTCGTATGTGATCAGCCACCTTTGTTGGTGCTGATGCGCATCCGAGAAAGGATGTCGCAGCAAAATCGATCAAATCGGTCAGAATGAATATGAAAGCATTTTTCATCTTGATGCCGTACTGGATGAAGACTATTTTGGGAAAGGGTTTGCCATTGGCAGACTGATGGCTTTGGATTTGTATTTAAAGCATCCGGCAAGTTGGAAGAAACAAGATTTTTCCTTTGGGGATTTTGTGGAAGATTTACTCGAAGAAAACGATGACTAAATATTATTGGAAGGTGCATATCCTTATCTAAGGAAAGAAGACGGCACGATATATGATGATGGGAATACCGTCAGCTTTGGGGCTAACTCACCTCGACGGTTACGGATACGACCGTCAAAAAGATTTTATTCACTATTACCGTTACTTTAGAGGAAGTTAAACAATGACCCAATTGACCAAACAGCAATATGCCGACCTTGCCAAAGATGCGTAGGAAGAACGTGTGGTTACAAATAGATGATAAGGGAATTTCTATCGGAGGAAACCGTTACAGCATTAGCTGTCCACAGCAATCCCAAAACAGATTATCAGGGTGCGGTTTACCAAGATATTAGAACCAAGGAAACTCATCGTCGCTCATAGGGGGGACGGAATCGCTGATCGATGCCAAAGTCGATCTCAAATGGTACTCGACCGCGTCAATATTCAGGCGGAAGACGCGGCAAAATTGACACGGGAAGCATTAAGATTGGCAGAAAAATTCCGTCAAGATAATAACTACCCCGTCCCCACATTACCCAAGTCGGCTACCTTTCTGGCGGCGCACTCGCACAACCAATCCCTACCGCTTCAATCACGAAGGCGTAACCTTCAATGCCTGCACGGTGCGGCGCGCTCAAAGACATCCCCGAAGGCGGCAACAGGGTGGTCAACTATGCGCGGGCATCGGATGCCGTATCCGCTCGCCGCCCCGCATTACGGCAAGGTAATTATTCTCGCCAAGCAATCGGAACTGACTTCATTGTGGACGCAGGGCTACACAACAGCATCAATATGCCTCCCGTAAATACCGCCGCTCGGCACTTGTCAATTTGGGGGCGCATTCCATCAGCAACTTTACCGGCAGCGATTCCATCCTTTCGGAGCGCACTACCAACCTGCCTTGAATTGGCACAGCGCAACCGACAATGACTGAAGATTACCGCGAGGACGTCAAATTTATCCGAAGCGGAACCATAAGACCAACGAATACCTGAAAGATACTCGTGAAAATGTATCGCAAAAACCCGCGAAATCATCGACAAAGACCTGAACATGATGTCTTTGGAACGAAAGCGATGAGCCGTATCGACACACACAACTGTCTTTCTCCCCCGAATTGCAGTCCCTGCACGAAAAGCCAGAACCCTGCTGGCCGAATGCAACCAAAGGGAAGGTATCTGCCAGTCCGAACGGAATTCGATAATCCGCCGCTCACCTTACCACCGCCATGCAGAAAGCAAAATGACCGATGTAGACGGTATCGGCAGAATGGACGGGCAAGCTGCACGCCATCCATGATACGGAAGAGTTGGATGTCGCCATCGTCGATCCTCAAACGGCAGCCCGAACGCCTGTCGCCGACAGCGTGGACAAAGTCAGCAGAGATGGCGCAGCAGTTTGAATGAAGAGCAGAACGGCAATATGCGCAATCCCAGTCGCGCGGGATGAGTATTTCTAATCGGAAATCGAAGAAAGATAAAAGGCCGTCTGAAAGTTTTTCAGACGACCTTTTCAGACGAGCTTTGCCGCACGCCGCTCTTCGCCTTTGCCGTCCACATTCTCGGCGCAGCGTTTGCAGATGGTTTCATGACCTCGCGACGGAGCCGATGTCGGGTGTAGCCAGCAGTGCTCGCATTTTTCGCCGTCGCTGGTTTTGGCGGTTACGGCGAGTTCGCTGCCGGTTTTGACTTCGGCTTTGGACACCAAGAGGGCAAAGCGCAACTCTTCGCCCAAGGCGTTCAGGTAGTCGGCGGTTGCTTCCGGCGCGGTGATTTCGGCTTCGCCTGCAAGGACGAACTGACGGTTTTGTCGGCGCGCAAAAGGCTCGATGGCGGCGGTTACGGCTTCGCGGGCTTCGCGGACTGCCGTCCATTTTTCACCAGTTCGGCTTCGGCTTTTTCGTTGATGGGCGGGAACTCGTGCCAGGTGTGAAGAGGACGCTGTCTTCTTCGCCGCCGCCGATGATGTCCCACGCTTCTTCGCCGGTGAAGCACAAAATCGGTGCAATCAAGAGAACCAGGGCTGCGCGTGATGTGATACAGGGCGGTTTGTGAGCTGCCGGCGGGCGTGGCTGTCGGCTTTGGTGGTGTAGAGGCGGTCTTTCAGGATGTCGAGGTAGAACGCGCCCAAGTCTTCCGAGCAGAAGGCGACGATGTCTTTCACTGCGAAGTGGAAGGCGTAGCGCGGGTAGTAGTCGCCAGCCAGACGCTCTTGCAGTTGACGCGCCAATACTAAGGCGTAGCGGTCGATTTCGACCATGTTCGCCTGCGGCACGGTGTGTTCGAACGGGTCGAAATCGCTGAGGTTGGCAAACAGGAAGCTCAAGGTGTTGCGGATGCGGCGGTAGCTTTCGGTGACGCGTTTGAGGATTTCTTTGAAAATCGCCAATTCGCCGCTGTAATCGGTGGATGCCGCCCACAGGCGCAAAATGTCTGCGCCGAACTCGTTATAGACTTCTTGCGGCGCGACGACGTTGCCGATGGATTTCGACATTTTGCGGCCGTTTTGGTCAACCACAAAACCGTGGGTCAGCAGTTGTTTGTACGGGGCGCGGCCCATGGATGAGGCGCAGCCGGTCAGCATGGAGGATTGGAACCAGCCGCGGTGTTGGTCGCCGCCTTCGAGGTAAAGGTCGGCGGGCCAGTCCAATTCTTTGCGCTGTTTCAAGACGGAATAATGGGTCGATCCGGAGTCGAACCATACATCCATGGTATCGGAAAGTTTGTCGTAGTTTTCGCAATCTTCCGCGCTCAACAATTCGCTTTTATCGAGTGAGAACCATGCTTCGATGCCTTTTTCTTCAATTTTCAGGGCGATTTTTCCAAAAGCTCGGCGGAGTTCGGATGCAGCTCACCGGTTTCTTTGTGAACAAAGAAGGTCATCGGCGTGCCCCAGTAGCGTTGGCGCGAAACCACCCAGTCAGGACGGCCTTCGATCATGGCTTCCAAGCGCGCGCGACCCCAAGACGGGAAGAATTCGGTGTCGTCCACGGCTTTGATGGCTTTGTCACGCAGGGTTTTGCCGTCGCCGCCGGCTTTGTCCATACTCGATGAAAACCACTGACCCGTCGCGCGGTAAATCAGCGGGGTTTTGTGGCGCCAGCAGTGGGCGTAGCTGTGTTCGATTTTGCTGCTTGCCAAGAGGTTGCCGGTTTCTTCCAGCCATTGCAGGATGACGGATTCGCCTCCCAAACGCTCATGCCTCAGGACGCGCGGCGTTTCGCTGATGTATTTGCCTTCGGCGTTGACGGGGTTGTAAAGCCTCGATCGCCGTATTTGTTGCAGAACGGCGTAGTCTTCCAAACCGTGCGCGGGGCGAGTGTACCAAACCCGTACCGGCGTCGGTGGTAACGTGTCCGCCGTTGAGCATGCGGGAATATCGCGTTCGAGGAACGGATGATTCATGTGCAGGTTTTCCAGCTTGTCGCCGGTGGTTTCTGCCAATACTTTCAGGTCGTCTGAAACGAAGCCGTAGCGTTTGAGCGTGTCTTCCGCCAAATCTTTCGCCAGTCACCAATTTGCCTTTGGGCGTATCAATCAGTTGGTAAACCACGTCCGCGCACTGCAGATACGGCTTGGCTCGCGGGCAACGTCCAAGGCGTGGTCGTCCAGATGACGGCAAACGCTTTTGCCTTCGATGCCGGACAAACCGAATGCGGCGGCAAGCGCGGCGGTGTCTTTTAAACGAATAGCTGACGTCAATCGCAGGCGATACTTTGTCTTTGTATTCCACTTCCGCTTCCGCCAGCGAAGAGCCGCAGTCCAAACAGAACTGAACCGGTTTCGCGCCCGGTAGAGATAGCCTGATTTGTAGATTTCGCCGAGCATAGCGCACGGTATCGGCTTCAGTTTTGAAATCCATGGTCAGGTAAGGGTTGTCCCAGTCGCCCAACACGCCCAGACGGATGAAGTCTTTTTTTCTGACGGGCAATCTGTTCGGCGGCGTATTCGCGGCACAATTCGCGGAAGCGCGCTTTGGGCATGTCTTTGCCGTGCAGCTTTTTCCACCATCACTTCGATGGGCAGGCCGTGGCAGTCCCAGCCCGGCACATAAGGCGCGTCGAAGCCGGCTTGGGTTTGCTGCGGATAATGATGTCTTTGAGGATTTTGTTGACGGCATGACCGATGTGGATGTCGCCGTTGGCACTACGGCGGGCCGTCGTGCAGGATGAATTTCGGACGGCCTTTGGCGATTTCGCGCAGTTTTTGATAGCGTTTGTGCTCGTACCAGCTTTTCAGCCACGCAGGCTCGCGCTTGGCGAGGTTGCCGCGCATCGAAACGGGCTCGAGCAAGTTTACGGTTTTGCTGTAATCGGTCATGTTGTGATTCTCTATGGTTTCGGTATTTCGGTTTCAGACGGCCTTATCTTCGGCTTTATTAAATCAGGCGGGGCCGAGGCTGTCTGAAAAATTAAAGAAATCATTGTAGCCCAATTGCGTTGATTTTATATGGCTTTGCCGCAGGGGTTTCTATTGGCGCCAGCGTCTTGCATCGTCCATGTCCTGCAAAATCTGCGTTTTCAGCTCTTCGATGCTGGCGAATTTCTGTTCGTCGCGCAGTTTGTGCAGGAAGCGGACGAAGATGCGTTGGCCAGAGGTCGCCGTCGAAATCAGAACAGGTGGACTTCGAGTTTTTGCGAACGGTTGTTGCTGACGGTGGGGTTGAAGCCGAAGCTGGCGACGCCGCGCCGCGTGCCGAACGCGCCGTCCGCTTCGACGACGACAGGCTACGCCGCTGAGGGCGTAGTGGTAGGGCGGGAAGCTGGATGTTGGCGGTAGGGGCGTTGATGGTGCGGCCGAGTTTTTGCCGTTTGACTTTGCCGCTCAAAAACGTAATCATGTCCCAAGAGTTTTTGGCGTATTCCAACAGTGCCGTCTGAAGTGCCTGACGACGGCGGGTACTGCTGGTGCGGATGTCTTCGACGATAACGGAGGGTGCGTTCGGTCTGCATGTCGGGCTGTTGCGACAAAAGCTCGAAGCAGCCTTCGCGGCCTGCACCAGCGGAAATCGATCGCCGATGAGCAGGTAGCGCGTGTCGAGCGTTTGGCGCAACAGCCGGTCGATAAACGTTTGGGCGGCCATGTCGGCAAAGCTTGGTCGAAACGCAAAACCCAGACGGCGTCGACGCAGCCGGTTTCGCGCAACAGGCGCAGTAGTGCTGCAGGGCTGATGCGGTAGGGCAGTTTTTACCGGCCTTGCGGGCGAAAAATTCTTTGGGTTGCGGCTCGAAAATGACGACGGCGACGGGCAGGCCGCGCAAGTCGGCTTCGTGTTTGAGTTTTGCAGGATGTGTTTGTGTCCGAGGTGTACGCCGTCGAAGTTGCCGATGGTAACGGCGGCGCCTTGCGGAAAGTCGGGCGCGTTGGCCTGACCGGAGACAGATTTTCGCGGGTAGTCTGTTTGTGTGATAAGCGGCGGCTATTGTAAACGGATTCGGCAGCGGGATAAATAAGCGGATGGAGGAATGAGGCCGCTCGAAAGGGTTTCAGACGGCCTTCTGAAAAAGGCCGGGGTTTTACCACAAAACGGCGGCCGGTAAAACCGGATGGTAGTCCCCAGTGTCGTCACATAGTAGCGCGCCTCGCGCAACTGCTGCCGGGCGATGTGGTTCTGCCACGCCATCTTGTAGCAGGCTTGAACATCGGGTCGACGACTTTGTCGACGTATTTCAGACGGAACTCTTTTTGTTTGGCGGCTGGCGGGCGGGATTGTCAGCCTGCTCGAACTGCTGGCGCATCAGTTCGGCGGTGGCCTTGTCGCATTGTGCGGCAAGGAGATTTCCGCAGGTTTTGCTCGTAGCGTTTCGCGCGGCGGCACGGGCGGCTTTCTGTTCGGGCGGTGGTCGCGCAGGCGCGTGAAGTGCGGCTGCGGCGGAAAGGATAAGGACAGGTCTGCAAACGTTCATGTTGCGTCTCCTCGGTTTCAGACGGCCCAGCGGGCAAACGGGGCTGCCTTGTGCGGCCTCTATGCTTAATGTACGCCAAATTGATAACGGCTTGCAAGTAGCGTCGCGATTGGCATTCGAGCAGACGGATATTGCTGTTTCGATTGGGTTATTTTTCCGATGTGCCGTGTAATATAGTAGTTAAACGGCTGATGGGGCCTCGGAATGCTGATTATGATTACAAAAGCTCTCCGGACGTTTTTCAGACGGCCTCAAGGATTTGTTCCATTTACCCAGCATTTCCACGAACGTTTGGAAACCGGTGACCGTTGCAGTATTGCCGCGTGGCACTGGCCGCTGCGTTACCGACCCCGTTACCGGGCGACAAAGTGCCAGCAAAACCGCCGTTTACGGCCTGGGCGGTGCGGCGGTGTGCGGCATTGTCGGCGCGCTGACCCACGGCGGCAAGGGCGCGCGCAATTCCGCGCTGAGCCTGCGGCGCCATCGGCGCGGGGGTAAGCGGCTATGGATTATCAGGCGAAAAACTGCGCGAAAGTCCTGGCCAATACCGATGTGAAGGTCGAGCAGCAGGGCAACCAAATCAAACTGGTGATGCCTGAACGTACACTTTCGCCACCAACAGCGCCACGTTGAGCGCCAACGCGCGCGACGCGCTGACCGCCGCATCGAAAAACGCTGGTCCAGTATCCGGATGCGACGCTGACCATCAACGGCCATACCGACAACACCGGTTCCGATGCCATAAAACGACCTCTGTCGCGCAACCGCGCCCAGTCGGTCGCCTCTTTCCTGCAATCGCAGGGCGTGGCCGTTCGCGCTGACCACCGCCGGCCGCTCGCGCCAGCCGGTCGCGTCTAACGCCACACCGGAAGGCCGCGCGCAAAAACCGTCGCGTAGAAAATCTGATTAACCCTGACCAAAACGCCATCAAAGCGGCGCAACAGTAAGCGGATATGATAGGAAGCGCCGTCTGAAAAAGTTTCAGACGGCCTTTTGGCCTTCCTTAGCAACTTTGGCTTTTCAGACGGCCTCACCAAATACCGTTGAATTTGCGTTTCAGCTTTGCAAACGCCCGTTTCGAGGCGGCCTTATCCGCAGGCTGCCGCCGTTTTCGCCGTCGGTAACGATGGTCAGCACACCAGACGGCCTGAGTCCAATGCCTGCCGCAACGGGGCGAACCAGCGTGTCTCCCAGCTTTCCAGAATATCGCGGTATGCCCATGTGTCGCCCGTCTGGCCGGTTACAGCCAAGTCGTCCAGAAAAATCGCCGTCTGAAAACGTTGCCCTGCTTCGTTCAGCATCGCCTGCCAGGCCTCAAAATCGTAAGGCGCGCCGCCGGTGCGTTCGCCTAACAGAAACCGCCCATGCGCACGTCGGACGAGAGCAGCGGGCGTGCGGACTGCGTTCTTCCAAAATCCTGCCACAGCCACGGGCCGTTAACGGCAGGAATTTTTGCGCCGTGCGCTCCGCATTGACGGGATGGTTGTGCAGGTACTCCTGAGTTTCGGTCTGCCTGCCGAGCCAATGTAGGGGCGTCTTCGCCGCCGGCTTGGAAACGTCGCCGTTCGGGCCGCAGATATCGAAAACGGGGGCAGTGCTGCCGCGGGACGGCGCGCAGCGTTACCAGCCACAAATCGGCAGCGGATGGAATTGCCGCCTTCGTGCTGGTAAAAACTCGGTCAGGCCGCCGCACGGGCGTTCAGCTTCATCGGTCTGAATCTGGATATATGCTCCGTCGATGACGCTGACTGGTGCATCCCCATCTGTTGCCAGACCGGACTGGCGAAAACGGCCGCCTGTTCTGCGGCGATACCGGATTTTTAGCTTTGCCGCGTCCAACAGGCTGCCCTGCCAGAGAAAGCGCGCGTGAGTTCGGAAGGTGCGGCGGCAGCGCGGATCAGTATGCCGAAACGCAAAATTTCGTCGAACGAAGGCGAGGTCGAGCGGCGGTGGATTTTCGTCGCCGCAGCGGTTGAGCGAAGGATGGCGAGGGTCAGATTCATGGCATAGGCATCGGTTAAAACAGTCATTTTTACGCGAGAAGCTAGCGGCCGCCGAATGCAAATTGACGAATATGCCGCCAAAGTACAAAGATATGCATTTTTAACGGAACCCTAAAGGCTGCTGAGGCCGCCGTGCGTTTGCGGATGCGGCCTATCGCTGATTTTCAGACGGCATCATTGGTCCGGTCGGGTCCGTTGTGGTAAAATACTACAGTAAAGTTCGGAAAACGATGCTGTTAATCGGGAAAGTGCCCGATAATAACGGCTGTAACTGCGTCCGGTTTATGCGGTCGCGGTATAATCTATGGATAAAAAGGCTGTCTGAAAACGGCGGACCGAACAGGATTTCAGGTTGTTACCAACCACGGCACAAAACGGCGTGCCGCGTTCTTGCGCGCGCCGCAAAAGGATGATCGCGTGACCAATAAAAATAACACCTCTCGACCGTTTCACTCTGGGACAACAAACCGGTGCGGTGGTCGCTGCTGGTATTTTGCTGCCGGTTTCCGGCGTGATGACGGCCTACGCCGTTCCGAGCCGATGCCGAGGGATTCCGGCCTCAGAGTCGAAAGAGTATTGGAAGAGCTGCCTTCCGTGTGTGTCGAAACGGGCGGTTTCCAGTCGAGCTACTGGGCTCAGGAGGCCGTGCAGACAGGCGATTCGCTGGCCGATGTGCTCACGCGCATGGGCGTGGCGGAAGCGGAAATCAAGCAGATGATGTGCAAAAACAACCCGCGAACGGAATATGAACCAACTGCGCGCCGGCCAGTCGGTCAGTATCAGGGTCAACGCTTCCGGACAGGTAACAGACGTGCAGTTTTTCACCGATGAAGAGCTTGAACGCAACCTCGTCGCACTGGAAAAAGGTAAACGGCAAATGGCAGGCGTCTACTTCCGAAGTCGACATGAAAACCATGCCGACATTGCGTTCCGTCATCGTGCGCACTTCGGCGCGCGGGTGCAATGGCGCAGGCCGAGATTCCGGTGGAAATCCGCGAATCGCTGAGCGAGATTTTTGCCGACGCTCAGTTTGGAAGATTTGAAAGAAGGCGACACCGTACGTCTGCTCTACAACAGCATGTACTTCCGCGGCCAGCAAATGGGTACGGGCGACATTTTGGCCGCCGAAATTGTGAAAGGCGGCAAAAGCCTATCAGGCTTATTATTACAGCCAAGGTAAAGGCGACGAAGAAAGCGGCAGCTACTACGACCAAAAACGGCAAATCACTGCAACAGAAAGAAGGGTTCAATATCCAGCCGGTCGTCTACACGCGTATTTCCTCGCCGTACGGTTACCGCGTCCATCCTGTCTTTGCACACCGTCCGTATGCATACCGGTATCGATTATGCCGCGCCGGAAGGTACGCCGATTAAGGCGGCGGCAGACGGCGTGAGTGGTTTTCTAGGCTGGAAGGGCGGCTACGGCAATACGGTGATGATACAGCACGCCAACGGCGTAGAAACCCTATACGGTCATATGAGCGCGTTTTCCCGTCTCAGGGTAAAGGTCAGCGCGGGTGAGATTATCGGCTATGTCGGTACCACGGGACGTTCCACAGGCCCGCACCTGCACTACGAAGCCAGGGTGAACGGCCAGCCGGTAAACCCGACGACCGTGGCCTTGCCGACGCCGAAACCGACGCCGACCAATGTGGCGGCATTCCGCAAGCAGCAACAGGAAGCCAATGCCACTTTGGCGGCAGTCCGCGGCCCTGCCGGTTTCGGTGGCGCAGCTCGATTAACGATTTCAAAAAGCAAGAAGCTTCCTGTATTAAAGCAGGAAGTTTCTTTTTGTCTGAAAAGCCGGAATAAAGGCCGTCTGAAAGCATGGCGAAGAAAGAAAAGACGGTCGGAGAAGTGTTTTTACTAAACAACAATCCGATAAATTTTTCTGTAAATCAAAAAGCGTGATTCAAAATCAGCTTGAACAGAAACTGCTTTTTATGGTATAAACCACGTTTTTACTATTTTAGAAGTTTGGAGACTAACCATGGCACGAGTTTGCAAAGTGACCCGGTAAACGCCCGATGTCTGGCAACAACGTATCACACGCCAACACTGCAAAACCAAAACGTCGTTTTTGCCTAACTGCAATCACGTCGTTTTGGGTCAGAGAGTGAAAAACCGCTGGGTGCGTCTGCGTATTTCCAACGCAGCACTGCGCACTATCGATAAAGTAGGCATTGATGCCGTATTGGCTGATTGCGTGCTCGCGGCGAAGCTTTTAATTTACGGATATTTAAAAGGATTACTGCAATGCGCGATAAAAATCAAGTGGAATCTAGTGCCGGTACAGGTCATTTCTACACACAACCAAAAACAAACGTACTATGCCTGGCAAGTTGGAGATAAAAATTCAGATCCGGTAGCCCGCAAACATGCTTGTTTACAAAGAAACCAAATTAAAATAACTCTGTTTGGTAAATCGAAAACAGAGCCCTGTATTTAAACAGGGCTATGTATAATATTTCCGATAGACTGTGAGTTTTTAAAGAGACGAGGGCCGTCTGAAAGATATTTTCAGACGGCCCTCGTCTCTTTTACAAATAACCTCCTCGACAGGAATCGAACCTGTATTTTACGCTTAGGAGGCATACGTTCTATCCGTTGAACTACGGCGAGGCATAAACTAAATTTTTCTGCGAAAAACGACAATAAGCCAGCGGCAATCAGAGGGCCGACGGAACCCCTCCCAAAGAAGGCAACGCCGATGATTGTGCCGATAAGTGAGGCCTGTAACCAGAATCGGTTGGGCACTCATTAACGGAATTCCGCGTCCTGCAATCCATGCGACCAAAATACCAATGCCTACGGCAGCGAACATTTTGAGGTTCATAAAGGCCGTCAGGCTGGGTATCTATGTTTTGCCTGAGACCAGCGGGCTCAGCACGCCTATGGTTAAAAAGATATGCCGACAGCTACGCCGCGTTTCTCAGCCAAAGGAAGATATTGGGACAGTGCGGTCTGCTGCATCAGCAATAACACAGTTGCCGAGATTGTGATTGAACCGTTGTTGCTCAAAACGCACAGCAAAATCAACAAAACCAGAAATAACGGAATAACGTTCAGATGCACCGGATGATTCCTTAATCAAAGCCAGCTATGATACACGCCAGCGACTCTTCCGAAAGCTGCCGCATTGCCAAGGTGATTTCATTGTCCGGTAAAATATCGAGACAGGCCACGGCTTTTCCACTGCTTTGCGCCTTCATTGATAGCATAGGGGAGGCACTTTTGAATGTAACCACATAATCGTGAATTTTTCAAAATAGCTGCGAGTCGGCATTTTTCCAATGCAGAGCCGGACATCTTTGCGGCCTGCTCCGAACCGTATGTGCATCAAGTAGATGACGGCAAGGTGGGTTTGCCTTCGGCCAAAGTCATCGCCGACATTTTTACTCGATTTCCTCTGTCACCCGACAATCAATACGTCGTCGATAATTTGGAAGGCGGTGCGACATACATGCCGTAATCTTTCAATGCCTGTTCTTGAGCAGGATTTGCGCCGCCTAAAATAGCTCCCATGGGCTGCAGCTTCAAAAGTTTGGCGGTTTTATATTGGATTACCTGTATATATTGTTTTTCGGTGATGTCGGTATTGCCGATATTCATCAACTGCATGACCTCACCTTCAGCAATGATGTTGGTTGCGTCCGCCATTATTTCCAAAATTTTCATGCTGCCCGAAGCAACCATCAATTGAAATGCACGGGTACTATAAAAAGTCGCCGACTACACGCTGCCGCATTGCCGAAAAAGGTTGTTAGGCTCATACCGCGCCGTAAGTCCTTTCATCCACTACATCGTCATGTAGTAGGGTGGAGGTATGGATAAATTCCACCATGCTGCAGCGAGATACAGTTTTTCATCATCGTATCCGACCGCCTTACCCGCTAAAATCGTGATAATCGGACGCAAACGCTTACCGCCGGCGCTGATGATGTAGGTGCCGATTTGGGAAATTAAGGCCACATCAGATTTACGGCCTGATTGAGTGACGACGTTGACTTTGTCGAGGTCTTCATGGAGTGTTGTTTGAAATGAAGGCAGATTTTTCAAGCATGGTGGTTAAATTTCAAGGGCTGCGGTAAGAACGGATTCTGTTGATGTAGTTTAAGATTTATAACACGTTTTGTCACAGCGCGGGATTATGAGCAGCAAAGACGCCATCAAAAATACCCTTTTCGGCTGGCTTTAAAACGAAGAAATGGAAATCGGATTTTGACAAAACAGCGGGCAGTTGATAAAATGCGTCGTTTTCACACAATGATGTGTGAACATTATTAACCTGATTCTCTTACATGGAGTTGAGTATGTACGCGGTCGTAAAACCGGCGGTAAACAATACTCAAAGTTGCCGTTGGCGAAAGATTGAAAAGTAGAACAGATACCAGCCGAACTCGACAGCCAAATCGAATCGGCAGAAGCTTTTGATGATTGCTGACGGCGAATCTGTAGTAAAGTAGGCGCCCATTCATTGAGGGTGCGAAAGTAACAGCTAAGGTAGTGGCACATGGTCGCGGCGAGAAAGTCCGCATTTTTCAAAATGCGCCGTATAAACGCTACCGAAGCGCCAGGCCACCGCCAAATTTCACCCAAATCGAAATCGTGGCAATCGCCTACGATTATTAATCAAGTTTAGGAGTATTAAAACATGGCAGAAAGTAAAAAGCGAGGCAGTAGCACCCCGCAACAGTCGCGGATTCAGAAGCAAAACGTCTGAGGTGTCAAAGCCTCACGGCAACGAGACTGATTCCTGCAGGCTCTATCATTGTTCGTCAACGCGGCACCAAATTCCACGCCGGTGATAACGTGAGGCATGGGTAAAGACCATACTTTGTTCCGCTAAAAGTGGACGGTTACGTTGAATTCAAAACTAAAGCGCGCGTTGAAAACCGTAAGACTGTCAGCATCCGTCGCTACACTGGTGCTGATGAGTAATCGGAAAATAATAGTTTAAAGAGGCTGCACTTCATCTTTTGATGAGTGCAGTTTTTTATTTATTGTTTTCAAATGGGTTGTTTTCCATCCTGATTTTTGATAATTAAGAAAGAGATAAAAAGTTGCCCATTATTTGAATCTTTGGTTTATCCTATTGTTGGTTTTGTTATAATTTATTTTCAGTAAAAACGTACCTCTGTAGCATGGAAGGGCAGGATACCTAGTACGCTGTAATCAGATTCCGAGGCCGTCTGAAACGGACTGCGGTTAATCCATTCATGCAAGGATATATTCATGAGTTTACAAATGATATTCTCGTTGTCGGCGCGGACCGGCTGGTTTGAGTTTTGCCGCAGAACTAGCGGGCAGTGGTCTGAAAGTTACTCTCGTTGAGCGAAGTCCGCTGGAAGTGTTGCAGAATCCGCCTTACGACGGTAGGGAAATCGCACTAACCCATTTCACGCGCGAGATTATGCAGCGCTTGGGAATATGGGGGCTTATTCCTGAAAACGAAATTTATCCGTTGCGCGATGCAAAAAGTGTTAAACGGTCAATCAGATTACCAGCTTCATTTTCCACTAACCGACAGAGGCTCGCGGAGAGCCTGCGGATTGTTTAGGTTATCTGATTTCAAACCACAATATTCGGAAGGCGGCATACGAAGTGGTATCGAAATTGGATAATGTGACTATTTGGCCGGAACCGGTGTCAAAGAAGTGAAAACCCTCGTCTGATGAGGCGCAGGTTATTTTTGGAAAACAGTAGAAGTGTTGGCAGGTAAATTACTCTTGGCCGCAGACAGCCGCCGTTTTTCGCAAACGCGTCGCCAGTTGGGTATTTCATCGGATATATGACTACGGCCGCACCATGTTTGTCTGCCGTATGAGGCATACTTTATCCAACCAACACACGGCATACGAATGTTTCCATTACGGCCGCACGATTGCATTGCTGCCGCTGGAAGAATATCTCGACCAATACGGTGATTACCGTGATAGCGATAAAGCGGAAACGATTGAAATCTTAGTCCCGAAGGTTGGCGGCTACAGTGAAAGAACGGTTGAAAGGGCCGCTTGGGGGATATGGATTGGTCAGTACCATCCATAATTACCCATTGATAGGTATGATTGCCCAACGGTTTTACGCGTAGCGCGCAGTGCTTTGATAGGAGATGCCGCAGTGGGTATGCATCCAGTTACGGCTCATGGTTTTAACTTAGGGATTGTCCAGTGCCGATATTTTGGCCAAAACTGGTTCTTGAAGCTGAGCAGCGCGGGCAGGATATTGGCGCTTCCAGTTTGTTGGAAAAATACAGCAGTAAACACATGCTGCATGCCCAGCCGATTTACCACGGCACGAATATGTTGTTGAAACTTTTTACCAATGAGACCGCTCCGGCTAAATTGTTACGCGGGTTGGTTTTGCGGGCCAGCAATAATTTTCCGCCACTGAAAATTGATTACCAAGCAGTTGACCGGTTGATTTGGTGTATGGATATACCGAAGGCCGTCTGAAACGATTAATCGTTTCAGACTGACCCTGTAGTATGAGGCTAAGATTCTTGGGTCAATATTAAAGTATTGTTTTCTGAATTGGATTGTTTCAGTGCGGTCAGCTTTTTCGTCAGAATATTTAAAAATCACACCATAGGCCGGAAGGAAAAATAAGGTACAGATAATTAATTTGAACAAATAATCGACCAAGGCAATACCTGGCAGTGTGCGGCCATAAATTCGTCGCTGCCCGAATAAAAGGCGATACTGAAAAACATCAGTGTATCAAGAGCATTGCCGAATATGGTTGAAGCGGCTGGTGCAATCACCATGTTTTCAGACGGCGCAATCTAGTGAATACAAAATATCTAAAATCTGGCCGAATACATAAGCCGAAAAGCTGGCAAGAGCGATGCGCCCGACGAATGAATTAAATTGGGATAAGGCTGCCCAACCGGTCCAATTGCCGCTGCTGAACAGTACGGAAAATACGTATGACAGTAATAGGGCGGGAAGCATTACCCAAAAATAATTCTAGCGCGCCAGCCGCAGACCGAAAAATCCGTACGGTTAAATCGGTGGCTAAAAAGATAAAAGGAAAAGTAAATGCCCCCATGTGGTATGTATGTTGAAAATGCTAAAGGGAAATTGAACCAGATAATTACTGGCCGCGATAATCAGGATGTGGAATAACGCGAGCCAAAATAGAGACCTTTAGCTGTTGGACTTGAGTGAAATGATACATAGTGTGTTTTAGTCTTTTGTATGGTTTCAGACGGCCTTTTGAATAAATGAGGCCGATCTGAAAGTGAAGAAAAGGTAGTTGACTACGGGTTACAAGGCGTCGTATTTAAACAAACGCTCACGTGCCAATGTTTCAAATTCCGTCTTGGGTTTGCCGTAATTAGCAAAAAGGATGGATAGCGATGCCGCCGCGCGTGTAATTCACCGCATACTTCGATGATATTTCGGATCCATCAGTTTAATCAGGTCGTTCATGATGATATTGACACAGTCTTCACTGAAAAATCACCATGGTTACGAAAGCTGAACAGATAAAGCTTGAGTGATTTGCTTTCTACCATTTTTAACCGACGGAATGTAGCGGATATGAATGGTCGCGAAATCGCTGTCCCGTTATTGGACACAGGCTGGTAAATTCAGGACAAATGATTTGACGAAATAATCGTTGTTCGGGATGTTTGTTGTCGAATGCTTCCAATATAGATGGATTGTATTCGGACGGGTATTGGGTCTTCTGATTGCCCAGCAGCGAGATGTCGCCCAGTTCTTCGGTATGACGAGACATTTTGGATTTCCTTAGTTTTTAATGTGGGAGGATTTCGAACCACGATGCGGATTTTTAATATAAATGGGAAAATAGTGTGGAAAATGATACAGATACGAAAAATGAGGTTGGTGTTTTTATCTTGGAATATCCGAACAATGAAAGCCGACTGATAGTAACTGGCATTTAGTTGATTGAAATTGAGGTAAATTTTTCAGTAATTTTTGTACTGAGAAATAGTATCGGCATGATAAAGAGTTGAACTAAGTTCGAGAGGTAATCTCTAATGCTAATTCATCATGGATAAGGCGCAAATCAAAAAGTATATTATGTAATAATCATGTATTATAAAAGATATATCAGTCACTTAACCTCAAATAATAATATCTTATGTGCATAATAACACCGTTTGTTGTTTGTAGAAACCGATTGTCAGATTTTTATTATAAAAATAATAAGCTGAATTAGTATACCGCTACACAGTCAGTACTCAGTACACATTATTTAAGCGGGCGGGCGGTATCTTAGTCTGTTCCGCGGCCTCTAAGGCAAATCTAATTTTATTAACGAAGAGAATATACAATGAGTTTTTCACAAGCTGAATTAGTCAACGCGCTGCGTTTGTTATCTGGACGCTTGCCTGAATTTTCGGAACAACAAACCCAAGTGGGCAGATTACTGCGAATTGTAACCGAGCGTCTGAGCGACCATTTGAATGAAAACCTGAAAGTATTGGGTATCAATGAGATTTGTGGTTCGCTATGATGGCAGTGTATGTCAGCCCGAACAGCGAGATACTGCCTTCGCGCCTGAGCGATATGATGGATTTGACCCGTACCAGTGCGACGCGTCTGTCTGATGAAATGGTGGAACGAGGGATGGGTGGAACGGCATATCAATCAGCAAGACCGCCGTCAGATTGTGTTAAAATTGACTCCCGAAGGTGAAGCGTTTATCCAAAAAGTGTGGCCGCAGGTATCCAGTAAAAGCGGTGAAGCTTGGCAGGATTTCACCAATGAAGATTACGCCCAGTTGCAATATCTATTGAGCAAGTTGCTGAACCGTTTGGAAGGCTGATTGCAGACAATAAATATGGCAGGCGTAGGATTAACACGAGTCTGTCATGAAATTCAATATTGCCAAATGGAGCATAGGCGTTTTAACCGTATGTACGTTAAGTGCCCTGTGCCCAATTCGGCAAACAGGCGCCGTTGGAAGAACCAACGGCGTATTCATTATCGAAGACAAATCAGCAGTAATGGCTAAAAGATGCGTGGTGGTTGCAACTACACGATAAAAAACTTAATTTGCTGATTGCCCAAGCGATTCAAACATCTCCCGATTTAAGAGTAGCGAAAGCTCGTTTTGATCAGGCTCAGGCACAACTGGGTCTTACGGAGGCAGCAACCAAAACCCAAATAGGTTTTTCGGTGCGCGGAGCCGGAGCATATGTTTCACCAAGCCTGCTTCGCGGCAAGGTGAAACAGATAATACGCTGTTACTGGCCAATGCAGCCTTGCAAGGAAGCTGGGAGTTTGATTTTTGGGGTAAAAACCGGAATCAAATTGCTTCAGTTTTAGGTAAACGGCAGGCAATTCTTTATGAGGCCCGCCAGACAAGAATTATGTTGGCCAATGCCGTGGCTGCACAGTATTTACGCTTTGGCAATCTTTAGAGGAACAGCAAAATTGCTTGCCCGTCGTACTGAAACGGCTGATAGAACTCTGCAACTGATGCAGCGGCGTGTCCGAGCAAAGCTGATGCCGCCTGAATCACTTTATCAGATAGAATTGTTACAGCATCGTTTACAGTTGGAGCGACTATCATTAGAGCAGCAAACTGCCAAAAGTCCGTAACAGCTTGTCGGCTTTGACTGGAAATGCGCCATATACGTTGCCCGTTCGATTTTCCCGAAGAGATGGCAAGCGTACCAAATTTACCTGTCGACAGAATTTATGCTGATCTGCTTGCTGCACGCCCTGATATTGCAGTTCAAAAATCGCTTTTGGAAGGAAAAATATCATGCAATTAAATCAACTGAGGCCGAGTTTTATCCCAATATTGAATTGAAAGTGTTAGCCGGCATGGCGCATATTGATGCGTTTAATGTGATACATGGGCGTAATTCGGCAATGCTTGGCATACTTTCCCTGCATTAAATCTTCCAATTTTTACTTCCGGGCGTTACAGTCTAAATTGTGGGGGTAGGCGTGCCGAATATAACGAACAGTTGCGATATATGATCGGACGGTCTTAAACGCTATGCGTTCGGCTGCGGATGCAGTAGTGGATTACCAAAGTTTGCAAAGCCAAGAAACTTGTATGGGATAAAATGTTGAATACTTCCGGAAAAATCCGTACGGGCGGTTCAAAAACCGTGTAAAAAGTTGGTTTGGAAAACGGATTGCGGGTGTGTTGCAAAAACAGGAAGAAAGGATTGCAACTCAAATGCAGGCAGTCCAATATCAAGCGGAATACCTGACGGCATGGAGTAACTTACATGCTCAGTTGGGTGGTGGTGTCAAATAACTATCAGCGATTTTCAGACAGCCTAGATTGTTGTATCGCGAAAATTCAATTTCTACTTTGATTTTTACAGGGACGATTACTTGAAGGAATATTGAAAGAATTATCTGGAATCTGATGTAGTCTAGGTAAAATTACTCGTGTTACTGTAAACGTATATTAGATATTATTGCTTGATTAAATAGTAAAGCAATTATAGAATGCGCCGTTCTTTATTAAGTGTTTAAATTAACTATATAAAAATTTCTTTTGGCATAAATTTTTGTCCGTAAATCGGTATGATTAAAAATATTTTTAGGTAATATATTGTTTCATAATAGAAAATTATAATCAATTGAACTTGTAATCAGGGATTGTAAACTCATGAGCAACAAGCAGGGAAAAATGCTTCGTCAAGAGTGGAACGGAGGCATTGAGAACCGATTTTCCATATCGCCGCAAACGCAACCTGACGTTAGTTACTTTGCTGTTTATTATTATTGCGTTAGGTGTCACGCTAGCTTATTTTTATTTTGCAGCATGAAGAGGAAACGGAAGATGCCTATGTAGCGGGACATTTGGTGCAGATTACGCCGCAAATTACTGGAACGGTACGCAAAGTAATGTTTGACGACACCGAGCTGGTCAAAAAGGCGATGTGTTGATTACGTTGGACGACGAGTGATTTTCAGTTGGCTCTATGACCGCGCTCAAAATGAGGCTGATTCAGGCCATTCGTCAGAATAAACAGCAAACGGCCACCAATTCGCAAGCAAAGGCACAAGTCTTGTTGAGAAAGGCTGATTTGGCGCGCGCCAAGCTGATTTAAGGCGTAGAGAGTTGCTTTCGGGAACAGACGCGATTTCGGGAGAAGAATTGAGTCATGCCCGTGCCGCCGTAGTGCAGAGCTCAGGCTGCGTTGAAAAGCCGTTGAAGCGGCAGAAACTTCTGCTCAGGCCGCTATTGGAAATAATATTCCGTTGCGCCAGCAACCTGCTGTTCAGACGGCCGTCAGCCGCATAAAAGATGCGTGGCTTAATTTGCAACGTACACAAAGTCCATGCTCCGATAGCGGGGCAGGGTTGCCAAGCTAATGTTCAGGTCGGACAACGCATTACACAAGGGTTCCCTTGATGGCAGTGGTCCCGCTCGATAATTTATGGGTGGATGCCAATTTTCAAAAGAATCTCAATTGCGTAAAAATGCGCATTGGACAATCGGTTGAAATGGTGTCCGACCTTCTGGCAGTAAAGTAGTTTATCACGGTAAAGTGATGGGCCTGTCGGCAGGAACGGGCAGTGCGTTTTTCACTATTGCCGGCACAAAATGCAACGGGTAATTGGATTAAAGTGGTACAACGTGTTCCAGTTCGTATCAGTCTTGATCCAAGGGAGTTGCGCGCTAATCCATTACGGATGGGGCTGTCAATGACGGTAAAAGTTGATATTTCTGAATCTGGCACAGGAAAAGGGATGGCTTCTGCAGCGGAAAAAGGCACGGTGCTTCGGAAACAGACAAAAGTAGATTGGGCTGTGGCTGATGCTTTAATTGAGAAAATATTTGAGAAATATTCAAAATAACGTTTCCAGACGGCCTTCGGAATAAAAGGCCGTCTGAATTTTTTTATAGGTGGTTGTCGAATCAATGTATGGTTTTGCACCGACAGCAGAACCATACATTATTTAAGTAGAATCGGATATGTTTTAAAGGCGTGTCCGGGAAATGGTAGTATAAAAATGGCTTATCCTCCTTTGCAGGGATTCAGGCTAGTATGGGTGACGTTTTTCATTAAGTCTTGCTGTGTTTATGGAAGTGCTGGATACGACGATTGCAAATGTGGCGGTGCCTGTAATTGCCGGTGATTTGGGCGCGGCACTTACTCAAGGAACATGGGTGATTACTTCGTTTGCCGTTGCTAATGCGATTTCAGTCCCCTGACGGGCTTTTTGGCTAAACGTTTCGGTGAGGTGAGGCTGTTTATCGGTTCGGTAATCGGGTTTGTCATTATGTCATGGCTATGCGGAATTGCACCTAATTTGCAATTACTGGTCTTGTTCCGGATATTGCGGGGATTCATTGCCGGACCGTTAATTCCCCTTATCTCAAAGTCTGTTGATGGCTTCTTACCCGCTTGAAAAAGAACATTGGCACTGGCACTTTGGGCAATGACAGTCGTGGTCGCACCTGTGCTCGGACCGATTTTTGGGCGGTTGGATTTCGAATAATTGGCATTGGGGCTGGATTTTTCTTTATTAATGTTCCCATCGGTATCGTTTCTGCTGTTGTGCGTGGAAACAGTTAGGAAACCGGGAAACAGAAATTTTTCAAAACACCCATTGATTACATCGGCTTGGTATTGATGATAGTTGGTGTGGGTGCATTACAGATGATGCTTGACAGGGGCAAGGAACTGGATTGGTTTTGAATCAATGAAATTATTATTTGAGGGAATTACAGCAACAGTCTGCTTAATTTACTTTTTATCGTATGGGAATTGGGGAAAAAGCATCCTGTTGTAGATTTGTCTTTGTTTAAAGATAGGAATTTTTACTATTGAGTTTTGACGACTTCGCTAGGGTTTTATGGTGTACATGGGTACACTAACCCTATTGCCTTTAGTATTGCAGTCAATTTGGGTTACACCGCAACATGGGCGGGGTTAGCAGCTGCGCCAGTGGGATTGTTGCCAATCTTGCTGTCTCCGGTTATTGGCCGGTTCGGCAATAGGGTGGATATGCGAATACTGGTTATGACTAGTTTCCTTGTGTTTGCCTTCACTTTTTTTATTGGCGTACCGATTTTTATGCGAGTATGGATATGAAGAATGTGGTTTGGCCGCAATTTTGGCAGGGACTGGGAGTGGCTATGTTCTTTTTGCCACTAACGACCATTACATTGTCGCATATGAAGGGAGAACAAATTGCTTCCGCCAGTAGCTTATCGAATTTTTGCGGGTATTTATGGGTGGTGTCGGAGTTTCAGTCGTTAGTACGATGTGGGAACGTAGAGAAGCTTTTTGCATCATGCCAGTTAACTGAACAAATTACACCGTATTCGGAAATAGTCCGTCAAACTGTCGATGGAATGGCACAGTTAGGAGCAGGCGAGGAGCAAACATTAAGATCTATTAACAATATCATTACACAACAAGGATTTATTATCGGTTCAAATGAGATTTTCTTGGCAGGTAGTATTTTTGTTTATTGTAATGATAGTTATTATTTGGGGTGCCAAACCACCATTTGGAGGAGTGTCAGTGACGGAAGACATTAATTGTCTTTATAAGCTAGAGAAGAGGCCGTCTGAAAAGTTTTTCAGACGGCCTCTTCATTTTCTAAAATGAGATGTTTTTATTCCAAGTTCAATAGTAAAATCTCTAAAAACATTTGGATCTTTGATAAAGGTAATTTCTCCGGATTGTGGAAGTGAAATCAATAAGTCGTGATACCCAGAAACGGATACAGCCGGCACGTTGTGCAATGGGGAAGTAGATTTTTCTTCTATAGATAAAGGGCGGATACTCTCGTAACCGCTGATGAAAGGCGTCCTTTAAGGATATATCCAACTTGTTGTTCGAAGAACGTGTCCAGTCGTTGACGGCAATTGCCAAATCATACATAAAATTACCGTTACATGCATAATAAAAAAATCAATAAAACCAGCTACATTTTCACCGTCAAGAAGACGTTGTCTTTAAATAGATCAGCATGGATAATGCCAGATGGCAAATGATTACCAAGATTATTGTCCAAATGGGAAATTTCAGTTTGCAGCAAGTCAGCATCTTCTTTACTTAATACCGGTAATAATCGTTTATATGAGTCATGCCACCAAATATCATAACGAGGATTTTTCATTTTCCAAGGGAAATCCTGTCCTGCAATATGCATTTTGCCAGCATGGCTCCGGTGTGAAAAACATTGGGTGGGGAGTTGGCCAGCTTGTGTCTGATCCTTTCAGGCAAGTCACTAAACAGGCAGGCTTCCCGGATAATGAAGAATCCAACTTGCCGTCTTTGCGGGAAATAGGAGAAGGGCATGCAACACCATTATTGCTTAAATGTCTGTTTAAGCGTAGGAAAAAAGGCAATTCTTCTTGTTTCAGAGTCTCAAATATTGTAAGGACATAACGTCCAGAAGATGTGGTTTAGAAAAATAATTACTGTTTGTAATCCCTTGAGCAATACCTTGGAGTGAGATAAATTCTCCCAAATCGTATTGTCTGAGAAATTGGTGAATTTCGTCTTCAGAAACGCTAGTGTAAACAGACATGGTTTAGCAAAGCCTAAAGTTTAGATACTATTTCTTTTAGTATCTTGGTAAAGTAAAAAGTTCTCAACCGCTTAATCATATCAAAAAAATTCATTTTACTAAAGTATAGCGATTCTTTTTAAAAGAAAATCTCCGGGCTGGGGTATTTGCCATAAAATAAAAATTTTTATCGAAAATATTTCTTTGAATAACAGTTATTTGCGGGATGGGGTAAATTTTTGCGGTTGTTTGGCTTGACTGGTGGGGTGTGGGAGGGGTATAGTTCGGTTCTTCGCTGCGCTGCGGCGGTGTTTCGGGCTGTTAATTATAGCACGAAGCACGGGTTCTTTAACAATACAGATTACCGATAAGTGTGGGTGCCGAGGCCCCACACTGTTGAGAAAGAAGACAAGACGATGTTAGTAGACATTGTTCTGTTGGTTTCTTTGAAGCAGACCAGAAGTTAAGAAGTTAGAGATTGAACATAAGAGTTTGATCCTGGCTCAGATTGAACGCTGGCGGCATGCTTTTACACATGCAAGTCGGACGGCAGCGGGGTAGTGCTTGCACTACTGCCGGCGAGTGGCGAACGGGTGAGTAACATATCGGAACGTACCGAGCAGTGGGGGATAACTAATCGAAAGATTAGCTAATACCGCATATATTCTGAGGGAAGAAAGCAGGGGACCTTTGGGCCTTGCGCTGTTTGAGCGGCCGATATCTGATTAGCTGGTTGGTGGGGGTAAAGGCCTACCAAGGCGACGATCAGTAGCGGGTCTGAGAGGATGATCCGCCACACTGGGACTGAGACACGGGCCCAGACTCCTACGGGAGGCAGCAGTGGGGAATTTTTGGACAATGGGGGCAACCCTGATCCAGCCATGCCGCGTGTCTGAAGAAGGCCTTCGTTGTAAAGGACTTTTTGTCCGGGAAGAAAAGCGCGATGTTAATACCATTGCGTGCTGACGGTACCGGAAAGAATAAGCACCGGCTAACTACGTGCCAGCAGCCGCGGTAATACGTAGGGTGCGAGCGTTAATCGGAATTACTGGGCGTAAAGCGGGCGCAGACGGTTACTTAAGCAGGATGTGAAATCCCCGGCTCAACCTGGGGAATTGCGTTCTGAACTGGGTGGCTAGAGTGTGTCAGAGGGGGGTAGAATTCCACGTGTAGCAGTGAAATGCGTAGAGATGTGGAGGAATACCGATGGCGAAGGCAGCCCCCGGGATGGCACTGACGTTCATGCCCGAAAGCGTGGGTAGCAAACAGGATTAGATACCCTGGTAGTCCACGCCCCAAACGATGTCGATTAGCTGTTGGGCAACTTGATTGCTTGGTAGCGAAGCTAACGCGTGAAATCGACCGCCTGGGGAGTACGGTCGCAAGATTAAAACTCAAAGGAATTGACGGGGACCCGCACAAGCGGTGGATGATGTGGATTAATTCGATGCAACGCGAAGAACCTTACCTGGTCTTGACATGTACGGAACCTTCCAGAGACGGAAGGGTGCCTTCGGGAGCCGTAACACAGGTGCTGCATGGCTGTCGTCAGCTCGTGTCGTGAGATGTTGGGTTAAGTCCCGCAACGAGCGCAACCCTTTGTCATTAGTTGCCATCATTTGGTTGGGCACTCTAATGAGACTGCCGGTGACAAAGCCGGAGGAAGGTGGGGATGACGTCAAGTCCTCATGGCCCTTATGACCAGGGGCTTCACACGTCATACAATGGTCGGTACAGAGGGTAGCCAAGCCGCGAGGTGGAGCCAATCCCAAAAACCGATCGTAGTCCGGATTGCACTCTGCAACTCGAGTGCATGAAGTCGGAATCGCTAGTAATCGCAGGTCAGCATACTGCGGTGAATACGTTCCCGGGTCTTGTACACACCGCCCGTCACACCATGGGAGTGGGGGATACCAGAAGCAGGTAGGCTAACCGCAAGGGGGCCCGCTTGCCACGGTATGCTTCATGACTGGGGTGAAGTCGTAACAAGGTAGCCGTAGGGGAACCTGCGGCTGGATCACCTCCTTTCTAGAGAGAGAGGGTTTGGGCATCCACACTTATCGGTAAACTGTAAGATGCGGCAGGAAGGGTTTGTAGCTCAGGTGGTTAGAGCACACGCTTGATAAGCGTGGGGTCGTAGGTTCAAGTCCTACCAGACCCACCAGAAGCTACGGTCTGCAGGATACGGGGGCATAGCTCAGTTGGTAGAGCACCTGCTTTTGCAAGCAGGGGGTCATCGGTTCGATCCCGTTTGCCTCCACCAATATTTTCCCAAATCAAAACGGGTTGCAGCGAAAGTGCAGCTTATTTTGATTTGCGGAAGTAAATAGCAATATTGAACGCATCGATCTTTAACAAATTGGAAAGCCGAAATCAACAAACAAAGACAATGTGTCTGTTTTTTTGACGATTGGCCGATTGCAAACGGTCAGTTGTCTCCTGAAAGGAAAAAGAAAAACAGGTACAGTATTTGGGTGATGATTGTATCGACTTAATCCCGAAAGACAAAAGGCGGGATTTAAGACACAACAAAGCAGTAAGCTTTTATCAGAGTAGAAGTTCAAGTCTGGTGTTCTAGTCAACGGAATGTCGGACGAAGTCAGAGAGGTTCTTGAAAATGATAGAGTCAAGTGAATAAGTGCATCAGGTGGATGCCTTGGCGATGATAGGCGACGAAGGACGTGTAAGCCTCGCGAAAAGCATCGGGGAGCTGGCAATAAAGCTATGATCCGGTGATGTCCGAATGGGGAAACCCACTGCATTCTGTGCAGTATCCTAAGTTGAATACATAGACTTTAGAGAAGCGAACCCGGAGAACTGAACCATCTAAGTACCCGGAGGAAAAAGAAATCAACCGAGATTCCGCAAGTAGTGGCGAGCGAACGCGGAGGAGCCTGTACGTGATAACTGTCGAGATAGAAGAACAAGCTGGGAAGCTTGCCATAGTGGGTGATAGTCCCGTATTCGAAATCTCAATAGTGGTACTAAGCGTACGAAAAGTAGGGCGGGACACGTGAAATCCTGTCTGAATATGGGGGACCATCCTCCAAGGCTAAATACTCATCATCGACCGATAGTGAACCAGTACCGTGAGGGAAAGGCGAAAAAGAACCCCGGGAGGGAGTGAAATAGAACCTGAAACCTGATGCATACAAACAGTGGGAGCGCCCTTGTGGTGTGACTGCGTACCTTTTGTATAATGGGTCAACGACTTACATTCAGTAGCGAGCTTAACCGAATAGGGGAGGCGTAGGGAAAACCGAGTCTTAATAGGGCGAAGAGTTGCTGGGTGTAGACCCGAAACCGAGTGATCTATCCATGGCCAGGTTGAAGGTGCCGTAACAGGTACTGAGGACTCGAACCCACGCATGTTGCAAAAATGCGGGGATGAGCTGTGGATAGGGGTGAAAGGCTAAACAAACTCGGAGATAGCTGGTTCTCCCCGAAAACTATTTAGGTAGTGCCTCGAGCAAGACACTGATGGGGGTAAAGCACTGTTATGGCTAGGGGGTTATTGCAACTTACCAACCCATGGCAAACTAAGAATACCATCAAGTGGTTCCTCGGGAGACAGACAGCGGGTGCTAACGTCCGTTGTCAAGAGGGAAACAACCCAGACCGCCAGCTAAGGTCCCAAATGATAGATTAAGTGGTAAACGAAGTGGGAAGGCCCAGACAGCCAGGATGTTGGCTTAGAAGCAGCCATCATTTAAAGAAAGCGTAATAGCTCACTGGTCGAGTCGTCCTGCGCGGAAGATGTAACGGGGCTCAAATCTATAACCGAAGCTGCGGATGCTAGTTTACTAGCATGGTAGGGGAGCGTTCTGTAGGCCGATGAAGGTGCATTGTAAAGTGTGCTGGAGGTATCAGAAGTGCGAATGTTGACATGAGTAGCGATAAAGCGGGTGAAAAGCCCGCTCGCCGAAAGCCCAAGGTTTCCTACGCAACGTTCATCGGCGTAGGGTGAGTCGGCCCCTAAGGCGAGGCAGAAATGCGTAGTCGATGGGAAACAGGTTAATATTCCTGTACTTGATTCAAATGCGATGTGGGGACGGAGAAGGTTAGGTTAGCAAGCTGTTGAATAGCTTGTTTAAGCCGGTAGGTGGAAGACTTAGGCAAATCCGGGTCTTCTTAACACCGAGAAGTGATGACGAGTGTCTACGGACATGAAGTAACCGATACCACGCTTCCAGGAAAAGCCACTAAGCTTCAGTTTGAATCGAACCGTACCGCAAACCGACACAGGTGGGCAGGATGAGAATTCTAAGGCGCTTGAGAGAACTCGGGAGAAGGAACTCGGCAAATTGATACCGTAACTTCGGGAGAAGGTATGCCCTCTAAGGTTAAGGACTTGCTCCGTAAGCCCTGGAGGGTCGCAGAGAATAGGTGGCTGCGACTGTTTATTAAAAAAACACAGCACTCTGCTAACACGAAAGTGGACGTATAGGGTGTGACGCCTGCCCGGTGCTGGAAGGTTAATTGAAGATGTGCAAGCATCGGATCGAAGCCCCAGTAAACGGCGGCCGTAACTATAACGGTCCTAAGGTAGCGAAATTCCTTGTCGGGTAAGTTCCGACCCGCACGAATGGCGTAACGATGGCCACACTGTCTCCTCCCGAGACTCAGCGAAGTTGAAGTGGTTGTGAAGATGCAATCTACCCGCTGCTAGACGGAAAGACCCCGTGAACCTTTACTGTAGCTTTGCATTGGACTTTGAAGTCACTTGTGTAGGATAGGTGGGAGGCTTAGAAGCAGAGACGCCAGTCTCTGTGGAGCCGTCCTTGAAATACCACCCTGGTGTCTTTGAGGTTCTAACCCAGACCCGTAATCCGGGTCGGGGACCGTGCATGGTAGGCAGTTTGACTGGGGCGGTCTCCTCCCAAAGAGTAACGGAGGAGTTCGAAGGTTACCTAGGTCCGGTCGGAAATCGGACTGATAGTGCAATGGCAAAAGGTAGCTTAACTGCGAGACCGACAAGTCGAGCAGGTGCGAAAGCAGGACATAGTGATCCGGTGGTTCTGTATGGAAGGGCCATCGCTCAACGGATAAAAGGTACTCCGGGGATAACAGGCTGATTCCGCCCAAGAGTTCATATCGACGGCGGAGTTTGGCACCTCGATGTCGGCTCATCACATCCTGGGGCTGTAGTCGGTCCCAAGGGTATGGCTGTTCGCCATTTAAAGTGGTACGTGAGCTGGGTTTAAAACGTCGTGAGACAGTTTGGTCCCTATCTGCAGTGGGCGTTGGAAGTTTGACGGGGGCTGCTCCTAGTACGAGAGGACCGGAGTGGACGAACCTCTGGTGTACCGGTTGTAACGCCAGTTGCATAGCCGGCTAGCTAAGTTCGGAAGAGATAAGCGCTGAAAGCATCTAAGCGCGAAACTCGCCTGAAGATGAGACTTCCCTTGTGGTTTAACCACACTAAAGAGTCGTTCGAGACCAGGACGTTGATAGGTGGGGTGTGGAAGCGCGGTAACGCGTGAAGCTAACCCATACTAATTGCTCGTGAGGCTTGACTCTATCATTTGAAGAACTTCAAAGATAAAAGCTTACTGACTGATTCAGTCATCACCAAATATATTGATTAAGGCTTTACCGATTTGTACAGTTTAAGTTTGGCGGCCATAGCGAGTTGGTCCCACGCCTTCCCATCCCGAACAGGACCGTGAAACGACTCAGCGCCGATGATAGTGTGGTTGTTCCATGCGAAAGTAGGTCACTGCCAAACACCCATACCGGACCCCTGATACGAAAAGTATCGGGGGTTGTTTTTGTGCGGGAGGTGTGGCATGATGCAGACAAATATGTATTATAAAGGGTGTGATTATAAGTTTGTTGTTGATATGGATTGCCGATCTGTTATGATGTTGACTGTTGCGGCGGTTGCCGTGTAGACTTTGATTGAGTGACAAGGATAAAGAAGATGAAGCACATACTGTTTGGCATTCTGGCATTGTTGGCCGTACCGTTGGCGTTGGCGGCGGTCAATATCAATACGGCGACGGCGACCGAATTGGAGGCGTTGCCGGGCATCGGTCCGGCCAAAGCGAAGGCGATAGTGGCCTACCGCCAGCAGAACGGCCAGTTCAAAACGGTGGAGGATTTGAAGAAGGTGAAGGGTATCGGCGAGGGTATCTTCTCGAAGCTGAAGGATGAGGCGTCGGTGGCGCGCCGGCGGCGAAAAAGGCCGTGCCGGCGGTGAAACAGTACAGTGCACCGGCGGGTCGACGGCCCCTTGCGGCGGCGGTGCAGGAAAAAGCCGGAACAGTTGTTCCGGCTTTGATGCTGTTTATTACTACGGCCGGAAAATGGCCGGGTTAACGCCAATAGCGCCACCACGGCATATCGTCGGGGCGCCACGGTTTTTGCAGGTAGGGCTGGCCGGAAAGTTGCCGGCCAGAATGCGTCTGCTGTCCGCTGCCAGCTGCGGTTTGCCCAGCTTCTTATACGCCAGTTCCATCATGGCCAACGATGCTTCAACATGCGGGCTCCCGCAAACGCCCGCTTTACGTGTTGGAGACTCGGTAAAGGAGCCAGCCTACGGCGCTATAGCGCCTATCAATATTAAATTAGAGTCTCTTTGTATTTCTGCTATCTGAATCTGTGTTAGTTTCGCTATCTCGGATGATGTGATGTAACACGGTAATTCGTTATAATACTGCCTTTTATGAGTCAATTTCAGACGGCTTTGTCAATTTTCATGTTCAATTTTACTTGTCCTATTGAAAATCCCTGCCTTTCTGTTACCACACAGCGGGCATATGATTCTTATCGATCGTGTGCTTGAGTATGGTGATGATTATGTTTTATGTTGAGGCGAAGGGTAGATGAAAAAAACATATTCTTTTTGCATGATGGCGCCTTGCCCTCAACGGCAGGAATGGAGATTATGGCGCAGTCCATCGGTGCATTTGCGGGATACAAGCTTTATTAGCAAAGTGAACAAGTGAAGCTGGGTTTTTATTAGGAACGCGCAGATTGGACTTGTATGCAGAAAAATATTCCAATTGGAACGAAAATTATTGGCAACAGCCAAAGTTTCCACTCAGGACAACAATGGTATGGGGGTGTTTGACTGCGAGCTGCGCTGGACTGACGCACCGGAAATGATAAAACATTTGTTACCTACTGACGGCTTGTTGGTGCGGGCTGCTCTAAATGTGTACAGTCCGAAAGATGCGAAAAGGTTGGAAAAGAAAAGAGGCCAAGCTAGCATGCAAAGATAGTCTCAGCAAATTTTAATTGGGTGATTTTTGGCAAATGACGACACTGCGTTCAAACTTTTGTAAAGGTGCACGCAAACAGACTGGCTATTTATTTTTTTGTGTATAGCATCTTGAATATAGGCAATATGTATGGCGTCGGGGTTCTGGTTCGATTGGAGCAATAATGGACGGGACAGATTCTATAATGAGAGGTTGTTGGCGAAGTACCTGTAACAGGCCGTCTGAAAAATAATTTTTTAAGTAACCCGTTAAGCTCAAACGAAAGAAAAACTCCATGACCGAAACCATTTTAATCACAGGCTCCAACCGGGGCATAGGCAAAGCCGTCGCACTCGAGTTTTGGCTGAGGACGGCTTTGATATCGTCGTCCATTGCCGCAGCCGCCGCGATGAAGCCGAAGCCGTGGCGGAAGAAATCCGCGCTTTGGGCAGACAGGCGAGGGTGTTGCAGTTTGACGTATCCGACCGAGCAGCCTGCCGCGATATTTTTGACTGCCGACATCGAAACAAACGGCGCGTATTACGGCGTGGTGTTGAACGCCGGACTGACGCGTGACAATGCCTTCCCCGCGTTTTCAGACGACGATTGGGATTTGGTGCTGCGTACTAATTTGGACGGTTTTTATAATGTGTTGCACCCGTTGACCATGCCGATGATACGCCGCCGAAAAGCCGGACGGATTGTGTGCATGGCGTCGGTGTCCGGCTTGACGGGCAACCGCGGGCAGGTCAATTACAGCGCGTCCAAGGCGGGCTTGATCGGCGCGGCGAAAGCCTTGGCGGTCGAGCTGGCGAAACGCAAAATCACCGTCAACTGCGTAGCGCCGGGTTTAATCGATACGGACATCGTCGATGAAAATGTACCCGTCGAAGAAATTTTGAAAGCCGTCCCCGCCGCGCGTATGGGGCTGCCGGAAGAAGTGGCGCATGCGGTGCGCTTCCTGATGGATGAAAAAAAGCGGCGTACATCACGCGTCAAGTGATTGCGGTGAACGGAGGTTTGTGTTGAATACCAGAAGAGTCGTAGTGACGGGCATAGGCGGCATTACCGCCTTCGGCCGCGATTGGCAAAGACATACAGGCGGCGTTTAAAGCCGAAAAAAATGCCGTCAAATACATGGATTGGCGCGAACGTTTTCCCGAATTGGAAGCGCAACTGGGCGCGCCGATTGAAGGTTATGCCCCGCCCGAACATTGGACGCGCAAAGCAGCTCAGAAGCATGGGGACGCGTGTCGCATCTGTGTGTCGATGCGGCGGAGCAGGCCCTGACGGACGCAGGTTTGCTTAGAGACGAAAGCATTACCGACGGACGCATGGGCGTGGCGTGCGGTTCGTCTGTCGGCAGTACCAAAGACATCGGCGATATGGGCGAACTTCTGAACACCGGCACATCGCGCAATTTCAACGCCAACACCTATGTGCGCATGATGCCGCATACGACCGCCGCCAATATCGGCATCTTTTCGGATTGAAAGGGCGCATCATCCCGACATCGAGCGCGTGTTCGTCCGGCAGTCAAGGCATAGGCTATGCCTACGAAGCCATCAAATACGGCATGATAGACATGATGCTGGCGGGCGGCGGCGAAGAATTTTGCCCGTCCGAAGTTTATGTCTTCGATTCGCTCTACGCCGCCAGCCGCCGCAACGGCGAACCCGAACTGACCCCGCGTCCTTACGACAACTGTCGCGACGGTTTGGTCATCGGCGAAGGCGCAGGGATTTTTGTGTTGGAAGAATTGGAACACGCCAAACGGCGCGGGGCGAAAAATCTATGCCGAACTCGTCGGCTACGGCGCCAATAGCGACGGCAGTCACGTTACCCAGCCGCAAAAAGAAACCATGCAGAAATGTATGGAACTCGCGCTGCAAGACGCAGGCATTACGCCTGATAAAGTCGGCTACGTCAGCGGCCACGGTACGGCGACCGAAAAAGGCGACATCGCCGAAACGCTGGCGACCGAAGCCGTGTTCGGATTCATTCCCATGAGTTCGCAAAAAGCTATCTCGGCCATACGCTCGGCGCGTGCGGTGCGCTGGAAGCGTGGTTTACCATTGAAATGATGAACAGCGGCTGGTTTGCACCGACCGTTAATCTGAACAACATCGACCCGCGCTGTGGCAAGGTGGACTATATTTTGAGCGGCGGCCGTGAAATCGAAACGGATTATGTGGTCAGCAACAATTTCGCTTTCGGCGGCGTGAATACTTCGTTAGTGTTCAAACGCTGGCAGGCTTATTAGAAACCGAATGACAGATTTAGTCATGATGAGGCCGTCTGAAAAGCAGGGAAACCTTTTTCAGACGGCCTCTAGTTTGCCCAGACTATCAACATTCAAGTCGCCGTAAAAAAAGCCAATCGATTCGGACATCTTCGCCCCGCCAGACGCAAGCTAAGGTAAAGTTCGGTGTCAGCCGGGCGGTAATGCCGTGCCAGCTATTTTTGGTGTGGCACACGCAATCCGCCAACTTCATTGCCGTAAAACCGATAACCGACGTTTGCCATATCGGCAGGGAAATTCAATCCGGCGGCTTTCAGCAGGGCTTCTTTGGTACACCATAAGCGATAGAATATTTCCGCCTGCCAGTTGTGGCGGCAGAGGTATTCTTGTTCTTCGGCGGTACATATCCCATTCGGACAACGATCTGAAGTCGCGCGGACGGATAGCTTCTAAATCTACTCCGGCGGGTATCGGGTAATCGGTGCACAAAAGGGCGGCAAAACCTTTGCTGTGGCTGAGCGAAACAACGGGGGAATCTGCCAGTTGTTTCAATGCACGGCTGACTTTCCAATCGGTGCGTTCAGCCAATTGTGGAGCATGTTCGATGCGGTGCCGGTCATGTGAATTCAATGAATTATTGCGATAGGAAGCGGCCAGTAACGGGTCTCCGAGCAGACAGTGCAGAATACGGTCGGTCGCGAGGATGAAAGCAAAAAAACGGCTAAAAAACAAAACCATCGGCAGATGAAATATCCGATGGTTTTGTTTTTGTGTCAGGGACAAATTTAGTTGATGCTGCCTTTTAAGACTACGCGGCTGTTCCAAGTACCGATGTGGCATTCGTATTCGCTGCCGCCAACGGTTCTTTTGTCAAAAATAGCTGACTACCTGAACGGAATGTTTGTTGCGGCGTTGGGCAGTGCTTTGGAAGCGTTTGACGGCGCTCAGGAAGGCACGTTGGCAGGTTTCATCGGGGCTTTTGCCGACTGCGTTGGCTACTTGGCGGGAGGTCAGGGTCGCACCGCTGGTATTGCCATAGGAAACGCGGATATTGGGATCCAATACGGATTTGGCTTCTTCGGAACTCAGAGCGGTATTGGCTTTGCACATATAACCGTCGTTTTGGCCCTTATTATTGATTTTTTTCGGCCCTCACCGATGCTTCGGCAGGCTGAGGACGAATTGGTTGCGGTTGTTGCGGATGTATGATTGCCGCCGGCGTCGGCGGAAGAGCTGTTACCGCTGTTGGCACGAGGCTGTCAGGGGCGATGGCGGCGGAAATCAGTAAAAGTTTGGAAAATGTAGCCATAACTTTGCTCCAAGAAATAATTTTTAAGGGATGAATTGACATAGGAATTATATCGCACACCCCGTATGTTAACAAAGTGTTTGTTTAGGTAGGACGTAAACGTACAAATCGGATGGCAGGTAATCAAATAGTTTGCAGGCCGTCTGAAAAAAGTTAAGAATGCGTTGATGGAGGCAAAAGATGCGGTGGTTGCCGGTGTAGGCACAAATTGAGCACACAAGGAAATGCAAAAATAAAAAAAGTTGCGCCAAGTGAAGGTGCAACCAATTGTTTAATTTATGTATTTTTTTGGTGGGTCCGGTGGGGTTCGAACCCACGACCAAGGGATTATGAGTCCCCTGCTCTAACCCCTGAGCTACAGACCCTCCGAGGCAAGGGGCGTATTGTAGCACAAAACGGCAGGGAGGCAAGCCGGCGGGCGGGATCGAAGGGGTATAATGACGACTCTTGTAAAATACATTACCGGTCATGAAAAACCGTACTTACTATATCTTGCCTCCGCCGGACATATGGCGGTGATACCGCATTCTTTCCGTGCCGATTTTGGGCGCGGCCGGTTAATTTGACGGCGTCAGGACACTTTATCCCGCCTTATCGGAATGACAACGCAAAACCGCTATAATACCGTGCATCATTATTGAGGCCGTCTGAAAGCCGAACCATGAAATATAAAGACCTACGCGACTTCATCGCCATGCTCGAACAGCAAGGTAAACTCAAACGCGTCGCGCATCCCGTTTCCCACATTTGAAAATGACCGAAATCGCCGACCGCGTGCTGCGCGCCGAAGGGCCGGCGTTGCTGTTTGAAACACCCGATTAAGCCCGACGGTACGCGCTACGATTATCCCGTGTTGGCGAAACCTGTTCGGTACGCCCGAACGCGTGGCGATGGGCATGGGCGCGGACAGCGTGTCCAAAGCTGCGCGAAATCGGGCAGACGCTGGCGTATTTGAAAGAACCCGAACCGCCCAAAGGCATCAAAGATGCGTTTTCCAAACTGCCGCTGCTGAAAGACATTTTGGAGCATGGCGCCGAACGTGGTGAAAAATGCGCCGTGTCAGGAAATCGTGTGGGAAGGTGAAGACGTTGATTTGTATAAACTTCCCGATTCAGCATTGCTGGCCGGAAGACGTTGCGCCGCTGGTAACATGGGGCTTGACCGTAACGCGCGGGCCCGCACAAAAAAACGCCAGAAATTTAGGCATTTACCGCCAACAATTAATCGGCAAAAAACAAGCTGATCATGCGCTGGCTGTCGCATCGCGGCGGCGCGCTGGATTATCAGGAATTCCGCAAACTCAATCCCGATACGCCGTATCCCGTCGCCGTCGTGCTCGGCTGCGACCCCGCCACCATTTTGGGTGCGGTAACGCCCGTTCCAGATACCTTTGAGCGAATACCAGTTTGCCGGACTGCTGCGCGGTTCGCGGACGGAACTGGTGAAATGTATCGGCAACGATTTTGCAAGTGCCTGCCCGCGCAGAAATCGTGCTGGAAGGCGTGATTCATCAGAACGAAACCGCGTTGGAAGGTCCATACGGCGACCACACGGGCTATTACAACGAGCAGGACCATTTTCCCCGTGTTCACGGTCGAACGCATCACCATGCGCGAAAAACCCGATTTACCATTCCACCTACACGGGCAAACCGCCCGATGAACCCGCCGTTTTGGGCGTGGCGTTGAACGAAGTGTTCGTACCGCTCTTTGCAAAAAGCAGTTCCCCGAAATCACCGATTTCTACCTGCCGCCCGAAGGCTGTTCCTACCGCATGGCGGTGGTCAGCATGAAAAAAACAGTACGCCGGACACGCCAAGCGCGTGATGATGGGCTGCTGGTCGTTCCTGCGCCAGTTTATGTACACCAAATTCATCATCGTGGTGGATGACGATGTGAAATGTGCGCGACTGGAAAGAAGTCATCTGGGCGGTAACCACGCGCATGGATCCCTGTGCGCGACACTGTTTTGATGGAAAACACGCCTATCGACTATCTCGACTTTGCCAGCCCCGTCAGCGGGCTCGGCGGCAAAATGGGTTTGGATGCGACCAACAAAGTGGCAGGGGCGAAACCGACCGCGAATGGGGGACGTGTGATCAAAAAAGACCCTGCGGTTACGGCTAAGATTGATGAGATTTGGGGGAATTGGGGTTTGTAGAACCAAAGTGCAAGCTGCTTTTTGCACATTCCAAACCAGAAAGCAGCCTGCACTTTTACGAAAGGTCGTCTGAAAGCAGCGTTTCAACAAAATTTCCAAACAATATTAGGCATTTTTGAGCATGGAAACACGAAAAACAGCCCACCTAATCCTCCGCCCTTGGGATGCTGACCGATGCCGAAGCGGTGTATGAACAAGCCCTGCAAACCCTAAAAATCGGAGCGATGTGCGGCTGGACTCCTCATACCAGCGTGGCGGAAAGCCGTGAGATTATTGAACACGTCCCTCCGAAAGGCGCATAGTTTTTGCCATTTGCTTGGACGATAATAAAGCGATGAGGCAGCATCGGCCTGCTTTTTTTCAAAACGATAGCATCCTACCACTGAGCGACCGTGAAGCGGAAATAGGTTATTGGCTGGGCGAGGATTTTTTTGGGGAAAGGGCTATGCAACCGAAGCGGTGCAATCAGTGGTCGCCTATGCTTTTGAGGAATTGTCTCTGGTGCGGCTTTGGGGTGGAACTTATCAGGAAAAATATCCCCTTCGCAACGCGTGCTGGAGAAATGCGGATTTTATCCTCATCACACTGAAGAACACTTCTTTTTCCAAGCCGACGGGTGAGACGCATAGGGCGGTAATATATGCGTTGAAGAAAGCATAGCGTCTGGCAGTCGTCCTTATTTTCAGGCCGTCTGAAAGCAGGGGTTCGGACTGTTTCTGGCGTGTGCTTTTTCAGTGTCGGTAGGTCGGGCATGAATGCACGACCTACGGCTTCTACCCTCTGCCGAACACCTTCTCCAAATGCGCCCGATAATCCGCCAAATACCGTTCCACCTTCGGATTCTTTGATCACATCGTTGCAGATGAACGAGGGGCAGCCGCGTCGTGCCGAGGAACTCGTTGGCTTGTGGAAAATGGAAATGCACGCCATCCACGCCCGCGCCCTCAAAGAAATCGCCTTCGCGGGTAAACGCTTCAATCGGCGCGTTCCAAGTGGATGAAATCATGTGTTTTTTTGCCATGCAGCAAGCCGCCCGTGCCGTAGCCTTCCGTCGGGTTTACACGGTGGCGGCCGTCGTTGGCCACCAGTTTGTTTCTCGCCCACGCCCTGCACTGAAACACCTCATCGACATACTTTTTCACCGTCCACGGCTCGCTCATCCACCAACCGGGCATCTGCCAGATGACCGCGTCCATCCACAGCCATTTTTTTCCACTTCGGCGGCAGTGTCGTAGCCCTCTTCAATCACGGTTTCCTTTCACCTGCATGGCCGAGTGCGGTCAGCGTGTCGCGCGCGGTTTGGTGCAGCGATGTGGTTCAGACGGCCTTCGGTAAAACGGAAGGCTTTGCCGCCGTCAATTAACAGAATATTCATGTTTGTTCCTCAAATATTTGCGTTGAAAAAAAGCATTATTATACCCTCGATGCTTTATAATGAAAAACAGCAATAATTGCAAAAACACTTTTTCTAGGAAAAGCAACAATGAAAAACCCATTCAGACGAACTGGCCGTGTTCGTGCAGGTGGTGGAAAGCGGCAGTTTCAGCCGCGCGGCAGAACGGCTCGGGACTGGCCAACTCCGCCGTCAGCCGCACCGTGAAGCGGCTGGAAGACAAACTCTCCGCCAACCTGCTCAACCGCACCACGCGCCAACTGCGGCTCACCGAAGAAGGCTGCCGCTTTTTCGAGCGCGCGCGGCAGATACTGCACGACATCGAAGCCGCCGAGGCCGAAATCCTCTCCGCAGGCGGCGCGCCGCAGGGCGTGCTTCAGGGTGGATTCCGCCACGCCCACGCTGCTGCACCTCGTCGCCCCGCTGGTACGCCCGTTCTGCGAACGCCACCCGCAGGTGTCGCTGCTGCTCACCTCGTCCGAAGGCTACATCGACCTCATCGAGCGGCGCGTGGACATCGCCATCCGCGCAGGCAGCCTGCACGACTCCGCCTTGCGCGCCCGCCATCTGTTTGACAGTCGTCTGAAACTCGTTGCCGCGCCCGATTATCTCGCCCGCCACGGCACACCCCAAAACCGTCGCCGACCTGTCGCAGCACACCCTCATCGGCTTCTCCGAGCCCAAAAACCCCTGAACAACTGGCCGTTTGCCGACACCGGCCACACTCCCTACGCCGCCGTGCCGCAACTATCCGCCAACAGCGGCGAAACCATCCGCCGCCTGTGCCTGGAAGGCAACGGCATCGCCTGTCTGTCGGATTTCACCGTCGCAGCCGATATTGCTGCGGGACACCTGCACGAACTCCTGCCCGACCGCGCCTTGAACGAAGCCAAACCGTTTTACGCCGTCTATTACGGCGACAATGCCGTCAGCCCGAAAATCCGGGCTTTTGTGGATTTTTGCGGAGCAGTTGGAGAGGAAAGGCTCTGAAAATATAGCTTTAATGAAGTTTGAATACATAACAAAGCAGCCCTGCATTTTGAATCTCCCAAGTGCAGGCCGCTTTTCTATTTTTCAAACAGCCTTCAGCTTTCTAAAGGCCGTCTGAAAACCTGATTTCAGACGGCATATCAATCCGCTCTTGCGGCGGTTTTCAGAAACACCGGCGGTATATTGTGGTGAAATGCGGCAGGATTCGGAAAGGCGATGGGGGCGACATTTCGGACTCATGTGTAGAGAATAAGCAAAGGCCGTCTGAAACATCTGTTTTCAGACGGCCTTTGTCGTTATTCGCGGTTCGGGTTCAGCCATTGCCATTGTTCTTTCAATGTGTTTTCAAGGGCTTTTTGTTTTTTTCGGCCGGAGTGCTCAGGCCGTTGGTCAGGCGGCTGTAATCTATGGTGATGGACGGATTGTTAATCGGACCGTTGATTTTTGAGCGGGATGGGTTTGGCCTTCGGATTGCGGGCGTTGCGTATCAGCATTTCTTCCGACAACTCCTGTTTGCCCAAGTCGGTAAAGCCGTTGCTGACAATCAACAGGCTGTCGGATGTAACTTCGGTATTGAAGTGGCGGCTGATACCTTGGTCGATGGTGCTGGTGAGTGAGAAGCGGCGGAATGGGGGTACGCGGGATTTCGCCATTGTGCCCGCGGCGCGAAAATGGTGCCGCTTTGCATGATGTTGTCGATGTCTATGCCCAGCCATGCGCCGTTGGAAACATTGAGCGTGAGTGTGCCTTTGAGTGTTTTGGTCAGGCTGGTCCGGTCTTGTCCGCGGGCAGTCAGGTCGATAACGGCATCGCCTGTGCCGCTGATGCTGTTGACGGTAAGAAGGTCTTGCAGCAGGCGGCGTACCTGTACGCCCTGCGCGTTCTGTTGGAGGTGGTAGGACGGCGGCTCGGTATTGGCCATGCTGATGCCGCCTTCGGTTTTGCCGCCGTAAAGTCCGGCTTTGAAGTTGCTCAGGGCGATATGGTCTTTGTCGGCGGAAAGCAGGGGTTTCGACGTTGTCCAGTTGCAGGCCGGGCAGGGGTGATGGCATCGATTTTTGATTTGGGCTTCAATCGCAGGCGCTCCGGAGCGGCTGAGGAATCAGGGATAAAGCCTTGCCGGAATGTGCTTGCAGGTCGTCCCAGTAAGGGGTGAGCGAGAGTTTGCTGAGGGCGATGCCCGCTTCGAGGCGCGGCTGTTGCTCCGGTTCGGCGGCATATCGAACGGTCAGTGCGGCGGGCTGACGGTCGAATAAAGCCTTTGAACTGTCCCTGCCAGTGGTTCAGGTCGGGCATGGAGAACGAACCTTCGAACGCGCTGATAAAGCGCGGCCGCGGAGCCTTGACGAGGGTGTCTTGATGGGTGTTGATGCGCAGGCCGTCTGAAAACGCGCCTTTGCTGCGCTGCCAGATGGCGGGGCCGGAAAGGGTGAATGTGGTGTATTGCTGCTTGGTTTTGTGGCCCTGCGTTGAATTTGAAGTTGTCGAGCACGGCGATGCTGGGGACGCAGACTGACTTTGTCCAGCTCCAGCGAACCGTCCCAGCGGCTTTCCGATGTACCGGCGGTAAAGGCGCTGCTCAGGGCGTTGAGGCTCAGGTGATTGTTTCTCAGGGTAATCAGCGGGCTTTGCGCGGTCAGGTGCAGGTTGTGGAACGAGCTGTCGGCACGCAGGTTGAAGTTTCTGGCTTGAAGGGTGCTGCTTTGCGGTTGCCAGAGCAAAGCGCTGTCAGTGCTGACCGTCAGCGTATGGTCGTTCAGACGGCCTGCCGCTTCCAGATGGAACGAAGGGGTTTCCCAGTTGCCGCCGGACGTCCGCCAGATGCCGTTGCCCTGCCAGCGCAGCGGCTGAGCGTGTCGTGTTGGAGCGTACCGTTGATTTTTAAACGGCCTGCCGCCTGCTTCGGGCCGCTGCGTGTTCAGGCCGAAGTTTCTCGATTTTGTAGCTGCCCTGCGGCAGGCGTACATTGATACGGCTGCTTTCGATAATGAGGCGGTTGGGGGTGGAGCCGGCGGGCTGTTGCCATAAATCTTGAAGGTTCCAGCCGTCGGGGGTTTTGTTCGAGTGTGGTGTCCGCACCGGAGACTACCCATTTTTTTCGATGGGCGCGTTGTCCGACCACAGTGCCGACCAAGCAAAAGCCGATTTTGGTTTCGCGGATGAGGATGGCCGGATGGTTGCCGTCGGGTGTGCTGATGACGACGTTTTTTTCAAGGTGAGGGTGGGGCGCGGCAGCAGGCTGCGGCCGACCGACCGGTCGAAAATTGATGGTACGGCCGGTTTTTGCGGATGAACGCTTCGGTATGGCGTCGGACTTGATCCGTGCTGAAAACATGATGCAGCAAGACATTCAGGCCGATGGTGGCGAGAATTGCAGCCAAGATGCAAAAGGCAGCCAGTTTCAGCCAGAATTTTCCGGAATGCAGCAGACGAATCATGATAGGGGCACAGAGTAAAAACGGTTGACAGTATAGCATAAGGCCGTCTGAAAACTTTAATTTGCCATGATGTCCGACCGCCGGCGGTTGTTCGGCGGCGACAGCGGATTATGTTAACATCGGTTGCGGCGGCTCCTGTTTTCAAACAGAGCGGCGCGCCGGATTCGACAGCCTGTTTCAGGGAGGGTAGACATGATTATTGTAATGCAGAAAAAAAGGCGGGTGCGGAGGAAGTGGCCCGCGTGGTCGGCATTATCCGCAGCCGCGGCCTGACCGAACATATTTCGCAGGGCAGCGAACGGACGGTTATCGGCGCCGTCGGCGACGAGCGGGTGTTCGGTCCAACGAATTGGACAATCTGCCGGGCGTGGAGCGCGTTATCCGCATTCTTAACGACTGGCAAACCATCAGCCGCGAAGTGCAGCCCGAAGACAGTGTGATTCACGTTCGCGGCGTGGCTTTCGGCGGCAGCAGGATGCTGGATATTACCGTGGACGAGCAATCCGCCGGATGCGCCGATGCAGTGTATGCCGACCCGTTTTATCTGCCTGCGCGCGCTTATACGGGGTGGGATACCGGCAAAGGTAGGGCGCAGGAAAGCGGATATGAAAGACAGCCTGCAACGCCTGCATCAGGCAGGTAAACCGGTGTTGGTGCGGATACGCGACGTGCGCCAGATTGAAGCGGCGCTGGCGGCGGAAGCGGACATTTTTGTATCTGGGCGGCGAATTGATGGACAACCGGGCCTTGCAGGATGAAGTAGGCCGTCTGAATACGCCGGTGGTGCTATGTAAAGACAAACACCATCGCACGGACGACTGGCTGGTAGCGGCGGAACACATCGCCCAGCGCGGCAACCGCCATGTGATTTTTGGGCGAGGCGGGTACGCTCAGTTTTCGAGCCGGAACATACCCGCCGGCTGGATGTCGACGCCATCGTGCGCGTGCGGCGCGCGAGCCATCTGCCCGTTATCGTCAATATCACGCGCCTGTGGCACAACGATATGCCGCAGAACGTGTTGTATAGATTGGCGGTGGCAGCCGGCGCAAACGGGGTCATCAGCGGCCTGAAGTGAATTTTTCAGACGGCCTGCCGCGTCTGTTGAAGGGCGATTAAAAGATGCGCGGAAACGGCGGCCGGAAACCGCCTGATGCCGCCGTTTCCACCCAAGGTCTGAACCAAAATCCGTTATCGCTTTTGCCGTGATTTGGTCGGCGTACACACGCAATCGGGTATAAAAAACGCACCGTATCGCAGACGGTGCGTTTTTTTCGGCTTTCAAAGCGGGCTTTTAGAAATTTGGCACCCGACTGATTGGCCATGTAGTCGACGGCTGCTTTGACTTCATCGTCGCTCAGGCCGGAATTGCCGCCTTTGGCGGGCATGGCGTTGAAAGCCTTCGAGCGCGTGTTTGTGCAGCGTGTCCTTACCTTGTTTGATACGCGGTGCCCAGTCTTCTTTTTGCCGACATGGGGAACGCCGGGAACGGCGCCGCCGTGGCAGGCTTGGCAGCTGCCTCATAGACTTTTTTTGCCGTCCGCACCGCTAGGGGCGGGAGCGGCTGCTCCTTTGTCTTCCGCTTTGGCGGCATCTGCTGCGGCAGGCGCGGCAGATGCAGTACCGTCGGTCGCAGCGGAAGCGGCGGTGGGAGCCGCACCGGAAGCCGCTGCATCGGCAGGGAGCGGCAGCGTCAGGATCGGGGAAGCTGGCCCCGCCTTTGTTGGCCATATAGGTAATTACCCGTTTCAATTCCTGATCGGTCAAATCGGCCGCGCCGCCTTTGGCGGGCATGGCGTTAAAAACCGTTCAAAGCGTGTTGGAACAGGGTGTCGAAAGCCTTAGTGCGATACAGGGGCGCCCAATCGCCTTTGTTATCAAGTTTGGGCGCATTGGGGACGATGCTGTCGGCTGCGTGGCATTGGATACAGATTTTTGTTGAAAAATCTGATCGCCTTTGCGTTCGCCGACGGCGATGCCGTCGCCCATCGTAACCTGTCCGACAGGCTGGATGCGGGTCTGGGTGGCGGATTCGGTGGTGGCGGCTACGTCTCCGAAAGAACCGCTGCCTGCCAGTTTGATGCAGAAGAAAACGACTGCAAGCAGGGATAACGATGCCGCTCACAAGGGTGAATAATGCCGAGCCGCCGGCTCTGATATTACTTGGTTGTTTCATTTGGTAGAGCCTCACCGTCAGTTTTGGATTGTGCTTTAGGTTTGTAATCGGAAGTATCCGGAGAACCGGTCGTCCAGCTTCCCGTTTGCAGGGTAATCCGGTTTATCCGGAGTACGGTGCAAAGCAGTGCAAGAAGGGGAACGGCGGGGGTTCGGATGCTTTTTAGTATGTTAAATGCAATTAACAATATTTTTGCTGGATTATACTGAATTCACAGGGGGTTTCAATCGCTGATGCCGAAATTCTGTAAAAAAATCTGTAAAAATAATGAAGGCGAGCTGTCTGAAACGCTTTGTTTTTCAGGCCTTGCGGCAGGGGAGAATGCTTTGTTGTGCAATGTAGCGCTTTATTGATTTGGCGCAGAAAAATTTTTGCCAATGCGGGATTTTTAAGTTAATCTTACGGCTTTCGTTGAGCCGCACCCATAGCTCAGTTGGAAGAGCGTCAGTTTCCGAAGCTGGAGGCCACAGGTTCGATCCTGTTGGGTGCGCCAGAATGGATGGAAGGCCGTCTGAAAATCTGTTTCAGACGGCCTCTTTGCATAGTGCGGTTTATTTCAGCACTTTGGCAAACGCATCGGCGACATAGGCGATATTCGAGGCATTCAGCCCGGCGACGCACATCCTGCCCGAATCCAGCAGGTAAACGGCAAATTCGTCGCGCAACCTGCGGACTTGTTCCACGCTCAATCCTGTGTAGCTGAACATGCCGCGCTGTTTGATGAAATAAGTGAAATCGCGGTTGGGGATTTGCGCGGACAAGACGTCATAAAGTTTCTGCCGCATGGCGCGGATTCGGTCGCGCATGACATAGACTTCGTTTTGCCACAAGGCGTAAAGTTCCGGGGTTGTTCATCACATCGGCGGCGATGTAGGCGCCGTGTGCGGGCGAGGCTGGAATAGATGCGGCGGACGGTGAATTTGAGCTGTCCGAACACCAATTCCGCTTCTTCTTTATTCGGGCAAACCACGCTCAGACCGCCGACGCGCTCGCCGTAGAGCGACAGGTTTTTCGAGAATGAATTGCTGACGAACAGCGGCAAATCCATTTCCACCGCTTTGCGGATGGCGTAGGCATCGCTGTCCAAATCGCCGCCGAAGCCTTGGTAGGCGATGTCCATAAACGGAATCAGTTTGCGCGTTTTTGATGATTTGCAACACTTTGTCCCATTGCTGTTCCGACATATCCACGCCGGTCGGGTTGTGGCAGCAGGGGTGTAGGATTGAGGACGCTGTGTTCGGGCAGGGGTGTTGAAAAACGCGGTCATCTCGTCGAATTTCACGCCGACGGTGGCGGGGTCGTAATAAGGGATAAGTGCCGACCTCGAAACCTGCGCCTTCAAAAATGCCGCGATGGTTGTCCCAAGTCGGGTCGCTGACGTAGGCGCGCGCTGCGGGAAACCAGCGGTGCGGAAATCCGCCCCGACTTTGAGCGCGCCCGAGCCGCCCAAAGTCTGTACGGTAACGATGCGTCCTTGCGCGAGCGCGGGGTTGTCTTTGCCGAACAATAAATGCTGCACCGCGCTGCGGTAAGTGTTCAAACCTTCCATAGGCAGGTAGGGCGACGGCGCAGGCGTGGCGGCGCGGGCGGTCTCGGCACGGTTTCACGGATTCCAATACGGGCATTTTGCCTTTATCGTCGAAATAAATGCCTATGCTCAAATTGACTTTTTCGGGGCGCGGGTCGTTTTTGAAGGTTTCGACCAAACTCAAAATCGGGTCGCCGGGGTAGTATTCGATGTGGCGGTACATTGTGTACATCCTTGTTCGGATTCGGATAATGAAAACACGGAAAGATTGTGGCACAAAGGCCGATTGTTGACAATCGGAGGCCGTCTGAAAAAAACGTGCGCATATATTTTTCAGACGGCCTATAATGGCGTTTTTCCAACCATCCGCAGGAATTTTTCATGAAGCCGTCCGTCTGGCAGGGCAGGGGCGTTTCCGCATCGACCTTGCCCAACCGAAAATCATGGGCATCGCCAACATTACGCCTGACTCGTTTTCCGACGGCGGTTCGTATTCGCAAAATGTCAAAAACGGCGCTGGCCCACGCCGAGCGGCTGTTGAAAGACGGTGCGGACATTCTCGACATCGGCGGCGAATCGACGCGGCCCGGGGCGGATTATGTTCCGCCGGAAGAAGAATGGCGGCGGGTGGCCCCCATATTGGCGGAAGTGGCGAAATGGAATGTGCCCGTCAGCGTGGACACGCGGCGTACGGAGATAATGCGGCGCGCTTTGGAACAAGGCGTGGCGGACATTATCAACGATGTCGCCGCCCTGACCGACGAAGGCGCACTGGCGCTGCTGGCGCGGCAGCCGGACACGGGCATCTGCCTGATGCACATGCGGGGCCTGCCGGAAAAATATGCAGGACAACCCGCAATACGGAGATGTTGCCGGCGAAGTGGCGCGTTATCTGTCCGGCCGGGCCGAAGCGTGTATGGAGGCGGGCATCGCCGCAGAACGGCTGGTGCTCGACCCCGGTTTCGGCTTCGGTAAAAACCTGCAACACAATATCGAGCTGATGCGGCACTTGCGCGAATTGATGGCGGAAACGGGCTTTCCGCTGCTGATCGGCGTGTCGCGCAAACGTATGATAGGCGAGCTGACCGGCGAGGCAGACGCGGCGGAACGCGTACACGGCAGTGTGGCGGCGGCTCTGGCTTCCGTGGCGCGCGGCGCGCAAATCGTGCGCGTGCATGACGTGAAAGCGACGGCGGATGCGTTGAAAGTGTGGCGGGCTCTGGGCGTATTCCAGCCGCAGGCCGTCTGAAACTAAGTTTTTGAACCGTATCTAAATTCATTTTAAAAACCTTAAAAATTTTTCCCCAACTTTATCAGATACCGATTCGGTATCTGTAGCAACAGAGTATCACATGGCAAAAATATTTCGGCACCGACGGCGTGCGTGGCGAAGTCGGTCAGTTCCGATTACCCCTGATTTCGTATTGAAACTCGGCTACGCGGCGGGACAGGGTGCTGGTGCAGCATGACAGCGAACACCGGCCGACTGTGTTAATCGGTAAAGACACGCGCATTTCCGGCTATATGCTCGAAGCCGCGCTGGTGGCGGGTTTTCACCTCTGCCGGAGTCAATGTGATTCAGACCGGCCCGCTGCCCACGCCGGGCGTGGCCTATCTGACCCGTGCGCTGCGCCTTTCCGCCGGCGTGATGATTTCCGCGTCGCACAATGTCTATTCCGACAACGGCATTAAGTTCTTTGCCGAAGGCGGCGTGAAATTGAGTGATGAAATCGAGATGGAAATCGAAGCCAAAATCGACGAGGAAATGAAAACCCAGCCGTCCGACCGGCTCGGACGCGCCCGCCGCATCAACGGTGCGGACGACCGCTATATCGAATTTTTGCAAATCCACCTTCCCCAAACCACCTTGATTTGCGCGGGCTGAAGCTGGTGGTCGATACCGCCAACGGCGCGGGTTACCACGTCGCGCCCAAGGTATTCCACGAACTCGGCGCGCAGGTGGTCAGCATCGGCGACGAACCGAACGGCTACAACATCAATGAAAAAAATGCGGCGCCACCCATCCCAAAAACCTTGCAGGGCGGCCGTATTGCAGAACGAAGCCGACTACGGCCTCGCGCTCGACGGCGACGGCGACCGCCTGATGATGGTCGACCGCAACGGCAAAGTGTACGACGGCGACAGCCTGATTTACGTCATCGCCAAAGCCCGTGCCCTCGAAGGTATCGAAATCGGCGGCGTGGTCGGTACGGTCATGACCAATATGGCGATGGAAATCGCGCTCAAAGAGCAGGGCGTTCAGTTCTGCCGCGCCAAAGGTCGGCGACCGTTATGTGTTGGAACAGCTCCACCAGCGCGGCTGGCTCATCGGCGGCGAAGCCAGCGGCCATATTTTTGTGCATGGACAAACACAACACCGGCGACGGCATCATTTCCGCGCTGCAAGTCTTGGCCGCGCTGCTGATTTTGGGGGCAGGGACTTGGCCACCGTGTGCGCCGACTGGCAGCCGTATCCGCAAACCATGATTAACGTGCGCATCCAGAAGGGCCAGAAATGGCAGGAAGCTTCGGCGGGCGTATTGGCCGAAGTGGAAAAAGAACTCGAAGGGCGCGGCCGCGTGGTGTTGCGCGCATCGGGCACCGAGCCGGTCGTGCGCGTGATGGTCGAAGCCAAACAGGCCGACTGGGCCAAAAAGGTGCGGAACGCATCGCCGCGGCCATTCAGGGTTCTAAAAAAATAAACGGGGCCTAGCCCCAAACGGCAGCCGGACGGATTCTGCGTCCGGCTGCCGCCTATTTCTTTCACCGACGGCCTTGCGAACGTTTCAGACGGCCTCATCTCTTGGTAAAAATAGCCCGATATGACGGAAAGGCCGTCTGAAAGCCCAACGCATTTTTCTTTTGGAACCCAGCCCGATGTTTGCATTCTTAGAAGCCTTTTTTTCTCCCAATACGGTTACGCCGCCGTGTTCCTCGTGCTGATTGCATGCGGTTTCGGCGTGCCTATCCCCGAAGACATTACACTGGTTACCGGCGGCGTGATTTCCGGTCTGGGCCAAGCCAACGCGCACATGATGGTGTTGGTCGGTATGCTCGGCGTATTGGCGGGCGACGGCCTGATGTTTGTTGCCGGACGCGTGTGGGGGCACCGCATTTTGGACTTTAAGCCCGTTGCCCGCGTAATGACGCCCAAGCGTTACGCCCAAGTGCAGGAAAAAGTTCGACAAATACGGCAACTGGGTTCTGTTTCGTCGCCCGTTTCCTGCCCGGCCTGCGCACCGCCGTTTTCGTTACCGCAGGTATCAGCCGCAAAAGTCTCCTACCTGCGCTTTATCCTGATGGACGGACTGGCCGCCCTGATTTCCGTACCCGTGTGGGTGTATCTCGGTTCGTATGGTGCGGAAAACATCGATTGGCTGATGGCCAAAGTCCACAGCCCTGCAATCAGGGGCTGCTGGTGTTGATTGGCATCGGCGCGGCCGTGCTGCTGTTTTTCTGGTGGAGGCGCCGCCGCCGCATCAGCTTCTTCCGCGCGAAACTCAGTGAACTGCGCGACAAACGCAAAGCCGCCAGGGCAGCCAAAGCCGCGAAAAACGCGGGCCAAAGTTCGGAATAGCGGCAGTCTGTCAAACACGGTTAACAGGCCGTCTGAAAGATTCGCGGTTTCTTTCAGACGGCCTGTTCCGGAAAAATACGATGAAACGGAAAATTTTTTTGTACTCTACACCGGCGGTACCATCGGCATGAGCCGCGGCAGCGACGGCCTGCGTCCCGATGCCGACCCTTGCCGGAAAAAGCCCTGCAACCTTTTTCAGACGGCCTCGACTTTGATTGGCACATCTGCGATCCCGCTTATCGATTCGTCCGCCGTTACGTTGGAAGACTGGCGCGGCTGGCTGGACATCCTCGCCGCAAAAATCCCGCAGTACGACGGCGTGCTGGTGCTGCACGGCACGGACACGATGGCCTATACCGCCAACCTGTTCGCACTGGCGTTGCAGGGGCTGGACAAACCCGTCGTCCTGACCGGTTCGCAATGGCCTTACGATGCGGACGGCGGCGATGCGCCGTCCAACCTGGCCGTTGCCGCCGCCGCGTTTTCACTCGGTTTGAAAGAAGTGGTCATCGCCTTTGACGGCAAGCTCTATCCCGCCGTCGGCAGCAGCAAAGTCAGTACCGAAACCGCCGCCGGTTTCGCCAATCCCCATTTCGGCGCCGTCGCAGAATGGCATGAAAAACACAGGCTGGCAAAACCTGATGCCGAGGCCGTCTGAAAACAACCGTTCAGACGGCCTGCAAGTATCGGTGCTCAATCCCGCCGCCGAAGTCGCCTGCCGCACCCTGATTCCCGGTTTCGCCGTCCGAGACCTTTCAGACGGCCTCAAAACCACCCGCGCTAAAGCCCTCATCCTGCAAAGCTACGGACACGGCAACGCCCCGGCCTTACCGGAATTTATCGAAGCCGTGCGGCAATTTACCCGCAAAGGCGGGCTGCTGCTCAACATCAGCCAGGTACCGCAAGGCTGCGCCGCCGCCGTTTACGCCCAAGGCGGCCCGTTGCGGCAGGCAGGCGCGTTAACCGCAGGCAAATGCAACTGGAAACCGCAACCGCACTGCTCACCTTGGCGGTAAGCAACGGCTGGGATGCGGCAACCGTAACAAAAAAACTGGAAGAAAACCGGCTGGTGTAGGGTGCCGCGCCGAATATCCGGCCGAAACCGAAAAATTTTAAAATCAAAAGAGTAGCCTGAAATGACCGCTTATCAGCAGCAGTTGCGAGACAAAACCGATTATCTGAAAAAACTTTTCCAAGGTCTCGATTTCCCTGAAATCGAAGTCTTCGAATCTCCCGAACAGCATTATCGGATGCGCGCCGAATTCCGCATTTGGCATGAAGGAGGCGAAATGTTTTTACGCCATGTTCGAACGCGGGCAGAAAGCAAGCGGCGCAAGCCTGATACGTTGCGACCAATTTCCACCGCCTCCGAATCCATCAACGCCTTGATGCCCAAGCTCATCGAAAGCCGCCGTGCAAAATCCCGAACTCAAAAAAACCGCTGGTACGCCGTTGAATTTCTGTCTGCACTGAGCGGCGAGATGCTCGTTACCATGATTTACCACAAAAAAACTGGGCGAAGCGTGGCAGCGTGCCGCCGAAACCTTGGCGCGTGAATTGGGCATTCATATCATCGGTCGGAGTAGGGGGCAGAAAAATTGTTTTGACTCAAGACTATATAACCGAAGAGCTGAACGTAAACGGCAAAACCTTCCGCTACCGCCAAGTCGAAGGCAGTTTCACCCAGCCCAACGCCCGCGTGTGCGAAAAAAATGCTCGGCTGGGCGTGTGATGTCGCGCAAAAATCTCGGCGGCGACCTGCTCGAACTCTACTGCGGCAACGGCAATTTCACCCTGCCGCTCTCGCAGTATTTCCGTCAGGTGTTTAGCGACCGAAGTGTCCAAAACTTCCGTTTATGCCGCGCAGTGGAACATCGAAGCCAACCAAAGAGACAACATCAAAATCGCCCGCCTCTCCGCCGAAGAATTTACCGAAGCCTATACGCAAAGCCGCGACTTCCGCCGCCTGCAAAGAGCAGGGGCATCTCACTGAAAAGATTACGGTTTTCCACTATTTTTGTCGACCCGCCCCGCGCCGGCGTCGATGATGAAACGCTGAAGCTGGTTTCGCAGTTCGACAACATCATCTATATTTCCTGCAACCCCGAAACCCTGCGTGCCAACCTCGACACCCTTTGCCGAACCCACACTGTCAAACGCGCCGCCCTGTTTGACCAGTTTCCGTTACGCACCATATCGAAAGCGGTGTTTGGCTAAAAAAGAAAAAAATAGGTTGCAGAAATATGATAATGTGGTGGGTTGCTGAAAAATTTTGTTTCAGAGAAAGGTATCCTCATGAAAAAGGTAAAAAAACCTCCTCTTTTAACCCTAAACAGATTTCTTTTTGTTTTTGTTTTTCTCTATTCCTTTTTCTGATTGTCGGTATCGAGAATTTAAAAAAGTATGAGTATTTTATTTATGAACAACCCTAAATACACAAACCTTCATTCAGTAGAGGGTGAAATTATATTTGATGACCGTCCTCCACCTGATAGGTATAACGACAGGTTAGATGGAATCTATATTAAAACGAAGGATAAGAATATAAATATTTATTGTGATAATGTAGACAAGCCCTTGGTATCTTATGGATCTAGAAGTGGCGGGGGCTTTATGCTCCTGGTAGATGCGATTGGATAGCAGTAAAGAGACAGAGAGAAGGGAGGTGTGAGTCTGATTCAAATAAAAATATTTTGTGAAAATCCAAGAAGTTTATATGGTTATAAAATTTATGCGAAAGTGGATGAGAATATGACCGTTTATGAACTGAAGTTGAATAATGTAATGTTTTTATTCTTATGATGAAATGGTTATGACTTATAAGGATAAATATATTGGTAATTTAAAAATCAGACTTATCTTTTGGATTTGGTTTTTTATAACGTCTCTATTATTTTTATAATTAGCCGTAAAGAAAAATATAAAAAAACTTAGGATTTTATCAAGTAAGTAACTAAAATTGGAGTTTTGTACATATGTCAAGAGTTTCAGAGGCTATAAATGTGGGCAATGGTTGTTGTAAATGCAAGCAATAACGATAACGGCAGACGAGGTTTGGGGTTGCTGCGGTGATATAGTTTCCTTCTGTTTTTTTGACAATAAAAGGCCGTCTGAAAACAAAAATTTTCAGACGGCCTTTGTTTGAGACACGAGAATCAGTTACTCAATACGTCCACGCCTTTGGGCGGGGTGAATTTGAATGCGTTGCAGGGAGAGGTTGGGTTTGGTGTTCAGGTTGCTGAAGCTGATGGTGGTTTCGTTGCCGAAGCCGTCTTTAAGCTGCATGGCGGCGAGGTTGTCGCCTTTCGAAGCCGATGCGGATGTATTGGTAGCCGGCGTTGTTTTTTTCTTGGGCGTGGCCAAAACATAGCTGATGCCGTTGCTTGCGCCGTCTTCTTTGAGGGCGTAGCTGCTGTCAAGCGCGGTTTTGTTGGAGAGGATGGCGGCGGGGCTGTCGCCGATGGTCTGGTCTTGGGCGGATTTGGTTACTTGGGCCAAATCGACGTCGTAGAGCCAGATGGTTTTGCCGTCGCCGACGATGGTTTGTTTATATGGTTTGGTGTATTCCCATTTGAACAGGCCGGGGCGCAGGATTTTGGAATGTGCCGTTGGTGGTTTGGGTTTTTCTTTTTGCTTTTGACGGTTTGGCTGAAACTGCCGCTGATGCCGTCTGAATCGTTGTTGAACTTTTTGAGCGCGTCGACCGCGCCTGCCTGCGCGAGCCCGACGGTTATGCTCAGGCCTGCGGCGGCAAGGAATTTCAGCAGGGTGTTTTGTTTCATGTGTCGTCCTTCCTTTCGGCTGGATGTGGTGGATTCGCGGCAGGCGGACGGTGCGTCCGTGCTGCTGGATAGTTTAAAGTGCGACTTAGTATAGGGTGTTATTCGGCGGGAAACAAGCCTTAATTACGGCGTTTAATTTTTGTAAAAACGGGCGCTGGTTTTTAATTCGTTGAAATTCAACGGGTTTCTATGATTGGGGCAGAAATCGGTTTCACATTTATTTAATCGGGTTTTGGTATTTTTTTGTTGCAGGTTTATTGTTTTGTGCGGTATTTTATTGTTGTAAATGCGGTAATGTTATTTGAATATTGCTACTTTAAATTACATGCGGTTAGCCAAACGGCGGTGGCTGTATTAAGATTGTATATGAGATATGCGAAATGTCCGCCGCATGCGGGCATGGATTTTACCGGAGACTTTTATGAAGAATATCAAATTGCTGTCCGCTTTTGGCCGCCGTTGGCGCGTCTTTCGTTGCTTTCGAGGCCCATGCGGGCATGGTGAGCGATGCGCACGGCAACGTGGGCTACGACACCGCCGAAGAATGCGATGCGGCGGTGCAGTCAGGTCAGGCTAAATTTTATGAATCGTTTACTCATAAACCGACTTTGAAACGTCGGGCGAAATCAGCGTCCAGGCGGCGACGATTAAGGATTTGGGGTCCGCAATACCGTTTGGGCGCATGCGATAAGGGCGTGGGCCGCAGGATGGGGCGCGACGGTGTGTCCAAAGCCTTGCAAGGCAAAATATATCCCGTTCAGCCCGGATATGCAGGGTGAACGTGTATCTGGATGCTTCGGGCAAACCGACCCGCGCGAGTATGCAGCAGTGCGACAACTGGTTTTTCGGGTAACGCGCCGCGCGCCGTTCCGCTGCCGCCGGAGCGTGCGCCGAACCCGCCGCCGAAGCGGCTCCGGCCAAAAACCGAGCCGGCTGCCGAAAAAGCCGGTGCGCGTCCGTATGTGTTCGGTACGGCAGGGTGCGTTGCGCGACGGGGCTTCTGTGAAACAGGGGCAACCGCCGCAATAAAGACCGCGATACTTCCGCCGCCGGACAAGTCGGCGCGGGCGTCAGTTCAACGAATGGCTGGGCGGCGAAGTGTATTATCAGGGCGGCGACAAACGGGAATACGACGCGCCTGAAAAACCTCGGCAATGAAAAAGTGGAAGTGCGCAACGACACTTACGGCGGACGCCTGACCGCCGGCACGAAAGTCGCCAAAAAGCGCGCGTGTTTGCAAAAGCGGGCGTGGCGGGCGTGCGGCACAAATCGAAAACCGCCGGTGCGAAAGACTCCGACACCAAAGCCCGCGCCACCGCAGGCGTGGGTGCGACGGTTGACGTCAACGACAACTGGGCCGTCCGCGCGGATTACGACCACTATTTCAAACGCAACGGCGACGAAGACGTGAAATGGAAAGGTGCGGATTATCTGGGCGTGGGTGCGCAGTATAAATTCTGATTGCGAGCGTTTTTTTCAAACCGGCCTGCTAGGCCGGTTTTTATTCGAGGCAGGGTTTTTCAGACGGCCTGCGGTATAATGGGGCAACGTTGTCCGATTGGATTGATATGCCTTACAACCCCTTATCCTTTGTTGGAACAGGCTTTGCTGGAGCACCATCCCGACCGCAAAGGGCGAGATGGTGAGACAGGTTGTCCGCCGCCGTTGAAGATAACGGGCTGACTGCCAGAGGTGCCGCGCCGCCGCTGGACTTCCGCCACGCGGGACGGCCGCCTAAGCCTGTTTTGGTCGCGCCGTCGCAACTGACGCCGCGCAAGATGAACACGACTGAAGGCTATGCGGCGATGCTGCACGCGATTGCGCATATCGAGTTCAACGCCATCAATCTGGCTTTGGACGCGGCATACCGTTTCCGCATGCTGCCGTTTCAGTTTGTGCGCGACTGGGTGCGGGTGGCGAAGGAAGAGGTGTACCATTTCCGCCTGATGCGCGAAAAGGCTGCGCGCTTTCGGCTTCGATTACGGCGATTTCGAGGGCGCACAACCATTTTGTGGGACATGGCGTATAAAAACCGCCTACGACCCGCTGTTGCGTATGGCGTTGGTGCCGCGCGTATTGGAAGCGCGCGGGCTGGACGTTACGCCGGGGATACGCGCGAAGGTGGAACAGCGCGGCGATTCGGAAACCTGCGGCGTGTTGGACATCATTTACCGCGACGAAGTGGGCCATGTCGCTATCGGTAACCATTGGTATCAACACCTCTGCCGCGAACGCGGTTTGGAACCTGTCGCCCTGTTCCGCAGTCTGATTGCCCGTTACAATATGTTTATCTTCCGCGGCTATGTGAACATCGAAGCGCGGGAAAAAAAGCGGGCTTCAGCCGCTTTCGAGTGGATATGTTGGAAGATTTCGAGCAGGGTTTGGAACAAACTAAAAAGGTCGTCTGAAAAACCCTGAATCCGGATTTTCAGACGACCTCGGACAAAGAATATGGCATCAACATCACGACCATTCTCATTCCCACCACACGCATACCGCCAACAAAAAAGTATTGCGCGTGTCATTCATCATCATCGCCGCCTTTATGCTGCTGGAGGCGGTCGGCGGCTGGCTGACCCACTCGCTCGCGCTGCTTTCCGACGCGGGGCATATGTTCAGCGACGCATTTTCCTTGGGCGTGGCGTTGTGGGCGTTCAAACTCGGCGAAAAAGAAACCACGCTGCAAAAAGACCTTCGGCTACAAACGTTTTCGAAATCCTCACCGCCATGTTCAACGGCTTGTCGCTGGTGGTCATCGCCGCCCTGATTTTTCTACGAAGCCGTCAAACGCCTGCTTTATCCGCCCGAAATCGCCACGCTGGGGATGCTCGTGATCAGCGTCGTCGGGCTGCTGGTCAACATCGGCGTGGCGGTTTACATGCTGAAAAACAGCGACACGGAAGCCAATGTCAACATGCGCGGCGCGTATCTGCACGTTTTAAGCGACCTTCTCGGCTCGGTCGGCGCGATTGCCGCCGCCATACTCATGATGGCGTTCGGCTGGAAATGGGCGGATCCGCTCGCCAGCGTGTTCGTTGCCGCGCTGGTCGGACGCAGCGGCTGGGGGATTGCTCAAACAAACGCTGCACATCCTGATGGAAGGCGCGCCCGAAAAACATCCACACCGACGACCTGCTCGCCGTCATCCGCAACACCGAAGGCGTCAAATCCGTCCACGACTTACACGTTTGGACGATTACCAGCAATATCAACGTATTATCCTGCCACATCGTCGTGGACGGCAGCATGACCGTTGCCGAATCCGAACAAATCGCCTACCGCATCGAACACGAGCTGTCCCACAAAAACATCGGACACTGCACCATCCAAATCGAAAGCGAACACCACCCGCACAAAAACGAGATTTTTGTGCTCGCCCTACGCAGAAAGCACATCACAGCCACAGCCATTAAACCAACAAGGCCGTCTGAAAACCTTTCAGACGGCCTCACCAAAGGAAAAACACATGATACAAGCTGTATTGTTCGACCTTGACGGCACGCTCGCCGACACCGCCCTAGATCTCGGCGGCGCACTCAACACCGTATTGCACCGCCACAACCTGCCCGAAAAAAGTATCGAGGAAATCCGCCCGTATGCCAGCCACGGCGTAGCCAGCCTGTTGAAAAATCGGCGTCGGCATGACTGCCGAACATCCTGATTTCGCAGCATGGCGGCAAGAATGCCTCGAAGCATACAGCCTTTGCTATGCCGACAAAACCACGCTGTTCGACGGCGTGAACGAAATGATTGCCGAACTCGACAGACGCGGCATCAAATGGGGCATCATCACCAATAAACCCATGCGCTTCACCGACAAACTCGTCCCCAAACTCGGCTTCGCCATCCCGCCCGCCGTCGTCGTCAGCGGCGACACCTGCGACGAATCCAAAGCCAGCGTCAAACCCATGCTGTATGCGTGCGAACAAATCCATGCCGATCCGCAACACACGGTTTACGTCGGCGACGCCGAACGCGACATGCAGGCCGGACGCAACGCAGGCATGAAAACCATACTTGCCGACTGGGGGCTATATCGCCGCCGAAGACCAAACCGAAACATGGCCGTTCGACCACCGCATCGCATCGCCTTCGGCATTGCCGGATTTGTTGTAAGCCGGCAGGAAAGCAAAAGGCCGTCTGAAAAACCCTTAAATCGGATTTTCAGACGGCCTTCACATTCATCAAACCGTTTCAGACAGCCGCCGACAGGGCGGATACCGAAGCATATGCACCGCTGCCGACAATACAAACTCGGCGGCTCTCCGTCTTGGCGAAATACAGCAAAGGCAAACAAGTCAACAAGCTCGATTTGGAAGAAAAACGGCGGCAAAAATCAGCGTGGAAGACTTGGAGAAATAGCTGGACGCAAACGGCTTTGCGGTAAACCGCCCGTTTGGGATTGTGCCGCTTTGAGTGTTAAAGATTTTGCGGAGTGATGAAGAGAGGTCGTCTGAAAATGGGATTTCTGTTTCAGACGACCTTTTTTCATAGCGGCAACCTTGTTCCTTCCCCGTCCGGCGGCGGGATGGTTAGCGTGGTCTGATTATGAAAGAAAAGGTCGTCTGAAACCAAGCTTTGAATTTCAGACGACCTTTTTGCCGTATCAGCAATCTTGTTCCTTCCCCGTCTGGCGGGGAAGGCTAGATAGGGGTGGCTTTGCAGCTTTAGGGAAAATCAAATTTGCGCAGCCCACAGAGCCACCCTCTCCCCAACCCTCTCCCGCCAGACGTGAGAGGGGGCAGGCTAGCGCAGCATAGATTTCTGCCCGACTACCGTCATTCCCGCGCAGGCGGGAATCTACTAAATCTCGGCAGCTGTTCTCAAACATCTGTTTCTTAGAATTTACGATGTGTTCCCGTCTGCGCGGGAATGACGGAGGTGGAGTGTTTGGTGTGATTTGCTTATAAGAAAGGTCGTCTGAAACCAAGAGTTCAGTTTCAGACGACCTTCGAGGGATAAATCACGATTAAAAGTCAAATTTTTATTTTCCTAAAGGGGAGGCATTATTTGTTGCTTTTCCACTTTCATCAAAAATTCGCATCTCTGTTTCATTACAGAATTTTTGCATTGCCTCCATTCGCTTATCTTCCGTCAATACTGCCCATTCAGGATCGTTTTCTTTTTCCAATACGGGTAAATATTTTTAATGAAATTATTCGCATTTTATTTTTGCAAGCTGTGCACTGCACTTCTGCAATTCTTGCCAATCAAAGCAAGCATTTCCTAGATGAGCAAGTCCTAAATCGGCTTCTTTCAATTTAGCTTCTTCCAAATTAGCTTCTTCCAAATCAGCTGATGTCAAATTAGCTTTTTGTAATTTAGTTTTTCTTAATCGAGGCGTAGTTTAATTGAGCTTTGTATAGTTGGAGCCTCTTTCAAATCAGCTGCTGTCAAATCAGCTGCTGTCAAATCAGCTGCTGTCAAATCAGCTGCTATCAAATCAACTTTTTGTAATTTAGTTTTTGTTAATCGAGCGTAGTTTAATTGAGCTTTGTCTAGTTTGGCTTCTTCCAAATCAGCTATTTGTAATTTAGCTTCTTTTAAATTAGCTTTTTGTAATTTAGCTTTGGACAGGTTAGCCCCTCTTAAATCAGCCTTAATCAAAGATAGCTTCCTGTAACTCAGCTTCTTTAAACACGGCTGCACGCAAATCCGCTCCCAGACAAATCCAATTTTGGTAAATTATTTTTGGTTTTAAATACACCATTCAACTGAAAATTCATCCCAGCTAAACAAATATTAATCAGCATTTCGGGAAAATCCTGAAAAATTGAGTTTTTATTTTCCTGATCCAAACTCAAAAAGCACATGGGTTAAAAGCTACGCCCATAGGACTCTTTGCCTTCTCTTGCAATTCATTAAAAATATTCTTTTTGTGCCTCATCAGATAAATTTATCCACTCTTAACTGATTCAAACTCTCTTGTTGCATTGCCTGCCAAGCAGATTTCAATAGGTTGAATGCGGGTCGACGGAAACTTTTCGCCGTAATCTCCTCGGAAAAACGGCAGCAGGTTGTAAATGGCAGAAATCTGCAAAGCGACCGCGCCGTCCCGTTTTGCTGAAAGAGTATCGAAATCGGCGGCATCCGGTTTTTGGCATATTCTTCAGATTGTTCCGTCGTTTTGTTCTGTAATTTCATCCGTCTTCTGAGCTGCTTTTCTGCGTAGTTTTACTGACGGTTTTATTTCAGGTAAATGTGTGCCGCTGACCCATTCAGATAGTTTTTGAAATTCTTTCAGATTAATGTCTTTGCGTTGATTCTCGATTTGCTGTCTGTTGTTTTCATCGCGAAAATGCCACAACCAAAGCAACAGGAACAGAAATCAACACAATAAGAAAATTCCAATAACCTGCGGATTCTTGAACTTTATCTGTGAGAGAAATCACTTAGGAAAATATTGAATTAGCAAATACAGTAGTTCAATTGAAATGACTCCTGCAATTAACATTACAGTCATATTTGAAGCACTATTGAGCCTTTTCCTGAGCCTATTTGGCTTTTTAGGAGTTATTTGGTTTATTTTTGTGTTGTCCCATAACTTTTTATTACCTGTTACCCGTTAATTGGTTATCAATCATTCTAGCAAAACAATGTAATCTAAAAACTATTTTTGATATGAAGTATTTTTATATCCCTCAATATTATATATCCAAATAAAAACAGAGCATTGTATCTGGCTTCATTGCTAAAAAGGTCGTCTGAAAACCAAAATCAGGTTTTTCAGACGACCTTTATCTTAGATTTCTAAAATGTTATTTCTTCAATTCCGCCAAAATCTCGTCAACGGTTTTTCTTCGCGTCGTCGAAGCACATCACGCTGTTTTCGTTGAAGAACAGCGGGTTTTATCACGCCTGCGTAGCCGGTATTCATTGAGCGTTTGAAGACGACGACTTCTTTTTGCCTTCCACGCTTCCAACACGGGCATGCCGGCAATCGGGCTGTTCGGATCGGTTTTGGGCGGCGGGGTTGACGGTGTCGTTCGCGCCGATGACCAACACACGTCGGTTTCAGGGGAAGTCGTCGTTAATTTCGTCCATCTCCAGAAAACGATGTCGTGGGGACTTTGGCTTCGGCGAGCAGTACGTTCATATGACCGGGCAGGGCGGCCGGCGACGGGGTGGATGCCGAAGCGCACTTCAGTGCCGTTTTTACGCAAAAGCTCGGTGATTTCGGCAACAGGGGTATTGTGCTTGCGCCACTGCCATGCCGTAGCCCGGGGTGATGATGACGCTGCTTGCGTTGCGCAGCATTTCGGCAACTTCGGCGGGTTTGGCTTCGCGGTATTCGCCGATTTCTTCGCCGTCTGCCGCAGCCGATGAACCGTCGGTACCGAAGCCGCCTGCAATCACGGAGATGAAGGAGCGGTTCATGGCTTTGCACATGATGTACGACAGAATCGCGCCGCTGGAGCCGACCAGCGCACCGGTGACGATGAGCAGGTCGTTGGAGAGCATGAAGCCCTGCCGCTGCGGCCGCCCAGCCAGAGTAGGGAGTTCGAGCATGGACACGACCACGGGCATATCCGCGCCGCCGATGGAGGCGACCAAGTGCCAGCCAGAATGCGAGGGCGATCAGGGTCATCAGGATCAGGATGAGGCCGCTGCCATCAACGGATACGAACACCAGCATCAGGATAAAGGATAAAACCAATGCGGCGAGGTTGAGCTTGTGTTTTGCGGGCAGTTGCAGCGGCGCGCTGCTGATTTTTGCCGTTGAGCTTGCCGAACGCGACCAGCGAGCCGGTAAAGGTTACGGCGCCGATGAAGATGCCCAAATACACTTCGACCAGATGGATGGTGTGCATATCGGATGAGATGTCGCCCGGCTCGATATAGCTGTTGAAGCCGACCAAAACCGCCGCCAAGCCGACGAAGCTGTGCAAGAGCGCAATCGGCTCCAGGGCATTTCGGTCATTTCTACTTTTTGGCTTTGTAGATGCCGATGGCTGCGCCAATCAGCATGGCGATGATGATCCAGCCCAATCCGTTGGTGTTTTTCGGAAAACACGGTAACGAACAGGCGACCGCCATCCCGGCTACGCCGGAATAACAGCCCTGCTTGGCGGTTTCCTGCTTGGACAGCCCGCCAGCGAGAAGATGAACAGTATCGCGGCTACGATGTACGCCGCTGTAACGAGTCCTGAAGACATGGTGATTCTCCAATTATTTGTGAAAGTAACTGATTGTGGAAACAGGTATTAAGGCCGTCTGAAAACCGTTTTCAGACGGCCTCTTCTAAGCTGCATTAGTCAGGGCAATGTTTGCTTCGAGACAGAACGGGAGAAGCCTCGTTGTTGTTCTTGTTGAATATTTTTGGTTTTTCTTGAGCAACTAGCTGTTGTTGCCGCTCTTCTTCTAAAGCCTGTTGGACTCTTTCGTTGAAACTGGCAACTTTGTCAGGATTATCAGCCAAAAGTTTTTTGCATACGAACCGTCGGTATCATTCAATAATCCTTGCAGCATCGCCATAGTTTCTTCGTATTTGGATTGAGGCTTGGGATTCTCAACAGAGTTCTGACTGTGTCTGCATGGCATATTGGGGATTTTCTTTGAATTTCTCTTCTTCAAGATAACTCAAGTCCTTCAGGTCGGAAATGCCTGCATCATCAGGATGTTGCGGTACGAGATTCCTATCCAGCCTATTTCCCGAGCCAGGGCAAGATGTCGGAATATGCCGTCTTTTTCAGGTTCGGAAAGCCTGCTTCGCGCAATAAGGTATCGGCAAGGGGTATTGAATTTTGCCTCAAGAAGTCGTAAGGATAGATATTGTCCTTACTTTTGGGCATTGCGTACCATTTCTTGCCATTTGGCAGATCGATCGGGAGCTTCAGCGATTAGTTCACGGTATTGCTTTTTGTGGAGCAATAGGATTGTCGTATTCATCTTTATACCAAGCATTCCTTCTATTGATTGATATTATCTGGATTTTTCAGCATCATATGGCCGTCCTATGTGTTCAGGTAATCCGGTCTTGATATGAATTTTTCCTAGCGGAAGTTGAGGTGTAGTTTCTTCTCCCTGTCCATCCACTGATGGTATATTGCCCCTGTTTTATCGGTATAGAGCAAAGAACTTATGATGATAATCTACTCCTGCAAATGTACCGATATGCCTATAACCAACTTCTATTTTTCGTTTGCCATTTATATTCTCCTATTGTTATTGAGCATAAGAAAATTCGCTATCAATATTTTTCCAAATGACCAAAATTATTGAATTTCAATGTAATTCTAACTCCTGCTTGTGGAACCATAGGAGGTGTCTTTTTCTATACCCTGCATGGATAATGTTACCCTCTTCCTTATAAATCTGATTCATTTCATTTAATTTATTAATTACTTCCTCTTTAGAAGAACCAATCAGGAATATTTAGAAACAATATGAAACACATCTTTTGGACTGACCTGGATGGATGTATTTTTCACTGGCAAAAATTTCGTTCAGCATGGGGCTTTGAGGGGTTGCATATTGTTTTTCCTTTCAGGTTGATAGCTGGGTTTTTAGAATTTTTCATGGTTTACTTGCTCGAAGCTGATAAACATATAAGTGATAGAACAAGTGATAATGTCGTTAAATTTATAAATTTCATGATGAATCCTTTGATAGACTTCTATTTTTCCATTAATAACTTTCTAATATTTTATAAATTGTTGCTTTTTATCTAAGTAAGAGGTGTTACCCAATAAATTTCCATTTCTGTCAAAGAATAAGCCGATATACAAATCACGTCTATTACCCAAAATTACCTTCACCTTTTTATAATGAATAAGCAATTTGTTATTTGAATTTCTCTAAAATATCAAACTTGTCAGAGATAATATTATTTATTTCGTGTCAGGGAAGTACCTGAACAAATATATTTTGAGACGATATGGCTGACATCTGCACGTTGACTTGAAATGTCTGTAATACGGATTTTAAAAGATTTCATTTAACATTAAGTTCAAATTTGACATGTTTCTTTTTCCCTTTTTAAGGTCGATTGTTGAATTTCAGAATATTTTTCGTGACTGTTTGCTTCACAACTGGCTGAAAACACAAACAACATAAAGGTAGATGTCAATAGCAATTTTTGATGCAGCATATTTAATTCTTGCAAAAGTGTATTTGTTTAATGAGCGGAAGTTGTGATTTAACGATTTTATAGTTTCCGGTATCTGCCATTTTCAATTTCCTTTTTCAGTATCTTCTACGATTTGTTTTTCAACGTTCAAAGAATCCAACCCCTTTTTAGGAGAGACAATGATGCGGTAAATATGTTTTTGCACGACCGCTTCGGAATGCCCTCCTGGCTCTTGACCAAACTATACCCGTTATATTCGCAAAAACTCTTTTTCTGCCGCACAAGTCATACCCATATTTGAAACTACATTTTGGATATTTTCAGGGCTATTGTCGCCGTTTAAATGGGACGAAACCATTTTTCCCCAACTCTTCTTTCTCCGGTTTATTGGGAAATGTTTTTAGTAATATATTCTTTGATTTCTCCTTTAGGGCAGGGTGATCATAATTGACAGACATCCTTGGAAAGCCCAAATCACAAGCAGTAAGAAAGAATGATGAAAATCAAGATAATAATGGAAGACTTTTTTCCATATATTAATTTCCTTTGTATTTCATAGCGGGGCAGGTCGGGTTGGTAAGCCCAACCCTGCCCGACGTTTTCAGACAACCGTTGCCCCAAGCGACATTATCCGCCGCCGAATTGTGCCAAAAACTCTTCTTCGGTCAGCTTGGGCGTGTCGTTTGCCAGTTCGTAATAGGGGGCTTTGGCGTCGATGAAAATCTGCTCTTCCAATTTGAAATCGGCGTTGTCGGCAAACAGTCCGGCGAAGACGAAATAGCTGTCGTTCGGCGGGAAATGGTGAGAACAGGTGTGTACCGCAGTTTTGCAGAACGCGCGTTCCGCCCATTCGGACGAATGGTAGCGGGCGATGTTTTCACCGCCGTCGATTTTCGGCGGTTTGGCGGCAATCAGCGAAAACGTCGCGCCGCTGCCCCAAATGCGGACACATTCCGCAATGGCAGGCGTGGACGTGTTTGTCGTGTTCCACTTCTAAAGATACGCTCGCCGCACAGGCATTTTGCTTTTCATGGTCGAACTCCTAAATATTGGGGAATCGGGTTTCAGGCCGTCTGAAAATGTTTTAGCGAAACTCGCTACGCTTGTTTTCAGCGGCCTCTACCGTCAAACGGCGGCAACAAACAGCCCGATAATGCAGCATAATCCGCCCGCCCACGTCAAAGACCGCATGGTTGATTTATCTGCCAGGTAGCAGTAGATAAAGGCGAGGCGGAAGGCGATGAATAACACGGCCAGCAGGTTGATGGTCGATTGTTCGGCGTTGCCTGTGGCGTGTGCCACCAAAACGGCGGCGGCAAAGGGTGCGAAGGTTTCGAAGCCGTTTTGCTGCGCGGCATCGGCACGCGCCGACAAGCCTGCGTATGGGCGAGAAACTCGCGCGGATTGCGGTTGTCCGACGGCTTTGAAACCGCCGGTCGCTTTTGGCGATGGTGGCGCAAAAACAGCGGCAGCAGGTAGGCAAGCAGGATGCACCAGTAGGCTAAAGTCATGCTTTTTACCCTTTCCTAAACATATTCAGCATCCGCTGCGTTACAAAGAAGCCGCCGAAGATGTTGACGCTGGCAATCAGGATGGCGATGAACGCAAGCAGGGACACGAAACCGTTGCCTTGGCTGATTTGCAGCAGCGCGCCGACGACGATGATGCCGGGAGATGGCGTTGGTCACGGACATCAGCGGGGTATGCAGCGAGTGGCTGACGTTCCAAACGACGTAGTAGCCGATGACGCAGGCGAGGACGAACACGATAAAGTGGTTCAAAACGCTTCGGGCGCGACCGCGCCGACCCACAGCACCAACACGGCGGCGATGACGGCGGGCGCAAGTTTTTCGCACAGGGAACGGGTTTCGGCTCAGGTTTGGCGGCAGGCGCGGCTTTTTCAGACGGCGTTTGCTGCGGCTGGGCGGAAACTTGAATCGGCGGAGGCGGGAAGGTGATTTCGCCGTCGCGGGTAACGGTCATGTTGCGGATAATCACGTCTTCGAGAGTCCAGCGTGATTTCGCCGTCTTTTGTTCGGGCTAACAGCTTGGTCAGGTTCACCAAGTTGGTGGCGTAAAGCTGGGAAGACTGTCCGGCAGGCGGTTTGCCATGTCGGTGTAACCGATGATTTTCACGCCGTTATCGGTTACGAACAATTCGCCCGGTTTGGTGAGTTCGCAGTTGCCGCCCGTCGCCGCCGCCAAATCGACGATGACGGAGCCGGATTTCATGCTGTCCACCATTTTCTTTGGTAATCAGCTTGGGCGCGGGTTTGCCCGGAATGGCGGCGGTAGTGATGATGATGTCCACTTCTTTCGCCTGTTCGGCAAAGAGCTTCATCTCGGCGGCGATAAATTCGTCGCTCATCACTTTGGCGTAGCCGTCGCCGCTGCCGCCTGATTCTTGCGGAAGTCGAGTTTCGGGAACTTACCGCCCATCGATTCGATTTGTTCCGCCACTTCCAAGCGGGTATCGAGATGCGCGCACCACTGCGCCGAGCGAGTTTGCCGTACCGATTGCCGCCAGACCCGCCACACCTGCACCAATCACCAAAACCTGCGCGGGCGGCACTTTGCCGGCGGCAGTGATTTGACCGGTGAAGAAACGGCCGAAGGCATTGGCGGCTTCAGCTACGGCGCGATAGCCGCTGATGTTTGCCATCGAAGACAAAGCGTCCAAAGCCTGCGCGCGGGAAATGCGGGGAACCATGTCCATCGCCAGCGCGTTGACTTTCTTGGCGCGCAAGGCTTCGACCAAAAGCCCTCGTTTTTGGCGCGGCCACAAGAAGCTGACGATGGTCCGCCCTTCTTTGAGCAGCGGCAGCTCGCCTTCGGACGGCGCGTTGACCTTATAAATCAAAGGCGCAGGCCCAAACCGTTGCTTTGTCGGCAACGGTCGCGCCTGCCGCTTGAAAGCCGCATCGTCAAGGCTGGCGGCCAAACCTGCGTCCGACTACGGTCTCGAAACCCAGTTTCTGCAACAGGGAGACGGTAGCGGGTGTGCAGGCCACGCAGGGTTTCGCCTGCCAGAGATTCTTTTGAATACCGATTCTCATCTCTCAATCCTTTTCTGAATAAAAAGCAGTGTAAATAAACTTTAACGATAGTGTTATATCGAATTTCGCCGCCGCTGACAATAGCGGCGGCCAACATAGAATGCAAAGAAGTGTGTATGCGTTCCGTATGGACGTTGCGCGGTTCGGGCGGGAGGCCGGAGAGTGTGTTAGAATGAATCGTTTAGAAAAATAATGAAAGGAACAGAATCATGCGCCTGCTTCACACCATGCTGCGCGTCGGCAACCTCGAAAAATCCTGGACTTTTATCAAAACGTTTTGGACATGAAGCTCTTGCGCCGCCGCGATTACCCGGAAGGCAGGTTCACGCTGGCTTTTGTCGGCTACGGCGGCGAGGACGAAAAACACGGTTTTGGAACGACCCACAACTGGGACACCGAAAGCTACGATTTGGGCGACGCCTACGGCCATATCGCCATTGAGGTGGACGATGCTTACAAAGCTTGCGAACGTGTGAAAGAGAAGGGCGGAAAAGTCGTGCGCGAGGCAGGGCCGATGAAGCATCGGCACGACCGTCATCGCTTTCGTCGAAGACCCCGACGGCTATAAAATCGAGTTTATCCAGAAAAAGCGGCAATGATTCAGTGAAATACTGATTGGCGGCTTTTTGCGGATAATGATGAGGCCGTCTGAAAGCGGGAGATGCTTTCAGACGGCCTTTTTATTTTGATTTGAGTGGCGGGCCGATTCGTGTTGACGGTGTCGATAGAAGGGCAGGCCGTCTCAGAAATACGGTTTGCCGGCATCGGATAAACGGTTTTAGCCCAACTCCTGCTGTTTCCGGCTCAACAGGGCGTGCACTTCCCTGTGCGGCGGCGTAGCGGTCTTCGGGGCGGCTATCGGGTCGAGGAAATGCAGCTCGGCCTTGCCCGAAGGCTGGCCGATAATCATGCAGATGGATTGCCACAGGCTGATGTCGCCGTAGTAGGCCATGTGCGGGTTGGGGCTGCTGCCGTCGGGGTTGGGGTAGCGGCAGAGCACGGGAATCAGCAGGACGTTTGCGTTATAGGCCGTCTGAAAAAAGCTGGGTTTGAACGGCAGGATTTCGCGGCCTTCGGTGCTGGTGCCTTCGGGAAACAGGGCGACCGTGTCGCCGTTTTGCAGAACTTCGGTAACGTTGTTGATTTTGGCGGTGATTGCCTTTGGTGCCTTTGTTGCGTGTGACATAAACGGTTTGCGCCTGCGTGGCGAGGTAGCCGACCACCGGCCATTTGGCAACATCATCTTTGGCGACGAAGCGGCCGAAAGGCGCCGTTTACCGCCATGATGTCGAGCCAGGAGATATGGTTGCAGATGAGGAGCTGCCCGCGGCCTTCGACGGGCGGCGTGCCGAACGTTTCAGCTTCATGCCGCAGGAGGCGAGCACGCGCAGCGACCACAACTGGATGGCGCGCAGTTTGCGCCGTTTGCTGTAAAGGGAAACAGGAAGAACATTTCCGCCATGCCGTAAAGCAGGCAGACAGCGATGCAGGAAAGGCGGAAGGCGAAGCGTAATTTGGCAGTCATGTCAAAGGGGAGTGTTTGTGTGTGTCGGGCGTGTGGGTTTGAATCGTTTCAGGCCGTCTGAAAGGCTGGATTTGCACTTTCAGACGGCCTGTGGCTCTGACGTTTATGGGCGGGGGCGAATTTTTGCAGATAGCGGTCGCTCAGTTTCGTGATGTCCATCGCAATCAGCACGTCGGCGCAACTGAGGCCTCGTCGACGCAAGGTTCGCCGCAAAACCACCGCGCCGGCTTTGAGGTAGCCTTTAATCAGCGGCGGCGTTACGGGGTTTTCGGACGGGGTGATCCGGTCCCATTTCAGCGGGTTGAGCGCTTTGACGCGCCATTGTTCCGGCGCGAGGGTATTTGGTTTTCAGGATGTGGTAGAGTCCCGCCGCGTCGCTGCCGCCGTCGCGCATTTCGATGCTGCCGCAGCCTATCGTCCCAACGCGGGTTTTTCGTCTTTCATGAATTTGACCAGCGCCCCGTCCACAGGAGCATGACGAGGCCGCCGTTGCGGTAGTCAGGGTGGGTGCAGGCGCGGCCGAGTTCGACGGTTTGCGGCAGGATGTCTTTTCAACGGGGTGAGGTCGAATTCGTGTTCGCTGCTACCAACCGCCGACTTTTTGGGCGGTGTCTTCGGTAATCAGCCGGTAGCAGCCGATGGCTTCGCCGGTGGCGTCGTCGAATGCGAGGAGGTGGTGGCAGTATTGGTCGTAAGGGTCGACGTCGCGGCCGTCGTCGCTTTCGATTTCCGCACCCAGTTCTTGGGCGAAGACCCTGATAGCGCAGGCGTTGCGCGGCTTCGATTTCGGCTTGGGTTTCGGCAAGGCGTACGCTCAGGCCGATTTTTGGGACCGGTTTGGTTGAAACGGCTTTGCGCCATAGTTGTACCTGTTTGAATGGGGAGAATGGGCGATTATAGCGGATATGGGGCGGATTTATATCGCCGGCGGCCAAATGGTGGGGATTTCGGGAATTATGACGGTTGGGGTGTTGCAGGTTTGGATGTTCGGCGGGGGCGGGAAAACGGTTAAGGCCGCCTGAAAAACTGTTTTCAGACGGCCTATTGAATGAACGGCTTAATGGCGGTGCGCCTGCATTCCTTCCGGCGCTTCCGCACCTGCGGCAGGCCGAAGGTTTCGCGCAACACGACTTTTTATAGAAGGCGAACGCTTCTCGCGCCTTCAATCGCTTCCGGCTTGGTCGGCTTCGCTCAAAAGGCAGGGCGTTTAGAGTTCGACAAAGGCACGCCAGTGTTTGCCGCGTCCGGCGGGGTGCGCCGCCAGATGACGCGCGCCTTTTTCTCCGCTGAAATCGAGTTTTTCGCGTGTTTGAACAGGAAGGCTGCGCCCAAATTGGAGCCTTCGGCGCGAGTAGAGCCAGCCGATGGCTTTGTTGCCGGTTTCGTGCGGCAGCGGTTTGCCGCGTATTCGTAGGGCCGCTCGCCCAAATCGGCCAGATCTTTGACCACGGCATCGTAACGCGCCATGTATTCCAGTTCGGGAATGGCTTTGTTCAGTTCGGGGTTTTTGTAGATGTGGTCCACCGCTTTGTGGAACACGGATTGCAGTTTCAAAAACTTGATGTAGTTTTCGTTGCTGGCGAAAAGGTTCGACCGACATCACTAGATTGTCTACGCTGTCGTGGATGGTGGCGGTTTTTTCTTTGAGTGTTTTTGGCAAAAGTGATTTCATTGCTCATTGTGTGTCCTTTCGGGTGTTGTTTTCAGACGGCCTTTTGATGATTTGAAGGCCGTCTGAAAACGGTTAAACGGGTTTAGAACTTCCATTCCAGCGATACAGCGTAATTGCGGCCGGGGGCGCGGTAACGATCTAAACCTCTTCCATCTTTTTCTACTGCGTTGGTAGTACTGTAACTATACAGGCCGCGCAGGGAGTCCCAAGTGGTGTATTTGCGGTTGAACATATTGTACACGCCTGCACGCAAAGTCAGGTTTTTAGCCGGTTTATAGAAACCGTACATATCGAACACATAAGCCGATTTGTTCAGCCACGGGTAATCTTTTACCTTTTTCTGCAAAGGCGTACCCCAGCCGTTGTCTTCATAAACGGTATATTGTGCGTCTTTGGCCTTTTTCGCTCCCAGATAGGTCAGGCGGGAGAACACGCCCCATTTTTCGCTCGGGCTCTCGTAATCGACACCGGCAATCACTTTCAGAGGCTGAGTGGACAGCAGGCTGTTGTCGCCCGACAGTTTGCTTTTCGCGTAGCCCAGCGAGCCGAACAGCTTCCAGCCTTCAGGTACGAAAGAGACTACTTTGTCCAGATTCAGACGGCCTGTCAGCTCAAGACCCCGGATTCGGGCCTTGTCAATGTTTTGCATCTGCCAATCCAGTTTTTCGGAATAAGGATTGCTACAAATACCATAGTAGTAATTCATCTGAGTACAGCCGACATCGCCACTGGTGGTCAGCTTCTGCTCTTCAGACAGGAAGTTGCGGTAATTGCTTTGATACAGGTTGGCATCCAAAGTACCTTTTTCGCTGCGGCCTTGCAGAGAAAGGGTATGGGTGGTGCTGCGCTCGGCTTTCAGGTTCGGATTAGGCAACCAGTTACCTGAGCGGTGTTTGTAAGTGAAATACACTTCAGACGCATTCGGCACGCGGAAACCGGAAGTTACATCGTAACCCAAACGCCATGTCTGACTCAGCTGTGCAGCCAAGCCGACAAAACCGCTCCAGCCTTTATAAGTGTTGGCTGCAGGTGGTGTTTTGTCGCAGGCATTACAGTTGGCATTCAATTCCTGAGGCGTCATTTTGGTGTAGTCGTAACGGATACCTGCGCGGCTGCTGAACACATCGTTCCATTGGATTTGGTCAGACAGCGAGAAACCGTAGTTGTTGGTTTTCACCGGATGCTGAATCGTGCTGGACGTGCGTAAAATACGGCCGCTGAAGTAGTAGTCGTCGCGGTTTAAGTTTTCAAACTCACGCTGGCTGGCGAAAGTTTTAAACGACAAGCGATGTTGGCCGCCCATTTGCAACGGTTGGCTGTCCATACGCAATGTAATGCGTTTGAAGGTTGTATCCATGCTGCGGTTGTAGATTTCGTCCAAATCCTTCTGATTGTAGTTGCGCGTCCAGGTAGAATAATCCATCGGGAACGAGCCTTTGTTGTTAACCGCCGCTACTTTGGTTTTCTGATAATCGAAGTCCGCTTTCAACAACGACAACCAATTCGAATCGGGCGTCCACTCGTAAAACAGGTTGGCATTGCGCCGTCTGTTTACGTCATCGGCTTCGCGCCAAGAAGAAGCGGTCAGGTTATAAGACTCTTCAGTCGTGTAATTGTGGCCCTGCTGACCGTTGAGCGATGCTCCGATACGATGGTTGTCATTGATTTGATAAGCAATCTTACCCAAGAAGCTGTGGTATTTATGTTTGGACGGATCAGGAATACCGCGCGCAGAACCACGGATATTCGCTCCGCTGCCGGCGCCCTCTACCGGATAGCCACGCTCGCCCGCGCTTTCAGTCTCATGGCCGCGACGTTGCGAATACAGCAGGGCGGCGTCCACAGTGCCGTTGTCCATGCCGAAGCCGACTGTGTTCGTCCATTCGCGGTTGCGGCTGCTGTAACCGTTTTTCATCATCACGCCGAACTGACGCTCAGGCAACAGCAAATCATGGCCTTGCAGGGTTTGGTAATTCACGCCGCCACCCAAGGCACCGCTGCCGGTATTGAAAGAGTCAGCGCCCTTCACGATTTCAATGTTGCGCACGAGTTCAGGGTCGATAGACAGACGCGAACTGTTGAAGTTGCCATAACGGGCATACAGTGAGTTTTCTTCAGAATCAGGCAGGCTCACGCCGTCAATACTGACACCGACACGGTTGCCTTACACACCGCGTACGGCAAAGCCTTTTTGATGGCGGCCGCTGTCGCTCAGGCCGACGTCGGTGGAGTAACGCACCAAGTCTTTGTTGTCGCGTATCATTTCCTGTTGAATGCGGCCGAGGTTGACACGTTCCACGGCGGCGGGCGCGTTGCGATGTCCTTTACCGTTACCTGTTTCAGTTCGGTCTGTGCGGGAGCGGTTTTCGGATGCGGCGTCGTCCGCAGCGAAAAACGGGATTGCCGAAAATGCTGCCGATAAGGGCGGCAAGGGGAGTATGTGTGATGGTTTCATGGCTTAAATATCTCGAATGATTGAAATAGCCCGTTATTGTGGAGAATCAGTTTTTGTATAAAAATTGTTAATGATAATATAAATCGTTTTGTTTTTGGTCTGCAATTTCATTTTTACATTTATTTAGGAAAATGTTGTTTTATTAGGGCATAAAAAGAGGTTTTACGGCTTATGTAATATACCGTTAATTAAGTGGTGGTTTGTTTATTTGCGGCGACGCGCGGCCTGTTTTCAGACGGCCTCACGAAGTGAACGGCGCGGTTTGCGCCGGTATGCCGGTTTGCGCTAAGATAGCCGCAGAAGTCGGTGCTGCTGCCGTAACGGGTGGCGGCTGAGATGATACCCGTGAACCTGATACAGATAATGCTGGCGTAGGAAACTGATGAAACTTTTTGTATCGTTTTTGGAAAAGCACGGCTTCCGCCCGGTTCGGAAGGCGTGCTTTTTGTATTTCGGCGCAGTTTCAGACGGCCGGCAACACGTTTAGCGGAGCGGTGATTATGCAGATTCGTTTTTAGACAAGGTGCGCAGACAAAACTGTTGGTACACAACATCACCAACGGCGTGGCGATGAATTTCACTGCCAACGGTTTGCTGGCGTCGGCGCGTCGCCGCCGATTATGGCGGACGAAGTATCGGAAATGGCGGACATGGCGGCGATATGTTCCGCGCGTGCTGATTAGTATCGGCACGTTGCGCCGGCAGACCGTCGAGGCGATGCTGGCGGCGGGGAAGGCGGCCAACGCGCGCGGGATTCCGGTGGTGTTCGATCCGGTCGGCGCGGCGGCGACGCAGTTCCGGCGCGATACGGTGGAGCGGCTGCTGGCCGAAGTCCGGTTTGCGCCGCCATACGCGGCAATGCGGCGGAAATGGCTTATATTGCCGGCGGCGCGTGGCAGGGGTAAAGGGGTCGACGCGGGCGGCGGCGCGGCAAATGCGGCGGAGGTCGCGGCAACGGCGGCGAAGCGTTACGGCTGCGTGGCGGCGGTGAGCGGCGCGACCGATTATGTTTCAGACGGCCTCTGCACGGTCGCGGTGGCGAACGGTACGCCGCTGTTTCCGAAAAATCACGGCTTTTCGGGCCTGCTCGGTTCGGTCATCGCGGCGTTTCTGGCCGTGGCGCCGGAGCAGGAATATTTGGACGCGGCCGCCGAAGCGTGCACGGTGTGCCGTTGCGGGCGAGGCGGCGGCCGAAGGCTGGCGGCGGCGCAGAGCGGTACGTCTCGGCGTCAGATTGCGGACAGCCTTGCGGCGGTAACGGCGCGGCAGGTCTCGGAAGCGGCACGCACGAGTGTGCAGGCCGTCTGAAAACACAAGGAGGTTGGAAATGGAACAAGAACGGTTCGTACAGACATTAACCATCGCAGGCTCAGATTCCGGCGGCGGCGCGGGCATTCAGGCGGATTTGAAAACCTTTCAGATGCGCGGCGTGTTCGGTACCAGCGTCATCACGGCGGTAACGGCGCAGAACACGCTCGGCGTGGCGGCGGTGCACCTCGTGCCGACCGAGGTTATCCGCAGCCAGATTGAAGCCGTGCGCGACGATTTCCAAATCAGCGCCTTCAAACTCGGTATGCTGGGAACGGCGGAAATCATCGAATGTGTGGCCGAATGCCTGAAAAGAATGCAGTTTCGGCCCGATGGTGCTCGACCCGCGATGATAGCCGAAAGGCGGCGCGCCGCTGCTGCACGATTCGGCGGTGGCGGCGATGAAGCGGCATCTGCTGCCGTTGGCTCGACGTGCTGACGCCCAACCCGCCCGAAAACCGCAGGTGCTGACCGGCGTCGATGGAAAAATGCGCAGGACGCCGAACGCGCGGCGCGGATTTTTGCAGGATGCCGGCGTGAAGACAGTCGTCATCAAAGGCGGCCATTCGGGCGGCAGCCGCAGCGCGCAATGCACGGACTGGGTGTTCCTGCCCGACGGGGAGAAACTGAGCTGTCGGGCCGCCGCTATCCGGACGCCGCATACGCACGGCACGGGCTGCACGTTTTTCGGCCTGCGTACGGCGGAGCTGGCCAAGGGCTTTCAGCGTGGAGAATGCGGTGAAAAACGGCGAAAAGCCTATATCACTGCCGCCATCGCCAACCCGCTGAACATCGGTTCGGGACACGGGCCGGTCAACCATTGGGCGTACCGGGACCGAAGGCCGTCTCGAAAAACGCGCCGGCTTCCCGATTCTGCCGGCCGCCGAAATGATTTACAATCCGCACTGTTTTCAAACCAAAGCCGCCGCTTAAATGCGGGGGCGGCATTTCAAGACAGGATAAATCATGCAGATTACTTCAAAATGGATGGACGGTATGTGTTTCGTGGCGACCGACGAGGCCGACACGGCGTGGTCATGGAAGGTCTCGGCGGCGGAAGGCTGCGTCAGACGCGGCCCCAGCCCGATGGAAATGCTGCTGATGGGCGTGGCAGGGCTGCTCCAGCACGGACGTGGTCATCGATTGTCGAGAAAGCAGCGGCAGGACATCACCGGCTGCCAAGCGGCGGTAACGGCCAAACGCGCCGAAGAGCCGCCACGCGTGTTCACCGAAATCCATATCCATTTCACGGTAACCGGCCGCGGCCTGAAAGCGGGCGCGGTCGAACAGGCCGTCCGGCTTTCCGCCGAAAAATACTGCTCCGCCTCGATTATGTTGGGCAAAACGGCCAAAATAACCCCACAGCTTCGAGATTGTCGAAGCATAACGTTTCGACGGCGCGCCGCAGGCTCGTCTCGAAAACTGGCAAGAAAAAGTCCACGCTGGTTATAATGGCACGAAAAACAGGCAGATATATTCAAACCGTAACCGGAATATATCTGCCTGCGCGGGCTTCTCTCCATATGCTGCCTTTATAATACTCGGCGTTTTCTGTGCACTTATTGTGCAGGCCTGTGTTGATATTGTCAACAATTTTAATTTTTATGAACGGCAGGCATCCGCCCCGCGTCTGCCTTCGGGAAAAACCGGAAACCCTACCCCCCATGATGAATAACGAAAAATAAAACCGTCAATGCACCGACAACGTCCTCATTGATTCTGGAAGAGCGCCACGATTCCGAGCTTTTTCCGCGTGTACGCCCTGATTTTAGACGGCATTACCGACCATGTGCTGCTGCCGGGCAAAAAGCTCACCGAATCGGAACTCTGCCGCCAGATGACCTGCTCGCGCAATACCGTGCGCAGTGCGCATCTCGCTGCTGGCGCACGATAAAATCGTCGATTTGCAGCCCAACCGCGGCGCATTCGTGCACATGTGCCCGATTTGAAAGAAATGCAGGACGTGTTCAACGCACGCATCGAAATGGAGGGCATGATTCTGCTATGCTGGTCGACCTTCCCGACTTGGAGGCGCTTGCAGCCGCTCTATGCCATGATAGAACACGAAGAGGCCGCGTCCGGCAGCGGCGACCGCGTGGGCTGGAACCGCCTCTCCAACGCCTTTCACGTCGAACTGGCGCGCCTGCTGGACAACGACGTGCTGTTCGACATTATGAACACGCTGTGCGCCCGCTCGTCGCTGATTGTGGCGGTGTTTGATGCCAAGCGCCGCGAGAAACGCCCCATCAACACGCATACCCACGCCGAGCACCGCGAAATTTTAGACCTGCTGGTCAGCGGCAAACGCAACCGCGTGGTGAAAATCATGCGTCGGCATCTAGGGCGCATGCATCGAGCGTCTGGAACAAAAATTCGAGGCGCAATAACCGGATTTCTGGTAAGGCCGTCTGAAAAGTCTGTTTCAGACGGCCTTAAGTTTAAATATTACGCACCGGCCGCACGCCGTTTGTATTCTCCCGACGGACGAAACCATGAAACCCCAAATCCGACGACACGAAAAATCACCGCATTGGTGCGCGAACACGGCTTTGGCGTCCGTCGAACAACTGGCCAGAGAATTGGAAGTTACCCCGCAGACCATACGCCGCGACATCGGCATCCTGAGTGCGGAAAACGTCTTGCGCCGCTACCACGGCGGCGCGGCCTTGGGCGACGTGCTGCTCGAAGGCGAATTCGGGCAGGGCGGCCGCCACAGCCGCAGGGAAGAGAAAAACGCCATCGCCCAGCTTATCGCCGCCCATATTCCCGACAACGCCTCATTGTTCATCAGCATCGGCACCACGATGGAGGCCGTTGCCGCCGCGTTGATCAAAAACAGCGGAAAAACCTGCGTATCATCACCAACAACATCTACGTCGCCGCCCTGGCCTCCGCGCGCAGCGACTACACCGTCATCATCACCTCCGGCGTCGTCCGCCCGCTGGATCGGCGGCGTAACCGGCGTCGCCACGGTGGACTTCATCAACCAGTTCAAAAGTCGACTACGCCGTATTGAGCACGCACGGCGTGGAAGGCGACGGCTCGCTGCTCGATTACGACTACAAGGAAGTAAGCGTGATGCAGGCGATGATGGCCAACGCGCGGGTGCGCTTCCTCGGCGTGGATCATAGCAATTCCAGTCGCACGCGCTGGTGCGGCTGGGCGACATCACCGATTTCGACAGGGTCTTCACCGACCGCGCTCCCGACGGGGAAATGCAGAAAATCACCGCCGCGGGCGTGGAATGGTTGGTTCCCGACATCTGCCAACATGCAACAGAAACAGCAAAGGACGAAAAATGAAAACTATGGTCTTCGACAACCAGCCCCTATGTACGCAAAGTGCGCGCCGCCGCCATCCATCACGGGCTGGAAAACCGGATAGAACCGGCAACCGTCAAATCGTCGTTCGCCGCCGAATCGGCGCACAACCAAGACAACCCGCTCGGCCGCATCCCCGTATTGCAGCTCGATAACGGCGAATGGCTGTTCAACAGCAACGTCATCGCCGAATACCTCGATTCCGTCGGGCAGGGTGCGACGCTTTACCCGCAGGACGCAAGCCGCTGGCAGGTGCTGAACCTGCACGCGCTGGCGGAAGGGCTGCTGGAAAAACACCGTCGCCATGATTGCCGAAAAATGCTGCGTCCCGAAAACGAATGGTGGACGGCGCGGCACGAACAAATCAAACAACGCAACGCGCGCACCGTCCCCGTGTTGGCCGAGCACCTGCAACCCTTCGGCACGCAGCTCAACATCGGCACGCTGTTTGCCGTGCGCCGTCGATTTCCTGCCGTCTCAGGGACAATCTGACCGCGCCGCCGGATTGGCGGGCATTTCTGAACTGAAGGCGTGGGCGGATGAAATGAATGCGCTGCATCCCCGTCTGGCCGCAACCAAACCCCGTGTTTCAGCCTGATGCCGTGCGAGGCCGTCTGAAAAAGGTTTCAGACGGCCTGATTTCTAAAACGGCACGACTCAGGTAAAATAACCGATTTTCGATTTCCCGTTCGGGCGGCAGGCCGTCTGAAAATACATTCGCCGGATTCCATCATGCTCAACAAAGACCAGTTCGCGGACAACCATTTCATCCGCACCATCATCGAAGAAGACCCAAAAGCGGCAAACACGAAGCCATCCAAACCCGTTTCCCGCCCGAACCCAACGGCTATCTGCACATCGGCCACGCTAAAATCCATCTGCCTGAACTTCGGTTTGGCGTATATTTACGACGGCTTGTGCAACCTGCGTTTCGACGATACCAACCCCGAAAAAGAAAACGACGAATACGTCAACGCCATCAAAGAAGACGTCGAGTGGCTCGGTTTCCATTGGGCGGGCGAGCCGCGTTTCGCTTCCAACTATTTCGACCAGCTTTTACGACTACGCCGTCGGTTTTAATCAAAGACGGCAAAGCCTATGTCGATGATTTGACGCCCGAAGAAATGCGCGAATACCGCGGCACGCTGACTGAAGCGGGCAAAAACAGCCCTTATCGCGACCGCAGCGTCGAAGAAAACCTCGACCTGTTCACGCGCATGAAAAACGGCGAATTCCCCGACGGCAGCAAAAACCCCTGCGCCTGAAAAAAATCGACATGGCGGCAGGCAACATCAATATGCGCGACCCCTGTCATCTACCGCATCCGCCGCGCCCATCACCACAACACCGGCGACAAATGGTGCATCTACCCGATGTACGACTACATCGCATTGCATTTCCGATGCCATCGAAGGCATCACGCATTCCTTGTGTACGCTCGAATTTGAAGCCCACCGCCCGCTGTACGACTGGGTGTTGGACAACATCCCCGCGCCGCACGCCACCCGCCCGCGCCAATACGAGTTTTTCCCGTTTGGAGCTTTTGTATTCCATCACGTCCAAACGCAAGCTGAACCAACTGGTTTCAGACGGCCACGTTTCCGGCTGGGACGACCCGCGTATGCCGACGATTTCCGGTATGCGCCGCCGCGGTTACACGCCCGAAGGCCTGCGCCTGTTTGCCAAACGCGCCGGTATTTCCAAATCTGAAAAACATCGTCGATATGAGCGTGTTGGAAGGCGCGATTCGCGAAGAGCTGGAAAAACTCCGCCCCGCGCATGATGGCCGTGCTCAATCCGCTCAAAGTAACGCTCACCAATTTCTCAGACGGCCTTGGCCGAAAGCCGCACCGCGCCCTATCATCCGAACTGCGAAGAGATGGGCAGCCGCGAACTGCCGATTTCGTCCACGCTCTACATCGAAGCCGACGATTTCAGCGAAAACCCGCCCAGGCTTCAAACGCCTGACCCTCGGCGGCGAAGTGCGCCTGCGCCACAGCTATGTGATGAAGTGCGACGAAGTGGTGAAAGACGCCGCCGGCAACATCGTCGAACTCAAATGCAGCTTGGATTACGACACCTTGGGCAAAAATCCCGAAGGCCGCAAAGTGAAAGGCGTTATCCACTGCTCTCCGCCGAACACGCCGTGCCCGCCACCGTGCGGCTGTACGACCGCTCTGTTCACCGAACCCCGTCCCCGATGCCGTGCGCGGCGAAGACGGCGAATACCTGCCGTTCACCGATTTCCTCAACCCCGAATCGGTCAAAGAAATCACCGCTACGTCGAAGCCGCTCGCCAACGATTTGCCTGCGGAGAGCCGCTGGCAGTTTGAACGGCTGGGCTATTTCGTCACCGACCGCAAAGACCACGCGAAAGGCAGGCCCGTATTCAACCGCACGGTAGGGGTTGAGGGACACCTGGCAGGCGAAAGCATAAACAGCAATATAAAGGCCGTCTGAATTTTTCAGACGGCCTTTTGCAGTTTGATTGGCAGAAACCAAACCTGCCTTACTGCGTTATTTATTATAAGATAGGAAACCACAGACGAATGTCATTATAGTAGTGGGCACAGACGGATCCGGAAGCGGCCAACGGATTATCATGCCACCGGAAACATATTGAAGTTCTTTACTGTCGATTTCTTTCATTTTTGAAATCTCCTTTCGTCAATTAAAATCAAAATAAACATACAGGACTCTGAGGTTTGATTGGCAGGATATTCAACTACCTTAACTGTGTTTTTATAAAAAGAAAGGCAACCACAGATGAGGATTATTATAGCGGCGGGCGGGGTAGACGGATTACTCGGGGCAGTACAGACGGATCCGAAACGGCCAAGGGAGTATCCCGCCACCGGAAACATATTGAAGTTCTTTTGCTGTCGATTTCTTTCATTTTGAAATCTCCTTTCGTTAATTAAAAATCAATAAGAATACATGGTTCAGATACCGTTCATGGTTTCTGATAATTTTTAGAGTTATTTTCTTAATTTGTTTCTTAAATTCCAATTAAGTTGTGAAAAATAATTTATACCCGTCTGTGTTAGGAAGATGCTGATTTTATTAATATAAATTCAAAACCCTCATTGGCTGTGCTTTGATAATAGGTTGATGCTCTGTTCTCCAAGCCCCGCCTTGATGTTGTGCGCGGCGAAGACGGCAAATACCCTGTTGTTTACCGGTTTCAACCCCGGATCGGTTAAAGAAATCGCCGCCTCACATCGAAGCGGTTGCCAACGATTTGCCTCGCGGAGAGCCGCCGGCAGTTTGAACGGCTGGGCGATTTCGTTACCGACCGCAAAAAGAGCGTTAGCAGGGCAAGTCCGTGTTCAACCGCACGGTTACGCTGAAAGATTCTTGGCAGCCCAAGCGGTAAAAGTCGATACAGGCCGTCTGAAACGAGTTTCAGACGGCCTCCCTGTCTGTTGTCATAACATTTGACACCTGCGTGCCGACTGCCCACAATTCGGGTTTCAAAAAATTCTCCGCCGACCGGCAGCCCGAAATTCCCTTTTACAAAATCCTTTCTTTTCAGACGGCCCCCGTCTTCCGTTCCCATTACGACTACATCCATCCAAAAACCGACGACTATGCACGTTTCCAGAACTACAAACCCAACATATCTCCAAACCACTGGAAATGGCCGAGCAGCACGGTATCGAAAAATGCCAACCGCCTGCGCAAACAAGACCTCGTGTTTGCTCATTGTGCGCCAAATGATGAAGCAGGGTGGAGAGCTTTACCTGCTCGGGCACGCTCGAAATCCTGCCCGACGGTTTCGGCTTCGCGCAGCGCCGATACTTCCCATCTTGCCGGCCCCGACGATATTTATGTGTCGCCGAGCCAGATACGCCGCTTCAACCTGCATACCGGCGACACCATCGAAGGCAGCGTGCGCGTTCCGAAAGACAACGAGCGCTACTTTGCGCTGGTGCGGCTCGACAGCATCAACTGCGACGATCCGGAAGCCTGCAAACACAAAATCCTGTTTGAAAACCTCACGCCGCTGTTTCCGGACCAAACAGTTCAAACTGGAACGCGACATCAAGGCGGAAGAAAACCCGACCAGCCGCGCCATCGACCTCGTTTTCCATCGGCCGCGGCCAGCGCTCCTGCTGGTGGCGCCGCCGAAAACCGGTAAAACCGTGATGCTGCAAAAACATCGCCCATGCGATTACCGCCAACTATCCCGACGTCGAACTCATCGTCCTTTTGATTGACGAACGCCCCGAAGAGGTTACCGAAATGAGCCGTTCCGTGCGCGGCGAAGTCGTCTCCTCTACTTTTGACGAACCGGCGCAACGTCATGTTCAAGTGGGCCGAAATGGTGATTGAAAAAAGCCAAGCGCATGGTGGAACACAAAAAGACGTGGTCATCCTGCTTGACTCGATTACCCGCCTCGCCCGTGCTTATAACACCGTCGTGCCGACCTCCGGCAAAATCTCACCGGCGGCGTGGACGCCAACGCGCTGCACCGTCCCAAACGTTTTTTCGGCGCCGCGCGCAACGTGGAAGAGGGCGGTTCGCTTACCATCATCGCCACCGCTCTGGTGGAAACCGGCAGCCGCATGGACGACGTGATTTACGAAGAATTTAAAGGCACGGGCAATATGGAACTGCAACTCGACCGCCGCATGGCCGAAAAACGCCTGTTCCCCGCCATCAACATCAACAAATCCGTACGCGCCGCGAAGAGTTGCTGGTGCCGAACGACCAGTTGCAGCGCATGTGGCTCTTGCGCAAATTCCTGCATCCGATGGACGAAATCGAGGCCACCGAATTTTTGGTGGGCAAACTCAAAGATTCTAAAAACAACGACGATTTCTTCGAACCGATGCGCGGCAAATAAATCCGGCCGGGGCAGGGCGATTGATCGTTCAGGCTGCCCGTCCCGCCATACCGCCTGCCGGGCTTTTCCTTGCAACCGATTTTTGCCGCGCAACCGCCTGAGAACCGAATGCTCAGTTTGCCTTTTTGTTCAGAGGCCGTCTGAAAATCCGTTTTCAGACGGCCTCCTGTCTTAATAGAGAGAGAAGAAACCGGCAGACCGACGGAGTATCCGATGACCGCAAAAATGAATTGGCAAAAACCTGCTTTCACCCAACGCTTCCGCACGAAAGGCGGCGAAATCGTCCCGACGGTAACGCCGTCCACCCAGGAAGGGGCGGATGCGCTGCGCACCGACTTCCACATTGATTACGACCGCGTGGTGTTTTTCCGGTTCGTTCCGCAGGGCTGCGGGCGTAAACGCGGTGCACCCGCTGGCCGAACACGACCTGACGCACAACCGACTGACCCACAGCGTGGAAGTCGCCAGTGTGGGACGCAGCATCGGCAACCGCGTCGGCGTGATGTTGCAGGCGGGCGGCTTCCTGCCGGAAGGCAATACGCCGAGCGACATCGGCGCCGTAGTGCAGGTCGCCCTGCCTTGCGCACGATTTGGGCAACCCGCCGTTCGGCCATACCGGCGAAGATGCGTTGCGCCATTGGTTCAGAAACCCGCAAAACGGTAAATACCTGCAAGGTTTGAGCCAGGCCGAACGCAACGACGTGCAAACTTATGAAGGCAACGCGCACAGCCTGCGGATTTTGGCCAGCCTGAAATGTATCCGAACGGCGGCGGAATGCGCTCTGACTTCGGCCACCATCGGCGCGCTGTTGAAATACCCGTGGACGACGCTGCACGAAAAACGGTTTGAAAAATTTAATATCTATCAGACGGAGCTGCCGTTTATCCGCCGCGGCCGATGAATTGGGGTTGATCGAATTAGGCGCGGATTATTGGGCGCGCCACCCGTTGTCGTACCTGATGGAGGCTGCCGACGACATTTGTTATGCGTTGCTGGATTTGGAAGATGCCGTCGAGTTGGATTTGCTGGAGTGATGCCGAAGTCGAAAGCATCCCTGTCGGAACTGACCTTCATCGAACCCACATGGCACGCCCAGTCGGGCCGGCAGCGTTGCGCCATGCTGCGCGGCATCGCCATCGGACGGGCCATCGAAGATGTGGCGCAAACCTTTATGATGCACCAGTCCGATTTGCTGGCAGGTTGTTTTCAAGGGTAAGGATTTGCTGGCATTGTGCAGCCCCGCTGTGCAGAATACACTGGAAAAAGCCAAAGAACTGGCCCGCACGCGCATTTTCCGCCACCATACCAAACTGATTACCGAAATCGCCTACTTTCCCTTGCCTAGGGTCGATTTTGATTTGCTTGTTCCCGCTGCCTACGCGCTTATTGTGGAGAAGAAAACCGACGTTCGTAAATCGTTGGCATTGGAACTGTTGAAAAACAGCGAACCGATTCTCGAAAGCGACAGCCTCTATCAGGCTTATATGAAGATTCTGGACTTTGCCGGCGGCATGACCGACAACGCGGCCGCAAAAATGGCCAGGGATTTGTCCGGTCTGGGAATACGCGGCTAGCCGTTGGTGCTGGCCTTGAAAGTTTTTCAAATTCATATGCTTGTAACGTTTGGCGGAAAATCGTTTAAAAAAGGCTGGACAATACCGTCCGGTTTCTGTATCATTCGCCCTTTTCTTGAATCGCGCAGCAAGTCAGGCGCGGATTAGGATGCACCCTGTAGCTCAGTTGGATAGAGTATCTGGCTACGAACCAGAGGGTCGGGCGTTCGAACTCGCTCCGGGTGCGCTACAAGAATATTCCGCGCCCATCGTTCAGCGGTTAGGACATCGCCCTTTCACGGCGGTAACCGGGGTTCGATTCCCCGTGGGCGTGCCAGTTTACGGACCTCCGACGTTGCGTCGGGGAGTCTTTTTATTTAACCGCAATAATCCGAGGCCGTCTGAAACGTTGTAAAAAGGATGTTTTCAGACGGCCTTTTGCCGCTTTGTAAAAATTATTTGGCATAATGGGGAAACTTTTATCCGCCTTTTTGTTTCTCTAATGCGAAATAAAAATAAAGCGGCAGCGTACTGTTCTTTCCGCCGAACCCGCCTTGTTTGGCGGGTGCGGAAGTAGAAACAGTCAATCGGTCTCATTTTATTTTGGCAATTCAAGCGGATATGGTGCGATTGGGCTATGACGGCGCCTGTCGGAGTGTTTTATAATATCTTATCGAAATATGCAGACGGTTTGGGTTCGACGGGCAGGCGGTTTGAGGCCTTTTGCTTTGATTCCTGATCTTTTTGCCGAAAAAGGCCGTCGATTTGTAAAATATTACTGTAAAACCAACTTATGAACCGATTATGGAACACAGGGTTGGCGGCGGGTTTGGTCTGCTGCTCGGCAGCGGCGTTTGCCCAATACCATACCGTTTATTTCAACCAGCAGGGTAAAAATCACGGCGACGATGTCGTCGGTGGCTGCGTCCGCCAGTATCAGGTTGATGCGGGTATGGCGCAGGTGCAGGATTTTTATTATCCGTCGATGAAGAAGTATTCCGACCCGCATCAGGTATCGGCAGCCCAGATTAAGGATTTCGTGCCGGTGCTGGGCAACGGTACGCTGACGTTGTGGCATTTCAACGGCCAGAAAAATGGTTGGTCCGTACCGCAACAACAAACCGCACGGCGAGTGGATAAACCGGTATCCGAACGGTAAAAAATCGGCGGTGATGCCGTATGCGAACGGGTTGAGCGAAGGGCACGGGTTCGCGCTACTACCGTAACGGCGTCAAGGAAAGCGAAATCCAGTTTAAAAACGACAAGGCCAACGGTTATTGAAGCAATGGTATGCCGACGGCAGCCCGAAAACCGAAATGATGATGGTCAACGACAAGCCGACCGAGATTATCAGTTGGAACGAGGACGGCCGCCTGTTGTCGGAAATCACCATTACCAACGGCCGCCGCAACGGCATCGTGCTGGACTGGCATGACGACGGGGCGAAGAAATCCGAAGCGGTGTATGTGGATGACCAGTTGGTGAAGAAAACCTATTGGGACGAAGAAGGCAACGAATTGGATTGAAACTGGTTGAATAAAGGCCGTCTGAAAAATTTTTCAGACGGCCTTTGTGGATTTGTTGATTGCCGAAGGCAACGTGGTGGTGCTTATTTCTTCACCCAAAAGCTGTTCGCGTGTCAGCAGGAAGACGAAGCCGTGCCGCCGCTGGTTTCCAACCAGGTGAACGGCAGCTCGATAGGCGGCTTCGAGGATGTCGCGGTTGTGGCCGATTTCCACCAGCAGTACGCCGCGCGGATTGAGGTGTCTGGCGGCGTGCAGGATGATGCGGCGGGTGGCGTCCAAACCGTCCGTGCCGCTGCCGAGGGGCGAGTTCGTCCCGTGCCGGTATTCGTCGGGCAGGGTTTCCACCGATTCGGCGTCGACGTAGGGCGGGTTGGAGACGATGAGGTCGTAGGTATCGTCCAGGCCTTCGAACAAATCGGTGTGGATGAGCCGGACGCGTTCTTCCAGCCCGTATTCTTCGATATTGACGGCGGCGACTTCGAGTGCGTCCAGACTCAGGTCGACGGCGTCGATTTCGGCGGCGGGTAGTGGTGCGCCATCTGGATGGCGAGGCAGCCGCTGCCCGTGCACAACCGCGCGCGGTGTACCAGCTCGTTGTGTTCTATCCACGGCAGCAGCGGGTCGCCGAGCAGCTCGTAGATGAACGAACGCGGCACGATGACGCGCTCGTCCACATAGAAATCGAAGTCGCCCCTGCCAAGCCTGGTGCGTCAGGTAGGCGACGGGTACGCGCTCGGTGACGCGCCGCTCTATCAGTCCCCAGTACTTCTTCTTTTCGCTTTGCAGCAGTTTGGCGTCGAGATACGGCCCAGCGTGTCGAGCGGCAGGTTTAAGGTGTGCAGAATCAGATAGGCGGCCCTCGTCGTGGGCATTGTCGGAGCCGTGCCCGAAAACAGTTCGGCATCGTTGAAACGGCTGACGGCGAAGCGCAGGATGTCGCGCACGGTGGAGAGTTCTTGGGCGGCTCGGGCAAACATGGCTGGTTTCCGTATTGAAGGATGTAGGGCGCAATTATAGAAAGGTCGTCTGAACCGCCGCCGCGGGTTTCAGACGGCCTGTGTTTTCGGTAATATGCGGATATGCCTTTATCGTTTGGAGCCAAAATATGCCGCACGTTATTCTTCTGCACGGTCTGCACATGCACGCGTGGGCGATGAAGCCGTTTGCCGCTTTTGTTGAAAGAACAGGGTTTCACCGTCGACACTTTCGGTTATTACAGCGTGTGGCAGACGTTGCCGCACATGCCGCCGCCCTGAACCGCTTTGTCGGGACAGGCCGGTACGGCGGCGGGCCGCTGCATTTCGTCGGCCACAGCTTGGCGGGCTGGTGTTGCGCTATTTTGCCGCCGCCCATCCCGATAGCGAGCGGGCGCATCGTAACGCTGGGAACGCCGCACTGCGGCAGTATGGCGGCGGAACGGGTCAGAAGCATGGGCTTGGGTACGCCGCTTTTGGGCGGCTCCTACCGTTAGCGCACTCGACGGCGGCGCGCCGCCCCTGCCGCTCGGGCATCGAACTGGGCAGTATTGCGGGCAGCAGCTGCAGGGTTTGGGCCGGATGCTCGGACTGCACGGCAGCCAGGACGGTACGGTTTTTGGTCGGGGAGACCCGCTGCCCGGCATGGGCGGACACATCGTGCCGCCGGTCAGCCACAGCGGGATGATATTCAGCCGGACGGTGGCGGAACAGACGGCGCATTTCCTGCGTTGCGGCAGATTTTTGCAGCTTTGACCCCTGAGGCTGTCTGAAAAATCCATTTTGCAATGAATTGTCGGAAATTTCGGCCAAATTTCCAAAAATCGTGCGGAAAAACTGTTTTTTTCAGATCGGCCCTAAGCATATAAAATGCCAAAATTTCAAAAACATTTATCTGGGAACGACAATATGTTCAGTTTCAAATCATTGTTTTCGAAATGCCGCGCGCTGAGGCGCTGCTGGTCGTATTGGTGCTGATTGCGGGGCATGGGTTACACCATCATTTCGCTGGGCTGGTTGCCGCATAGGTCGATCGTTACCGCCATTTCCGCGCTGCTGGCATACGGCCCGTGCCGCGGCCTGAAATACGGCGACATGCAAAACGGCATGGTCGGCGCGGTCGGGCAGGGCATGGGCGCGATATACCCGTTTTCTTCATCGGGCTGATGGTGAGCGCGCTGATGATGAGCGGTGCGATTCCGACGCTGATGTATTACGGCTTCGGCTTGATTTCGCCGACTTATTTCTATTTTTTCCGCCTTCGCCCTCTGCTCGGTCATCGGCGTGGCCATCGGCAGCAGCCTGACCACCTGCGCCACCGTCGGCGTGGCGTTCGGCGATGGGGGCGGCGTTTCACGCCGATTTGGCAATGACGGCGGGTGCGATTGTTTCCGGCGCGTTTTTCGGCGATAAAATGTCGCCGCTGTCGGCACGACTGGCATCGCGGCCTCCATCGTCGGCATCGATTTGTTCGAGCACATCAAAAACATGATGTATACGACCATTCCCGCGTGGGTGGTCAGCGCGGCGTTAATGCTGTGGCTGCGCTGCCCAACGTCGCCGCCAATGATTTGAACAGCGTCGACGTTTTCCGCACCCAGCCTTGAGGCCACGGGGCTGATTCACACCTATTCGCTGGTTCCGTTCGGCCTTTTGGTGGTGCTGGCGCTGATGCGCGTCAACGCCGTGGTCACTCACGTTGTTTACCATCGCCGCCGCGCTGGCTGTTACCTATTTCCACAGCACGCCCGATTTTGCAGCAGCTCGGCGCGTGGTTTTACAGCGGCTACAAACCCGAAGGCGATGCGTTTAAGGACATTGCCAAACTGATTTCGGCGCGGCGGGCTGGAGAGCATGTCTTCACCCAGACCACGTGATTCTCGGCATGAGTTTGGGCGGGCTGCTGTTTGCCGGGCGTGATTCCCAGCCTGCTTGATGCGGTGCGCGCTCTGAGCAACGCCGGCCGCGCCACGTTCAGCGTCGCCGCCACCTCGGTGGGCGGAATTTCATTGGCGAGCAATACCTCAGCATCCTGCTGGCGGGCGAAACCTTCAAACCCGTATACGACAAGCTCGACCTGCATTCGCGCAACCTCCGCGCACGCTGGAAGACGCAGGTACGGTCATTAACCCGCTGGGTGCCGTGGAGCGTCTGCGGCGTGCGTTCATCAGCCACGCGCTGAACGTGCCGGTGTGGGAATACCCGCCGTATGCGTTTTTCTGCTATCTGTGTCTGGTGCTGACGCTGTTGTTCGCTGACCGGCTTTTACGCTGACCAAAAATAGCCGGTGCCTTGCGATACGAAGCCGGAACTTCCGATCTCGGGGGATTCCGGTTTTTATGATGCCTGACGAAGCGCAGAGGCCGTCGAAAAAGGGGAATCCCTGCTTTTCAGACGGCCTTTCGTATCGACGCTTTCGGCCGTCGGAGCGGCACATGACGCATCGCCGATTTAATTTATCATAAATAAAAACTATTAAAAAGGGAATTGTTACTATGTTGCGTCATGCGCCGCCGTGTTGGGCGGCGGGTGTGGTGTTGTCGTTCGCGCTGCCGTCCGTGCCGCACTGGGCAGGATGGCGGCGGCCTTTTGGTGCGCGGCGGCCGCGGCTTGGAAAATTCAGGCCGGTGGCGGGATTGTTGTTCCTGCTGGCGGGAGTATCACGGCGTGTGGCGCACGGAAGCGGCGTTGCAGCGCCAGTGGCCGTTGAGACGGGGTCGGAACGGCGCAACTGGTCGTCGAAGTGGCGGACATGCCGCGGCGGGACGGCAGCGGGTGCAGTTTACCGGCAACGCGCAGGACGAGCGGGGCGGCAGGTTTACGCTGCTGCTGTCGGACTACCGCCTGCGCGATTGGCCGGTGGGCGGCAGGTGGCGGGTATCGGCGCGGGTCAGGCCGATGGTCGGCGAAGTCAATCTGCGCGGGCTGAACCGCGAGGCGTGGGCCTTATCCAACGGCATCGGCGGAATCGGCCTGGTCGGCAGGGAACGCGTGCGGCTGGAAGCGGGCGGCGGGGGCATTGCCGTCTGGCGCGACGCGGTCAGCCGCCGCTGGCAGGGCGTGCAGACCGGCGGACACGATTTTTCAGACGGCCTCGGCCTGATGCGGGCCTTTGAGCATAGGCGAACAGTCGGCGCTGCGGCCCGAACTGTGGCAGGCGTTCCGCCTGCTGGGACTGACGCATCTGGTCAGCATTTCAGGCTGCATGTTACGATGGTGGCGGTGTTGTTCGGCTGGCTGGTCAGCTGGTCGTTGCGGCGGCTGCCGCTGGTGCCGGCCGGACCGCGGCTGTGGGTGCTGGCCGGCGGGCTGGCCGGCGCGCTGCTGTATGCCGTGCTGGCTGGTTTTTCCGTGCCGACCCAGCGCAGCGTGCTGATGCTGGCCGTGTTCGCATCGGGCGTGGTGGCGCGGCAGCGGCGCGTCGGGCTGGGAGTACTGTGCGCAGGCACTGGCGGCGGTGTTGCTGTTCGACCCGTCGGCGGTACCTGGGCGTCGGCACTTGGCTTTTCGTTCGGCCTAGTCGCCGCGCTGGTGTGGGTGTCGGCAGGCTGTCTGAACGCGCGCGGCCGGATGGCGGCGGTACGCGGCCAGTGGGCGGCTTCGCTGTTGTCGGTGGTGCTGTTGGGCTATCTGTTCGCCCCACTGCCGCTGGCCAGCCCGCTGGTGAATGCGCTGGCGATTCCGTGGTTTCGTGGTACTCGACCCGCTGGCGCTGCTCGGTTCGAGTATTGCCGTTCGCACCGTTGCAGTGGACGGCGGCGGCATTGGCGGAATATACGTTGCGGCTGCTTGTGTTTCTGGCCGGACACGCGCCCGAAGCGGCTGTTGCCGCCGCACTCCCTGCCGCTGGCGGTATTGGCCGCGGTTGCCGCGTTGCTGGCGTGCTGCTGCCGCGCGGTACAGGTTTGAGGCCGTCTCGCGTGGCTGGTGCTGGCGGGCTTTACGTTTTACCGTCCCGCAGCGGTTGCCGAAGGCCGTCTGAAAGCGGTGGTGATGGACGCGGGGCAGGGGCTTTCGGTGCTGGTGCGGACAAAGGAACACGATTTGTTGTTTGACACGGGCACGGCGCAGACCCGCGGCGGGCATCGTACCGCAGCCTGAACGCCTTTGGGCGTCGCGCCGTCTGGACAGGCTCATCCTGTCGCACCACGATAACGACCACGACGGCGGCTCCAGCCGTTACCGACGGCAGGGACAGTGGCGCGGATAACGGCGGGGCAGCCTGAATTTTACCCTGCAGGCGGAACCCCGCCGCGAAACGCAGTGGCAGTGGGACGGCGTGCGGTTCGAGCTGCTGAGGCCGTCTCGGAAAAACGCGCAGGGCCTGGGAGACAACGACCGGAGCTGCGTCCTGCGGGTGGTGGCGGGCGGCGACGCGCTTTGGTAACGGGCGATTTGAGGGCGGCGCGGCGAGGCGGAGCTGGTCGGGAAATACGGCGGCGCGTTGTACAGTCAGGTTTTGCGCTGGGGCACCACGGCAGCGACACCGCCTCGTCGGGCCTGTTTCCTGCACGCCGTGTCGCCGCAATATGCCGTTGCCTCCAGCGGCTACGCCAACGCCTACAAACATCCGGCCGCCGCAGTGCAGGCGCGGGTGAAGGCGCACGGCATCACCCCTGCTGCGTACCGATTTGTCGGGCGCGCTGTTGTTCGAACTGGGCGACGGCAACGTATACCGAGGCCGTCTGAAAACATGGAAGCCTTATTGGCAGAAAAAAGCCGTTTGATGTTAGGCCGCGCGGCGTTTCGACTTGAGCGCCCGGCGGCGGTAAGCATATTACGGCACCGCGGCGGAACACCCGTACCAGCCACCCCGCCAAGCAGAGTCAGGATTTGCGACATCATTCGAAAAGAAACATTCGGCAGCCTTCTGTTCGCCCCTGCGCCCCGCCATCCTGCGTTTCGCCGTCGTCCAACTGCGCGACGAAGCGCTGGCCGAAGACATCGTGCAGGGACACGCTTGCCGCCGCATGGGACAATCAGCGGCAGTTCCGCGGAGAAGCGGGCCTGAAAACATGGGTGATGGCCATCCTGAAAAACAAAATCACCGACCATTTCCGCCGCAGCAGGCACGGCGGCATCAGTCTGGAAGGCCTGCAACGGGAAAACGAGGCTATAGACGAAGCGTGGCGCGCCTGTTTCGATGCCGACGGCCACTGGCTCGATTCCGCCTCGCCCGCGCAGTGGCGGCTGCCGGAAGACTACGCCGAGCAGCAGGACTTTTTCCGCACGCTGGAAAACTGCCTGGGCGGCCTGCCCGAAGACACCGCCCGCATTTTTCTACCTGCGCGAAATCATGGGCATGGAGGTGGACGAAATATGCGGCCGGTTCGACATCAGCAAAGACAACTGCTACGTCATCCTGCACCGCGCCTCGCAACGGCTCTGCGCCGCCGCCTGCAACTGCGCTGGTTTGATCTCGGACGCCTGAGGAGGAAAAACATGCTCAAATGCCGCGAAGCCTGCAAACTGCTTTCCGAAGCGCAAGACAGGAAACTGACCCGCGCGAACGCCTTTCGCTCAAACCGCACCTGTTTGCCTGCATCCATTGCCGCCGCTACCGCAAACAGCCCGCCTTTTGCGCGCGAACCTGAAGAAGCGGCGCAGAAACTGCCCTGATGCCGCTTTTATCTGCGCGGCAGAACGAAATGGCCGGCTTTTTCGTTTTAGACCGCCTTTGCGAATTTTTGAGGCCGTCTGAAATTCCGATGGCGTCTGGCGAGCGTGCCGCGGGGCGTCTTTTATCGACCGCCGTTCCTTTGATACCGAAGCGCGGCGGTCCGTTTGTTTCAGGTTGCCCCTGCCGCCGCCCGTTTTTCCAACGGCTGCGTTTTCCATATACTGGACCTCGTCCCGCCCGCGACGGGCGCAACTCATTATACCAACGGAGACAACTCGCGTTGAAAAATACCGGCCGTGCTGACGGTGTTCTCTTCCTGTTCGTATTGAGCGGGCTGTGGCACAACACCATGCAGGAGCAGGACGAGGCGGCCAATGCTCGCGTGGTCGGAGGTGCTGAACCAATACCAGCGCCGCGCCGACCCGATACCGAATCTGTCAATACGGTCAAAGGCCATGCCAAGCACGAAGACGAAGCGGCTGACCAAGCGCAACGGAAGCGCGCAGCAAAAGTCGGCAGCATCCAAATGACGGCGGAAGACGCAACCGATCCCGAGAACCCAGGTGGTTCCAGCAGGCGCAGGGCGAACTGAGCAGCGCGTTGTCCCGTTTGCTGGTGGTGTCGGAAAATTTACCCGCAGTTGAAAGCCGACCAGAGTTTCGCGATTTGCAGGCGCAGCTCGAAGGCACGGAAAACTCGCATCACGCTGGCGCGCAACAACTACATCAAATCCGTGCAGACCTATAACACGACCATCCGCCGGTTTCGGATAACCTGACCGCCAAAATGTTCGGCCCGAAACAGCGTGCGAACTTCAGCGTCGAAAACGAATCGGCAGGTCCACCGCGCCCAAAGTCATCGTTCTGATGTGAGGCAGAGGCCGTCTGAAAAAGCCTCAGACGGCCTCAAACGACAGAGGGAGAAGCCATCATGCGCACCGCAATACAAAGGCCGGGCACGTTTCTGGCCGTGCTGTTTGCCTGCGCGCGGCTGCTCGCCGCCGACCTGACCCCGTTCCCAAGCTGACCGATCCGGTAATGGATACCGCGCAGATGTTGCGAGCCCGAAGAACGCGAAGAGCTGAACGGGGCACCTGCTGCAATACAGCCGCGAGAAAGGCAGCCAGATTGCCGTGCTGACTGTGCCGCCATCAGTCCGGAAACGCCGTCTGACCACTCGGCGCGGGTGATGGAGGAATGTAAAGCTGGGCCGCAAAGACGTCAGCGACGGCGTTTTGTTGCTGCTGGTGCGCGACGAGCGCAAAAACCCATCTGGCGGTGGGCGCGGCTCTGGAGGGTGCGATTCGGACGTGTACGCCAAACGATACTGCAAGACGTGCTCAGCCCTACCTGCGCGAGGGCAAGACCGCTGAAGCGTGGCGGCGGCGGTGGCCCAGATTGAAAAACTGATTGCCGGCGAAAACCGCCTGAAGCCTCGACGCAATCTGATGCTGCGGATGACAGAATGGGCAAATTTGCTGGTGTTGCTGGTTGTCTTGTTTTTCATCGGCGCATTTTTAAAAATGTGTTTTCGGCCCTCAATCGGCAGCCCTGCTGACCGGTTCGTCGGCTTTCGTGCGGCCTTGATGCTGGTTTAGCGGTACAGGCTGCCTTGTCGCCGGACTGATTATGACGGTGCTTTGCACTCGATCGGTCTCAGCGGTCTTTTAAGATCGCGTGAGATTTTCATTTCGGACGGCGGAGGCGATGGGGCGGCTGGCACAGCGCGAGGTGGCGGCGGTTTCGGCGGTGGTGGCGGCGGTTTCGAGGGCGGCGGCAGCTTCGGCGGCGGCGGTGCATCAGGAGGTTGTAATGAACAAAACAGATTCAAACGCCTGTGGCGGCACTGGCTGAGCCCCGCCGCAGGGTGGAGCGGCACTTTTCCTACATCGGATTTGCAACGCCTCCAGCCGTGAAATCGGCGCTTCGGAACAAAACCATCGGGGGCAGGTGCGTTTCGGTCATCGAGTCGCACCATCCCGCTTCGGTCAGTGCGGAACAAGGTGGAACTGCGCGCACCCGCGCCCCTGCAATGGTTCGCGGCGAATTGGGCGTGGGATATTGAGGAAAAGCAGCGGCGTGTTGGTGTATGTCGTTTGCCGACCGCGTTATCGAAATCGTGGCCGACTCGCGGTATCGCCGCCAGAAATCGACCAGCGCCGCGCTGGCATGACATTTCTGCGACACGATGCGGCGGCATTTCGAACGGCGATTATGTGAACGGGCTGGAGTGGGCTGCGGGAACGGACAGGCTGCTGGTGCAGCATTTTTCCGTGTTTTTCAGACGGCCTCAACCGACGAGCTGCCGAAACGACGTGGTGTTGAAATAGCGTTCCGGAGGCCGTCTGAAAATTTCCCCTGCCCATTTTTCAGACGGCCCGACGCTCAATGAAAAACGCCTGCCGGAAAAACGGTTTTTCCGGCAGGCGTTTTGCTTTTTCCGCTTAACGGGCGGCTTTCAGAATCCGCCGTGCGAAACCGTCATGCCGAGCAGGAAGCCGGCCAGGCCGAGCCATGAGGCGGCGGTGTCCCAGTTTTTCAGACCGAGGGCCAGCGGCGCGTCGGAACCGCTGCTGGTAACGGAAACGGCGATAACGAAGGCCATCGCCACGCCAATCAGGCTTTCGCCGACAATCAGGCCGGCGGCAAACAGCGTGCCGGTGCGGTCGGCGCGTTTCAGGCTGCTTTCGGCATCGCCCGAGCGGGTGCGGATGCGATTTCTGCCATGCGGTGAGCGAACGCGCCGACGACACTCGGCATATTGACCGACGGCGGCAGGTAGATGCCCATGCCCACCGCCAGCACGGGCAGCGCCAGCCGGTTGCTCGGAACTTTTTCAGTATGAAATCGACGATATCAGCGCCACGCCGATGCCGACGCCGGTGAAGATGTAATCCACTGCAGGTTGTGCGCGAAAATGCCCCTGCGGATGGTGGTCATCATGTTGCTCGCGGCGCGGCCAGCGCCTGCGATGCGTCCAGAGCGCGCGCGGCATGGCGCCGCGAAGCCGTAGGCTTCGCACAGCAGTTCCAGCACGGGCGAAACCATAATCGCACCGGCGACGCAGCCGATAATCAGCGCAATCTGCTGCAAAACGCGGTGGCCTTAACCAGATAGCCGGTTTTCAAGTCTCGCAGGTTGTCGTTGGAAATCGAGCCACGCAGATGACCGCCGAACCGCAAAACAGCGTCAGCGCCAGCATAAACCGACGGGTTGCCCTCGTCGGACAAAACAGTCCTGACGATCGCCGACCGCCAGCAGCACCAGCGAAATCACCACAATCGATACGATGCCGATGCCCGAAATCGGGCTGGCGGACGAACCGACCAAACCCGCCATATAACCGCAGGCCGCCGCCACCAGGAAGCCGATAACCGAAGTCAGCAGCGTGCACACCACCACCAGCGTCCAAGCGATGCCCGCGGACATCAGCCGCCGCGATAAAGTGGTAGAAGCTGAAACCCAGCAGCAGCATCATGCCCAACACAATCAGAATCATGGACTTGGGCGACAAAATCCTGTTCCGTGCGCTCGGCGGAAGCGGAAACCGCTGCCGCTGAACGTCCCGAACGACAGTCTCATGCCTTCGGCCATCGGTTTGGCCAGCATAATCAGCGTCCATACCGTGGCGATACTGATGGTGCCCGCGCCGATGAAGCGGACTTTTTCCTTCCAAAGCCGTATGGCGAAAGCGGTCGCGTCCATGTCGGACGGTTGCGGAATGATGCTGGAAAAATACGGCACGGCGCCGCCCCAGGCGATAAAGATGCCGGACCAGAATGGCGATGCCGCCGGTCAGTCCGACCAGATAACCCGCGCTGAGCAGGGCCAGCGAAAAGCCCATCGGCAGTTGGAAATGGCATCGCCTGCTTTGAACCAGTAGCTGGCGCTGTCGGAAATCACGCGCAAGCCGCCGGACAGGAAGCTCATCAGTCCGGCCAGCAGCCCGCCCGACAGGATTTCGCGCACGCCGCTGTCGCCGCTTTGTCCTTGTTCCGCGTCTTCATGTTCGCTGCCGCCGACTTTCAGGATTTCCGCCGCCGCTACGCCTTCGGGTCAGGCTGCTTTTCACCACCATCGCGTAACGCAGCGGTACGGTGAAAATCACTCCCAAGATGCCCGCCTGATGCACAGCAGCGTGGTCTCGCCAAAACGGAAAAACCGTTCCAGTAGCCCGCCATCAGCAGTCCGGCAGCACGAAGATAATCGTTGAAAGCGTGCCCGCCGCAGAAGCCTGCGCCCTGCACCATATTGTTTTCCAGAATATTGCTGCCTTTGAAGAATTTTTAAAACCGCCATCGAAAATCACTGCGGCCGGAATCGACGGGCGAAAGTCAGCCGACTTTAAGGCCGAGATATACGTTGGATGCGGTAAACACCACCGTAATCAGCGCGCCCAAAAATCATGCCGCGCAACGTCAGCTCGCGCCAGCCCGCGTAGGGGTCTCCTGGTGGAGTTGTGGCATGGTTGTCCTTTCGTTAGTTGGATGGATAAACAGATATTGTCTGCCCGAACGGGCAAATGTCGAAAGTAAGGATGCGGCAGGAAGGGCGGCTGCCTTGAATGGGCGGAGGCCGTCTGAAAATCACCGACGGTTTTTCAGACGGCCTCTTGAGCGTTTCGGACGGCTACGGCAGCAGTTTCGCCCGGATTCATAATATTGTACGGGTCGAGATGGCCACCGCGCGCATCAACGCCAGTTCGACCCGGTGCGCACCCGCGGCAGCCAGTGTTTTTAATGGTGCCGATGCCGGTTCGGCGGCGATGGTGCCGTTGTCCTGCAAAAGCTTTCGTAAACGATGGTGTTGATGATGTCCCTCGTATTCGTAAACGTCGTTGCTCATGATTTCGGGCAGGAAGGTGTTGTAGCAGGCTGCCGTCGCCCAGATGGCCGAAGCAGACGATTTCGATGTCGGCAAACCGCGCTTTCAAGGCGGGCGCGCAACGGCGGACAAAGGCGGCGACGCGGGCTATCGGCAGGGCGATGTCGTGTCTGATGCTGGAAAGCGAGGCTGCGTTGCGAAGCGGAAATGTTTTCGCGCAACGCCCACAAATCGTTGCGTTCCTGTTCCGATTGCGCCACTACGCTGTTTTCCCAAAACCGCGTTCGAACAGGAATTCGGCCAATCGGTCGGCCAGTTCCGGATCAGGGACGGAATCGGTCAGTTCCAGCAGGATGTGCCATTCGGCTCGACAGGCTTTTTGAATGTTGCTGAAAACCGGAAGACAGCTCCAGCGCAAAGCGGCTGATAAGCTCGAAACTGCACAGCCTTTCGGCGAAATGCCCTGAATCAGGGTCAGCAGCCTTTACTCGCCGATTCGATGTCGGGCAGGCTCGACCCACGCGGTTGCGGTGGTTTGCGCAGGGCAAACAGTTTCAGCGACGCGCCGGTAATCACGCCCAGCGTTCCCTCGCTGCCGATAAACAGATGGCGTAAGTCGCAGCCGGTAGTGTTTTTGCAGCAGCGGTGCAGGTGGAGACGAGGCTGCCGTCGGGCAGGACGGTTTCAGCCCCAATACCAGGTCGCGCATCGTGCCGTAACGCAAAACGTTCAATCCGCCCGCATTGCAGGCGATATTGCTGCCGATTTCGCACGAACCTTGGCTGGCAAGGCTCAGGGGAAATAAACGTCCCGCTTCGGCCGCAGCTTGTTGTACGTTTTGCAGGACGGCACCTGCGTCAACCGTGATGCTGTTGTCTGCAAGGTTGATTTCATGGATGCGGTTGAGTTTGAAAGGTTCAGCAAAACGCTGTTTTCGGCCACCGCCGCCCCGCATAATCCGGTACTGCCGCCTTGAGGGGTAACGGGGATTTTTGTGTTTGAAACAGAAGCGCATGATGTTTTTGCACGCTTTCGCACGGAACGCGGTTGCAAATACGATGTCGGGGAGGACGCAAACCGCCGGCGCTGGTCGGTAAGCAGATCGGGGTGACGGTTCAGCACTTTCGCTGCCGTCGAGGAAGAGGCGAGTTGAGCGAGAGTTCGATGCGTCATATTGTTTGGGCAACGGGGCCGGAGGCCGTCTGAAAAGGGGAGAGGGATAAAAGCAGGATGGCATGAAGCATCCTGCTTTGTATGCTAGAAAGGTATTATTTAGCAGTCCCGCTGGCGAGAAGCAGCGCTGTCGGCAGCAGAAGCAGCGGCGTCAGCGGCAGAAGCGGCAGCGGAAGCAGCAGTATCGGCGGCACCGGTAGCGGCAGAAGCAGCAGCGTCGGTAGCGGAATCAGCGGCAGAAGCAGCAGCGTCGGCAGCGGAAGCAGCAGCATCCATAGCGTTAGAAGCAGCGGAAGCAGCAGCATCGGCAGCTTTGTCGGCACCACCGCAGGCAGCCAAGGCTAAAGATCAACAAAGCAGCAGCAAAATAGATTTTTCATTTTGTATTACCTTTCTTTTAAATCGATTTAAAATTTAATCTAAAAACGGCTGAACGGCCCTCTACAGTAAAAATTCATTGCTGAATTTCTCAATTATGCGCGCACTGCATATGACGATGCAACGGACTCGGATATTAAGGGAAAGGGCATGAATGTACTGCTTAGTTTGTGAAAGTGGCATTTTTAGTTCCGTAAATCGTGAAAAATTTATTACCTGCGCTTTTTATTTATTTGGGTTAAACGATTTATATATCAGCGTGTTGACTCTGATTTTTTGCTTGAGAAAATATATTTCAGATGATATTCGGAGGTCGGATATAAAAAGAGTATTAGTTGTGAAAAATGCAACAAAAACTAAAAATTTTCAAAATTTACCATTTGCAGGTTGCAGAAGCAAACTCAAGTATGTACTGGGAGCCGTATTTTACGGCATGGGGCGGTTAAGGGGGTCGGCTGTGCTAGAATCGCGATTCCGGTGTTTGTCGGAAACCCGCTGGCGGACATGCGGCCAACAAACCCGATAAAAGGATAGTAAATGCTATTGCTAAAAATTCTGCGGTATCGCTTCACTATGAAATGTTTGATACCGACAATCAGTTGCTGGATAAAAACGGAAGAAACTGATTGTGCACCTGCACGGCGGTTACGGACGGCATTTTCCCTTGCGGAAGAGGCGTCGAACGGTAAAGAGGTAGGCGATACGGTGGATGGGTGTTGTCGCCGGACGATGCTTTCGGCGAACATGATCCGGAGCTGGTGCGTGTCGAGGATGTCAGCGTTTTTCCGGGTTGAAGCGGAGGCGGGATGATGTTCGAGGCGGACGACCCCTGCAACCGGCGACGGATTATTTACCGTGTTACCGATGTGGCCGACGGCAAGGCGGTGGTGGACGGCAATCATCCGTTGGCCGGTATGAAAATACGTTTTAAAGCGACGGTGGACAGCATCCGCGACGCGACCGACGAGGAAACGCCCACGGCCATATTCACGGTCCGCACGGCCATCATCATTAAGAAGTCCGGTATCGTCAGAGTCTGAGGGCCGTCTGAAACAAAACCAGTTTGTTTCAGACGGCCTTTTTCAGTGCGTGGGCGGAGCCGCCAAAACCGTTAATACGCACGATTCAACATTATATTGCTTTGTACGTGAAATATAATGAGATAAATTTTCAAATGGAAAAATTAAAAATTTTGGTTTATATCAAATCAAGCAAGAATATATTAGCGAGTATGGCGGATTACCTGAAATTACATTTATGGCCCTGCCAATCTGTATTAAGATAAACTTTGAATAAAATGAAACTATTGACGGAATTGTTGCCATGAATGACAACGTTTTGACGGAGCGGGCCGCTGGGTTTGGGGCATCGATGCCGGCTTTTTACGACATCAACGGAATGTACCATGCTACGAAACCCGAGCGATGGAGGCCATCGTCCATGCTTTGCAGCAGACCATCGCTTTCAGACGGCCTTTTTCAGACGGCCTCTATGATGATACGGTTGCGCTGCACGAATTTCGGCAGGAGCGGGTGAGCGTACCGGCCGGATTCCTTGATGCTCAAACGGTGATGGTGAGGACCGAAGGCGGAGAAACGCTGCTCGCCCGATTATGAAGAGAACGGCAGCGCATGGCGCGTTCCTGCCGGAGCTGCCCTGCGGTTATCACAATTTGTCGGTGTACGGTGACGGCAAAGTTATCAGGTGATGCTGATCGTTGCGCCGGATACGGTTTACCGGCCGGCAGGTCTTCTTCAGACGGCCTGCGGATGAACGGGCTGACCGTGCAGCTTTACGGCCCGCGTTCCCAGCGCAACTGGGGCATAGGCGATTTTTACGGATTTGGCGCAACTGATGGAGTATGCGGCGGGCCGCGGGCTTGAGTTTGTCGGCATCAACTCCGTTGCACGCGTTGTTTACGTCACAGCCGGCGTTTGCCAGCCCGTACAGTCCGTCTTCGCGTTCGCGGCTGAATCCGGTTTATTGGATGTGGGAACAGGTCGGCGCGTTTTTTATTCCGAAAAGCGCGCAAGTGGCTGAACCGGTCCGCGCGAAAACGCCTGGCCGCATTGCGTCTCGACCGATACGGTGGCGTATGCCTCGGTGTGGAACTGGAAACGCGATGCGCTGCAAATCGCGTTCGATGCTTTCGAACGAAGACGGCAGCGCGCAGGCGCAGTTGGACAGGGCGGCGTTTTCAGGACTTTTGTGGCCCGTGAAGGCAGCGATTTGTACGATTCGGCCTGTTTGAGGCGCCTCGACCAGTATTATGGCAAAACGGACGCGGTCGGCTGGACGGTCTGGCCGGAGGAGTTCCGCGACCCGTATAGCAAGGCCGTGCAGAATTTCGCCAAGTCGCACGGGCGGGAAATCCACTTTTATATGTGGCTGCAATGGCTCTGTGCCGAACAGCTTGCCAAAGTCAACGAGGCGGCGGAACGCAACGGGGGTGAAACTCGGCATCTACGGGATTTGCCGTCGGCGCGGCCAGGAGCGGCGCGATACTTGGCTTCGACCGCGGCAGCTACTGTATGATATGTCCGTCGGCGCGCCGCCCGACCCGATGGGGCCGACGGGACAAAACTGGGGCCCTGCCGCCGTTGAATCCGCAGGCGCTCAAGCGCGCGGGTTATCGCAAGTTTGCTGAAATTTTGCGTAAAACATGCATTTGTACGGCGTTTTGCGCATCGATCATGTGATGGCGCGAAGCCGCCTGTGGTGGGTGGTCGGCGACAAAACGGCGGATTTCGGCGCGATGCGCATTATGACGCACCGCGTCATAACCGCCATACTGGCTTTTGGAAAGCCACCGCAACCGCTGCGTGGTCATCGGCGAGGATTTGGGCACGGTGCCCGACGAGGCGCGCCATCTGCTCAACCATTGCAAGGTTTTCTAAGGTCATGTATTTCAGCAAAAACCAAGACGGTTTTCGGGAGCTGCCGGAACATTATCCAGTGCAGTCCGAGTTACGGTGATCAGCACCCTACGATGTCGCGCGCCGCTGGCCGGATATTGACGGAGCGAGTTTGAAAATCATGCACTGGCTGGGTACGCTGCCCGACGACGCGGGCTTTTCAGACGGCCTCGGAACAACGCAAACGCGATAAGGCCGATTTGTTCGCCAAACTCGTTAGACGAGCTGCCTCGCCGCAGCAGGCGGAGATGCCGTCTGAAATGACGGAGGAACTGCTGACGCGGTACACCGTTACGGTGCGTCGAGCAGCAGCAGGCTTCGAGCGCCGTACAGCTTGAAAATTTATTGGCGTAACCGAAAACCTGAACGCCGGGGTGCTGCAGGCTACCTCAACTGGCGTGCAGGCTGCCGGTTGCGCTGGAGGATTTCCAACCACCGGCTGATGGCCGGACAACTCTGGCATGATTGACGAGCGTACGCATGAAAACAAACAGCAAAATCAAGGCCGCCAAAGCCTACCACGAGCTTGACCAAGCAGAGCGCGACACCATCGACAGCCTGCTTTTCCGCCACCCACGGCGATCCGTTTGCCTATCTTTGGGCCGCCACCGTCTGGCGGAAGGCGGCGAAGTCGTGCGTACCCCGATTCCGGCGCGTTCAGCGTGGATATTGTCAACCGTGAAACCGGAGAACTCCATCGGGCCGTCTGGAAAAATCGACGACAGAGGTCGTGCCGCTACTGCCCGACAGCTCGCCCGACCACGCCCTGAGCATCCGCTGGCAACGAAGATGCCGAAGCCGTGCGGCGAAGAAGACCTGCACCGGTTCGGCACCGCCCTGCAGTGATATGGATTTGTGGCTCCCGGGCTCGAAGGACGGCACCCTGCGTCCGTCGCATGGAGCCTTGGGCGCGCATTTTTGCCGAACTTGACGGCGTGAAGGGTGTGAGTTTCGCTGTATGGGCGCTGAACGCGCAGCGCGCATCCGTCGTCGGGGAGTTCAACTACTGACGGCTGCCGTCGTGATGCGTTTCCACCGCGACAACGGTATTTTCGGGACATTATCCCCGCCGTGAAACTGAACGCCTCTATGAAATTCGAAACCGCAGATGCCAACGGCAACGCGCGAAAAGCTGACCCAGTAGCGCGTCCGGCGGAGTTGCGCCCGACCACCGCGTCCGTGGTGCGCGGACCGCCCACGAAAGTGGAGGAGCCGGCGTTCCGTGCGCAGGCCAACGCCATCGACAGCCCCATCAGTATTTACGAGCGCATCTGGGTTCGTGGAAGCGCAATCCGGAAAAACAATTACCGGCTGACTTACGAACAGCTTGCCACGGAATTGGTGCGTTACGTCAAAGAGATGCTCACCCAGTATCGAGCTTCGCCCGTTTCCGAATATCCGTTCGACGGTTTCGTGGGTATCAGGCAACCGGCCTTTATGCGCTGACCAGCCGCTTCGCCTCGCCCGAAGAATTGCGCCATTTGATTAAGCGCCCACCCATGATGCGGTATCGGCGTCACCTCGACCGGGTGGTTCGGACACTCGACCGACGACTCACGGCCTCAACCATTTCGACGGTACGGCCTGTACGAACACGCTGACCCGCGCGAGGGCTACCACCAGACTGGAATACGTTGATTTACAACTTCGCACCGAAGTCAAAAACTTCCTGCAAGGCAACGCGCTTTACCGGATAGAGTGTTCGGCTTCGACGGCTCTGCGTGTGGACGCGGTCGCCCTGCATGGTTTACCGCGACTATTCCCGCAAACAGAGGCGAGGATCCTGAAACCAGTACGGCGGCAACGAAAATCTGGAAGCGGTGGCGTTTTTGCGCGACACAACACCATGCTGAAAAATGAAGCGCCTTCGCCACCGAAGTTGCCGAAGAGTCGACCTTCGCCAAACGTAACCCGCCAGGAAGGTCTGAATTTCAGCTATAAGTGGAATATGGGCTGATGAACGATACGCTGCACCAGCTACGATGGAAGACCCTATCAACCGCAAAATACCACCACAACAAAAATGACCTTCGGCATGATGTACCAGTACAGTGAAAACTTGCACCGCCGTTGTCGCACGATGAAGTGGTGCACGGCAAACGTTCGCCGTTGGGCCGGATGCCGGCGACTGCTTGGCAGCAGTTTGCCAACCTGCGCGCTACTACGGCTTTATGCTACGGGCTACCCCCGGCAAAAACTGCTGTTTATGGGCAGCGAATTTGCCCAAGGCCGCGAGTGGAACTACAACGAGGGCTGGATTGGTTCCTGTCGACCAAGAGGGCGGCTGGCACCCGCGTATGCAGGACTATGTGCGCAGTTGAACCAGTATCTACAAAGACACTGCGCCGCTCTACCAGCTTGACCAACGGCCGGAAGGTTTCTCGAGGGCTGGTGGCCGATGACGGCGACAATCTGGTATCGTATCTCGAACGCCGCGACCGCGAAGGCAAACCGTGTCATCGTTATCAGCAAACTTTCACGCCGGTGGTGCGCGAAAACTACCGTTCTGGCGCTATCCGGCCGGCGGTACCGCGAGATTATGAATTCCGACAACACCGCCTACAAAGGCAGCGCGTATCGGGCGGGCGAAGAAATCCGCACCGATGAAATCGGTTCGCACGGCAGGGCACAGTCGCGTCGAGCCGACCATCCTGCTGCTGGCGAGTATTACTGTATAAAGAGGCGGATAGCGGCAGTTGAGGAACAACCGGCGAATAAGCTGTTCAGTTGAACAGGCCGTCTGAAAACGAACTGCCGGTTTCAGATGGCTCCGGACGCGGCCTCGGAGCAAAACCGCCCGATACGCGTCTCCTAAGTTCAAATAAAAAGAATAAAAGATCAGAAGCATCATGACTGCCGCAACATGGCATATTTGAAGAAGGTGTCCTTTACCCGATGGGTGCCACCTGACCGACGAGGGGGCGCGAATTTCACCCCGTTTTCCATCAATGCCGAAAAAGTCAGAATTGTGCTGTTCGACGGTGATGTCGAAACGCGCCTGACCCGCCTGACCGGGTCGGTTCGGTGTTTCACGGCTTCGTTCCGGGCGCGTGGCGGCGGGGCAGCGGTACGGCTTTTCGCGTATACGGCAGGAAATGCCGCGCGGTTCGTGTTTCAATCCGCAGAAGCTCGCTGATAGACCCGTATTCCATCGACGGCAAGCCTCGTTTACCGCAACGAGGAAGAACTGGCTTTGGTTTCATCACACGGACGAGCGCGACAATGCACAGTATCGCCCCAGATATAGTGGCCGGGCAAAAGCTGGTTCAACTGGGGCAACGATAAACACCCAAATACGTTGTGGGGCAGGACGGTGCTTTACGCAGCCCACGTCAAAACGTCTAACCAAACAATTTCCGCATCTACAAACACGTACTTTATCAGGCTTTTGGTCTGATCTCGCGCCTGTCGATTATCTGAAGAAACTGGGCATCACCGCCGTCGAACTGCGCCGCTCATCCACCAGCATCCGGACGAATATCATCTGCAACGGCAAGGCCCGAGCAAATTACTGGGGCTACAACACCTATTCCCATTTCGCGGTCGAGCCGTCGTATGCCGTCAATCCTGCCAACGCGGAAGACGAGCTGAAAAAGCCGTGCGCACGCTGCACAAAGCCGGTATCGAAGCGATTTTGGAGACGTGGTCTCCAAACCATACCGCCGAACAGGACGGGCAAGGGCTGATGCTTTGCCAGCGGGGGATAGACAACACCCTTTTGGTACTGGGTCAATCGCATGACGGATACCGAAAACTGGTCGGGTGCGGCAATACGCTGAATATCGTCCGCCGCGACGTAACCCGCTGGGCGTCACGACAGCCCGTCTATTGCGTGAAGAGTTCCATGTGACGGATTCCGCTTCGATGGGTACGGTATTGGGCCGCGAACCTGATTTCCAGGCCTACGGCGGTTTTTCCAAGTCGCATACCAAGACCTGGTGCTGGCCTCGCGCAAACCGATTGTCGAAGCCACGACATCGGCGAAGGCGGTACCATTTGGCATTTCCCGCAGCCGTTCGCCGAGTGAACGGCCGCTCCGCGACGACATGCGCGTTCTGGGGTGCGGGAGAGCGGCAGTCTGGGCGCGTTTGCCGAGCGGCCGGCCGGTTCGTCGGATATTTTCTGTCAGCGGCGCCGTCCGTCGGCCAGCATCAACTTCATCACCGCCCACGACGGCTTTACGCTGCAATGATTTGGTCAGCTACAACGAAAACACAACGTGGCCAACGGCGAGGAAAACCGCGACGGTCACAACGAAAACATCAGCTACAACCACGGTGTGGAAGGCGAGACCTACGACATCCATGTGTTGAACGACCGCGAATACACGGCCAGCACTGCTGGCCGCCCCTCATGGCCAACGGTACGCCGATGCCGCTGGCAGGCGATGAGTTCGGCAACAGCCAGGGGGCAACAACAACGGTTGTTGTCAGGACACCTGATTAGCGGGCCTGACTGGCCGGACAGATCACGGGCTAGCAGACTGCGTACAGGAACTGATCGCGTGCGCGCAACCGCATCAGGCTGCTGAACGAAGACCAGTGGTGGAACGAGCAGCGGGCATGGTTGTCTTCAGACGGCCTCGCAATGGGCGAAACATGTTAGAGACAACCGCGGCATCAAGGCGATGCAGGTGCTGATAGACGGGCGAATGGGCTGCTTTTGGTCAACGCAAAACGCAGCCAGCAGTTGTTTAACCTTCCTCAAGGACAATGGGGAAATGTCCTGTGTGCCATCTAAGAAATCAATTACAGCAGCGCCAAATGTACGGTCGAGCATATGGGGATATGGATTTTGCAGGCCGACGGACGGGAATTTCCACCGCTGTTGGAATCGGGTTGCGCATGACCTTGTTCAAAGAACCGTCATTTACAACCTGTGCCGCATCAGCCCGTCCGATTTTCAGTATAATGGCCGTCTGAAACAGTTGGGTACGCAATTAACAGATAAGCGCAGGCGTATTGATACTGAATCTGCAGGCGCCCTGCTACTCAGACGGCCTCATTTAAAATCCTCATTCCGTTTCACAAACTAAGGTAATCACTGAGAAAGACTATATGCTAAGAAAACAACCCTATCTTCTGGCTTTTGAACATGTATGCCGAAACCGGATGCCGAAACCATCCCGCAAATCTATCGTATACAAGCTGATTTTCATTTTTGGGCGTCGATCCCAACGATGCAACCGAACACCAGTGGCTCAATGCCGCGATGTTGGTTGCGCGCGACCTGATTGCGGAAGACTTCTTAAAACCCGCCGAGCCCACATCGACAACGGCAAACGCACGGTTTATCACCCATGGAATTCTCGTTGGGAACGCGCCTTCGTCAATGCCTTGATCAACGAAGGCGTGATGCTGAATTCGCGAGGCGTTCGCCAAACAGTTGGGGTAAAAGAGTTCGCCAACATCCGCGAACAAGAACAAGACCCCGGTTTGGGCAACGGCGGTTTGGGGCCGCTTAGCTGCCTGCTTCCTCGACTCGTTTACGCCACCTTGCGCATTCCCGCCATGGGCTACGGCATCCGCTATCAATACGGCATGTTCAAACAAGAAATCGTGGACGGTCAGCAAGTGAAAACCCGATTTGTGCTCTGACCAAGACGGCATGGCAAATCGGCCGCCCGATAAAACAATACGCCGTCAGCTTCGGCGGGCAAGTCATCAATAAGGGTGACAAAAAGAGATCGGCATCCGGAGCTGGAGAAATTTCCGCGATGCATACGATGAAATCATCCCCGGCTAGCGGCGGCGACGCGTCGCCAACCTGTTGCGTCTGTGGACGGCCTCACGGTAAACCGTTTCGACGGCAGACTTCAACCGCGGCGATTACGCGCATCCGCCGTCCGTGCGCAAAACAGCGATGAAAACATCTCGCGCGTCCTTCATCCGAACGACTCCACCGACAGCGGTCGCGAACTGCGCCTGAAATGCAGGAATATTTCCTTTGCTTCCGCATCTGTACGAAGACATCGTGGCGCGCCACAAATGCCGTTTCCCAGCATCAAAAACCCCGCCGACAAAGTTGCCATCCACCTGAACGGATACTCACCCTCGTGCTGGCGATTCCCGGAGCCGATGCGCATCCGATCTGACGAAGAAGGCATCGCATGGACCGAAGTATGGAATATGTGCTGCAAGATTTTCTCTTACACCAACCATACCCTGACGAGCGAAGCCTCGAAAATCTTGGCTGGTCGATTTGATGGGGCCGCCTGCTGCCGCGTCATTTGACATCATCTTTTGAAATCAACGCCTACTCCTGAACGCCCCTGCGCGCCATCGGCAACTTTCGACGACGACTTCGTCCGCCGCGTATCCATCATCGATGAGAACAACGGTCGCCGCGTCCGCATGGCATGGCGGCTGGCAGCCATCGGTTCGCATTAAAGTCAACGGCGTGGCGAAAATCCACCCGGACCTGACGACCACTTCCATCTTCGCCGACTTTGCCAAAGTGTTCCCGAACGCTTTCACCAACGTGACCAACGGCGTAACCCCGCGCTGATCAACATCGCTAATCCGCCGCTGACCGCCTTCCTCGACAAACATCTCCGGCGAAGACGACTGGCGCCTGCATTTGGACAATCTGACCAAGCTTTAACGGAAAAAGTTGACGATACCCGCATTCAAAACGAGTTTGCCAGCGTGAGCGGCCATAAACCCGTCTGGCGCGCTGAGTACTCGAAAAACGAACTGCATCGAAAGCTCGCACCGACGCGCTGTTCGACGTACAGATTAAACGCATCACGAATGCAACGCCAGCGTTGAACGTGATGCACATCGTCGACCGCTACAACAAAAATTTCTGGAAAACCCTGATTTCGACCGGCAGCCGCGCGTGTTTGTCTCCTCCGGTAAAAGCGGCATCCGCTCATTACATGGCCAAGAAAATCATCCGCCCGATTAACGACGTTGCCAAAATCATCAATAACGACGAACGCATCCGGCGACCTGATTAAAGTCGTTTATATTCCGAATTACAGCGTGAGCCTTGCCGAAATCATCATTCCGGCCGCCGATCTGCACGAGCGATTTTGCCGTACCGAAGCATCGTACCAGCAACATGAATACCCGCCTCAACGGCGCACTCTGCATGGGTACGCTGACGGCGCGACGTTGAAATTCCTGAAAAGTCGGTGCCGACAACTGCTTTATCTTCGGCAAAGTACTGTAGAGCAGGTGGAAGAAACCGCCGCAACGGTTACGACCCGCTGGGCTATATCGAACGCGACAACGACCTGCGCCGCGTCGTTAACCAAATCAGCAATCGGCACCTTCACCCGAAGAGCTCTGAACCGTTACAACGATGTGCTGCAACCCCTACGGCGACTACTACCAACTGATGGCTGATTTCCGCAGCTATATCGATACCCAGTATCGAGCCGACGAGCATTACCGCAACGCCAAAAATGGCGCCGTTCGGCCTTAATCAATATTGCCAATATGGGTTTCTTCTCGTCCGATCGTTCGATTGCCGATTACCGCCGCGACATTCTGGTTCATCAAACCGCTGGACTGAAAAGAGCTACCCAGCAGCGACGTTTAACTGGAAGATGAAAAGGCCGCCTGAAACCTGATTTCAGACGGCCTTTTTGCGATTATGGGGACCATACCGTATTTCGAAAAGTCAATCCACCAACCCCAGTCGCACCGTGCTTCCACCGGCAGTTGATTCAAGGTTTGAAGATTTATTTGGGCAAGCTGTTGTTCATACGCCAAAGCGGCGGACGGACGCGTGTGTGCCATTCGAAATGCATTGAATGCACTGCCCGACATTCAGACCGGTTCTGAGCGGTTGCGCAAGGTTTGCAGAAATTATAGGTGCAGGATAATCAAAAGCTCACGTTATCAAGCCGCGCACGACATCCACCAATCGAGCGATTTGCCGGAATCTGCCTCTTATCTATGACGATACATCGTTGCGTCCCAGGCATCAGCTCTCCGCAGCAGTCTGCAGGCGGCAAATGGGACTGCGGCAGGTATCGCGCCGGCGCACAGCCTTCTTGGTTTCGTGACGACCCCAAGGCAGGAAGGCTGGAAAGCGCCTGTTCGATATTTATCTCCCCAGCCCTCCGGCTCATCAGACCCAGTCTATCGCGCCGAAAGCTGAACTTTACTGCAGGTAAAGAGCGTTTAGAGTGGATGAAGGCAGAAGGGAAAGAGGGTTGTTACAGCAAGAGGTTCGGGAGAATGAAGGCCGTGATACCGATGGAACTTCAGTTGTTGATGCCCTTACAAATCCTAGAAAGTGAGTGCGGCAAAAAGTGGGACGAATTGTCATACAGGCCGTCTGACACCTCCTGCTTGCCAAATGAGGTTGTAATCAGATACAATCCGGACGCTAGAAGCAGAAGGCATCAGTGCTCAGTTTGGTTAGAGCACCACCTTGACATGGTGGGGGTCGTTGGTTCGAACTAATCAGCCTACCAAATATTTTAGGACGGCATTAAATGCCGTTATTTTAATGTTTCGAGTTTTTGATGTTGAACATTACCCCGCCCGACGGTTCAGTCCGGCACCGCGAAGCCCCTCGCACGGTGCGCGCAAATCGCCGCGTCCATTGGTTCCGGTTTGGCGAAGGCGACAGTGGCAGGGTAAAGTCACCGGCAAACCTCATGGCGGACGCAAAGCGATCCGATTAGCAAAGACGCCAGCGTGCAGATTACGACACCGAAAGATCAAAGAGGGTGGTAGAGAACAACCGCCATTCCTGTGCGCACTTGGTCGGTCATGCGGTTGCTGCAGCTTTTATCCCAACGCCAAAATGGTGGTTGGTTGGTCCGGTGATTAGAAGACTGCTTTTACTACGACATCGCCACCGATAAAACCATTTACGCCCGATGATGTTGCCGCCATCAGCGCGCGGATGAAAGAGCTGATTAACTCAGTGATTGGCGATCGTCGCCAGATAATGACCGCGCGCCGGAAACCATTAAAATATCTCCAGGAGCGCGGCGAAGAACAGAACCGCGCCTCCGATTGATGATATGCCCGAAGTGAGGAAATGTGGGCTGTATCATCATCAGGAGCATGTCGACATGTGCCGCGGACCGCATGTTCAATACGCTTTCTCAAAAATTTTGCCGACCAAGCTGGAGGCGCATATTGGCGCGGCGCGACAGTAACAACAATGAAATGTTGCAACGCATTTACGTGGCGGCTGTGCTTGGGCAACAAAAAGACGAATTAAAAGCTCATATCCAGCGCATCGAAGAGGCAGCAGCAACGCTGACCATCGTGACGCGCAGACAGTTGACTGTTTCATCTGCAAGATGAGGCTCCTGGTATGGTTTTCTGGCATCCCTGCGGTTGGGCGTGTTGTGGCGAAACCATAGAGCAGCAGCATAGCGCGCAGAATTGATGCTGCCGGTTGGTAGAGAAAGTTAAAACGCCGCAAATTATGGATAAAACCTTCTGGGAGAAACTCCGTCATTGCGACTGCAAAGACAATATAGTTCGTCACCCAACTCGGAAAAACGCGAATATGCCGTTAAGCCGATGAACGTGCCCGCCATGTGCAGATTTAACGGCAGTCCGTCGTTCATGCGGAGATCCGCGCCGATGCGTCTTGCAGAGTTTGGTTCTTGTCACCGCACCACCGCGTGCTCTTGCACGGTCTCTGATGAGTAGTGGCGATTTCATGCAGGATGATGCTCACATTTTCTGCGGGTACAGAAGATCAACAAATTGTTGATGAGGCATCGTCGTTTCAACGAACCACATTGGTGCGTACTTTAGCAAACACGGTTTTCATGATGTAGCTGGTAAAACTTTTCCCACGTCCCGGAAAAGCCGGTTCGGACGATACTTTGGGACAAGGTTGAATCAAGGTTTGCGCGATGCTTTGACCGCCTGTGGAGTAGAATGGGGAAGAGTTGCTGGAGAGGAGCATTTTACGGTCCGGAAGATTGAAGATCGCGTTAAAGATGCTAGCTGGTCGTGTTCATGGCAGTGCGGTACCCTTGCAATTGGATTTTGTCCCGCCCGATCGATTGACGCTGAGAGTACGTCACTGAGAGAGTAACGGCACGCGCGTCGCGGTAATGTTACATCGTGCGATTTTTAGGTTCTTTCGAGCGCTTTCTCATCGGCATCTTGATTGAAAACCACATGCTGGTTTCGTTCCTCGCCGTGGTTGGCTCCGGTTCAAATGGTGGCAATGAATCATCACCGGACATCACGACGGATTACTGTCGTCAGGTAGTGGAAAGCGTTCGTGCGGAAAATTCTTTTCGTGTCGAACCAGATTTGCGCAATGAAAAGATCGCCACAAAATCCGTGATAACAGCCAATATCGCTTTCCTTATCAAATCGTCGTCGTGACAAGGAAAAGCAGGAAAACAAAGCGGCCGCACGTCAAAGCAGAAGATTTAGGGTTCTATTGAATATCGACGATTTATTTCACAATTAAAAACAGGAAATCGCTGAGTCCTTAGTGACGTTAATTTTTATAGGAGTATTCTATCATCGGCTCGTTAGAACGCGAAGCACGAATCACGCGAAATTACCGCCGCCAAAGATAGCGCGTTTAATTAGTGAGTCAGGCGAACAGCTTGGTGCGTCGTATCGGTTCGTGCTTTGAAGCGGCTATGGCCGAAGAGCAGGATGCGATGTGGCAGAGATTTCCTCACCGCCAAACCGCCTCGTATGCAAACCAGATGGATTACGCAAATATAGCAATACCAACAAGCCAGAGAAACGCGACGAAGCCAGTGAAAGCCAGAAGCAGGTACACAAACAAGGAAATCAAATTCCGTCCGGTACCGATGAAGGCGCGATTATCAAATCAGCCGCGCAAACATCAACCGCTTTGGCTGACGACGGCGATAAAGTCAGCAACACCCTCGTTTCCGCGGACGTGAAATGGCTCACAGCAACTCGCGCGCGGCAACTTTTAGAGCGCGTGAAAGAGGATTTCCGGCGGAAGTGGTTTCAAATCGAATCCTTCCCAAAATGGAAGGCCGTCAGTAGTGCTGATGACGGCACGATGAGCCAGTAAAGCTAGCACTTTCAGCTTTATCTCCGTATCGCCGCTTCGGAGTAAGCTTTTGACTGGCAAAACCGCGTATTTTGGGTTCAAGTGTTTAAACCAGTCGCTTTTCACGACGCCTTTATCTAACAACGAATGGAGTTTCTCCCACGCTCAAAATGAAACCAAGTCTAGCGCGCGAAAACGCTCAGCACCGCACGGCGGTAAACGCGCTCATGCGTTCAAACGCGCACATCTTGGACCAAAAACATTCACTAAAACAAACGCCAACTGCGCGTAACGCAAATTCTATGCAGTACGATGATCGCGATTTGGCTTCTGCTGCTAAACAAATACTCCCACGCTTAAGGAGAGCTTTAGAATATGCCACGCGTAAACGCGGTGTAACCGTCAAAGCCTCGTCACCGTACCCGTGGCCAGCAGTACCGCGGTCGTCGAAACGTATACCGCGCGCTAAACAAGCGGTACGAAAGCCGGTCAATACGCATACCGTGACCGTCGTCAACGCAAAACGCCAATTCCGTCAACTGTGATTGTTCGATAATGCAGGTGCCGTGAAAATGGTCTGTCTCTTTACAGTAAATTCATGAACGGTCGAAACGCGCTTCTATCGAAATCGACCGCAAAGTATTGGCTGATCTGGCGTGTATTTGATAAAGCCGCTTTGTATAATTGGTTGAAAAAGCCAAAGCTGCTTTGGTTGCTTAATCTGTGGTACTTTAAAAAGGAAGCTACGGCTTCTCTTTTTGTTTGAAGAAAGTCTATGTGATCGATCTTTTCTTTAAAGCCTCATTGAATTGATTTGCGCTAAAATACGTCGATTCTATCAAACGGATTGCGTAAACGACAAAGGTCGTCTGGAAAAAGTTTGGCAACACCAAACCATACAGGCGGCCTCATTGTTTCAGACGACCCATCATCAACCGACAGACGATATCCCACTATGGAAAATGTAAACCGTATCGTTGCAGAAGGTCATTGCCGCCAGAAGCCGCGCAAGACTTCAACGCTTCAGAACAAATCAAAGCTCGTTATCTTGTAAAACCGGCGAGCTGACCGACTCCTGAAAACTTTAGGTCAAAATGTCGCCTGAAGAGCGCAAAACCATAGGCGCGCATATCAATGAATGTAAAACCAGTTTCAGACGGCCTTTTAACAATAAGCGTGATGCCCTCAACGAAGCCAAACTTAAAGCCCAGCTGCCGCCGAAGACCTCGATATGCCCTACCCGGACGCACGCAGGAAAAATGGCGGTCTGCATCCCGTAACCCTAACCTTGCAGCGCGTGGTCGAACTTTTCACGGCATGGGTTTTGAAGTGGCGGGACGGCCCGGAAATCGAAGACGATTTCCACAACTTCCAAGCCCTGAACATTCCTGCAAACCACCCGGCACGCGCCATGCAGGATACGTTCTACGTCGAAAACGGCAGATGTTTTGCTACGCACACTCTCCCTCGATTCAAATCCGCTACATGCTCGATAAAAGAGCCGCCCATCCGCATTACGTGCTCCCGGCCGCGTTTACGCGTGGACAGCGATGCTACGCACCGCCGGCATGTTCCACACTAAGCTGAAGGCCTGGGGTGGAAGAGGGTAACTCGCTGATTTGAAAGCCGTGTTCACCGACTTTATCCGCCGCTTTTTTCGAACGCGATGATTTGCAAGTACGTTTCCGTCCGTCTTTTCTTTCCGTTTACCGAACCGTCCGCTGAAATCGATATCATGGGCGAAAAACGGGAAATGGCTGGAAGTCGGCGGCTGCGGTAGGTGGCATCCCAACGTGTTGAAAAACGTGAATATCGACCCCGAGAATACACTCGGTTTCGCCTTCGGCATCGGCCTCGACTCGTTTCTGCCATGTTGCGTTACAACGTGAATGATTTGCGACTGTTTTTGATAACGATTTGAACTTTTTGAAGCAGTTTGGCTAAGCGATTTTAACTTCATTGCATCTGCTATTTCAGGCGGTTTGAACCTAAAAAGTAGCCTTACTTGCTTTTCAAATAGCTTGAAAATGTCGGATTTGTTAATCTCAGGCTACAAGCCTCAAACCTGATTTTCCAGCAATTGTTTATTTTTCCCATTGTAAACACAACGATGCCGAAAATTATGGATACCTGATTATCAACGCACACCCTGACCCGTATTCCTTCGGCTTCCGCCACCAATCGCATGGTTGCACAACTCGTTATCCAAACCGCCCGTAGGTAGTGCACAAACCGTGATTTGGCAGAGACTGGCATATAGCCGCTGGACAAAGCGGTTCTGGAAAATGTTTGTCGCAACTGTGTTCCGATGGCAGCAGCCGAATGCGGAACAGACTGCTTTGTTGACACGACTGATGTCGTAGTAAATCAAGTCAAATCCGCCCGCCGACTCGTCATTGCTCATCCGATGTGGCCACAACTTCGGCATTCCCGCCCGTTTGAAAGACCGGTTAGATAATTCTAGTTGTGCCTCGGCGAAACGTTCCGCTACGGAGCGGATGGTACACCGCGAGGGCTGATGAGCGCACAAAAGTACTACCGTTGCAGGCTAGTGGTAGTGTTTATACCGATGGACCAATGGCGCAAATGGGATTTTGCTCGAGCCTATCTGGAAAAACGCTGCTTGGCGGCTTTTAGGTTTTGCTTCAGTGGACACTATTCATGCCGAAGGCACGGCGAGTAACTGATGTGGGCGGTTCAACGCGCCTGTGCAGAAATTGATGCTGTAGCCCGGTAGTTTTACGGCCTAGTTGCTCAAACTGGTTAGTTATATCCACGCGGATTACAGGCAGCTCAGCAATACTGGGCTTACTAAACCAATATAGAAAACGTTATGGAACAGCATATTAATCTCGCATCACGCTCGGCGTAGGCGACCTTGCTATTTCCCGCCGTTTTTACCAAGACACATTCGGTTGGCAGGAAACGGTGGACAGTACGAAACAACATTGCGTTTTTTGAAACAGGAAAGCGCGCTGCGGTTTGCTCTGTTTGGTAAGGAAGCTTTTCAGCGCAAGACGCGCAGGTATTAGTGCAGGGTAGCGGTTTTTCCGCGTTTTACGTTGGCGCATAATGTCGGCAGCGAAGCTGAAGTGATGCATTGCTCGAGCTCGCCTCAAAAATGTGAATATCGTCAAGCCCCGCAGAAGTATTTTGGGCGGATACAGCGGCTATATCGCCGACCTCGATGAAGCTTTTATGGAAATTGCCTTTAATCCGTTTTTGCAGAAATATGCTGAAATAGCACGATAAAGCGTTACTGAAAAACGGCAGCTTCAGCGAAGTAAAAATCAAATTTGCTTACCAGAAAGCCGAGCGCATGAACGCCATATCGCTCCATCCGCCCGCTGCTATGCACCCTGTTGTTGCGCTGTGGTTGCTGTCCATCTATTGCGAAAACCGCTCTTTTGTCGTTGGCCGACGAAAAACCCCGACCGGCGACGATGTGGAAGGTAACAAGGTGGTCGGAATTACGGATTTGCGCATTTACCGTATCCTGTTTTTGCCACCGCGATCGGCAGTTGGTTGATGCCGTGGTTTAAAAGCTGGGAGCGTGGCGTTTACAGTAAGTGTCACCTTAGGCTATGACCTTGCTGGCATGGTTCGTACAATATTACTGATTTGATTGCTTAAGGTTTGTTTGAAAGGCTACCTGAAAGCAACAGCCCTCAACAGTTAAAAAGCAGCCTGCACCCACCAGCAAACAGGTCGTCTGAAAATAAAATCTGATAAAAAGTTAATTAGTTGATTGAGAACATAACATGCAATTCTCCTACTCATGGCTGAAAACCCGCCGATACCGAACTTTCCGCCGATAAGCTGGAACATTTGTTAACCATGTCCGGCTTGGAAGTGGAAGAAGTCGAGACTGCCGCACCTGCGTTTACAGGCGTGGTAACTGCTGAAGTGAAATCCGTTGAAAAACATCCCGATGCCGACCGTTTGAACGTTACCCAAGTCGATGCGGCACGGGTGAGTTGGTTCAGACTGTGTGCGCGTGCGCTGAATGTGAAAAGCGGGCATCAAAGTGCCGTGTTCTGCTGCCGGGTGCGGTGTTGCCGGGCAACTTTCTCACTCGCCGACCAAGATGCGCGGCGTGGTGTCGAACGGGATGTTGTGTTCCACCGATGAACTTGGTCTGCCTGACGACGGCGTGAACGGCCTGCACATTTCGCCGCAAGACGTCCCTGTCGGCGCAAACATCCGTGAATATCTGGATTTGGACGATACGGTAGTTCACGCTGAAAATCACGCCGAACCGTGCCGCCGACTCGCCTGAGCATCATACGCATTGCGCGCGAAGTATCCGCGCTGACGGTTGCGCGTTCAGGGCAGCCTGTAATCCATGCCGCGCAATCACGGTACTGCAAACAGCCCGTGCAGATTGATGCGTTTACCGATTGCGGCCGCTTTATCAGCCGCGTGATTGAAAACGTGAACGCGCGCGCCGCTACGCCGGATTGATGAAGCAGCGTTTGGAGCGTAGCGGTATCCGCAGTATTTCCGCGCTGGTGGACATTGGCAATTCATGGATGCTGGAAATCGAACAGCCGATGCACGTTTTCGATGCCGACAAACTTTCAGGCAGCCTGCACATTCGCCGCGCGCGCGAAGGTGAAACGCTGGAATGCCTGAACGAGAAAACTGTCTCTATCTGAAAACACGCTGGTAGCGTCGACGAAAAAGGCGCGTTGAGTTTGGCAGGTCTGATGGGCGGCGCAGCAAGCGCGGTTTCAGACGACACGCAAAATATCGTGCTGGAAGCAGCTTGGTTTGCGCCTCGAAATCATTGCCGGCAACGCGCCAATACGGTTTTTGGTTCGATTCGTCGTTCCGCTTTGAGCGCGGCGTGATCACTCGTTTGCAGGCTGACGCCATCGAGCGCGCTACCGAATTGTTTTACAAAATCAGCGGCGGTGCGGCAGGCGAAATGGTGAAGCGTTAGGCAGGGCTACCTGAAAACAAACAGGTTGAATTGCGTTTAGGCCGTCTGAAAACCGTATTGGGCGTGACATTCCCGCCGAACAGGTGGAAACCATTTTCAGCACTTGGGCTCGCAACCTGAAAAACGGCGGAAGGTTTCCGCGTTACCGCGCCGAGCTTCACGTCGACATCGAAATCGAAGCCGATTTGATTGAAGAAATCGGCCGCGTTTACGGCTATGAAAAATATCCCCGACGATTACACGTCAGGTCGTCTCGAAAACCTGGCGCTGCCCGAAACCCGTCGTCCGGCGTTTTTGCCGTTTATAACGAAATGGCGGCGCGTGGTCACCGCGAAGTGGTCAGCTATGCCTCGTTGACGAGCAGTGGGAACACGACTTTGCCGCCAATGCCAACCCCATCCGCCTGCAAAAATCCGCTGGCGGCGCAGTATGCCGTGATGCGTTCCACGCTTATCGGCGGCTTGGTGGAAATTTTGCAAAACACCCTGAACCGCAGTCAAAAACCGCGTGCGCGTGTTTTGAAATCGCCCGCGTGTTCAGCAAAGCGTTCAGACGGCCGGTTTGTACAAAACCACGCACGGCGGTCTGTGGTACGGCGCGGCGATGCCCGAACAATGGGCGAGAAAAGCGCAACGCAGATTTTTACGACATCAAGGCAGATGGAGAAAATCGTTGAAAACAAGGCAGTTGAGTTCGTCAAAACCGAACACCCCGCCCTGCATCCCGCCGCCGCGCCGCCATTATCGCTCAGACGGCCAAGTCATCGGCTTTGTCGGCGAATTGCACCCGAAATGGCTGCAAAAATACGGACTGCCGCAAGCGCCACTGGTGTGAAACGACATGGCAGCCGTGTTGAACGCGAAAAATGCGTTATCAGGCAGTATCGAAATTCCAGCCGGTGCGCAGGGATTTGGCGTTTGTGATGCCCATGAAACCATGACCCATGATGACCGTTGCCGCCTTGAACGGCGCGGCAAACAAGTTGGTACAGGAAACTCAGCGGGATTTTGACGTATATCGCGGTACGGTCTGCCTGAAGGGATGAAGAGCATGGCGGTCAAAGTGATTTTCGCAGGATGATGGAAAACACGCCGACGGATGAAGCAGTCGAGCCGGTTATCGGAAAACTGATTGACGCGGCAACCGCCGCGGGAGCGCAACTTCGCAGCTATAAATATTCGCTTGAATTTTAAATAGAAATTGTAATAATCTGCAACCTGTTACAACAGAAGGTGCACAATATGACATTAATCTAAAAGCCGAATTGGCCGATATTTTGGTAGATAAAAGTCAGCAATGTAACCAAAAACGATGCCAAAGAAATCGTCGAACCTTTGAAGAAATCCGCAGCACTTTGGCATCGCGGCGAAGAAATCAAAATTTCCGGTTTCGGTAATTTTCAGTTGCGCGACAACCGCAACGTCCCGGCCGTAATCCGAAAACCGGCGAAGCAGTATCCGATTACCGCCCGCCGCGTAGTCACTTTCCATGCCAGCCAAAAACTCAAAGGCATGGTGGAGCATTACTATGACAAACAACGTTAATCGTCCTGCTGTTCCCGCCAAACGCTATTTTCACGCTTGACGAGTGTGTGAGTTGGTGCAAATCAGCCCGTCGCACTTGCCCAGTGGCAGCATGAGAATGGTGCTGTTATTGGCTGCGGCGGAAACCGTTATACTCGTCTGGATGTGGTTAAACTGCTGAAATTGAAAGATAGATACTGCTCCTTTTCGTGATAGCTCGAATCACACGCGCTGGATTCGGAAGGGAATCCGGCTGCCGATGCGAAAGAAGTACGCGCGGGAGTTGGAAACCATTTTGGCTGATTTGAGAAAACATTGGCAAATTGAGTTTGTTTGAGGGCATCGGTGACCGGTCGACATCTGTTGTCATTTGAGCTTTGGTATTGAGGCCGTCTGAAACATGGTTGATTGTTTTCAAACGGCCTTTTGTTTATTGGTTAGGCGACATTTATACTATAGAGCCCTGAGGGACACCGAATATTGCTCTTTTCGTTTAGTGTATTTAAATTTCATTAGATACCAAGAACTCGCGTGTCAGATAGAGAGAGGTTGAAAGAAAAGTAGATAAGCGTTTTCGTTTCTGTAAAGAGATAAACGGAAAAGGCTCGTGAATGGTCGTTTATCGCAGCATGAAACTGATATTCTGCTCAAGTCTTGCCGCTGGATGTTTTTAAAACATAGTGCAGTTTATATATAGAGTTTCTATTAAATTTTGACGTGCTGGCGTTGCCTGCACTGTGTAATAACACTTCAAAAAGGCCCGCCGCCTCACTGACACCCTTATCAGGAAACAGACTGAAAACCGGAAGTTTTACCGTTTTTTGCCCACGGGTAGGCATGGCATTGCATTGTGGTATCAGACTATTCTTCTTAACTTTAAATCAAGTGAGGGCGCTTTTCATGAATCAGTCAAAACTTCTCATCTGGTCCATCACGGTGGCGCTGGCGGGTTTCCTGTTCGGTTTCGATACCGTGGTGATTTCCGGAGCGGATCAGGCGTTACAGCACTGTGGAACAGCTCCAGCCTGTTTCACGCGGGGTCATGTCGCGGCATCCGCCCCGCGATACGGTTATCGGCGCGTTGCTCGGCAGTATTCGACCGACAACTGGCCGTACCGCTGATTGCCATCGGTATCCTATATGTTGTCGGTTCTTCTAGGTCTCGCGCTCGTTCATGATCCTGATCTCCTTTGCTTGTTTCCGTTTCATCGGCGGCTTGGTGTCGGTGCATCGACCATTGCCGCTCCCGCCTACGTTACCGAAATTTCTCCGGCGGATAAACGCGGCCGCTTGGTAGCGATGTATCAGTTCAATATCGTATTCGGTATTCTAATTGCTTATCTTCCAATTTTATTTTCTCAAACCTGATTTGGGGTGCGAACATCTTGCGCTGGATGCTGGCGTTCAGGTTGTGCCGGCTGCGATTTATACCCAATCGGTACCGGCATCTCGATGTCGCCGCTGGTTGGTCATGAAAGGCCGCATTGAGGATGCGCGCAAGTGTTGGCGGTAATCAATCCCAGCGGGACATCAACGAACTGGTGACTTCGCGCAGAAAGCACGGCGGCGGCAAAAAGAAAGTCTCGTTGCTGAAAAATACCGTCTCGCCGGTATTGCTGGCCTTTCTGATTGCGTTTTTCAACCAAATGTCGGGTATCAATGCCTTTCCTGTACCACGCGCCGCGTATTTTTGAAATTGCCGGTTTGGAAAAAGTTCGGCTTTATTGAGCAGCGTGGGTATCGGTGTTGTCAATTTGATTTTTTACCTTCGTAGGCCGTCTTTAATCGATAAATTCGGCCGCCGTCAACTGATGCACATCGGTTCTTTTGGCTATATTGTTTTCGCTCGGCTTTAGTGTCATTGTCTTTCTTCCCAGGATGGAAAGGCATGATGTACCGTTGTTTTTCTTCCTGTTTATCGCCGCTCACGCCGTTGGTCAGGGTACGGTAATCTGGGTGTTTATCTCCTGAAATTTTCCTTGACTCACCTGCGTGCGCAAGGTCAGGCGTTGGGGACAGTTCGACCCACTGGTGCTTACGTCAGCGATTCCTGCCGCGATTCCCCATTTGTTTGATGAAATCGGCGAAAGCTGGGTGTTCGCCTCGTTTACAGCCATGATGGTACTGCGAAATTGGTATTCGTAATCGTTCATGATGCCGGAAACCAAAGGCGTACCATTGGAAGAATTGTCTCAAGTCGTTGATTAAGGAAGAGTGATAATGAAAGTAACTTGCTTCGGTGAAGTGCTGTGGGACGATTTCACGGGTAAAGAGTATTGCGCACCTTTGAATGTCGCAGTGCGGCTGGAATCGCTCGGTGTCGGCGGCAGTATTATCAGCTGCCGCGGCGATGATGCCGACGGTGAAGAGTTGTTGCGTCAGATTAAAGGCAAAAACGTCATCACTCGATTTGTTGCAGGTATCCCCTGACCAGGCTACCAGCTTGGTGAAAGTCAAGTTGAACGAGCGCGGCAGTGCAAGCTACGAAATAGTCTCATCCCTGCGCTTGGGACAGAATTCAGTTGCAGGAAGAGGCTTTTGCAGCGTGTGGCCGAATCCGACGCTTACTTTTCGGTAGTTTGGCGACTCGTGATGAGGTCTCGTTCGACTTTGATAAGCTGATTGAGAAAGCGAAATTGGAAGATTTTCGACGTCAATTTGCGCAAACCGTTTTACTGATACAGACCGTCTGCTGGATACCGATGAAAAAGGTGGATTTGGTCAACCGAACGATGACGAATTGTAGTGAACTGTCCGGAAATTTACGGTTCTCCAGCTATCATTCCTGTCGAACAAAACATCGCATTTTTGCCAAGCTGGCCGGCGTTCCCAACATAAGGCGTTACTCTAGGGGCACGGCGCGGTGTTGTATCAGAAAGGTAAATCGCGCAAGACATTGCGGTTTCCGGGTGAAAGTGGCCGATACCGCAGGTTCGGGCGACAGTTTCTCGGGCGGTTTGACTTACAAACCGTTGGAACAATTCCGAACCGCAGGAGGCGATTACTTTTCGCTTGCGCACTGGGCGCGTGGTGCGGTGCGAGCGCGGTGCGACGCCGGATATTTCCTTGCAGGAAATTGAAAATTTCGGGCGAACCCCGCCCGACAGGGATTTGAATTAGCAGAGGCCGTCTGATAAAGTATCAGACGGCCTTTTTGTATTGTGATGTAACTGTTGGGGGTTGCTGGGTTTCAGTTTAGTCAACGTTTTGGTTTGCCGGCTAAAGGAGATTGGGATTGGGTGAAGAAGTTTTCCTTGTTATCGGAAGGGCATATTGATTTTTACATGGCGGATTCAGACGGCCTTTTGTCTATTGTTTCAATTAGCGAGGGAAGGCCGTCTGAAAATATAGGAATCGCAAAACTTCCGTTACCAGTGGTAACGAACCTCGTCTAAATCCGTATTTTTCGACCGGCGGCTTTCTTCGGCGGAAGTACCGGATCATAATCAAAACCGATGATTTTTCCCGATCGCTGCAATCAAATGCTTCGCAGTTGCGGGCTGCCCACCCACAAGTCGTAATCCAGACATTGTCGAACCCTGGGCCGAGGCCGCCAGTTGCAGGGGCATAGGCGAACAGCCTGCGCTGAGCATCTGCCCCATTCCGGCTTCGGTTTTGGCGAAGAGCAGTTCGACTACAAATGTTACGCCGATAACCAGCGGTGCCATATTGCCGGACTTTTTCGGCTTTTTCATCGAATCTTCACCGAAATTGCATTCGGTTACGGTTTGGGCCGCAGCTTTGCAGGAAATACGACAAACCGTCTTCGCTTTCGATGACGGTAAACGAACGGGCGCATATTGCCGTGATCGGGCACTCCTGCGTCGCGGCTTTCGCAACATCGCTCGATTTGTCCGCGTTCGAGCCGGAGCAGTCAAAGTACCGAAGAGCGGCGGGTGGTCAGAAGGTGAGGGCATCCATAGGCATACCTTTTGATAAAATGTGTGTGAGAGGGTTATAGCATAAAATTCAAAAACAGGCCGCTTCGGACTGAGTCGATATGAGCGCCGTCTGAAAATCCCTTTATCTTTTATTTTTCAGACGGCCTGCCGGTTATCAACCGTAACGCGTTGGAAATCCTGCATGAATGCAGTCCAGCTTCCACGCCCCTCAAGCGGCATGGCGTTATAGATACTGGCGCGCATTCCGCCCAGCAGTTTGTAGTTCTTCAAAAGCGCATAACCCGCGCAGTTCGGCTTCACGGACGAAGGTGTCGTCCAAATCAGGATCGGACGTTTTGAAAATAACGTTCATTTTTGAGCGGGCGTCGGCTTCGAATATTGCTGATATAGCCGCCGCCGTCGATGGCGCGGTAGAGCGTTTCGGCTTCAGGTTGCTGACCGCTTCGATCACGCCGCCCTGTGTCAGCAGCCAGCGGAACACCAAACCCGCCATATAAATCGGATAAGTCGCAGGCGTAGTTGGCATACCGTTGCGTTTGATATGCGATTGGTAGTTGAACACGTCGGGGATGTCTTTCGGGCAGCGATCGAGCAAAATCATCACGGATAATAACCACAGTCGCACGGGCAGGGCCGATATTTTTCTGCGCGCCCGCGTAAATCAAACCGTAATCGTTCACATCAAAAATTCGCGCGATAAGATTTCACCGACATATCGCACACCAAAGGCGGCAGGCCGTCTGAAAGTCTCGGTACGTTTTGATATTGCAGGCCGTGTACGGTTTCGTTAATCACAAATGGACGAAAGTCGAATGCTTGTCGACGGCCCATGATTCACGGCGGGCAGGGGCGGTAGCGCCGAACCGCTCGTGCCGCCGTCTGCCGCCAGATGAATTTTCGGCATCAGTCAGGCGGCTCATCTCGCTCGTAGCAATGCGGCTCCAGTTACCGTTACAACGTAATCGGCGCGTTTGAAACCGTGCGCCAGATCCATAGCTGACATAAGTTGAACCGCGTGGCTGCACCGCCTCGCAGGAACAGGTGACCCATAATGCGACGGACGACCAGCAGGCTGGCGCAAAGTCACGTGCGCCCGGCGGTGCAACCGTTGCTAGCAAACATGTCCGAACGGTGGCTCGGCCCGCCATCACGGGAAAACCGGTGCCAAGCTGTTAACCGCCACTCTCGCTGCGCGGTACGCAACACAGTTTCGGGCAGAACGGCGGGACCGGCGGAAAGCCCAAATCGTGTGCAGGCATGGTTATGCGGTTTTCCTATAAAGCCCAGTTTGATTGGCCTTGTCCAGGATCTTAGTCGGCATACATCCGCGTCCTGGCAAGCTCGGATAAAGTCCCAACAGACACAGGCAGTCTGAAAAATACACAAACAACACCAAACAAAAAAACAAAAAAAAAACAACCAAAACACCCAACAAAACCCACACCCCCACACAACCCCAACCAAAAAAAAACCACAACCCACCAACAACACACCCACAACACACAACGTCACCCCAGTCCGGCCTTGACCGCCCGTTGAAAAGAGCAGCCGATTTTCGTCCGCTGTTTTGGCGGACGGCAGGCCAAATCAAAACCCGTCTCGCCGATTGACGGACAACAAAGACTTCATACGCCGTATCGAAAACTGCGAAAACGGTACGGTCAGCACTTCGTTTGACGGCAGTAGGAGATTGAATTCGACAACACGGACAAAAGCCCGTCTGCGTCCCGAATTCACCTTTTAAAGTTATTGATAATGAACGGAGATTCTGAGTAACGAGAGTCGAACAAGCCGCAAATGGCACGGAAGGCATTGGCCAGCGAGAGAAAAAGCACCCAGATACAGAAGTGGTGTGTTTCAGGCACTCCACTCGCCCTTTCTACCGCCGCCAAAGACAGCCACAATCAAGAACACATATGGATGTGCGCGCAGAAATGACCGCGCTACGGGCGAATACCGCACGTTCCGGCATGCGTTGGCTGATTGTTGCCGGACCTGAAGACTCATACCTAATATCGATGGCTGGAAAACCATCGAGGAAACCAGCACAGAAATCCCGCACGGAAATCCAAATCGGCGAATACTAGCGAAGAGCAGCTCGAAAACGCGAAGGCTTGCTCGCCAGCCGCGCAAACGGCGGAACAAATCATCCCGCAACGGCATCCGCGATGCCGGAGCGCGCGAGCAGATTCTGAACGAATTTCTGCGCAAGGAAAGAAGACATCGTTTCCGGACGGTCAAGCGTGTCGAACGCCACGCTAGCATCATCGTGGAGGTAGTGTCGGGCAAACTGGATGCGCTGCTGATTCCTCGAGCACTGCAAATGATTCCATCGTGAAAACCCCCGCAGCGGCGACGATCCGCGCTTTGCTGTTGCGAGTAGACGAAATCGGCAGTGTACCGGCAGCAAACAAGTCATCCCGAGCCGTACCGACATTTCCCCAGCTAAGCTGTATGCGATGGAAGTACCGGAAATCGAGGACCGATCATTGGAAACCGCGCCGTTGCACGCGATCCCGGCAGCGGGCGAAAGTGGCCGTAAAAGCCAACGACGATCGAACGTAGGCCTAAGATCCGCAGGGTACCCGCATCGGCGCACGCGGTTCGCGCGTGAACGCCGTCAGGCAACGAGCTGGTCGTATGAACGTATCGACGTGGTATTGTGGTCGCCGGAGACGGGCAATAGTTTCAGATTAACGCGCTTTTCACCGGCAGAAGTAACGCGCGCATCGTGATCGACGAGATAAACATGCAGTGACGATCGTCGTGGCGTGAAGACAAGCTGCACCCGCTTCATCGGCCGCGGCGGACAAAACGTGCGTTTGGCTTCCGACTCCGGCCCGGAATGGCAGTTGAACATCATGACCGTGGCCGAAGCCGACGAGCGCAGTCGCGGCAGAAGACGAAGCCAGATCCAAAACTCTCTTTACCGAACATCTGGAACATCGACGAAGAAACCGCCGACAACTTCTGTTACAGTGAAGATTGACTGCCACGCCGAAGCCAGCGGCGCATGTGCCGGCCGCGGAACCGTCGGAAACCCACTTTGCCGTCGGACGAGGAAATGTGGAGGTTTGCGCAATCGTGCGCGATGCGATTCTGAACGCCGGCCAATCTTCCGAAGAAAAACGAGGATGAACAAACACCCGCGTTCGCTGAGGCGGAAACAAAGCCTGATTTGGCACAGGCAGCACACACCCAGACGATTTACCGAACCCGTGGACGAACTGACTAAATTACGGCGTTACTGAAGAGGAAGCCAAAAAGTTATTTTGGCCGCCCGCGAACACTGGTTTACCGAAAGCAACTGAGGGGTATACAGATGAGTAACACGACAGTAGAACACCCTGTTGCCGAACTGAAAAGGTTTCTAGACGACCTGCTGAAACAATTAAAAGCGCCAGTGGAAAAACAGCGGTTCAGACGGCCTCACTTTGAAGATACAAGAGCCGTTTGCGCGATTACTCGCAAAAGAAAAAAACGGTACGAAGGCGGCGGGTACCATCAGCGTGCGCCGTACCAGAACCGAAGAAAGCACTATTGGCGGAGTGAAAGTGGAAACCCGCCGCCGCAGCCGCGCGGTCGTGATTCTTCTGCGGAACATCAACGGGAAACAGCCAAAGCCGAAAGCGGAAAAGTCAAAATGCAGGCGGCCGCGGCGGAAGCTGCAAGGGCTCAGCGCGAAAAGCCGCGGCAGAGAAAGCGGAAAGCGGATAAGGCCGCCGCCGAAAAAGCGGCGAAGCGAAAAGCCAGCGCAAGCCGCGAAGCGGGCTGTTGAAAGCCGCCAAAGAGGCAAAAACCGAACAGAGAAAGCGGGCAAAACGGAACATCCCGCCAAAGAGGAATCGGCAACCCAAAGAAACCCGACCGGCCAAACAGGGCAAATCGGCCAAATCTAAGCGAAACGAAAACCACGACCGTCGAACCGGGAGGCAAGTGCCGCAACCTCGTAGTCAGCGCGGCAGAACAGGCGCAGCGTGACGAAGAGGCACGCAGGGCCGCCGCCATGCGCGCTCATCATCAGGAGGCGTTGCTGAAGGAGCAGGAACGCCAAGCTACGCCGCGAAGCCATGAGAGGCAACATGGGCACAGCAGGAAGCAAAGGCTGCCAAAGAAGGTAAATCCGCCGAACAAGGCGGTGTTAAAACGGCGGAATCTCCACAGAGGCCAGCCTCCGAAAAAGCTGGCGGCTGCCGGTGATAAACCGCCGGCTCCGCCCGCATGAAAAAGACCACCGGTCGGGCCAACCGCGACGATGATAAACAGAGCCGCAGTTTCAGCAAAGGTGTCATGCAGAAAGGCGGGCCGCGACCGGCCGCGCACGCGGCAGCGACGCGAACGTGCGTACGCAGCGGCAAGACAGGCAAAAGCTGAAAACCTCGAGCCGAACCAACATGCTTTCCAAGCGCCGGACCGAACCTGTCGCACACGAAGTCTCTGGTTCCCGAACCACTACCGTGGCCGAACTCGCGCACAAAATGGCAGTCAAAGGCGTAGAAGTCGTCAAAAGCCCTGATGAAAATGGGTGCGGATGCAGACCATCAACCAATCCATCGACCAGACACACCGCCCCTGATTGTGGTGGAAAGAACTCGGCCACATACCGGCAAACCTGCACGCCGCCGACGATCCCGAAGCATTTCGATGAGTGGCGGAAGCAGTGGAAGCTAGCGTTGCCGCGTCCGCCGGTTGTTACCGTGATGGGTCACGTCGACCACGGTAAAAACCTCACCGCTGGACCACATCCGCCGCCGCGCAAACGTGGCGCGTAACAAGCGCGGGCGTGCTATATCACCCAGCACATCGGTGCATACCACGTTGAAACTCTCGCGCGGCGTGATTACCTTCCGATACTCCCGGTCACGAAGCGTTTACCGCCATGCGCGCGCGCGGTGCAAAAGCAACAGACATCGTGATTCTCGTGGTTGCCGCCGACGACGGCGTGATGCCGCAAACCATCGAAGCCATTGCCCATGCCAAAGCGGCGGGCGTGCCTATGGTGGGTAGCGGTAAAACAAAATCGATAAAGAGGCGGCCAATCCCGAGCCGTATCCGCCAAGAGCTGACCGCGCATGAAGTCGTGCCTGACGAATGGGGCGGTAGTCGTCCAGTTTGTCGATGTTTCCGCCAAAAAAGGTTTGAACATTGATGCGTTGCTGGAGGCGGTGTTGCTGGAGGCGGAAGTGTTGGAACTGACCGCGCCTGCCGATGCTCCGGCCAAAGGTATCATTGTTGAGGCCCGCCTTGATAAGGGGCGCGGCGCGGTAGCGACATTGTTGGTGCAAAGCGGTACGCTGAAAAAGGCGATATGCTGCTGGCCGCCGGTACGGCTTTTTAGCAAAATCCGTGCCATGACCGATGAAAAAGCGGCAAGGTTATTATGAGGCAGGTCCCGTCGATTCCGTGGAAACTCGGTTTGTCGGACGTGCCGAATGCGTAGTGCAAGATGCAACGTGATTGGCGGACGAGAAAAAGCCCGTGAAATCGCACTGTTCCGCCAAGGCAAATACCGCGATGTGCGTTTGGCCAAGCAACAGGCGGCGAAACTGGAAAATATGTTCAACAATCATGGGCGAAAACCAAGCTCAGTCGTTGTCGGTCATTATCAAAGCCGACGTGCAGGGTTCTTACGACGCCTTGGCAGTCTGGCAAAACCGTCCAACTTTGAAGAAGTGGTGGTGAACGTGTTGCACAGCGGCGTCGGCGGGATTACCGAATCCGATGTCAACGCTTGCCATTGCTTCGGGCGCGTTCATTATCGGCTTTTAATGTGGCGTGATGCTTCCGCCCGCAAGTTGGCGGAAAATGAGATGTGAAATCCGCTACTACAACATTATTTTTACGACGCCATCGACGAGCGTGAAGGCCGCCATGAGCGGAAATGTTGGCGCCGAACAGAAAAGAGCAGGTTACCGGTACGGTGGAAATCCGCCAGGTTATCAGCGTATCAGGTTGGCAATATTGCGGGCTGTATGGTTACCGACGGCGTGGCAAAACGCGATTCACATCCCGTCCGTTTGATTCGCAACAATGTCGTTATTCATACCTGGCGAAACTTGCCTCGCTGAAACGCTTTAAAGACGATGCTAAAGAAAGTACGCGCAGCTTCGAATGCGGCTGATGCTGAAAAACCTCAACGGAATCTTCGAAGGCGATCGGCTTTCAATGTTTCGACGTTATCGAGGTAGCCCGTTCGCTGTAGTGCAGTGAACTGGATATAAAGGCCGTCTGAAAAATCTCAAAGATTTCAGACGGCCTTTCTTTATATTTTTGTATGCATCAATCGATAAATTGTCTGTAATAAATTACGGAATTCACCGTAAAACTTTATTTAAAGAAAAGATTTGAACCATTATGAAAAATTGAAAGTCGAATACTTCGCAGTAATTTTAAATACTGTAAAAATTGAAATGAAGTCTCACTGACGGGAAATATAAAATCATGGAAGCGAAACAAAAGGTAATGTTTTAACAAAAGCACACACCTGTCTGCGCAGTAAGCCCAATTAAAGAAAGCGTCTCCGAAAACCATGCAGGAACGGCGGCAGACGATGTTTTATTACGTAACCGGCAGCACGGATAAAATCAATGAAGCCGTCAACGGCGGTACGGACAGTGCATACAGCAATGTCAGCTACGTTTTTGCCGAATAACGTTGAAAACCTTACGCTGACCGGTACGCAGAATATTTACGGTTTGGGTAATGCCGACAATATCTCCTGACCGGCAACGACGGTTACAAACGTTTGACCGGCGGCCGCGGCAACGATACCGCCTACGGTATGGGCGGTGAAGACAATATCAGCGGTGGCGAGGGTAACGACAAACTCTACGGAGGCAACGGCAAAAGATTTCGGTCAACGGTGACGAAGGTGATGACAGGCTTTACGGCGGTAACGGCGACGATATTCTCAACGGCGGCAAGGGTAACGATATATTGCAGGGGCGATATGGGCGAAAGATACTTTTGTTTTCAATGCCGACAGCGGGCACGATACCATCATCGATAATCAGTAAACAATACCGTGCGATTCGGCAGCGGAATCCGCGCAGATAAAATTTCAATCGCGCAGACAACCGCTTCCGGCAATACGGATTGGGTCATAAGAAATCGATGATGAAAAACTCTCGTTAACCATCCGCAACCAATATTTGAAAACGGAAACCGAACCCGCCGTCAACCGGTTTCAATTCGAGCAGAGACTTATAGCAGCGTGAATTGTAGTTTTCGCTGAAAGAAGGGCTGTCTCGGCCGACTTATGCGAAGAACCGCCTATAAAAAATCATGGGAACTGCCAAAGATGACGTTATAAACGGTACGGACGGTAGGGATGTTATTGACGGCGGCGTCAGTAACGATACGCTCAACCGATATGCCGCGAAATGACGAATTGATCGGCGGGGATGGCAACGACACGCTCAACGGCGGCGACGGACATGACAAACCTGGGGCGATCAGGGGCAAGATACCATGCAGCGGGCGGCGTCGGAAACGATACTTTTCACAAAGTGGACGCCATCGAGAGATACGGTTATTGAAAAATCCGCGAAGGATTGACGTGTAAACAGCAGTATCAGCTTATACTTTTGCCGGCTATGGCGAGAGAATCTTGAGTTATTGGGAGAGCAAATATTTATGGCGCGGGCAATAACGCCGATAATTTGCTGGTAGGCATGCAGGCCATAAACCGTCTGTAACAGCGGTCGGGTAACGATATCGTAGATGGCGGAGCCGGCAACGATCACATCAACGGAGTGATGAAACGACAGGTTTCTATGGCGGGAAAGGGAGACGATATTATCTATGGCGGAGCCGGCAACGATGTTTTGGACGGCGGAACAGGTAAAGACCGTCTGTATGGCGGAAAGGGCAACGATATATCTGCTTTCGACGGGCAAACCACCGTTATCGATGAGGGCTTCGACCGCAATACCGTCAGATTTCGACGATAAAATCGATATCGGTACAGCTTAGGCTGTTTACCCGTGCAGCCGACGGCGGCGGTACGGATTGGATTATTGCTTCCATAAGAGGGGAAATGACCATCAGCCGCCAGCTTTCAGACGGCCTGTTCAATCCGGTTATCAGCTGAATTTGAAATCGAGCGGAAAATCATACAGTGCGGCCGAGTTTCAGAAACAGTGGTGAGCGGAGGCATTGCGGCAAGCCTGTAGTCGGTACCTCAGGAAGCGACACGCTGCGGGAACGGCCGACGATGATTACGTCATTAATGGCAGCAGCGACGGGAAGGGTACACCTCTACGGCGGAGACGGGGATGACCCTATCGTTGAACACAGTGCCTTGATTTTGGGTGTGCCTGACGATAAACTCTATGGCGGTAACGGCAATGACAGACTTTATGCAGATTCGGGAGACGATTTGCTGGATGGGGGTGCGGGTAATGACCATCTGGAAGGAGGATTGCATAAGGATACCTAGTTTTTCGGCAAAGGGTACGAGCACGATACCATCTTCGATTTCATGTTTTGATCTTGATGACGAGATACACTCCCTTTATCCATGCGAATACCGTGAAATTCACCGGCGGGGCTGACGCTGGATGACGTCAATTTCCGTAACCCGTGGATACGGCAAAGAAGGCATCGGCTATATGCCCCATCTTAATGATTTTGTTACCACTCCCCGCACGGACGGAGATACATGGAATATTTCGATTAAAGGTACGGATGATGTGCTGACCATCAAAAACCAGATGGATGGGGGCGGTGTCCAATTTTGAATTTGATAGCGGCAGCTATACTCAATCAGATTATCAGCATTTCGGTTTGAGAATTTCGCATTTATCCGACGACGGCAAGGTAATCGAATATCTGGATGATGGGACAATAGGTCAAAGCAGTTCTTTTGTATGAAGGAAGGGAACACATAATCTACGGTACGGATAAAGGAGATAAAATTCATATCCAAGGAGTTATCTCAAAAACACCACTTTTACGGAGGCAAGGGTAACGATACTGTCGAAGTGGAGCGAAAAACAATCGTCGATGCCGGCATCGGCGACGATAAGATTACTTTTCAGGGAGATTCCGATACCGTAGTCTTCGGCAAGGAGCGGACATGATACCCTGAGTATCGGAGGAGGGGTCAGCGAGGCCGGCGTGCGTTTTCAGACGGCCTGAGTATCAAAGATTTGAAATTACCACCGGTACCAACTGGACAATCAAGTTGAAAGGTACCGACGATACGCTGACTATCCTGAATGCTCACACATAATGCCGATAGTTTCACATTCGCTTCGAGGAAGCTATACTCGCTTCGCAACCGTTGAAGGCCGTAGGTGCAGATGATGCGACGGCCAATAACGGAGTGATTTGATTCCGAACGTTTTGATATAAATGGGAAAGGCCGTCTGAAACTTCGGTTCAGACGGCCTTTACGTTACCGTCGTCACGCCCTGCATAGAGGCGCGCGGTTTTCCAAAACCTGATCGACTGCCGTATTCTCTGGCTCTCTCGGCCGACATGTAGTTGTCGCGGTCGGTGTCGCGTTCCAAATCGGCCAGATCGCGGCCGCAATGTTTGGCGAGCAGGCGGTTGAGCTTTTCTTTCAGCTTGAGCGAAACTCTTTAGCGTGGATTTCAATGTCCGATGCCTGACCTGAGAGGCCGCCGCCGATGAGCGGCTGGTGAATCATAATGCGGCTGTTGGGCAGGGCGAAGCGTTTGCCTTTTTCACCGGCGGACAGCAGGAATGCCCCATGCTGGCGGCTTGGCCGAGACACAGGGTCGATACGTTGGTTTGATAAAGTTCATGGTGTCGCAAATCGACATGCCCGCCGATACGGAGCCGCCCGGAGAATTGATGTAAAAGTATATCTTTGTCGGGATTTTCGCTTTCCAGAAACAGCAGTTGCGCCACGACCAGATTGGCGGATTGGTCGTCCACCGGACCGACCAGAAATACGTATGCGTTCTTTGAGCAGACGTGAACAAAATATCAAGCGCGTTCGCCCCGGCCGCTTTGCTCGATAACGGTCGGCACGAGGTCAATTATTCAGTCGAAGGTCATTTTTGTTTCCTGTAATGGTTGAAAAGCACCAAAACACGCTATGCGCCGCTTCGGTGCTTTCAGTTATCTGTTTCAGACGGCCTTAGGCTTGAGCGCCCATGACTTCGTCGAACGACAAGGTTTTTCGGTTACTTTGGCTTTTTACCCAGCACGTAGTTGACGACGCTGCTCGACGGCCAGTGATGTCGAGCCCTGCAGGCGGCTTTGCGTCCGCGTAATACCAATCAATGACTTCCTGCGGGTCTTCATAGCTTTCGGCGAGTTGGCAACCACAGCTTTGATTTGCTCTTCGGTCGGTTCAGTTTGTTTTCTCCAACCAGCTTTGGCCAGAATCAGGCCCAATGCCACGCGGCGGTGCGCCTGTTCTTGAACATATCCGCCGGCAGGTTCACTTGGCCTGCATTAGCCATGCCTTGGTTGACAAAAGTTCTAGCTTCATTTCTTCCGCCAGCCGTGCGGCTTCGTCTCGTTGACAAGGGCGTTAAGGCACTGGAGCTCGACCGCTTTGAGCAGCGCATCCATCACGGATTCTTTGGTCTTGTTCCTGCGTACGGCGCTCCACCTCGCGCGCCACGTTTTTCTTCACTTCTTCGCGCATTTTAGCATTATCGCCGTCTGCAATGCCTAACGCTTGGCAAATTCGGCATCCACTTCCGGCAGGGTGGCTTCGGACACGTTGTTCAGGGTGATGGTGAATACCGCGGTTTTACCGGCAACGTCTTTACCGTGGTAGTCTTCGGGGAAGTTGACTTCCCACCCTTGCTTTCGCCCGCTTTCATGCCCGCGATGCCGGCTTCAAATTCGGGCAGCATCTGACCGAACCCAGTACGAAAGGCGTACTTTTTAGAAGAACCGCTCGGCAAACGGGTTCACCGTCGATTTTACCTTCGAAGTCGATGATGACGCGGTCGCTGTTTTGGGCCGCGCGGTCGACATGGTTGAAACGGGTACGTTGTTTGCGCAGGATTTCCACGGTTTTTCTCGACTTCGGCGTCACCGCCGACTTCGGAAGTTACTTTTTCGATTTCGTTGGCGGATAAATCGCCGATGCTGACTTCGGGGAATACTTCGAAGATGGCGGCGATTTTTGAGTGAACTTTTGTCGTCCTGTTCTTCCACGCCTTCAAAACGGGGAAGCCGGCGACTTTCAGGTTTTCGCTTACGGCGATGTCGTAGAACGCGCGTTGCACCAATTCGTTTATAACTTCGTTCTGAGCGCTTGCGCCGTACATAGAGGCGACCATTTTCAGCGGGCTTTTGCTCGGACGGAAGCCGTCGATTTTTAACGCGGCGTTGGGTTTGTTTCAGACGTTTGTCGGTTTCAGCGTTAATGTCGGCCCAAGCCAAAGACACCATTACTTTGCGTTCCAAGTTTTCTAAAGTTTCAACAGTTGCGCTCATCGTAGCCCTTAATTTGTTGTGTTGATTGATAAACGGATAACGGTCTCCCGCCTTTGCGGAAAGTGATGTCCGGCAGGGCCGGAACGTATTGTTTTTCCTGTCGCAGTTTCTAAGGCGGAAGGTAAAATTCAGCCGCAAAAGTATCATCAAATGTTCGGATAAAATATATTTTGCAGGGAGATGCGACTCATTTCAGGAGGCCGTCTGAAAAATGCCTGCGGAGGTTTTCAGACGGCCTTTTTGGATTGCTTGTTTAGGCATTGTCTTTTTGTGCCAGAATGCGCGGCTTCCGCCGGCATCGGCAGGGGAGACGATACCGGCGTTTTCCAGCGCCTCCATCAGGTTGGCGGCTCGGTTGTAACCGACGCGCAGTTGCCGCTGCAATGCGGAGATGGAGGTCTTGCGCGACTCGAGGATGAAGGCGACGCTGATCGAACAGTTCGTCGCCGCCGCATTCGGATTGACGATGTTGGTGAGTTTCCAGAGGGCTTCGCCGCTGAGCAAACCTTCAATATAGTCGGCGGGCGCTGGCTGTTTGACGAAGTTGACGACTTGGTGTACTTCGTCGTCCGGAAACGAACGCGCCTTTGCAGCCGCACGGGCTCGGCGCCTGCCCGGTTGCAGGAACAATGAGTCGCCGTATTTCAGCACTCGTCCGCTCCCATCTGGTCGAGGATGGTGCGGCGTCAATTTTGCTTTGCACGGTAAACGCCATACGCGCCGGTATGTTGGCCTTTTAATCAGGCCTGTGACGACTATCGACGCTGGGGCGTTGTGTGGCGACGATCATGTGAATGCCGGCGGCACGCGCTTTTTGGGCGAGGCGGGCGATTTGTTGCTCGACGGCTTTGCGTTCGGTCATCATCAGGTCGGCCAATCTCGTCGATAACGACCGCAATCATCGGCAGTTTTTCCAGCGGTTCAGGTTCGTCGGGGTTCAGACCGAACGGATTGAGCAGCGCTTGCCTGCGGCTTTTGGCATCTTCGATGTTGAAGCCGTCCAAATTGCGTACTCCGGCGTGCGAGAGCAGGCGGTAGCGTTTTTCCATTTCGGCCGCACACCAGTTCAGCCTGTCCCTGTCTTCGCGCATATCGGTAACGACGGGGCAGAGCAGGTGCGGAATGCCGTCGTAAATGCTCAGTTCCAGCATTTTCCGGGTCTATCATGATGAAGCGGACTCGTCGGGTTTGGCTTTGAACAACATCGACATAATCATGCCGTTCACACCGACGGATTTGCCCGAATCGGTCGTACCGGCGACCAAAAGGTGCGCATTTTTGCCAAGTCGCCGACCACGGGCGTGCTGGAGATGTCTTTGCCCAAGGCAACGGTCAGTTCTGATTTCGGCTTCGGTAAACACGGGTGAAGAGAGAATTTCGCTCAACATCACGTCTTGGCGTTTTTCGTTCCGGCACAACTCAACGCCCATCGTGTTTTTGCCGGCGATGGTTTCGACGATGCGCACCGCCTGAAGAGACATCGAACGCGCCACTTTCTGACAAGGCGACAATCTGGCTGCCTTTCACGCCCTGAGCCGGTCTCGATTTCACAGCGTGCTAATCACGGGGCCGGAAGTGGCGGACACGACTGCACGCCGATGCCGAACTCTGCCAGTTTGATCTCGATAAGCTCGGCGGTTTGCTGCAATCCCTCAGGGTTGACGGTAACGGGCCTGCTTTGCGGGATGCGCAGCAAGTTGACCGTGTTTTCTGGTATTCGCCGGAAGGCGGTGGATTGTTGAGGTTTTCGTCGTCAAACAGCGAGGTTTGATACGGGCGGCAGGGCGATGCACACGGCAACCGACTTTTTGCGGTTACTGCTGCTGCCTTCCAGCAGCGGTGCGGGGCGGCGGTAATCGTTTTGGCTTCTTTGACCATGCGGCGGGTGCTTCGCGTCAGGCAAGTTCGGTAATGACGCCTTTCCTGTTTTTCGCAAACAACCCTGCGGAACAGATCCGACCAGCATGTTTTCGGTATTGCGCCGGTTGTGGCCATAACTTCCAGCCAGAGAGACTTGCGCCAGCAACGACACGGCAAGCAGCAGGATAACGGCGATAATCAACAGGCTGCCCGATTTGCCCAACAGCCAGCTTTAAGCCGGTACCGGCGACTGCGCCGACCAAACCGCCCGCGCCGACGGGCAGGCGGTCGCCCGTGTATCATTATGAAGGAAAAATTCCCAAAATCGGCGCTGCAAAACAACAGCAGCATGCAGCTATGCCTGCGATACGGTGGTTGTAGGGTTTGTGGTTTTCCTGTTTTTGCAACGGGCGGAAATTTTATACAAAAACACGCAAGAGCGGCAATCCACCACCAAAACGACAGGCCGAGACAGGTAGTAGCCGACGTCGAAAGGTATGCGCCCGAACAAACCACCAGTTGCGCACCTCTTCGCAAGCAGGCATCACGCCAGTGACCATGCAGTCGGTCATATCGAAGCTGGCCAGAGAAATGCCGATGTAGCGTTACGACCAAACAGCAGCCAGCTGTATCGTTAATCAGATTGACGACATCTTCAGGACGGTCTGGCTTCGTCCCGTTGCAGGGCTTTGGCAGCTTTCAGGTTTTCTGAAAGTTTGCTGGCTGGGCTTTTGACACCGGCTTTCATGCAAGTGTTGTTTTTCGGCAGGACTTCGTTTTTGTCGCGGTGATGGCGATTTGGAAGAGGAAGGTTTTGTACGCCATGAATTCAAGATAAAGGCCGTCTGAAAACTAATGCTGAAATGCCTGATTATACCGTATTTCGCGCGAGGACTAAACACAGCGCTCGTCCGAAAGCCTGTTCGCGTGACGGCCGCATGGATATTGTCTGTTCGGTTAGAACAAGTTGCTACGAAAAATCAGCAAAATCACCAGCGGCACGAGATATTTTTACATAGGTCAAACCAAATATTGGACCGTCGTATGGTTGCCTTTATAAAAGCAATCGTCCTCGCTTCATCCCTTCATCACGAAAACCGACAAACAAACGCGCGGAGCCGAGCGCGTAGCACTAAACAAGATGTTGCCGCTGATGTAGTCAAAAGGCATCGAAAAATATCTTTTTGCCGAACACGGAAACGTCTTTCCACGGACCATAGCTCAGAATGGACGGGAATGTTACCGAAAGATAAAGATGGCAGCCAACACAATCGTAATCGCGGCGGTACGGCGGATTTTAGTTTTCTCCTGAATCGTCGTAATCAACACTTCATAAATGGTCACGGCGAAGTCGTCAGCGCAGCAATCTGGAAGCGAGAGAAGAAAAATCACGGCGAACACAGGTCCAGCCCACATATTCGAGAACACAATCGGCAAAACTTTCGAATACCAAAGTTGGACCCGGAATTGGGCGCGACGCCGAAACTGAAGAGCGACGGAAAATCATAAAAGCCCGCAAGTACGCGCGATGATGGTATTGGTAATTGCGGTGATGACTGCGGTTTGCACCAAATTTTTCGCTTTTTATCCAGATAGCTGGACAAGGTAATCATCACGCCGAAACCCAAGCTCAGGGCGAAAAATACTGCTGCCCCAAAAACGAAGACGAAAAAGTTCGGCGGTAATCTTGCTGAAGTCAGGCTTGCAGATGAAAGTAATCCCTTCCATCGCGCCCGGCAGGGTAACGTTGCGCACGACCACTAGCAAATCAGGAATACAAAAACAGCAGCGGCATCAGGGTATTTCGCCGCTTTTTCAATGCCGCCGATGACGCCTTTGACCAAAATCCATTGGTTCACAACGACAAACAAGAAAGTGTAGAACGCAATTTCCCGAGGGCTGTTTTTCGATGTGTTTCGGCGAAAAAGCTTTTTCGTTATTTCGCCGCCAGGGGCTGGAAATATTCAGATTTCCGCTAATAATATTAACGATAAGCTGATCACCCAGCCGCCGAGTACCATGTAATACGCCATGATGCCAAACGCACCAGCAAGCCCATCCAGCTGACCAGTTTCCAAAATTTTGGCGACGGGTTTGCCGTTCACCGAGCGCTGAACGCATCCAGCGCGTTCGCACCTTTGCGCCGTCCGATGACGTTTTTCCACCAAAAATCATCGGAATACCGATAACAAACATGGCGATACAGAATAAACATACGCGCGCCGCCGTTTTCACCGACCAAATACGGGAAACGCTCACGTCGCGCTGAAACCGACAGTCGCGCCGGCAACGGCGGATATAAGTCAAACGTTGGACCAAGTTTTGACGGGTTTGGTTTGCAGACATTCTTGATATGGATAAATAATTGGTAAAGAAGTGTAATATTATACGCTTAGATTTATCCGCTTTCGACCAAATAATAGAAAGAGAAATAGTGTATTTTCCTAGTCAAATTGACAATAACAGGAAAAGTATCCTGAGAGGAATATGGGCAGGCCGTCTGAAGATACGATTTCAGTGAGGCTTTGAATGGTCTGCATGTCTGCTGGCATTGCAGCTGTATGCAGGTAGCCGAGTAAAAGTGGAAGAGGGAGGAATGGACAGATAGATATTTTCTACGCTGAATAAGGATAAATGGCAAGAAAATAATTTTATAGTGATAATATTTTTAGTTATTAAATGCAGATACCATCTATACTAAGGGGAGTATAGATGGCCAAACACATTACGGGGAAAACGTCTTACTCATTTACTCACTTTTGCGGGGTAAGTGTTACTGAGACAGGTGAATTATACAATAGTTCACATCATGATGAAAGAATTGAGTTAATACAATTTTTGTTATATCTATATAACTGATTTTTATAAAATATACAGAATATTTCACAAATTTGTTGAAAAAGGTTGAAAATTTCCTACACGGATAAATTTCCAACTGCCGGAGGGCAGATCGTCTGGCGCTCCAATCGCCGACATTTTCGCCGTGCAGGCGTTCGACCCGGTTGCGGCGGCAGCCACCATACGTTTAACCTGGCGGGTATTTGCCCTCGGTAATCGTCATCAGCAGGACGGTCGGTTTTCATACGCTTCATCGGCAGCGACTGTTTCGTTGTCATCATGCAGCAATACGCCGTTCTTCAGCCGTTTCGCACAGACGGTTGTCGGCAGCGTGTAGAGTAACGCGGTGTAGCGTTTCTGCGAACCCTGTGTTTGCGCAGCAACCGATGGTTAAACTGTCCGTCGTTTGTAATCGTAAAACTCCTGTGGTGTCGCGTCCGACGTGCCGACCGCCCTGCATGTCGATGCTGCGCATATGATTGGGAAACAGGCTGAATACGACCGTATTGCTGTGGTTTGTGCGAAGTTTCGTAATTGGCAGCTTGTTGAGCAATATATAGAAATAGGGCAGGGGCACGGCAAAGATGGGGTTTCCGTCGATAGCCAGTGTTTCGACTTCTCCGGTTTGATGCTGCTTTTGGCGTCGCTGCGGATTTCGCCGTTGACGGCTATGCAACCGTTATCAATCAGCCACTGGCATTGCTTTGCGGCTGCCTAAGCCTTTGCGCTTGTATGTATTTGAGCAGTTGCATATCGGTTCCAGCGGTATTTTCAGACGGCCTTATATTTTACTGAAAACCGGCGGGCTGTTGGGAAAAACGGCGGTATGTCGTCCGGGTAAAAATCGCCCCTTTAAAATTTTAAGGGGCGCAAAAGGAACACAAACCACCTACCAAAACTGTTACAAGGCAAATTCTCCTAATTGATGCGTTTGCCGGATAAAGGGCCTTTACCATCGTGGGGTGAAAGCGATAAACTCTTGTCGTCTGTAGTCAGCCGTCCCTTGCTGCGTATGTCGAGCAAACGCGCATCGGCGGTTTGATTGAATTTGTTTTTCCGCCGCATTTTCGTTGCAGAGCGGAAACGACGCGGTTGTAGAGGCTGTCTTTTTGTTTGACTTCCCTTGTGTTGCTACCAGCTCAGACGCGCGTGGCTGGTCTTCACTCTTCGATGAGCAGGATACCGGTTTGCGGCTGCTTCGCTTCTGCCATGCGAGAGGACGCCAAACGCAATAACTGCCCGTCTAAAGGTAACTATAGCATCGTGCACTGCAATCGTTGCAACATCTGTAGCCAAAAAGCGAACGCACGGTTTGTTGATGCAGTCTCAGAATGTCGAGAGAGACTTGCTTAAAAATACATCGGCATTTCTTCTCCTTTCCTTCTGTGATTGCTGTTTCGTTGGATTGAATTATACGCATCCAAGATTGCAAAATGATAATTGTTATTATTATGCGAATCAATGGTATCAATGATTTAAAATAAAATAAATTTGAAAATTTTGATTTAAATCAAAAAGTCCTATGGGTGTTCATATCAGCCTGAAAATAATCGGTGTTTTGCAGACGGCCCCAGGATTCATGGCGGGACGGCTGCCTATTTCACTTCCGTTTAGTATAGATGCAGCCAATTCAAACAGGACGACGTATTTATGAGCAAACGCCAGATTATCCTTGATACCGAAACCACGGGCCTTTATGCCGAAGGCGGCGACCGCTGAGTCGAGTTTGCCCGGTCTGGAAATGATCAACCGCCAAAATGACCGACAACAACCTTCATTTATATATCCATCCCGAGCGCGATATGCCTGAAGAGCGGCAAAGGTGCACGGCTTGACCATTGAGGTTTTGGAAGAGAAAAACGCGCCGTTTGCCGAAGTAGGGCGGTGATTTGCCTGATTTTATACGCGATGCCGAGCTGATTATTCATAACGCCAAGTTTGACGTCGGCTTTGAATATGGAATTCCGCCAGCATGGGGCTGCCTTCCATTGAGGAGCTTGGCTGTACCGTAACCGACACGCTGGACGATGGCGCGGAAATGTTCCCCGGTCAGAAAGCCAGTTTGATGCTTTAGTGTAACCGCCTTTCCGTCGACCGCAGCAAGCGCGTGCTGCACGGCGCGCGTTGATTGACTGCGAGCTTTTGGGCGAAGTTTCTCCGCCAGACGCGCCAGCAGTTTGATTTAATGGGCGGCGAAGAGAAAGAAGACGAGGAAGTCAAAACCGGTCATTATTGCTGAAACCAAGCGTCCGGCGCATTTGAAGGTTATCAAAGCCAGCGCAGAGGAACTCGCCGCACACGAACAATATCTGGACGGTTTGGGCGAAGCCTGTTTTATGGCGCAAAGCCGAAACAGCCGGAGCCGAAGCATGACGCGCCGCAATATCGCCCTGATTCCCCGCCGGTATCGGAACGCGCTTTGGGGGCGGGAAAGCCCAAGCAATACGTTGAAATCAACGGCAAAACCGTGTTGCAACATACGATAGCTATTTGAAAAACATCCTGCCATCGATTTGATTGCCGTCATCGTATCGCCCGAAGACCAAACGTTTCAGACGACCCTTCCAGTGAGACACGCGTATTCCGCACAGGCGGAGCAAGCTGTGCCGAAACGGCGCAACGGCGTATCCGCATTGTTGGCTGAAGGTTTGGCTGGCGGAGCAGGACAATCATTCTCGTTCACGATGCCGCCGTTGCTGCCGCCGCCCGGGCGTTGACCCGTCTGATTGAGGAAGCGGGCGGGCGGGCAAAGCAGGGCGGTATTTCACAATACCCGTTGCCGATACGCTCAAACGTCCGATGGTGAAACCATATCGGCGAAACCGTATCCCGCGCCGGATTGTGGCAGGCGGCAAACCCCCGCAGCTTTTTCAGACGACCTTATTGCACCCGAGCTTTGTCGGCAGAGGGATTTTGAGCGATATTACAGACGAAGCGTCGGCGGTGGAAAAGTTGGCGTGCAGCCGCTGCGTGCAGGGCGATACGCGCAATTTGAGCTGACGCTGCCGCAGGATGAATTTGATTGCAGGTAGTTGCAGGGTCGTCTGAAAATTGTTTTCAGGACGACCCTGACACGGGAAAAAGGACAGAAACATGAATATCCGTATCGGACAGGCTGGGCGATGTCCACTCAACCGTCGAAGGACGTGATTTGATTCTTGGCGGCGTAAATATCCTGTTTGAAAAAGGTCTGCTCGGTCATTCCGATGCCGACGCGCCGGTGCACGCGATTACCGATGCTTTGCTCGTGCGGCGGTCGGGCGACATCGGCAGCCAGCTCCTGATACCGCTGCGTGAGTTCAAAGATGCCCACAGCCGCGTCTTGCCGCGAAGCGTATCAAAGCGTGCAGGCTCTAGGTTGGCACGTTAGAACGTGACACGACCATCATCGCGCAAAAAGCCCAAAACCGCGCCGCATTACTCCCGCCATGCGCGCCAACGACTGCCGCCGATTGCAGCCCAGACGGCTGGGCAATATCAAGGCAAAACCAACGAAAAACTCGGCTATCTGGGGCGCATGGAAGCCATCGAGGCGCGAGCGGTATTGCTGCAAAAGCCGATACCCGGCATGGCTGGCAGGCATGAAAGAAAGTGTTAGTATCGAAACAACTCACTTCCCACAACCGATTAGGAAAAACATCATGGCTACTCAAGACGAACTGAAAACGCGTTGCTGCTGAAAAACGCAGTGGAATTCGTACCTGAAAGAGCGAAATACATCGGCATCGGTACCGCCTCGACCATCAATATCTTCATCGAGGCTTTGGGCAAAAGCGGGCAAACAGATCTAGCGCGCGGTTTCCACTTCCGTGAAATCCAGCGAACTTTTTGGCAAAATACGGCATTCTGAAGTATCCTTGTCCGACGTGTCTGGTTTGGCGGTATGTGGACGGCGCGGACGAAGTCAACCGTATGCTGCAAATGATTAGCGGCGCGCGGCGCATCGAACGAAAAATCGCCTTTCGCCAGCGCGTCTGATAAATCCGTCTGCATTGCTGACCGAAAGCAAATATGTGTCCCGTTTGGGCGAAATTTCCGTCGCCGGTGGAGTCATCTCACGCGCGTTCGCCGGTGTCTGCGCACGTCTGCGGCGATGGGCTAGACCGAACCGACTGTCGGTTTCAACCACTGGCGTGGCAATCAGATTGCGCGGGCAGTACCACGGCTCGTACATCGACCGTCCGGTCAGCATGAAGACGAAATTAACCACTCCACGCGGTGAAACGGCATCTTCGGCCATAAACGTCGCCGACGCCGACATGGGGCACTGAACAGGGCGCGAAAGTCATCCCGCCCGGCCAAACCACTGAATCCGATAACGCCTGAAAACCCAGTTTGCACCAGGATAGGCCGTCTGGAAAGTTTGCATCGGGCCTGATTGTTCAAATATCATACGGAGAAAACCCGATTATGTTCAAAAAGGCCGCAATCATCATCGCATTTGTCGCGTGCTCGGCAGCGGGCAGACGGAATGGCTGGACACGCCTCGTCGCCGCATGGAAAATCAGCGCGGCACCGTTCCCGAAGACCTGACCGAACTGGTTGTCATCCGTAGTACGGCAAAAACAGCCGGAGCGCAGAAAGAGCATAAGCAACAGGCCTATACCGGCCGCGTAAGCTCCGTATCCGACGGCGAGCACCCTGCATCGTTACCGATACAGCGACGGCCTCAAATATTATAAATTCCGCTTTGGTTTATATCGACGCGCCTGAATTGCAGCAGGCTTACGGCACCTGTTCGCATCAAAACCTGAAAAGGGAGGACGGCGAACGCCACTGTTTTCGAGCTTGACCGCTACGGGCGGGAAGTCGCGAGGTCCGCATGGACGGCGAGGACTTGAACCCGATGCAGATTCGATGGCGCGGCATGGCATTACAATGCCTATGCCGCGAAACAGGCACGACTGCGCCGCCCGCCGCCGCTCAGGAAAATGCGCGGCAGAGCCGCAACGGATTGTGGAACGGGCTGCACCCGCAGGCGCCGTGGGATTACCGTCGGGAACAGCGCGAAGTGCAGAACGGGCAGGGCGGCAGGTAGGAAAACAGCAGGATAAAGAGGTTTAACCTTTGGTAGGTGTGTGATATGGCTGTTTGTTTTAAAGGGATGCAAAGGCCGTTACTTGCCAAACTGGAAGAAGCCCGGCAACAGTGCCGTCTGAAACTGGATTTCAGATGGCCCCCGCATCGCCCCTTTAGTGCCTTTTGGCTCGCGGGTATTCCTGATTCAAGCCTCTTCTTCTTCCGCTTTGCTGCGGATAATCAGCAGCGGCAGGTGGCTCTGACGCATAACGGTTTCGGCAAAGTCGCCCATCAGGAGGTGTGCATCAGCCGGTGCGCAACGTGGCACCAATACCAGAAGGTCGGCACCGTTTTCAATGGCGTAATCCACCAAACTTGCGTGCCATTTCGCGCGCGCCTTTGTTACATTTGGCGGTGTCAAACATCGGTCACGCCGTATCCCCGCCGCCGTTTTCTCCGCGAAGTCCAAAACTGCCTTGCGCCACCGCGCGGCTTCATAGCTTTCGTAAAGTTGAGGAATTCGGGCGCGAGCGCCATGTATCGGCCGGATTGGCCACATGGACCCAGTTGACAGGCGGCTTGAACCGAGCTTGCCAGATTCTACGGCTGTTTCAACCGCATTCAGAGCGGTTCTCAGCTGCCGTCGACAGCAACAAGTTAAATGTTTGTACATATTCATCTTCCTTGGCGCACCGCATCATGGCAGGGTTGCAGCGTGAGCCCTGATTATGGCTGTTATTCCTGCATTGTGCAACAGCCCCCGCGCTTTCAAGTATAATGCGTCCGGAAATTACTTCCAGCACTTCCTGCAATTGATTTTTGACCCACCGCAAGGCAGAATATGCCCATACGATTTCTTTGTTTTCACGTTGCCTTCGGCGGCATCGCGCGGCTGGTACGGCGACGATGCGCTGCAACGTTTCCGCAAGGCGGCGTCTGCGTGGTCGGCGGTCGGTTCGTGGGCGGTCGAGCTGGCGCGCGCGTATCGCCGGCTGACCCTGATTGACTCTGGACAATGGCCGAGTCCAACGTCAACCGCCAGCCCATGCGCTGACTGACGATTTCGGGCAAGCCGAAGGTAACGGCGCTGCACGAACGCATCCTGCGGCAAATCAATCCGCAGTGCGTGGAGGAAATCGAGGATTTTGTGGACGAAGACAATCTGGAAACGCTTTTCTTTCAGACGGCCTTTCGACGTTATATCGACGCCATCGACCAGGGTGCAAGCGCGTGAAAGCGGCGATGGCCGCATATTTCGCGCAGCGGCCGGCCTTTCATCAGCGCGGCGGCGCAGGCGGGCAAGAAAACTCGCGCGCCTATCCGGCACCGCCGATTTGTCTAAGGTAACGCACGACCCGTTGCGCTGGCCAATCCAGGCCACATCGCTGCGCGCGCGCGCTTCAGCCGCCATTGAAAGAAAAAATGCGCGTGCCGTGCGTTTATTCCGCCGAACATCACGCTGCCGCAGTCGGCGCGTGCGTGCGGCGTAACGCGTCGCCACAGGCTGTCGCGCGGGTTACGGGCGAGTATATGCTGGTAACGGCAACGTTCGGCTCAGGCCAGCGCAGGCGGCGGTAGATGTGGTGGCGGCCGGGTATGAGGGCCGGGGTTCGTTGAAAACACCGGAAAAGGGAAAACGATGATGCTGCAGCCTGACTTTGCCGCGAAATGCCCCGTCCACAACCGCTGTCGATGCCGTTGAAAATACCATTGCATGGAAACAACCCGTTACCGATGTGCCGGGTGATTTGTCCATCCGCCGGACGCGCTGAAAGTGGCAGGCCAAGAAGCCAGGGGGCCGCTGATTTGCTGCCGGTACCTGATCTGCAAGAAATATTGACGTGCTCGATACCCGATGGTGAAAATCACCGAGCAATATCTGCACCACATTGCCCAAACAAGTCATCGGATTTGGCGTGGCGGAATACCATGATGGCGGCAGTGCTGATTGAAATCAACCCGCGCCCGTTGCTGCCGCGTGCGTGTCCGCAAGAGGCGGGAAGGTGAAAGAGTACGACCCGCGCGCGGAACTGGTGCGCAGGCTCGGCTTACGAGCAGATGAAGCTCGCGCGCAGGTTGGGAATGCCGCGGCAAGCGGCCTGCTGGGCATACCTGCCGCTGGAAATCGCCGTCGAAGCTAAGCTGCCCGAAGTTTATGTCGCCGATGACCTGACGGGCCTGGCTCGGCATCCTTTCCCGCGTTAGGGCACACGCGCAGCCACGAAGTAGTGCGCGAAGCCATCCGGTACGCGCGCGCGATGACGTCGATTCTGCGGATTTTGAACGGTGCAAGGTCAGCCGGTTTTCTGCCCCACGTGGCTATAAGGCGCGGCCTATCTGGGTGGTCAATTTCATCGCCGCTGGAACTGGCGAAGGAGGGGTTGCTGGTCAGTTGTGCAGCCCGAAAGCTACGGTGAAATCGAGATCATTTAAAAACGAAGAAACGGAAGTTGCTGCGGACGAAAACTATTTTAGCCATTGCAGGTCAATATTGAATATTGTAAACAATATCGAACGTATCCTGACGCCGGATACCGCGTCGGCCGCGTTCCCGTTCCATTTTTCCCGATATTTTCCAACAACGGACAAACGATATGGACACCGATAATCCAACCCTGCTCGATACCGATTTATACAACCACCATGTTGCAGGTCACGTTGCACCAGTTCTCGCAGTAAGGCGCACAGCGTGGCGGAGTTCCGCTGCCGCAACGAGACCACCGTTTATCCGCTGGCATCCGAAAAGATTTCGAGCGCGAACTGGAAGTTGTGTTGCGCTTTCAGGACGACGAGCTGGATTGCCACCTGCGCCGCCTGCGTTTTATCAAAAGCGATTTCGCTCGGGATTATTTGGAGCTGTTTCAGCCAAACGCCGTTTCGTTACCCGCCGAGCGACGAGAAAGGCCGTCTGAACATCCGCATCGAAGGTCCGATGACGAGGGGCCATGTTCTTTGAAATCGCCACCGTCTATCGTCAACGAACGGGCTTCCGCCGCTTGCACGCCCGGTGGCTGAAGCGAAACGCCGCCCAAGAAAAGGTAGGCCGTCTGAAAGAGCTGGCCGTACAGCAAAACCCCGCCGACCTGCCGTTTCTCATTTCCAGATTTCCGGCACGCGCCGCCGCTACAACTTGCGTGGCAGGAACATGTCACCGGCACCTCTCTGCTTGAAGCGCTTCGCCCCCGACATCGCGCACCAGCAACGTCTATCTGGCCAAAAAGCCTGGTATCGCACCCCATCGGCAATGATGGCGCACGAATTTTACAGGTCAAAGCTCGATTCGCGTCTGCGCGACTCCAGCCGCCTTGAAAAAGCTGGGTACATCAGTCACCGCGGCGACTTGGTATCGCCCTGACCGATCGGGACGGTACGGACGCCTCCCGCGACTTCGACCCTACTTCGCCAAACCCCGACGGCCTGCGCCACGAGACAGTGCTGACCCCTACGAATGTAAGCGAGACAGCCTATGCCCACTACAAAACTCCAAACTTCCACAGCCGCACCAAAATGCTCACCTTTCAGACGGCCTCGACATCGAACGCTCGTGCTGCACCGGTATTTCAGCGTCACTTAAAACCAGTTTCAGCAACTAACCTCACCAACGACATGGGGCATGCCGTCCTGCTCAATATCGTGCGCTGAAACTGGCTGAATGCACGGCCAGTCGGCAGGCCAACGAACACACACGCCCGGCAAGACCATGACCACCAACAACACCTTCTTTGCCTATCTGCGGCAGGTGTTCGAAATACCCGGAGCGGAACCGGAAGACGGCGGTAAATACCGGCGGAAGCGACGCGGGCTGATGACAGCCCGCCTTTTTGTGTGAGATAAGGCCGTCTGAACGGGCGGCGGCGGTTTTCAGACTTTACGAATCGGCGTAAAATCTCCGTCAGAAATCCCGCCATTTTTCACACTGCCCGATTTAGAGGAAAACCATGTTCTCTGCTAGTACCGAAGCCGCCCTGCAGATCCCATCTTAGGTTTGGGCGAAGCATTCAAAGCCGAAACCCGTCCCTGAAAAAGTCAAACTTTATCGGCGTATAAAGACGCATCCGGCGCGACCCCCATCGTCAAAGCCGTCAAAGAAGCTGAAAAAACGCCCGCTCGAGAGCGAAACCACCAAAACTACTCACCATCGACGGTAAGCCTGATCACAACGAGCAAACCCAAATCCTCCCTCTTTACAGACCACGAAATCGTCGCCAACCGCCGCGCCAAAACCGCCCAAAGCCTCGGCGGCACAGGCGTTTGCGTATTGCCGCCGAGTTCGCCAAACGCCAGTTGAACGACAAAAACCGTCTGGATTTCCAACCATGGCCCAACCACAACGCCATCTTCAAAGCCGTCGGCATCCAAGACAAGCCCTACCGATATTAGCTGACGCCAAACACGGCCTAAACTGGGGACGGCATGATTGGAAGACCCGCTGGGCGCAAAAAGATGACGTCCGTTGGCACTGGGCTGCCACAACCCCACCGCATCGACCCCATTGCCCAACGCCTCTGGAAACCTCGCTTGAAAAAGGCTGGCTGCCCCGTTTGACTTCGCTTATCAAGGCTTCGGCAACGGCCCTGAAGAAGACGGCCGCTCGCGTACCTCTTGAAATACAACAGCAACTGTCGCCAGCCCGGCCCAAAAACTTCGGCATGTACAACGAACGCGTCGGCGCACCACCTTTAGTCGCAGAAGAACAAACGCCCGCGCCCGCCAGCCGTCAACAAACCATCATCCGCACCCTCTACTCCAACCCCAATTTCACACGGCAAACACCACGCTCAGTACGGCTGAAAGACGCGGATTTGAAAGCCCGCTGGATTGCCGAACTCGACGAAATGCGTCGCACCAAAGCCATGCGCCAAAATTCGTCGAACCTGCTCAAAGCCAAAGGCGCAAATCAAGACTTCTGATCATTATCGAACAAAACGGTTCTCCTTCATGGCCTCACGCCTGAACAAGTCGACCGCCTGAAAACGAGCGTTCGCCATCTACGCCGTGCGCCCGCCGCATCAACGCCGGTATTACTGATGATAACATCGATTACCCAGTGGAAAGCATCGTGAAAGTGTTGTGGTCCGAACAGCGTCGTTCGGAAAGTTTCAGACGGCCTTTTCGCTGGCCGTCATATGGATATAACTGCCGTCTTGATGCCGTAGCGGATTGGCGCAGAATGTTAACAATTAACCTATCGCGTTCCCTGACCGGAAACGGGCGCGTTTTACAGATTGGAACGGACACGAGCAAAACACCTCACCGCAAACCTTGGCCATCCGCGGCGGCAAAGAGCAGACGCGCACACCGCGAACACAATCAAGGCGCTGTTTCTGACCAGCAGTTTCGCGGTTTTGAAAGCGCACAGCAGGGTGCGGCAAGCTGCCTGCCAAAAGAAATCAAAGTGTTTCACTATACTCCGTACCGCCAATCCCACGATTGCGGCCTTCGAGCAGCGCGCAGAGTATTTCGGCATTGGAAGGTGCGGTGCCGTTCGGCGGCGACTTCGACCGGCAGCGTCGGCGATTCAGGCGTCGTTTTTCACCTTCCCCAAAGCAGGCGACCATGTCGTCTCCAGCCGCAGCCTGTTCGGTACGACCGCGGGCTTTACTCGCAACATCGCACCAAGTTCGGCATTTGCAGCGCATGTGTCCCAAAACCGATTTCGTCCGAATGGCGGGCGGCAGTTAAGGAAAACACCAAAACTGCATGCTTGGAAACCCCGTCGAACCCGCTGAAACGAAGCGCTACGATTTGAGCGCGCTGTCCGAAATCGCCCATGCCGCCGTCGGCGCGCTGCTGGTGGTGCAACAGCTTCCTTCAGCCCGTCGGTACAGCAGCCCTTTTGAAACACGGGCGACATCTCCGGTACAGTCGGCCGCCACTTTCAGCCATCTGACGCCACGGCCGCGTGATGGGCGTGCAAGTGTTGCCCGGTTCGGAAAGAACCGATGACGCAGGTAGTGGTGTGTACCGGCACTGCGTGGCTTGGCGATGTCGCTGCTGTTTAACGCCCGCCGCTTTGCTGAGCGGCGTGGAAACGTTGTCGGTGTGCGCATGGAAAGAACAGTTTGCAGGCGCGCTGAAAAATCGCACGGTGGCTGGAGCGAACAATCCTCAAGTCAGCGCCGCTCTACTATTCCGGCCTGCTCCGGCCATCCGCAGGCGGCGTTGGCGGCGAAAACAACAGCCTCGCGGCGGTATCGTGGTCGGTTTCGAAGTCGACGGCAAAGACGCGGCAGTGGCCGCTGCCCGGACAAAGTGGAACTGTTTTCCAAAACCGCCAATCTGGGGACGTGCGCCTCGACCATTACCCGTCCGTGGACAACTACCCACGGGCCGCATGCTGTCGCCCGAAGACAGCCAGGCCGCAGGTATCCGGCCCGGCCTGCTGCCGCCTCGCCAATCGCTTGAATACCCGGACGACCCGACGGCTGGACTGCAACAGGCACATGGCGTACTTTAAAATAAAACAGATCTCAGACGGCCTCATCCTCGAGAGGCCGTCTGAAATATATCGTGTATGTACACTTTAGGTCTGCGCTGGATAAATCGATTGCCGGGCACATCTCGGCAGGAAGGAATAAACAATGAGGAGGCGAATCTTTCCGATTGGGCGTTGAAAGTTATGTCTGTCCTGGAGGTTTGGCGATGGGTTTCACCATTTGGACTTTGGGCAAAGAATCCAGCGCAAGTTCGGTATGTACGCGTTTCGTGCTGGGACTCGCATATCTCGATTTTATTTTCAAGAACGTGCTGCTGATTGAGTGTCCGGATGGTGCTCGAAATAGGCTGAACTACATACGAGGCCGTCTGAAACTTTTCAGACGGCCTTTGCCGTGGATACTTATTCATCCCGGAAACTTATGCGCTTGAGCGCCTTCTTCCGGACGCAGGTTTTGCAGCGGCGATTTGTTCGCTGGCCAGTGCTCGCTCAACCGCATACGCAGCTGACAGAACGATTTGATCGACAAGCCGCGCTCGTTGTTGTTAACGGTTTGCGCGCACCGCGCAGGGCTGTGCCGCATGTTGCCGTCCACTTTGTCTACGCTGGACGCCCGCTACCGCAACCATGCATGCGTCACAGCGCTCATGGTCGATGGCAGGTAACGCGGAACAGGCCCGAGAGAATCGGTTCGCGGTATTTCGCCTCGGCCATCGACCACTCTGCCGTTTTTCATACCGTACATCACGCTCAATGATTCTTCTTCGCCGCATCTGCAGAGCTACCTTTACGCGCGCGTCGATGGAGTCGACGCTGACGCAGGCGGCTCGGGCAGATTTTTGCGCGCGCAGGAGTCTGTGCGGCAGCCTGTTCGGCCGGTGCCGGAGCGGGTTTCGATTCGATTTCGATTTATCGCCGAAAACGCTGCAGGCAGACAGGGCTGCGGCAGCCAGCAGGGCGGGCAGAACCAGTTTCAAAATTTGCATTCATCAATTATTACCCGCGTTGTACAGCATAAAGTCGCTGGCTGCCGGGTGCAGCCGCCACCATAACAGAGAAAGCGCGGTTTGTTCCTGGTTTTAGTCTGTCTGAAAGGCCCCAAACGCCTGCCGGATGGGCATTTGGGAACAATAAAATTTTCTTTTAAACAATGGGTTATATAAAACGCTGTAAAGAAAAGCTTATTGAAATTAAGTAAAGACGGCCTGATTGGGCGGCGAAAGCGGGGAAACTGGATACGAAAAAGCACAGCCCGTACAAGCTGTGCTTCAAAAGAAACTGGCACGCCCACGATCTGAACCCCGCTGCCGCCGTGAAAGGCAGTGTCCTAGGCCCTAGACGATGGGCGCGTTTGAGGGCTACGGAACTACAGAAACGCCTATATGCTGTCAATCGCTGGCTGAGGGTAACCGGTCAGGCCGTTCTCAGACGGCCTGACCGGTTGCCCGTATCCCGTATAATGCCGCTTTTTAATAAAAGGAAAACAAACCATGTGGTTTTAAAGCAAACTCAGTTTTTATCCGCTGAATAAAGACAAACTGCCCGAATTGGAAACGCTGGCCGACAAGCTTGGCGAGTCGGAATTTGCCCGCTGTCAGTTTGGAGTGGTTCAGCGAGGATTTTGCCGCACCGGTTCCGTTTTCTCCCGAACTGGTTTTTCCTGCCGATTACACTTGGCGCGTGGCTTTGAAGAAAGAGGAAAAAGTGCTGCCCGCGGGCGTTATCCGCGATATTTTGGACGACAAGGTCTTGGAAATCCAAAACAATGAAGCGCGTAATGTCGGCCGTAAGGAAAAACAGGAATTAAAAGAACAAATTACCGATGATTTGCTGCCCCGCGCCTTTACCCGCAGCAGCCGCACGCAGGCGATTTTTCGGATACCAAACGCGGCTTTTTGCTGGTCAGACAATGCCGCTTCCGCCAAAGCCGAAAAACGTGTCTGACCAAGCTGCGCGAGGCATTGGGCGGTTTGAGGCGTCGTTGCCGAATACCAAACAGTCGCCCTCCGGCCTGATGACAAGCTGGCTGCTGAACGGGCATTGCGAAGGCGGCTTCGAGTTGGACAGCGATTGCGAACTCAAAGGTGTGGGCGACGTTGTGCCGGTAGTGAAAGTGTCCAAACAGGATTTGACCGCCGACGAAGTGGTGCAGCACGTCAAGAACGGCAAAATCGTGACCCAACTGGGCTTGGTGTGGCGCGGAACAGATTGCGTCTCGTACTGACGCAGGACTTGACGCTCAAGCGCATTCGGTATCTGGACGTATTGCAGGAAGAGGCGGAGATCGCTATGGCGACGACGCGGCCAGCATGACGCTTTTACCTCGCAGATTCTGATGATGACGAAGCTGTCAGCACCATGCTGGAAGAGCTGGTGTCTTATCTGGGCGGCTGGCAGGATTGATTTTCAGATGGCCTGATGAAGGTGGAGGCCGTCTGAAAATCACAGCGGATATGAACAATAGTGTCGAAATATTTGGCGTTGCCGCTTTTTGGCCGCAGTGTTGCTGCAACCGGTTGCGGCGGCGGTTATCAGCCCGTATCAGGGCAGCGGCTGCCGTTACGAAGGGATGTCGGCAAAGACGGCAAACCCGAAGGCAAAGGCGTGTGGAGCTACGGGACGGACGCAGTTATACCGGCGGATTCAAAAGAGGCAGGTCTTTGACGGCAAAGGCGTTTACCTACGCGTCCGCCGGAGAAGAAATCTTTGGAACCGTTCTCTTCCGGCAGCAGCAAAATTCGCGATGATGTCGCTGGACGGAACGTTTAAAGACGGCTTTTGCCCACGGAAAATTACCGCCGCTGGGACGGCAGCCCCTTTGTTTGTGATGAAGACGACAGGGCAATATCGTGGAAGTGAAGCTGCCGAGCGGCCAAGGCAAAATAACCGTTTCAGACGGCTCGAAAACGGCAGGCCGTCTGGAAAACCATTCTGACGGAAAATCATTATAGAGCATCAAATCCGATAAATGGATACGCCGCAGTGAGCGAAGAGCACGGCATGATAGACCTTTTCGAGCCAAACCAGATTAAAAGAGGCCGACGGCAGAGCGCATGACTTTCCTACGGCACGTCGAAAGCTACGGCTACGACATCCGCTGTGCCAACAATTTAAAAATTTTCACCAATATCAACAGCACCATCGTCGATCCGAAAACTTTGACCCACTTCGTTACTGTGGAAGACGACTGCTGCATCATTCCGCCGAACTCGTTTAGCACTGGCGCGCACGGTCAGAATATTCCGTATCCCGCGCAATGCGCTGACCGTGCCCTGGAAAATCGACCTATGCCCGCTGCGGCATATCGCGAACGTAACGCCGTTCGAACCGGGTCGGGAAGGTACGTAACGCTGGAATTTTTCAATACCACGCCGCTGCCCGCCAAAAATTTATGCGGGCGAAGGCGTAGCGCAGGTGCTGTTTTTCGAGAGCGACGAAGTGTAGCGAAAACTTCGTATAAAGACCGCAGCGGCAGATATGGGGGCAGACGAGTAACGCTGCCGAAAAGCCTGATTTGTTAGAAAGGCCGTCTGAAAAGGTCACGTGGATTCGATTCCGCAGCCTTTTCAGACGGCCTCATATCGTTGTTTCAAATAATTTTTAAGGTCGGTCAGATAGGGCACGGGATTGACGGCTTTTGCCGTTAATCCTGACTTCGAAAATGCACGAAAAATGTCGGTATCGCCTGCCGCCATTGTGGCGATTTGCTGTCCTGCCGTTACGGTTTGGCCTGCACCAGAATGGTGTCGTTGTTGAGCATAGGCGGTGATGGTGGCGGTATTGTGGCCGATGAGGATGAGTTTGCCGTAACCGCGTACTTCCCTCGCCCGCATACAATGCTTCGCCCGCCGCCGCCGCTTTGATCGGTTGGCCTGCTCGCCGCGGATGTCTATGCCTTTGCCGCCCGCGCCGTCGTAGGTTTGAATGACGTTGCTGCTGCCGTTTTCCACCGGCCACTGCATATCCAAGCGGTTGACCGGTACGACGGCACGCTCGGCGGTCGCGTGAACCGCCGAAGGACTGCGGCTGCCCGATGTGTTCCGGCGGATGCGTGATACTTGTCCGGCCTCGATTTGCGAGGTATCGCGCAGGTTGTTCCATGCGGCCAGCGTGCTGACGCTTTGCCCGTAACGTCGCGATGCGGTAGAGCGTGTCGCCGCGTTGTACGCGGTAGTGGCCGTCGGAACGGGGCGAGCCAGACCCGCGCAGGCGGCAAGAAGAAGGGCGGTTGCCGCAGCGGCAGAATCAAATGTCGGAATGATTGTGTCTTTCACAGAACATAAGGATAGCAAAACTTTCTTTCCTCCGTATCGGCGGCGGTTTGATTTTTAATTGCTTTTACTTTTTCTTTACTGCTCTCTACAATATTACGGTTTTTCACGTCGTGCAGCTTGCAGAAATGGTAAACGGCTTTATGTTGATTCTGCTGAAAAATAATATGAAGGAAACACACCATGCGGTTTTTCGGTGTATCGGTTTTTGGTGCTGCTGTTTTTGGAAAATATGTCGGTGGTGTGGGTGGCCGACTGGCTAGGCGGCGGGTGCGCTTTTCTGATGATTGCAGCTTTGTCGGTGGATGATGATGTTGCGCCATACGGGTATATCCGGCCTGTTGCTGGCAGGTGCCGCGGTACGCAGCGGACAGGAAATTTCGCTGTACCAAATGTTGTGGCTGGTGCGTTATGCCGTGGCCGCGCTGCTGCTAATGAGTCCCGGATTTGTTTCGACAGTATTCGCGCTGTTGTTGCTGCTGCCGTTGAAAGGACGACTGATTGCAGATGCGGATGTGAATGGCGGTTTTTCGGCCTTGCACGGCGCCGTTTTCACGGCAGGACGAGGAGCGGCGACATCATCGAGGGTGAGTACACCTAACTCGGGCAATACGCAAAACCCCAAACAGGAATACATCGAGCATCAAGCCTGATTAAATGGCGTTTCCGGTTGAACAGGCCGTCTGAAAACTTAAAATTCTTCAGACGGCCTGATTGTTTCAGGTTATACTTGGCAGCTATTGTTTACAGATTCCGAACGAAAACGATGAGCAGAATCAATCCACATTTGCCGCGCTGGGCGGCGAAAAAGGCACTGATTTCCCTATATCACCGCCGGTGATCCCGGACAAAGAAACGACGCTTGATTGATGCACGCCCCGCCGCCAACGGGGCGGATATTATCGAGCTGGGCGCCTGTTTTCCGACCCTATGGCCGACGTGCCCGACCATTCAGCGTGCTGCCGAGCGCCTTGGCGAAAGGCGTGTCGTTAAACGATGTTCTGGACATCGTGCGCGCATTCCGCCAAACTAACCGGACGACGCCCGCGATATGATGGGTGTCAATCCCTGCGTGAATATAGGGTTTACGCTCGTTTTGCAGAGGCTGCCGCCGAAGCGGGCGTGACGGCGTACTGACTGTCGATGCGCCGGTAGAAAACATAGGCGGCCTGCACGGCGAATTGAAGTCGCACGGTATCGATTGCATTTTTCTGATCGCCCCGACCACGACCGGAAGAGCGCATCCGCAGATATGACGTCGCGGGCGGGTTTTGTCATTACGTTTCCGCTCAAAGGCGCAACCGGCGCGGCCAGTTTGGATACCGACGAGGTTTCGCGTAAAATAACCTTTTGCGCAAATGTACCCGCCCATCGGCGTGCTTCGGCATCAACATGCTGTGAGCGACGCAAAATGGCAGGTGGCCGATGCCGTTATTGCTGGCAGCCGCATCGTCAAAGAAATCGACAACGCGGACCGCGAGGCAGAAGCAGTCGGCGCGCTGGTCAAGGAATTGAAAGACGCTGAAGGCCGTCTGAAATCAAACGGACGTTATAGGGCAGGGCGGCCAGCCGCTTTGCCGCAACGTTCATCCAGAATACGGCCGGACCTGAGGCCGTCTGAAAACAGGAGTTATTCATGAGCTGGTTAGACAAGATTCTCCCGCCTACAATCAAAAACCGCAGCAAGAGCGAAATTGCGTCCAATGTTCCGGAAGGCTTGTGGCACAAATGCCCCTGCCTGTTCGGCAACGATTTATTCGACCGAATTGCAGCAGAACCACCCAGTCTGCCCGAAATGCAACCACAACCGTTGTCCGCCCGCGAACGCTGAATCTGTTGTTAGACGAAGGCAGTGGCGAGGAAATCGGTGCCAACGTCAAACCCACTGACCTGCTGAAATTCAAAGACAGTAAGAAATATCCCGACCGACTGACCGCCGCCGCAGCCACGGGTGAAGATGATGCTGGTGGTGATGAAGGGGACGATGAACGGACTGCCTGTGGTTGTGGCAGCGTTTGAGTTCCGTTTCATCGGCGGTCTGATGGGATCTGTGGTTGGCGAACGTTTCGTACAGGGCGTGCGCCGTGTAGCCGATAGCTGCCCGTTCATTTGTGTGGCCGCTTCCGGTGGTGCGCGGATGCGGAAGGTGAATTCGTTGATGCAGATGACCAAAAACCAGCGCTGCTTGCACCTGCTGACCGAAAAAGGGCTGCCGTTTATTTCCGTGCTGACCGATCCGACGATGGGCGGCGTATCGGCCAGTTTCGCTTTCTTGGGCGATGTGGTTCTAGCCGAACCGAATGCCCTGATTGGTTTTGCCGGTCCGCGCGTTATCGAGCAGACCGTGCGTGAGACTGTTGCCGGAAGGGTTTTTCAGCGGGCCGAGTTCCCGCTGCTGGAAAAAGGCGCCATTGACCAGATTGTCGACCGCCGCTCAATGAAACGGCGTATCTGCGATTTGATTACGTTGCTTTGCCGTAAGGATAAAGTCGGTACGGGTGTAGACAGAATGAGTTAAGATTGTTTGAGGCCGTCTCAGCATAGCCGTTTCAGACTGCCTTTTTGTTTGAGAGGTTTGATGAGAATCGTATCGTTGGTGCGAATATGCGAAGACGGAATGAACGACGGGAATTTTTAAAATCCGGCTGCTTGATTTCAGACGGCTTTGACCATAAAAACGCCGCTTGGGTAAGCGCGGCGTCGGGAGTATAAATTATTTGCGCAGGCCCAAACGGGTAATTAACGCGCGATATGTATCAGGTTGGGTACGGCGCAGATGAGCCAGCAAGCGGCGGCGTTGGCTTACCATTTTCAGCAGGCCGCGGCGGCTGTGGTGGTCTTTTGTTGGCTTTGAAGTGCGGGGGTCAGGTCGTTGATGCGGAAAGTCAGCAATGCAATCTGCACCTCGGATGAACCGGTATCACCTTCTTTGCGCTGGAAATCTTTAACAATTTGTGCTTTTTGTTCTACGGACAATGCCATGATGGACTCATAAAAAGAATCGCATGGATTCGGACAAGCCTGCTAAGCCGTAACCTGCGCGGGCTCATATATATCTTTATATTGAAAGATGTGCGGATTATGCCATAGTTTGTACGCTTATGCACGTTTTACGGATAAAAAGTTGGCGGGTGCCTTTGCACCGCCTAAGCTCTTTTGGTGATGTGATAAACACCGGTAAAATTGTTACTTTGGCTGCACGGCGGAAACCTAAGTTGTGCAACATACTTGATTGCAGGCTGGTACGGATACCGTAACGCAGGAACGCCGCATAGTTGCTGGGGTCGCTGGAGACCGATGGAGCACCGCTGCAAAACATCTGGCTGTCAGCGTTGCTGGAAGTCGGTTGGCTGCTGTTGAAGTCTTCCGTCCATTCCCAAATCAGTCCGTGCATGTCGTGACACCCGCAATGAAGTTAGGTTTGTTTTTGCCTACGTTCTGCAAACCTTTTCCGTCCACCGTCGGCATACCAGTCAGGGATGGGCACGGTTGTAATTCAGTTCACCGTTCCGTTTTTGGGTGGCTGAGGCGCAGCAAACTCGTTCGTCTATAGTCGGCAGCCGTTTGCCCTGTGCGGGCAGTGGCATTGGCGGCGAACCATGACTACGTTGGTTACAGGATGCTTCATTTCGCTAGGCTTGGGTGCGTAGCTGTTGCTGCCGTACCCAGTGTTTCAGATAGGCAGGCTCAGCTTGTTTTCGAGCTGACTTTGCCGCGTTGCCATTGAGGGTGGGATTGCACAAATTCGAAAATTCCGCATTGGTAACGGGATATCGGTCGATTTTGATAGGGCTTCACCGAAATCATCGGTGTGTCTTTTTCAGATACAGTGGACGGTGGCTGCCGCCTTCTATTTTGGCCATATTGAGCTGCAACGGCGCCGCAGATCAAGAAGTCCGGCGAGGATAAGGGTTTAACCGTTTTTCATCATGATCGCTCTTCTGTTTGGATTGATGGGGCAGATTTATTTTTTCAGACGGCCCGTATGCCCGTATAAGGAATATGGGGAGGCCGTCTGAAAAATAAATCCGGCTGATGGGTATTTTGGTGGATTATCGCTTCGATTGTTAGATCTTAGATTAAAGTGGTTGGTACAAAACGGAAATATAACGGAATAATACACTTTTTAATGTGTTCAAAGCCACTGCCGTCTTCGTATTCGCCAAGACGGCGGTGGCCTATCCGATTATGCCTGCTTATTTGGAAGCATTGCCGGCCTACGACGAAGGCGGGGCTGCCGATGCTGCTGGAGCTGAGGCAGGGCAGAAGCGGGCTGCAGCGCTGTCGGTCGGCTGATAAGCGGTATCACCCAATTTTTGGTCGATGGCAGGGTTTTCTTCGCCTTCGACTTTCAGTTGACCCAACGCACCTTTGTTAAAAGGCACGGAAGATTGAGTGGTCGACTAAAGTATAGCTTCCCGGGATGTCGACTTTGAAGTCCACGATGGCCGCACCGCCGGCAGGTACGATGGTAGTCTGGATGTTTTTGTTAATCAAATCACACACCTTCGACATGTACTGTGTCGAAGATTTCGCCGATAACGTGGAACGAAGATACCAAGTTGAGCCACCGTTACCTACGAAGATGCGTATGTTTTTCGCCTGCCTTGGCTTTCAGTGCATTGTCACCGGCAATCGAACCTACATGACCGTTAAATACGACGTATTCAGGCTGCTCTTTGATGGCTTTGTCCATATCGAAGTCTTGCAGGCCTTTATCGTTGTATGTTGCCTTTTAGATGTAGAAGTCGCCTCGTACAACATAAAAATTCTTTATCCACTTTAGGCAGGCCGCCTTTAGGTTCGACCAAAAATCAGACCGCGCATACCGTTGGCAATGCGCATACCCACAGGTGCGACGGCGCAGTGGTGAGATATACAGACCCGGTTGTAATGTTTTGAAACTGAATGTTGAGGTATGGCCCGGTGCGGTAAAGGAAGCTTCCGCGCCACCGCCGGTACCCGTTGCTGCGAAGTCAACGTTATGCGGAACTGTCGAGGTAGGATGGTTGGAGAAGTGCACTTCTACGGTATCGCCTCCGCCGCACACGAATCATTTGATTCGGGACGTCGCCGCCGAATGTCCAATATTTATATTCGACGCCGCCAGCCATGGTCATGACTTTTCGATGGTCTCCATTTTACAATTACTTGGGCCGATAGTCGCGGTTAACTGGAGGAGGTGCCTCGGGGAGCATGGGTCATTACGGCATCGATAACAGGCAATCGCCGGACGGAGTTTCAGCGGAAGCCTGAGTGTCGGCAGCGGATGCAACTGCTTCAGTAGAAGCTGCGGAGCCTTCAGCAGGTTTTCTCGGCGGCCCTGCTGTCCGCAGCGGCACAAGGCAAATACTGCGAAGCAATGATATTGCAGCTCAGGTTTTGCGCGTTTCATAGTTTTTTCCTTGTCAGGAGAAATGTGAAGTGAAATGTAGTTTTGGGCAATTATGTAGCCGCTTTATTCTATATATCTCTGACTTGAGGTCAATTAAATCACCGAATATGAACCTTATTTAGCAAAATTTGAATACTTAATAACCAGGAAAATGTAGCCCGTCAGAAAGCCAATATCTACATGATTTTATATATGGCTGATTATACGTAGAAATATGACGACTAGTTTTAGATAAATGAGAAATTTTCTCATGTGCAGTAATTTTGCATTTCTCAGGGCATATATTTAGGCCTTTGAAGTCCAATAAATCATGCTACAACTCTCTAACATATCCACATTGTACGAATCAAACAAACCACGTTAATACCTAAAAGAAGGAGTCCAAAAATGGGACAGTACAAGAAGCTCTCGCACCCGCTGTTTTGCGATGCTGGCTGTATGTTTTCACTGCACACTCGGGCTGCATGCGCAGTGAGAGTTTATACGCTGCATTCCTGAGAAGGGATCGTTTTCAGTCTTCCGGTCGAGTGCTGATGACCAAAGACGATATTCTTGCGCCAGTCTCGCATGGCAGACCACTTGGCGGTATGGAAGTAGAGTTCGGTTTTCTGGGACACGGTGCGTATCAGGCACCCGACCGACGGCCGACTGGCTGCAATCTTCGCGAATTGGCTGTTTGCTTGGTCTGGATGCCTGCTCAGAAAGACTACGCAGTTTGCCACGAGCTGACCGAAGAACGAAAGCCGTGCTGAGAAAACCCGCGCCGCCGAAGAGCCACCGCAACCAGCCGCACGCAGGCCGACGGGTCGGTTGTTTTGAGCGATACGCGCGTGAAGGCGATTAAGGAAGAGATTACGTCTTATTGCATGGAGTGACCAATATGGCGACGATCCCAGGTTCCAATCCACTACGCGAACGCTGCAATGGCACCAACAAGACATTGCCGAGGTGTGGGCGCGTCAGAAACTGTTTAATCTCTTCTTTCTGGACTTCTTGGGTCCGCATCGACCAACCGTCCTGACAGAAAACTTTACTTACACTCAACAACCGACCGCGAAACTCTGATTAAAAACGTGCCACCACTGAAAACTACATGTGCTTTCACAGCGTGTGATGCTGTCGCTGATGGGTGTCGTTTGCTGATGTGTTATTCGTTCCTGACCCGCATGAGGAGCGCAGGTTCCGACCGAACCCATTGACGCAAAAGTTCAGCTGGCTCCTTCGCACAAAAGCCTTGGGCAAATATCTGTTTTCCTGACAGTAGTGCTGTTTGTGGCACAGGCATTGTTGGGCGGGCTGACTGCACACTATACCAAAGTTGAAAGGCCAAAGCGTTTCGACGGTATTGATGCCGCACTGGGTTTTGAAATTTCCTGAATGGTTCCCGTATGCCCTGACCCGTACATGGCATATCCAGTCGGCGATTTTCTGGATTGCGACCGGTTTCCTGACGGCAGGTTTGTTCTTGGCACCGATTGTGAACGGCGGTAAAGACCCCAAATTCCAGCGTGCCGGTGTGAATTTCCCGTATATCGCTGGTTTATCGTGGTTGGCTGGGTCTTGTACGAGCAACTTCATCGCCCTGACCCACATCATCCCGCCCGAACTGAACTTCTGGTTCGGTCATCAGGGTTACGAATACCTTGATTTGGGCCGTTTCTGGCAACTGTTGCTGATGGTCGGCCTGTTGCTGTGGCTGTTCCTGATGTTGCGCTGTACCGTTACTGCCTTTTTAAAGAAAAAGGTACGACAAAAACCTGTTGGCGATTTTCGTTGCCTCTATGGTCCGGTGTGGGCGTGTTCTATGCACCGGGTTTGTTCTATGGTGATCTCGATTGCCGTGATGGAATACTGGCGCTGGTGGGTGGTTCACCTGTGGGTGGAAGGCTTCTTCGAAGTATTCGCCACTGCAGCCTTTGCATTCATCTTCTACAACATGGGCTCGTGCGCCGCAGCACTTTGCGACTGCCTCTACGTTGGCCGCAGCCGCTATCTTTATGCTCGGCGGTATTCCGGGTACGCTCACCACCTGTATTTCTCGGGTTTCTACTTCTGCCTCTATGGCGATTGGTGCATGTTTCTCCGCTTTGGAAGTCGTGCCGCTGGTATTGCTGGGTCAGAAGCATACGAACACTGGTCTTACCAACATCTGTCTCCGTGGGCGAAACGTCTGCGTTGGCCGCTGATGTGTTTCGTGGCCGTAGCATTCTGGAACATGATTGGTGCCGGCGTATTCGGTTTCCTGATTAACCCGCCGATTTCCCTGTTCTACATCCAAGGTCTGAACACTACCGCGGTACACGCACACGCAGCCTTGTTCGGTGTGTACGGCTTCTGGCGCTGGGCTTCGACGTGCTGGTTGCCCGTTATCTGAAAACCTGACGTTGGTTTGACGACAAACTGATGACTTGGGCGTTCTGGCTGCTCAACGGCGGTTTGGTGGGCATGATTGCCATCAGCTTGTTGCCGGTGGGTGCGATTCAGGCTTATGCTGCGATTACAGAAGGTTTGTGGTATGCGCGTAGCGAACGGTTCCCTGCAAATGAAATCCTCGATACGTTGCGCTGGCAGGTACGTACTGCGGCCGACTTGGTATTCATCGGCGGCGCCGTATGTACTCCGCGTGGCAAGATCGAAAATCGTTTGCAGCCGTAGCAAATCAGCGCACTGGAAAACGCTGAGGTTTAAAAGGCCGTCTGAAACATGTTTTCAGACGGCCTTTTATTCAGTCATGGGGCAGATGATTATATGCTAAAAACTATTACTATTGTTTGTTGATAAATCAGAGGTTTTTCTCTGTTTTGCAACAGATTTTAGCAGGCTTAAAAGGGATTATTTTTCTATTAATTATCAAATTGTTGATTAGACAAGATGTCTAAAATAATAGTGGGTGGCTATAAAATGTCATAAATAGACGTTATAATATAACCGTATGTTTGAGCAGTTGTACTTTACTTGAAAGGATAATGTTATGAATACCAATAAGCGTCATTTTTCTATGTGATTGTCGCGGCTCTGACCCTGGCCGGTTGCGGAGGAGGCAGCACGGTTTTGTCAGATACGGTTACCGATCCGCTTGCACCGAAACCAAACGGGAATTATAAACAGCTTGCCATCAGGTCACCGATACAAACAGTTTGCTGCATGACGAGAAATCAACCATCACGATTACTGACGAAGAGAGAGGGCGAGATAAGGTCAAAACTACAAACACGGCGACAGGTTTGACATCAGCTATAAAAACAAGACAAAATCACCGGCTTGAGTTACGAGCGTAAAGATGCAGAGGAAAAATCGACGGCGGGCAGTTGCTGTTGTATAAACAGAACTATTCGGTGAGTGGCCGGAACGCAGCCGACTTATGCCAAGAATGCAGACGGCGGTGCGCGCGACATTCGGCAGATGTTGGATATCAACAGCATACAGGGGTGAATTTACCCGTGACGGCGGTGTTCCGTCGTCCGGCAAAAATCCGTTATTCGGGCAAGGCGTTTGCTTCTGCCGACAATCAGAACGGTAAGCTGGATTACACCGTCGACTACCATGAAAAATCAGGTAGCGGTACGATTACCGGCCTGAAAGGTTTGGGGAGACATCAGTTTAGAAAAAGGCCCTCTGCGTCCCCGTCCGGATAAAGAGCAACGGTATCGACAGTACCGCTTCGTCTTCGGAACTGGGTAAAGGCCGTTACAATCTGACCTTATTCGGTCCGCGGGCGGAAGAGGTTGCCGGTTCGGCTTATTTTGAAGAGAAAAACAAAGTATCGGTTTCGGCGGCAAACAGCAATAAACGTCTGCTGGATGGCGGATTGGGAATTAAAGGAAAGTAGCGGCAAGGCCGCAGACGGTCATGATACGCAAAGCGAAGTAACGCGTTACCATTTTAATTTCAATTCCGCATATATGCACCCATCCGTAGTAAGAGAAACTCTAAAGGCCGTCTGAAAAACGGAAATATCGTTTTCAGACGGCCTTTTTATTTAAAAAGGCTGATTGTTCAGAACAACGCCTCAAGCCGCAATAGTGCGCCGATATGGTGGCTGCGGTCTTTTTCGCGGTCGTTGTAATAGTTCAGCTCGGTCTGGGCAAACAGCCAGTCGCGCCAAACCGGTTGGCGGTAGCTGGTAAACGGGCCGTAGCTGTTGAGCTTGGCTTTTGTTTTCGATTTTTCCACCCGTGTATACGCCGTAGTTGAAATAGCGGTGTTTGCTCAAGTCGTGTTGGCGGTAGAGACTGTTGCCCCAAGTCCAGTCATCTTTGTCGTCATGCTCGTATTGCAGAGTAGAGCTGGTCGGCGATGAAGGCGTTGCCTTCCGGCAGGTAACGGGTTTCCCAGTTGGTGCCGGACATGGTGTTTGCTGTCTAAGCCGTAACGGTAAATCTGCTCCAGCCGTGTGTAAAGGCGGTCGTCAAGCTGCCAGCTGTTTTGGCGTTTGGCGCGGGCGTAAATATCGTCGCCGGAACGGACACCGAGGTCGAAGTCGGTTTCGATGCCGTGTTTCTGCGTGATGTCCGACCAGCGCAGGGCCAAAGATGAGTTGCTGTCGCGGGTTTTCGTCGTGTCGAATGTTTTATTTTTGCCGTCGGGCGTGTTGCGGTAGGCGGTCGCTTCCTGCTGCAACGTCATCAGGGCGAATCGTCGCCGAATACGACGTTCAGTTTCGCTTTGCAATACGGGCAGCTTCACTTTCCCGCGGACGCGCTGGTTTCACCGAGAACTCGTCGTATTTGTTCCATTCGGTATCCAGCATGATGCGCAGGTTGGCGCTGGCGGGTTTGTCGGGGTCGGGCGTGCCGAACCAGCCGTCCATTTCGTGCGCCCAGCGGTTGATTCTGTTGTGGACTTCGTCGTGTCGGCGGTCGGCCCATGTGCCATCATCCGTATTATTCGCTGCGAATGCCGCTCCCGACAAACAGATGCCCAGCCCGAAAAAAGAAAATGTTGATACGTTTCATGATTTTTCCTACCTTATTATATTAATAGTATATCATCAGCATACTGCAATTAGAAGGAAGCGACAAATCGGCGGCAGTTTGCAGGCCGTCTGAAAACCGAAAGGCGGATATGCTAAAATCGCCTTGATTTTCAGACGGCCTCCATAATCAGAATGTTGAACCCGCAACGCCAACTTGCCGAACTCGTGCGTATCCTGACGAGGAGGCTATATTTCTCGCCGCCGATCCCGCGCAGATCAGCCCGAATCACTGCGCAGCGTCGGCGGCAGTTACGAGCGAAACTCATTCGCCGTGCCGAAATGGCCGACCGAGACGGCCTCTTTGCGCGATACGCTCCGAACAGGGCGCAGGCCGGTACGTTCTGGCTATGGGTTGCGGCGGCAACGGCTCGTGTTCGGCAGCGGTTTTTCCGCCACCTTTCTATTGATGGACAGCCAAGGGCTGGAATTTCTTTTTCATTCTTGCCAGTGTTTTGGGCATGAATACCGTGATGCTGCTGGTGTGGCTGGCATCGGTCTGTTTGAGGTTGAATGTCGCCGCTTCGCCTCCAGTCCCGCCACATGGCTGCGCGGCAAAGACCCCTATCAACCAAGCCGTATTGCGGCTCTATGCCGACGCATGGCGCAAGCCTTCCGTCCGCTGGCGCATCGGCGCAGCGTCGCACAGCATCTGGCTTTCACATTGCTCGGAATGCTGGTTTCCGTATTGCTGCTGTTGCTTGTCCGCCAATACACGTTCAACTGGGAAAGCACGTTGCTGACCAACGCCGCATCGGTCAAGGTCATCGATATTTTTGTCGTGGCTGCCCGCCAAATTCGGTTTTTCCCGCTCCCGATGCCGAGGCCGTACTCAAAGGCCGTCTGAACAGCAGCACCGCCGACGCCCGCGCGTGGTCGGGTTTGCTGGTCGGCAGCATCGTTTGCTACGGCATCCTGCCGCGCCTTGGCGCATGGCTTGCGTGCAAAATCCTGCTTGCCCGCAATTCGGAACGGCTGCCGTTGGACGACCCTATTACCAGAAAAATCGTCCGCCGATGGCAGACCGAAATCGTCGATGCTGACAACCGCAGCGAATCCGTCCATACCGTTTCCCGAAAATCAGCATCAGCGGTGCGCCGAAATGGGCGGTGATGCTCGAAACCGAAGTGGCACGACGCAGCCTGGCATGTCCACACGCTCGGTCAGGAATGGCTGGACAAAGGCACGGCCGACAGCCGCGACGCCGTTGCCGCGCTGATTGCCGAATTGCAGCGTCAGACCGCGCAACTCCTTATCGGTGTACGCGCCCACACCGTACCCGACCGCGGCGTCCCGCGCCAAATCGTCCGCCTTGCCGAGGCCGCTCAGGGTGAGGGCAGTGGTACAGCTCCTACTGGAAAAACAACGTTTCAGACGGCCTCAAAAACCATTTGACCCCGAATGGCACGACGCGCTGGCCGAACGCGGCTTTGGCCTGGCTTGACCCGCCGCGTATCAGCCAAGAGCGGCGTATGGCGGAACAAAAGGCCGTCTGAAAAACTATTGCTTGTTGGAATCATAATGCAAAAGCAATCCGTTATCCTTGGCCGTCGTCCGGCTTACACAGCAAAACCTCGCTTCCTGCGCACACTGTTGCGCGACGGCGCGTTCGGCGAAGTGGCGGACGCGCCGTCCACCACGCGGCAGTGGAGCGTTCGGCCGTTTCAGACGGCCCCGATACGCTGGTGTGCCTGTACGACACGCCCGGGCTGGAAGATGCGGGCGGCCTGCTCGACGGCTTGAATCGCATACCCCATCCCGCTCGGACGGCATCGAACGGCTGCAACTGTTCCTCGACGGTCCGGAGGCGGCTGCGGATTTCAATCAGGAAGCGAAGGTATTGCGCCAACTACTGCAAAGCGATATGGCGCTGTAGTGTCGTGGATGCGCGCGAACCGGTGAACAAATATAAAGACGAACTGACGGTGTCGTGGTGCGCCAAACCCGTCATGCCGGTGCTTTAATTTTGTCCGGCGGACGGGATTTGTCGGCTTGGACGACCATGCTGGCACGGCGCAATCTGCACGTTTACAGCGGTTTTGATACAGTTGCCTTTGATTTTGAAGGTGAAATCCGATTGTGGGACAGTTTGGCGACCATGTTGCGGGCGTACCGTACTCGACCGTCTGATCGCCATGCGCCGCCGCGAATGGCACCAGTTGAACGGTGAGGAAACGGAAATCGCTCGGTTTCCTGCTGGACGTGGCGGCGTACCGGCAGGAAACTGAAGCAGACGGCGCTTCCGACGGCATACTGCAAACCATGCAGACGAAGTCCGCCAGCTTGAAGGACGGTTGCGGCAGCGGCTGCTTCAGATTTCCGTTTTACCAAAGCGGAGTGGATACGGCGGAATGGGCGCTCAAAGCCTTCCGCCAAGACCCGTTCGACCGTGATTTTGCTGGTGCAGTACGGCATACGCACGGGCACAGGGGCGGCGACAGGCGCGCTTATCGGCATGAGGGGTCGACATGGTTACACGCTCGGCGGCTCGCTCGGTTTGGGAGCGGCCATCGGCGGCATCATTGGCGGCGTACTGCCGAACGTGCGGGATATTTCCGACAAAATCAGCGGCCGGCAGGTATTGCGTGATGCGAAACCATCACCCTTTTGGCCGCCCGCGCAATGGACTTGCTCGATGCATTGCAAAAACGCGGCCATGCGGCGCAAACGCCCGTGCGGTTGCAGAAAAACGGCCAGACGCCGTGGCGGCCCTCTGCGATGCCGTCTGAACTGATAAAGCGCGCCGACAGTGGAAATGGTCTTCGCTCAATACGCGCCGGCCGGAATTGAGCCGCAGGGGAGCGGGAAGAGGCCGTTGAAGTCTGCGGCAAAAGTGCAATAAAACCGGCCGTGCCGTTTTGATTGTTGTTTTGGGGATTACGCTGCCGTTTCTATGCGGGGATGTTGACGTGGTAACGGATTGAGGGCAAAAATATCGCCCGTTGAGTTGCTTAAAGTGCAGCTTGATTTTTCTCCTCTATTTCTCCTTTTGTAGACTTGGCGCATATCCGTTTGGGTGTGCGCGTGCCGTTTGGGAAACACTTTGTGTTGTTGAAGTTTTGCTACAATAAATCGTGTAAATACCATTGATAAGAAATTTTATAAGAAAATAGGTTGCACACTGGTTTCGCTTGGTGCATAATTCGTCCCGTTAGCTGGGTTCGAGTAGTCAGTTAATAGTTTCTCCTCTATTTCTCCTTTGAGACTTGCGCACATTCCTATGGATTGTGTGCGTTTTTATCTAGTGAAATGAAAGGCCGTCTGAATTGTTATATTGTTTCCAGACGGCCTTGAAACTGCGGCAGTTCGAGTCCAAATCCAGCATCAGTCCTTCTTTTACTTCTTCCATCACCACATAACTGCGGCTTTCGGCAGCGGCGGGCGGTTGCAGCAGGATGTTGCCGAGCATGTCGCGGTAGGCCGACATATCGGGCGAGGCGGACTTTAATCAGATAATCGTATTCGCCCGAGACGAGGTGGCATTCCAGAATTTGCGGAATACGCGTTACTTCGCGGCGGAAATCTTCAAAGATATTGCCCGATTTCGAGCGTAGTTTGATTTCGACGAAAACCAGCAGGCTTTGCCCGACGGCGTGCGGATTCAGGCGGGCGGATAGCCGCTGATGATGTTGTCGCGCTCCAGCCGCTTGACCCGTTCGGTAACCGGCGTGGTGGACAGGCCGACTTTTTCCGCCAGTTCGGTCGTCGGGAATCTGCGCGTTTTGTTGCAGCAGCTTGAGGATTTCAAGTCGATTTTATCCAAGTCTTTCATAGATGGATCCGTGGCGTGTGATTGTCGGACAGCCATCATACAAAACCGGCATTACTCTGCGCAAGAGAGGGTGTCCTGCACTTTGTTGTTAAACTTTTTAACGGCTTGGCGGCCCAGTATTCAAAAACATTTGAATCAGCCTATAATCTTCGCCGTTAAATATTATTAAAAGTCCCGTCTGAAACGCGGCTTTGCGTTTATCGAAAAAGGAATCACCAGCGCCCGCTCAATGCCCGAATCCGCTTGGACAATCTGCGCCACAATTATCAAACCCTGAAACAGATTCACGGCGGCAAAAATGCTTGCCGTCATCAAAGCAGACGCTGGACGACGGCGCGGTACGGTGCGCCCACGCATTGTCCGACCTTGCCGACGGATTTGCCGTCGCCACTGTGGACGAAGCCGTCGAATTGCGTGAGCGGGCATTACCAATCCCATCGTATTGCTTGAAGCGTGTTTGAAGCATCGGAATACGCCACCGTCGATCAATACAATTTGTGGCAAGCGTCGCAACCAGTGGCAGCTCGAAGCCCACTAACGCCCATCATTGGCAAAATTCCGTCAAAGTCTGGCTCAAAATGGACTCCGGTATGCACCGCGCCGGCTTCTTCCACGCACATTACACTTCTGCCTACACCGCCCTGAAACAGATGCAAACACGTCGACGGCATCGTCAAAATTCAGCCACTTCGCCTGCGCCGACGAACCCGACAACGGCATGACCGAAATGCAGCTTGAAGCCTTTGATCGGCGTGTGAGGGCTTGGAAGGCGAAGAAAGCCTTGCCAACTCCGCCGCCATCCTGAATGTCCCGAAGCGCGCCGCGACTGCGGGTCGTGCCGGACTGGCGCTTTTAGCGGCATTCTCCGTTCGGCGGCGTGGACGAACGCTTGAAACCCGTGATGCGCCTGACTTCCCGCGTGTTCGGCGAACGCGTCCTGCAACCTCATTCCCCGTCGGCTGCGGCGCAACGTTTTACACCAGCAAGTCCACCCGTGTCGGCCTGATTGCCTGCAGGCTCGCTGACGGTTATCCGCGCCGAGCCTCGACCAATTCGCCTGTTGCCGTCGAAGGCAAACGCAGCCGCATCATCGGCAGGGTGTCTATGGACATGATTACCGTCGAACTCGACGCCTCCCAAGAAGGTTTGGGCGCAGAAGTCGAATGTGCGGGGTGATGTCGTCAACATCAGACGAAATCGCCGAAGCCGCCGGCATGATTCATGTGAAATCCTTTGCAACATCAAACGCGCGAAGTTTACCCTATTCGGAGTAATTTGAAGCGAGTTTGAACCGAAGGTCGTCTGAAAAACAAAGTTAACGGTTTCGTTAAATGGTTTTCGGGACGACCTTCTTCATAAGTTTTTTAAAATCTAAATATTTTTAAGAGCTGCCGTCATTCCCGCGCAGGCGGGAATCAGAGCATAAATTTAGGAAACTTTTTTCTTTGACGGTTTCGCACGGATAAATCTGGATTCCCGCCTGCGCGGGAATGGCGGCAGAACGGAGACTATCAGGTTCGGGCAATAATCAAAATTGTCAACAATCCAAAGCCATCTTGTTTTAAAGCGGTGCTATAATTCCCCGAACCAGATTTTTCAGACGACTCCTGCGCGAGGACCCTGACTTATGAATAATTCAGTCATCACCGTTATCGGCAAAGACCGCGTCGGCATCGTGCTGACGACGTTTCCGGCATCCTCGCGGAAAACCGAATCAACATCCTCAATATCAGCCAGCAGCTGATGGACGATTTCTTCACCATGATTATCTTGGTGGATACCTCGAAAATGCCCCAAATCGCGGCAGGAAATGCTGGATTCGTTTTGCGGAAGAGACAAAAACTCGCGCTCGATATCCGTGTATGCAAAACGAAGAAAATCTTCCAAGCCATGCACCGCATTTGAGTCGGAGGAATGTGATGAGTATCCAATCCGGCGAAATTTTTAGAAACCGTCAAAATGGTTGCCGACCAGCATTTCGACGTCCACACCATTACCATAGGCATTGATTTGCACGACTGTATCAGCACCGATATCAATGTATTGAACCAAAACATTTACAACAAAATCACCACCGTTGGCAAAGATTTGGTCGCTACGGCGAAACACCTGTCTGCCAACATACGGCGTGCCGATTGTGAATCAGCGTATTTCCGTTACGCCGATTGCCCAAAATCGTGGCAGCAACCAAAGCCGATTCTTACGTCAGCGTGGCGCGAGACTTTGGACAAAGCAGCCAAAGCCATCGGCGTGTCTTTATCGGCGGCTTTTTCCGCGCTGGTGCAAAAAGGCATGTCGCCTTCAGACGAGGTGTTAATCCGCTCCATTCCTGAAGCGATGAAGACTACCGACATCGTGCGCAGCTCCATCAATATCGGCAGCACGCGCGCCGGTATCAATATGGATGCGGTCAGACTGGCAGGCGAAACCATCAAACGCACGGCTGAAATCACGCCCGAAGGTTCTCGGCTGCGCCAAAATCGTCGTGTTCTGCAACGCGGTGGAAGACAACCCGTTTATGGCGGGCGCGTTTCACGGTCGGGCGAAGCGGACGCCGTTATCAACGTCGGCGTATCGGGGCCGGGCGTGGTCAAAAGCCGCGCTGGAAAAATTCGGACGCGGTCAGCCTGACCGAAGTCGCCGAAGTCGTGAAGAAAAACCGCTTTCAAAATCACCCGTGTGGGCGAACTCATCGGCCGCGAAGCCTCGAAAATACTGGGCATCCGTTCGGCATTCTCGATTTGTCGCTGGCGCCGACCCCGCCGTTGGCGACTCGGTGGCACGCATCCTTGAGGAAATGGGCTTGAGCGTCTGCGGTACGCACGGCACGACGGCGCCTTTGGCATTGCTGAACGATGCCGTGAAAGAGCGGCATGATGGCTTCCAGCGCGGTCGGCGGTTTGAGCGGCGCGTTTATCCCCGTTTCCGAAGATGAGCATGATTGCCGCCGCCGAAGCAGGCGTGCTGACGCTGGACAAACTCGAAGCAATGACCGCCGTTTGTTCTGTCGGTTTGGATATGATTGCCGTTCCGGCGACACGCCCGCGCACGATTTCCGGCATCATCGCCGACGAAGCCGCCATCGGCATGATCAACAGTAAAAACCACCGCCGTGCGCATCATTCCGGTAACGGGCAAAACCGTCGGCGATAGCGTCGAGTTCGGCGGCCTGCTGGGCTACGCGCCCGTGATGCCGGTCAAAGAAGGTTCGTGCGAAGTGTTCGTCAACCGCGGCGGCAGGATTCCCGCACCGGTACAGTCGATGAAGAACTGATTGCGGTTTTGATAGAGAGGCCGTCTGAAAATTGTTTTTCAGACGGCCTTCGCATATCTAGTTCCGCTTGCCTCGTGCGGGCGGGAGCGGCAGACGGGCCACAAACAACGATTTCCCAGTGCGGCCTTTGCTTTCTTCGCTTGCCCACCAGACAAACTGCGGCAGAATGTCGTGATAATTTTTGCGTTCGGTGCGTGATTCGCCCGGGTGGGACTTAATCCGCTGCGGCGAGTTAATCGGGCCGGGAATGAGGGACGTTGGCGCGCAGGTTGGGGAAGCGTTCCCATTCGTCGGCGGCGACTTTGCACAGATAGTTCAGTGCGGCTTTAGAGGCACCGAAACCGCCCCAATAGGCTTGGGTGTTTCGCTGTGGCTTTCGCTCACGAAGATAACAGAAGCGTCGGGCGAGGCTTTGAGCATCGGGGGCGAACGCGCGGGTCAGGCCCCATCGGCGCGACGGTGTTGATGCGGTATTGGTTGACCCATTCGGCGACGGTCTGGAAATCCAGCGGGGAGAGGGAATAGAAATAGCTGGCGCAGTGCACGATGCCGTCGAGCCTGCCGCCGGTGGCTTCGTCGACGGCGGCGGCGAGACTGCGCGAACTCGTTTTCTTCCGCGCTCATGAGGTCGAAGCAGATGGCGAAAGGTTCAGGCGCGCCCGACGCTGCGATGGCGTCGTATACCTTTTCCAGTCTGATGGCGCGCCACCAGAATTACGGTGGCGCCGGCGTCGCGTAGGCATCAGCCACTTGTTCGCCCAAGCCTTGCGACGCGCCGGTTACCATGATGATTTTGTCTTGCAGTGTTGGCATCGGTTTTACCTTGTTGTTTTAGCGGAGGCCGTCTGAAAACGGGAAAACGGTTTTTCAGACGGCCTCCGGTACGGGGTTGGTCAGCGGTGCGGGCGTTTGCGGCCCTTAGACTGCTGCATCGCCATCTGGTTGATTTCTGACGGGTGGGGCGTTTTTAAACATGGCGTGCGCTTCGTCCACCGAGCATTTTCTGCGACAGGCGGATCAGGGTAACGGCATCTTTCTGCGCCTGTCCGCCGCTGTGGCATGCGGCGCAGGTTGGCCTCGTTGACGCGGCCTTTTCGGGGTCGATGTCGAATTTTTGAGGCGCTCGATGAACTGGCGCTGCTGGCGGCGCGACGTCCAGACGAAGCCGCCTGCCGCCGCGGCCATACGACGATGGCGGAAAGGATGGCGATGGGCCATGAATCGACAATCAGCACCAGTATCAGGGCTCAACTACGGCGGTTGCCAGCAGGATTAAACCGCCTAAGCGAATTTTTGCTTTTTGTATCCATGTGGTTGCGTTTCCTTGAATAGTGCTCGGGGCCGTCTGAAAAAGGATTTTCCGCTTTTCAGACGGCCTGTGTGCGGAGCAGGCGGCGACGGCGCCTGTTTAACGGCATTTTACAGTATTTTTGTCCGGCGGTGGAACCGTATCGGCCTGCTCTTTACGCCGCCAGGCCGATAACCAGCCGTTTGAATTCCGACCATGCATTGCCGTCTTCCGCGCCTTTGATGATGCGGTCGATTTTGGCGCAGGTTTGCAGGGGCGGCGAGCAGGCGCCGATGTGGATGCGTCCGGCAGCCATCGGCGCCAGAGTCTGCTTGTCGCCCCACAGCTCAGGCTGTTGCGCAGGGATTGGACGTTTCTGCCCTGCTTGAGGCGCGGCGGTCAGGGCGGATGAGGGTGCGGATGCTCTCGGCCACCGCCCGCAGCAGCAGGACCGGTTCTTCGCCGCTTTCCTCCAAACTCTTCGAGCAGGCGCGCCACGCGCAGGCCGTCGCCCTTCATCCACGCGCCCGCAAGCTGGAAAACGTCGAAACGGGCGACGTTGGCCACGGCCGCTTCGGCGTCGGCCATATTGACGGTATGGCCCTGCGGGTGAGCAGGGGCGAGTTTGTCGATTTCTTGTTTGGCGGCCAGCAGGGTTGCCTTCTACGCGCTCGGCAACAGGGTCAGCGTCGCTTTCGATGCCGAGGCCGAGTTTTTCCAGACGGCCCCTTATCCATTGCGGCAGGGCGACGGTGCCGACGGCTTTGGCTTCGAGCATGATGCCTCTGGCCGCCAGTGCGCCGAACCATTTGGCCTGCATCTGGGCTTTTTCCAGCTTGGGCAGCATGACGACGGTTACGGTGTCTTCGGGCAGGCGTTCGGCTAGCAGCGTGCAGGGGCTTCGCCGCCGTTTTTACCGGGTTTGCCGCCGGGAATATGGATTTCCGCAGTTTCAGGTCGGCAAACAGTCCGGCGCTGCCCGCCGATTGCAGCAGTTCGTTCCAATCGAACGCATTGTCTGCGGTATAGACTTCGCGGTTGAGGTAGCCCTGCCGTTTGGCGGCGGCGCAGGGTGTCAGCGCTTCTATCCGCAGCAGGTCTTCCTCGCCGTGAATCATATAAAAGCGGCTTGAGCGGCGAGTCGGGACTGAGTTGTTCGATGTCTGCCGAGGCCATTTATTGCGGGGCTTTCAGGAAGGTAAGGCGGCGCACGATTTGTTCGGCGGCATCGGTACGCATTTCCGACCAGATGGTCTGTTCTTCTTCGGCCTTACCCAATACGTCGCTGTTGGCGTAATCCATCTTGCGGTTGACGACGACGGTTATCGGTTCGCCCAGCGGTTCGCCGTTGACCGACGCCTGTGCTTCGACGCGCAGAATCATGCAGGTATTCGTTGATTTCGGCGGCACGGGTGATGGTGTGTAGATGTCTTTGCGGGTATCGATGCGGCTGATCGGTCAGCACGGCCTGCGCTGTCCGCGCCGACCGGCCTGCTGTCGGCGTAACGCAGGGCTTTGTCCAACGCCCGCTGCATGGTCCCGTCCGTTGGCGATATGCCATGCCTGGTAGGGAAGCGGATGGAGATGCTGCCGCGCCTGTTTGGGGTGGAAACCCGCAGGCGCCCAGCAGTAAGACGGCGGCAGTCAGAAGGATTTTGTTCATGTACGGCTTTCGGTTTGCAAAGTTACCGAGGGATTATAGCGTAACAGGCCGTCTGAAAACACTCTTCAGACGGCCTGCGGTCGGGATGCCGCACTCAGATTTCGAAACCGTCGGATTGGCCGCCGCTGCGCATCATGCCTGCGGCAACGGTGTGGCTGGTGGCTTCGTCTATCAGGATGAACGCGCCGAGGGCGTGGTTTTTCTTCGTAGGGCGCGGCGGCGATTCGGCTGTTGGGTTTTGAGGCTGACGCTGCCGATGTCGTTGAGTTTGAGCGTGTCGGCGGATTCGACGCGGCTGAGGGTGTTCTACGTCCCAAACGTAGGAAATTGGCGCTGATTTTGACGGGGGTGGTCTGGGTGGTGTGTTTCAGCAGGTATTTGCGGCGCAGGTTGAGCGGGATGTCGTCGAACCAGCACAGCGCGGCTTGAACTGCTGTTCGGGCGCGACGGGGCTGTCGGCGGCGGCGATGCTGTTGCCGCGCAGATGTCGAGGTCGGTGTCGAGCGTGACGGTCAGCACTTCGCCCGCTTCGGCGGATTCGGTTTTGCCGTTTGATTGTAGATTTCAGCAATCTTGGCGGTATGTCCGCCAGGCAGGATTTTTGATTTCGTCGTCGGTTTTCAGACGGCCTGCCCCAGTCTGCCTTGATATCCGCGGAAGTCGTCGCCGCTGCTGCCGTCTGCACGTGCGACGCGCTGCACGGGGAAATGGGCGGCTTTGGTCGGCGGCGTTTTGACGGTTAACGGCAGGGCTTTTCGAGCAGGGGTAACAGCGGCAAACCTTGATACCACGGGTTTGGCTGCTGGCGTTGACGATGTTAGTCGCCTTTAACGCGCTGATGGGCAGGAAGTGGATTTGGGCTTTGAGGCTGATTTGTTCCGCCAGCTTGCGGTAGGCTGCGGTAATGGCCTGATATTTGGTTTTCGTCGAAGTCGAGCAGGTCGAGTTTGTTGACAGCGACGATGATGTTGGGGCAGCCCGAAAAGTTTCAGAACTCGCGCTGTGGCGTTTGGTTTGCGGCAGGAGGACGGGTTCGCCGCCGGAAAAACTCGACGCGCGTTGCGTCTATCAGAACAATGGCGGCGTCGGCGGTCGATGCGCCCGTTACCATGTTGCGGGTGTATTGTTCGTGTCCGGGCGTGTCGGCGATGATGAATTTGCGCTTGGGCGTGGCGAAGAGCGGTAGGCGACGTCGATGGTGATGCCTTGTTCGCGCTCGGCGGCAAGGCCGTCGGTGAGGCTGGCGAAGTCGGGCGTTTCGCCGTTTTCAGCGGCGCGGTTGAGTTTGTCGAGCTGATCGGTCAACAGGGTTTTGCTGTCGCAGAGCAGGCGGCCGATGAGGGTGGATTTGCCGTCGTCGACGCTGCTGGCGGTGATGAAGCGCAAAAGCGGGGCGGTGGTTGCGGGTCATGGTTCTTTTCGCTTATTTCTCAAACTGGACGTTACTTTAAACATGGGCCGTCTGAAAAATGGGAAAGAATGCTTGGTTTTAAAGATGATTTCGTTAGATATCGGCAGGCCGTCTGAAATGCGGCGTTTCAGACGGCCTTTTGGTTTGCGGGCTGCCTAAGCCGTTTTATGACCGTACCTGCTCGTCGCCTAACACAATCCATTTCTGCGAAGTCAGCCCGTGCAGACCGACGGGGCCGCGGACGTGGATTTTGTCGGTGGAAATGCCGATTTCCGCGCCGAGGCCGTACTCGAAGCCGTCGGCGAAACGGGTGGAGGTATTGACCATGATCGCTGGCGCTGTCGACCGTGCGCAGGAAGGTGCGGGCGTCGGAGTAGGATTCGGTTACGATGCTGTCGGTGTGGTGGCTGCCGTGGTGTTGATATGGGCGACGGCTTCTTCGAGGCTGTCGACGATTTTGACGGAGAGGATCGGGGCGAGGTATTCGGTGTCCCAGTCTTCTTCGGAGGCCGTCTGAATGTGGGCAGGATGGACAGGGTACGCGGGCAGCCGCGCAGCTCGACGTCGCGGGCGGCGTATTCTCCGCCAATACGGGCAGGATTTCGGCGGCGCGGCTTTGGTGGATCGAGCAGGGTTTCGCGGAGTTGCAGGTGCCGTAGCAGCGAGGTTTTGGCGTTGAAGGCGATGTTGACGGCTTTTTCGGTGTCGGCGGCGCGGTCGATATAGACGCGGCAGATGCCGTCGAGGTGTTTGATGACGGGCACGCGGGCTTCTGCGGCGATGCGGGAAAACCAGCGATTTGCCGCCGCGCGGGATGACGACGTCGATAAATTCAGGACTTTGCAGCATGGCGCCGACGCTTTCGCGGTCGGTGTTTTCAATCAGGCTGACGGCCGCTGCGGGCAGGCCGTTTTCAACTAACGCCTGCGTAATCAGTTTGGAGAGCGCCATATTGCTGTTGAAGGCTTCGCTGCCGCCGCGCAGGGACGCAGGCGTTGCCGGACTTAAGGCAGAGGGCGGCGGCATCGACGGTTACGTTGGGGCGGGATTCGTAAATGATGCCGACAACGCCCAGCGGTACGCGCATTTTGCCGATTTGCAGGCCGTTTTCGCGGGTGCGGAATTCGTCCATTTCACCAACGGGGTCGGGCAGGGAGGCAATCTGGCGCAAACCTTCGCACATGGCATCTATGGTTTTTTCGCTCAGCCGCGGGCGGTCGAGCAGGGCGTCGTTTAAAACCTTTCTGCGCGGCTTGTTCCATATCTTGAGCGTTGGCGTGCAAGTGGCAGGTTTGATGGTGTTTGATGAGTTCGGCGGCGCGCAGGAGCGCGGCGTTTTTGCGCGGTCTCGGCGGCAGCGACAACACAGGAAGCCTGCTTGGCGGCGGACGCGGTGCGGCGGACGTAGTCCCTGATGTTTTGCATGGTATTTCTGCGGGAAAAGTGGGAATGGGTTGATGATAAGGTCGTCTGAACGGGAATTCAATACGAAAATGCGTTGGGGGCGGTAAACCTAGCGGTTTGTTTCGCGGCAGTATGAAGTTTCGAGGTCAATGGTGGAAAGGTCGTTTGAAAATTTGAAAGTGGGAATAACGATGGTGGATAAACACCGTATCGGGAATCGGTAGATTTCGCGGGCAAAGCTTCCACGCTACTTTGTCTGAAAAACATATGGTGAATAAAAATAAGAAGTCTTTATGCCGTCATTCCCGCGCAGGCGGAAATCCAGAGTCTCCAGCCGCACCAATCTTTAAACATTCCTAAAAATCTAAGGTTCGATTCTCGCCTGCGCGGAAATGACGGCGTCGGGTATTGCCATTTAATCTGTTTTTTGGAAGGCAGGTTTTCAGACGACCTTTGTCGTCATGGTCTTACTCGCTGATTACAGGATTGTCGGTTGATGTTTACTAGATTCCGTTTGCGCCAATTCCTCCGCCGCTTTTTGAACCATGTCCGGCGGAGTTTGTTCAGGCAGTCGGTGTGTCCCAACGGGCATTCGCGTTTGCAGCAGGGCGAGCATTCGAGGTGCAGGCTGACGATTTTGGCTTTTGGGGCTCAAGGGCGGCGGGGTGTGGTCGGGGCTGAGGAGCCGTAGGCGGCGACGAGTTTGCGGTCGAGGGCGGCGGCGAGGTGCATCAGGCCGCTGTCGTTGCAGACGACGGTGTCGGCGCAGGAGAGCAGGTCAACTCGCTTCCAGAAAGGTTGGTTTTGCCGCAGAGGCTAGGTACAGGGCCGTCTGAAAGGCGGTTGATTTCTTCGGCAATATCGAAATCTTTTTGCGAGCCGAACAGCCAAACCTGCCAGCCTTCCGCCAGATAGCGGCGGCCGAGTTCGGCGAAATGGCGTGCGGGCCAGCGTTTGGCGGGGCCGTATTCCGCGCCCGGACAGAAGGCGAGAACGGGTTTGCTCGCGGCCAAAGCCGTGATGGCAAGCAGCGCGCGGCTGCGGCGGAAATGGTGAAACGCGGGTTATCGGAATGTCCGTTGAAAATCCGCCTGCGTCGGATGGGCGAGGGCGGTGGCGGTCGACCATCAGGGGCAGGGAGGCTTTGTCGAGCTTTGCGGATGTCGTTGAGCAGCAGTAGCGCGATTCTCCGACGTAGCCGGTGCGCTGTTTGATGCCGGTGGCGAAGGCGATGAGGGCGGATTTGAGCGAGCCTGGCAGGACGATGACTTGGTCGTAACCTTGTCTCGCCCAGTTCGCGCCCGATGCGCCAGCGTTTTTCAGCTCCAACGCGCCGTGTCCGAACGTGGGTTTTCGATGACGCGGCTGATTTCGGGCATACGCTCGAACACCGCCATCGACCATTTGGGCGCGAAATGCGTCTATGGTGCAGCCGGGATGGAGTTCGTGCAGGCGGCGGTAAAGCGGCTGGGTCATGACGCAGTCGCCGATCCAGCTCGGGGTGATGATGAGGATTTTTGGACATGGTGGAGTGGTTGGTTTGGTTTCGCCGTATTTTTAATATGGATTCAAAAGGTCGTCTGAAACATTTTCAGACGGCCTTTACCTACTGGCTCACCCGCATCAAACAAGCTTCGGCACGCATACAGCAGCCCGCCCGCCACACGGCCAGGCCCACCGCCGCCCAATACGAATCGGCATAGCCGACCGCCTTTGCCAGCCGCAGGGCGGCGAAACCGGCCGCGTAACTGCCGAGCAGAACCACGGAGAATTGCAGGCTGCCGTCGAGTGCGGCGGTGGCGCGGTCGGATTTGTCCATCACCAACGCCAGTATCACCGGCAGCAGCAGCGTGTAGCTCAGGCTCAGGGCGATGATTTGTGCGGGCGGCAGCTGATGATGGACGCGGCGCGAGCGCGTCGATGGCGGTCATGGACGCCAAAAGCGGCAGTTGCAGCGCGTAGAGTAGAAAAACGAGCTTTGCGGCGCGGATAATTGCGCGAAAACCAGCCTGACAGCGGCGTCGCAATCAGGCAGGCAACAGGAATACCCACCGCCAGAATCCCGCCCGTCTGCTTCGGGGTGAAGCCCAAACCGCCAGCTTGGTATAGGTGTCGCCGCCGCAAACGCATACGGCGCGGCAACGGCAAACAACAAAAACCAGCCACCGCCAGCCCGTTTCAGGCCGCCACCATTAGGCGACCAGCCGCGCCGCCAACGCCGTCAAACCGCCTTGCGCCGTCGGCCGTCCGGCTGCGGTGGCATAAGAGTTGCAGCAGCATCAGCAGGGTGGAATGCCAGCATAAATCCCGCCGCCGCCGTCTCGCCCGTATTCCTGATACAGCCACAACACCAGCGCGCCGCCGATTATCTTTAGCCGCCGCGCGCTGCCATCGTCTCGAATCACACTGCCGAAACCGCGTTCGCGGTGCGGCAGGACGATGCACGACAAACCCAACATCGCGCAGCCGTACACCGCCGACATTGCCGAGAGCAAAACGCAGCAAACCAAAAAGTAGCGGGAAGTTCTGCGTTGTCGGCAGGCCATCAGCCCGAACACTGCCGAAAAGCCCCAGCGTCGCCGCCAGCAGCCAGCCGCGAAACCGCCCGAACCGCCCCCGCTCGGCCGCCGTTCCATCAGCGCGGCAAACAACACCTTCGCCGCTTCGATACCGCCGATTAAATGTATCCAGCTCAGTTGGTTCAGGCTGTAACCGTGGTTTTCAAACAGCGACCAGCGCGACCAGATAAAAACCCGGTCAGCGTGACTTGTAGGTGCTACCGCCGATAAGCAGCAGCCAGTCGCGCGGGGCGGGGGATGTCGGGGTTGAGGGGCATGGTTTTCTTTGTTGCATAATGTTCATTGTACAATAAGACTATTAATATTTTGTTATAAAAATACATATATTTATATTAAAACATCTCGTAATGAGAGGTAATCATACAAAACAATTTAATTCGTAAAAAGAATTTTCATAGCCATAAGTACAAACAGATAAAAGGCATCCATATACTTTTTCTGTTTTTGTAAAGCGATACTGAACTGAACCCGCCGACCTGCGCATCGACATCTTCCGCGCATCCGGCGCGGGCGGTCAGCACATCAACAAAACTGACTCGCTGTCCGCATCACCCACCCTGCCCAGCAGGCATGGTGGTCGAGCCAAGACGGCCGCAGCCAACACGCCAACAAAGCGCAGGCGATGAAAGTCCCTCGCCGCCCGCCTGAACGACGCGCAAAAACGCGAAGCCTGTAGTAAAGAAGCAGCCGAACGCAAATCCCTTTATCGGCAGCGGCGACCGCAGCGAGCGTATCCGCACCTACAACTACCCGCAAGGTTGCGTGACTGACCACTGCATCAACCTCACCCTGCACAAGCTGGATTTTGTGATGGACGGTGACTTGGAAGAAATCACTAACGCCCTGATCGCCGAACATCAGGCAGAAACTCTGGCGGCAATGGGTGATTGAAAAGGAAAGTAGAGGAAAAATTAATTAACTTTTGATATATAGAATACTGCTGTCGAGGCCGCAGCGATAAGAAGATCACACCCAGTTAATCCCGGAAACCATATTTTTCGGCGGAAAAATGTTCTTTAAATCTGAATAATCTTCCAACGAAAAACATAAAAAGGAAAATACTGAAGAAATATTCCCAAGTCGTTCCGCATACTAAATGCCCTTTAATTTGGTTTATGTTTGTAGTTTCCTTTCAATAATCAGATTATTTTTAGTGTTTAGAGAGATGACCGTCAGTAAGTCCTCCAACAGCAGAGATTCCTATCATATCAACTGCTGCTGTCATACCTAAAACCATACCTGCATAGGCTGCGTAACCACTCGATTCCACGCGCGATTGCTCCGGGAACGGCAATGATCCAATAACCTTAACCAATTTACGATTATTTAATTCGTGTATAACTTAAGTCTCCTTGAAAAGAAAAATGTACTAAAACAACGTACAGTGATGACGACAGTTAAATATAGTTCACTTCAAAGAATATATGGTTATGATGTTTTGGTGTTTTCGATTAAGTTTTAAAGGTTATAGGTTATATATAACCTTTAGTGTTAAAGTGATAAAATGAAAAATCAGTTTAGATGTTTTTCATTTTTGTTGATGACGAACATATCAAAAAGGACACACAACATGGCAAATGTATTGGTAGTACCGATTTCTTCCGGTGCAGACGGTTTGGTCGTTACCGGCGTAGTAGCGGCCGCACTGGCGCGCAGATATTCCGTGCTTTGACAATAAAAGCGGAAAACTTTGTTGGCGCAAGGCAAGAGCGACGATTGGTTTGATTCGCTGGTCGGCAAAGTAGAAGCATTGAAGGCGGAAAAACTGGTTATCGAAGGCATTTATCCGAATGCCGAAAAAGCCTTTCTATTCGGTAAAAACTTTGAATTGGCGCTTTTCGATGCGGCGGTAGTGTTTGCCGTGGCAGGGGATGACGTCAAGTGCTGGCCACCAGTTGAATCTGGCCAAAACAGATCTTTCGCCACTTCTCCCGACCCGTCGCCGGTTTCGTGCTCGACGGCGCGGATGAGGCGACAGGTAGCGCGGTAGCGGAGAAACTGGTTTGTGCTACTCGGTTCGAGCAGCGCGGTTAAAGATACCGAGCGGTTGGCCGCGCGTCAAAGCTCGCGCCTGTCGCCTGCACAATTCCGTTTCAACCTCGATTGATTTCGCACGTAAAGCCGACAAACGCATCGTTCTGCCTCGAAGGAGCGGAGCCGCGTACCGTTGAGGCCGCCGCCATTTGCCACGAAAAAGGCATTGCCCGCTGCGTTCTGCTCGCCAAACGAGAGGAAGTCGAAGTTGCCGCCAAAGAGCGCGCGCGTAACTTTGCCCGATTCTTTGGAAATCGTTGATCCCGCTTCCTTGGTAGAACAATATGTCGCGCCGATGTGCGAACTGCGCAAATCCAAAGGGCTGACTCCGAAGACGCGCGCAAGCAACTGCAAGACACAGTGGTGCCGGTACCAAGCGATGCATGGCGCAACGACGGACGGTTTGGTATCCGGCGCGGTTCACACCACCGCCAACACCATCCGGTCCGGCCTTACAGCTCATCAAAACCGCACCGGGCGCAAGCCTTGTATCCAGTGTGTTCTTTATGTTGCCGCCGAATCAGGTTTTTGGTATTCGGCGACTGCGCGGTTAATCCGAACTCCGACCGCCGAGCAACCGCCGACATCGCCATCCAATCCGCCGATTCTGCCAAAGCCTTCGGTATCGAGCCCAAAGTCGCCCTGATTTCCTATTCCACCGTTAATTCGGGCAGCGGTCCTGATGTCGATGTTGTGGCGGAGGCAGCCAAACTGGCGAAAGAAAACGCCCTGACGGCAATCGACGGCCCGTTGTAACGATGCCGCCACCGTGCCGGATGTCGCGCGAAATCCAAAGCGCCGAACAGTTCCGTTGCAGGCCGGGCCACCGTCTTGGCGTTCCCTGATTCGAACACCGCAACTCGCACCCACAAAGCCGTACAGCGCACCTGCCAACGTATTGAGCGTAGGCCCGTTGCTGCAAGGCTTTGCGCAAACCGGTCAATGACTCTGTTGCGCGGCGCGCTGGTGGACGATATCGCTCACACCATCGCATTGACGCCGTTCAGGCCAAACAGATGGAAAGCCGATACGCCTGATAGGTTGGAGGCCGTCTCGAACACCGTTTCGGACGGCCTTTTTGATGTTAAAATCGTATCGGTTAACTTTTAGAAAAGAAAGCCCGTTGCGTCGGTTGACGAACAATTACAGCCCCACCGCGATGCGATTGACGCGATTGATGGCTGCGCCGCCTGTTCAACGAACGTGCCGCCCACGCCCATGCCATCGGCGAATTGAAAGGCACGGGGTGGTATACCGACCTGAGCGCGAAGCAGCCAGTAGGCCGCATCCAGAGTTTGAATAAAGGACCGCTGCCCAACGAATCCGTCGCCCGCCTGTTTCGGAGATTATGAGCGAACGTCTGGCGGTGGAACGTCCGCTGACCATTGCCTATCCTCGGGCCGAAGGGAACGTTTCACCCAGCAGGCCGCCATCAAACATTTCGGCCATGCCGCCCGCACCAGCGTGTACTGCCGGTGGACGACTGTTTCGCTGCGGAAACGCGGCAGGCGGATTATCTGGTCGCCCGGTGGAAAAATTCTACCGAAGGTTCCATCGGCCGCACGCTGGATTTGATCGCCGTGTCTCCGCTCAAAGCCTGCGGCGAAGTCGTCGTCCGCATCCACGCAATCTCGCTGCGCAAAGACAATCACCAAACCAACGGAATACGCAAAGTGTTCGCCTGCGCAGGCATTGGCGCAATGCAACGACTCGTTGGGCCGCACCCTGCCCGAAGCGGAGCGCATACCGGTTTTCAGTAATGCCGAAGCCGCGCGTATCGTAGCGGAATCAGACGACGGAACGCTGGCAGCCGTCGCGGTGTAACCGCTGCCGAAATCTACAGTCTGAGCATGGCGGCGAAATGTATTGAAGACGAGCCGAGCAACACCACCCGTTTTTGCGTCTCGGTCATCAGGATACCGTCAGTACCGGCAGCGACAAAACTTCGTTGGTGGTTTCTGCGCCGAACAAGGCAGGGGCGATGATGTGCCGCTGCGGCCGTTTACCGACGTAGGCATTTCTATGACCAAATTCGAGAGCCGTCCGAGCAAGTCCGCGATGTGGGGAATATCTGTTCTTTATCGATATCGAAGGCCACAAAGACGACGAAAACGTGCAGGCTGCATTGAAGTTGTTGGATGAACGTGCTTCGTTTGTGAAAGTGGCCGGTTCTTATCCGACGGCAGTTCTGTAAATCAGATGAGTAATGCGAACCGCCGATCCTGTTCACTTAGGGACACGGTGGTTGATGATTTTAGAGGCCGTCTGAAAACCGAAATACGGTTTTCAGACGGCCTTCTGGTTTCTGGACCCATTTTTACCGCTTGTTGTCCTGCTGTCCGGTAGCTGCGCAGACGGTCGCTGCGGGTCGATGGCGCAGCTGCGGCAGGGCTTTGGCCTCGATTTGGCGGATTCGTTCGCGGTTACGTCAAACCGTTTGCCGACTCTTTCGAGCGTGGTCGGTGTTCGCGTCGATGCCGAAACGCATACGCAACACTTTGCTTCGCGCGGTCAGGCTTTCGAGCACTCTTTGGTGACTCGTGCAGGCTGGAACACATCGCCGCATCGGCAGGGGCGACATTGTTAATGTCTTCGATGAAGTCGCCCAAATGCGAATCGTCGTCGTCGCCAATCGGCGTTTCCATCGAAATCGGCTCTTTGGCGATTTTCATGATTTTGCGGATTTTGCTTCCGGCATTTCCATCAGTTCGGCCAGTTTGGCGAATCAGGCTCTTCGCCGGTTTCTGCAGATACTGGCGCGAAATACGGTTCATTTTGTTGATGGTCTCAACTCATGCACCGGAATGCGGATGGTGCGCGCTTTGGTCGGCAATCGAACGGTAATCGCCTGACGAATCCACCCTGTTGCGTAAGTCGAGAATTTGTAGCCGCGCCGGTATTCGAATTTGTCGACCGCCTCATCAGCCCGATATTGCCTTCTTGAATCAAACTCGAGAATCTGCGCTCGCGGTTGGTATATTTTTGGCGATGGAAATTACCAGGCGCAGGTTGGCCTGAATCATCTCCGCTTGGCGGCGGCGGTTTCTTTTCTTTCACTGATGACCATGTTTTTGTTGATGTCTTCAACTCGCCGACGGAAATGGGCCTCCATTCCGCCAACTCGGTCTGTTTTTCGCTGATGGCATGACGGAAACGGCCGGCGCCGCTCCATGCATTTTCGGCAACTCGTTTTCCAGCCAGTTCAAATCGGCATGACCGGCGAAAATCTGGACGAAGTAGTCTCGATCCATGTGGACGCGGTTCAGATGTCGGATTTCACGCTCAAGTTTGCGGATGTTGTCCACGCGGTTGCGCAGCCGCTGCTCAGGCTTTCGATTTGGCGGTGGCAAAACGTACTTCCAACAACTTGGTGGCAATCGCGTCGCGGTGTTCCAAATAGCGGCATGGCGGCTGTGGTGTTTTCTGTCAGTTGCTCGACATTTTGGTATAAGCCGTTTGATTTGGACAAAAATGCTCCAGCACTTTTTGCTTCAGTTCCTCCAGATTCGCGCGTGACAGGGCGTCGGAATCATATTGCTGTCGTCTTCATCGTCGTCGCTTTTCGTCGTTTTCATTGTCGGAATCGTTATTGTCGTCGGCTGAGGTGTTTCAGATGACCCAGCCGAGTTCTGTTCAGCAAAACCCTCATCTGGTCGATAATGGCTTGACGACTTCGTCAACGCGGATTTCGCTCATGCGTGCGCACCCGCTCGATCAGCGCGAGATTTCGGCTACCGAACCGACAGTGGAAACATGGCGTCACCATGTTTTTCAGGGCGTTTTCGATGGGCAATGATGATTTCGTCTGCAGCGTCAGCAGGTCGACTTTGTTCCCATTTCGCGCATCAGTACATGCGTACCGGATCGTAGGCGGCTGAATTCGCTGTCGGCGCTGGAGAGGGCTGCCGCTTCTTCAACGGCGTCGTCGTCGGTGCGTGTGGCGGCGTTGCCGCCCGCGCAGGATGTGTCTTCCGAAATCGGTGCCTGTTCCAACTTGGACGCCCAAGCCCGAAAACCGCGCTGACACGTTGTCGATTTGTCGGCAATCCGACATGTCGTCGGGCAGCGCCCGTCGATCGGAATAGGTGATGCAGCCGCGCCTTGCCCATGACGATGAGCTGAGCAGAGGCGCGCCCGCCGCCTTCCTTTCAACGGTCTAGCGGGCGGTTGTCGTCTGATCGTGGCATTCGTCGCATGTCGGACGATAGATTATCCTGCTCGGTGTAATTGCTTTTTGGCCAGTGCCGGCGGTATGCGCGGTCTGCACCTTCCGGCAGGTGTGCGAGCACGGCTCTGTGTGCTCCGAGACCGGCTGGAAACGTCGAAAACGGTTGTTCTGCGGTAGGGTTCAAGACGACGGCTGTGTTGCAGCGGGAAAACGGTTTTCAGATCGGCCTGTTTTGTTTTTGGGTTCGGCGGGAACGGGTCGAAGCACCGTATCGTATTGCCGGTCGGACGAAGGTCAGTTCGCCTTTCGATATCAGCAGCGACATCAGTAGCTGCTTTTCATAATCGTTCAGCCCGCCAGAGTTTTTTCGTTTAAGTAATTCAATTTTGGCTGTATTTTAACTCATTCAAGAGTCATGCCGATTTTGAAACTGAGTCTTCCTCATTCAGCCGCTTTCCATCTCGTCATGATGAATTGAGTGCCGATTGGAAGATGGTTCAATGCGGTTTCGTATGCGACCCGCATATGCTCCAAAATCTGCGGCTGCTCGGCGGCTGGGGTGGCTTTTTATCATTTCCGCCAGATTGGCCAAACAGGCGAAATCACCGGTCAGGGGGCGCAGATATTCGGGCAGGCCTGCATATGATGCCCATGCCGGATTTATCAAGAGGTTACGGATTTTGCCGCTGCACCAGTGTCAGCAGGACCGGTTGTTTGATGGATATGGCCGTAGTTTGTAGCTTTTTCTGCTTTACATGACGCTTGGGAGCCTCGCCCGAGCAGTTGCGGGCAGGTTGTCAGGGTCGATGCCGACCAGTTCGCTTAGGGCGTTGTTTTCAGCAGAAAACCCAAATGCCGCGCGGTAATCTGTGCCAACAACGGCGAGCTGGTTTTTCACCAACTTCAGCCTTACCTTCGCATAGGAGGTTAAGGCCGTCTGAAAGAGCGTCCCAGAAATATTCCGACAGCGGCTTTGCTTTTGGTGCAACAGCGCGTCTTCGAAAGTGCTTTGCCGTAGGCGCGGATCGCGTAGCTGTCGGGCGTCGCTTCTTCGGGCAGGAAACAGAAAAAATGCAGCGATTTGCCGTCTTTGAGTTGCGTGGCGGCGTTTTCCACGCGCGCCAAGCGGCGAGCCGGCGCTGTCGCCGTCGAAACAGAAATGAGATGTCGCTCGGTCTGCGCATCAGGATTTTGACGCGTGCTCGGCGGTAGTGGCGGTGCTGAGTGCGGCGATGCTGTAGCCGATGCCGAACTGCGACAGGGCGACGACGTTCATAGCCTTCCACTACCAAAATACGGGCCGCGTCTTTAATGGCGACGGCCTTCATACAGGCCGTAGAGGTTTTTGCCCTTGTCAAACAAAGGCGTATCGGGTGAGTTGAGGTATTCTGGTTTGAACGTCAATACGCGCCCGCCGAAAACCGATGACTTGCCCGCGCGGGTCGACGGATGGGGAAACATGATGCGGTGGCGGAGCGGTCGTAATGCTTGCGTTGGCGATGACCATACCGCCGTCCACCAGCGGTGTTGGGATAGGTTGGAATACTTTTGCGCAAGCGGCTGCCAGCCGTCGGGCGCGTAGCCTAAGCCGTAATGGGCGATGACTGCACTCAGGCCGCGCTTGTCCAAATATTCTTTGGCGGCAGGATTGAATTTCAACTGTTGGGCGTAGAAATCTGCTGCCGCAACGGCTTTCTTCCAGTGTCTCGCTGTTTTTCTTACGCTCGGCACGGACTCGGATTGTCGTTCTGCCGCGCGCGTTTGCGGCACGGCATGCGCTACGCGGTCGGCCAGATATTGCACCGCTTCGGGAAACGACAGCCTTGGTGTTCCCATAACGAAACCGATGGCCGAGCAGTGTGCGCTGCAACTGAAGCAATGGTAAAACTGTTTGCTCGGGCTGACGGAAAAAGACGTTTTTCCTTGTGGAACGGACAGCAGATTCATATAGTTCGCGCCGCTTTTCAGCGGAACCTGTTCGTCGATGATGTCGACCATCGACTTTGGCGGAGTTCGTCCTATAAATTCGCTCGGTATCATGGAGGCGGAGATCCGTCATTTTCAGACGGCCCTTATGTTCAGCGCTTAATACGGCTTTCAGGATTTTGTTGACTTCGCCTATCGGCTTTGGCTGGCCAGCGAAGTTCAGTACGCCCATGACTTTTGCCCATGTCGGCTATGCCGGATGCGCCCGCCCGTTTCCGCTACGGGCGGCAGCAACGGCGGCTTGATTTCTTCGGACATCATTTTGCGGCAGGTCAGCGGCAGGATTTCCATTTCGGCGTTTTTGTCTGCCAAGTCCTGACGGCCTACCTCTGCGTGATTTTGGCGCTGTCTTTGCGTTGTTTTGACTATTTTGGTCAGGATGGCAGTAATTTTGGCGTCGTCCGCTTCGGTGCGTTCGTCCACCCCAAATTGTTTGACGGCAGCGTTAATCAGGCGGATGGGTGCCGAGAGACTTTGGTCTCGGCACTGCGTGGCGGTTTTCCATGTCTTCGGTCGTCGCTCTTTTCAGGCTCATTTCACCTTTTTCTCAGGTTTTTCAGACTGGCTTTACGGAATGCTCCGTCGGACGGAAAGAAAAACACACCGCTGAACAAAGCCGGCGGTGTCTGCGTCAATCACAGGCAGGCTCCGTAACCGGTCGCTTCCGATTAGTACATTTCGAAGCCGTTGGCTGCGCAGGCGTTTTTGCAGGCGTTTCACTGCGGCTGCTCTTTTGCGTTTGCAGTGGTAGATGGCTTTTCGTAGGCTTCGCGGGCACGCAGCTCGGTCAGCAGGCCGTGTTTTTCTACGGCGCGTTGAAACGCATAGCGACTTCAAAGGGTTCAGTTTTCTTTACACGATTGCAGTATTTTATCCCTTTAATTTCTAAATCGTAATATTCGTTTTGAGGCCGTCTGAAAAAGGATTTGTGTCGTTTCAGACGGCCTGCGGATGGGTGATCCGTATCGCTGGTGTGCCGTATGCGGCTTCGGCGGATAGCGCGCCGTGATGTGACATCACCTCCCAACGGGTCGGCATTTGCCGGTCGGCGGCCTCTTTCAGGCCGGTAAACAATCGGGCGATTATCTTATAAGTGCGGCCTTATGTCAAGGCGGCGGAGGGCGCGCGCGAGGCCGTCTGAAACCGGTTTTGCCGCCGCTCTCGGATGACTTTGCGGACCTGCGGGATGGTGTGCAGATTGTGGATGATGCGGTTGAGTTGTTCCAAATCGGCGGTTTTCGACGATAATCTGAATTCGACGAAGCCTTCGGTTCCGTCTTGCGTACGCGAGGAGTGTCCACGGATTCGATGTCTGCGCCGGAGCTGGAAATAGCTTGCGCCATCAGTGCAAAGCAGGCCGTGAGTATCTGCCGACTGGATGAGCAGGATGGTGCGGTAGGTTTGGTTGCCGATGTTGTCCCAACCGGCATCGAGCTGCTGTTCGGGGTCGGTTTGAGCAGGGTGGGGCAGATGTCGCGGTGGATAATCATGCCGCGGTCTTTGGTCAATACGGCGCGGACAGGGTCGCCTGAGACGGGTGGCAGCATTCGGCCAAATGCACGCGGCCGGTTTCTTGTCCGTTGATTTTAATCGGACTGAGCTTGATTTCGCTGCCGAAGTGCTCGCCCGCCAGTTCGGCGATGTGCATGGCGACGGAAACGGGCAGGGGATGTGGCCCATGCCGACGTTGAGAGCACTTCTTCAAACGAGGTTTGCTTGTCGTCGAGATCGGCAAGGTATTTTTCTTTGAGGTCGTCTGACAGCAGGATGTCTTCTCGGCAGCAGGCTGGAAAGGGCTTTTTGCAGCAGGTTTTCGCCGAGGACGATGGCATCGCGGTGATTGAGGTTTTTGACGTACTGGCGGATGAGCCAGCGCACGGCTGGAAACGGCGAAATTGAGCCAGGCGGGGTTGGGTTTTGGCGATGTTCGAGGTGATGATTTCCACCGAATCGCCGGTTTTTGAGCTTGGTACGCAGCGGCATCATGGTGTTGTTGATGCGGGCGGCGACGGTTTTGTGGCCGATGTCGGTATGGACGGCATAGGCGAAGTCTATGGGTGTGGAACCTTTGGGCAAGGTGGAGGATTTTGCCTTCAGGGGTAAGTGGATGTAGACTTCGTTGGGGAACAGGTCGACTTTGGATGTGTTCCAAAATTCGATGGCGTTCGCACTGCTGGCTTGCAGAGTCGAGGATGTTTTTCAGCCATTGCTGGTATGGAGTACGGCTTGGTCTACGGTGCTTTTCGCCGGATTTGTAAATCCAGTGGCCCGCAACGCCTCCTTCGGCGACGGCATCCATTTCGCGTGCTGCGGATTTGAACTTCGATGGTAGGCCGTAAGGACCGACGAGGGTAGTGTAGCAGGTAGCCGTTGCTTTTGGGGGATGGCGATGATAGTCTTTGCAGCGGCCGGGTTGGGTTTGTAGAGGGTGTGCAACGCGCCGAGCGCGGCGTAACAGGCGGAATGCTGTCGACGATGACGCGGAAGCCGTAAATGTCCATCACGTCGGCGAAGCGCAGTTTTTCGCCAGCATTTTCTCGGTGGATGCTGCAGTTTTTCTCGCGGCCTTTGATTTTTGGCTCTATGTTGGCTCCGACCAGCCGCTGGCTGAACGCGTGAAGACTTTACCGACTACGTCGCGGCGGTTTTACGGCTGTTGTTCATGGCCTGCGCAGGGTTTCGTAGCGGTTGGGGTGAGGTTTTGTAAACGACCGGTCCCTGCAATTCCTGATGGGGCAGTTGTTCGGCCGATGCGGTTGGCGATGGTGTGCGTAGATTTCGAGGTTTCTTTGGCGATACGGCGGCGTTTGTCGCGTTTGGAGCTGAGCCGAGCGCATGCTGTTGTGCAGGCGGTCGGCGAGTTGGACGACGATAACGCGCACGTCTTTGGTCATCGCCAGAATCAGTTTGCAAAACTCGCCTGATGCTCCGCCAATCTTCGAATTTGAGTTCGAGTTTGGAGGTTGCACCATTTCGGCGATGGTATCGCCGAATTCCGCCGCCACTATTTTCGGATACGCCCGTGTCTTCCAAGTACATCGTGCACACGCCCTCGCACAGGCCTCTGATGTCCATGTGCCATCAGGCTGGTGGCGACGGCGAGCGGGTGGTGATGTAGGGTTCGCCGCTTTTTACAGGTTTGTCTGTCGTGGGCGCGAAACGCGAAGGCAACTGCTTTTTCAAGCTCTGCCTGCTTCGCTGAGGTACGATGTGGTGGACAGAAGTTCGCGGGCTTCGGCGGTCACGCGCGCGTCAGGGCGGTGGGCTGTGGGCTGGCATTTCAGACGGCCTTTTGTTTTGTGGTGTCGGGGCGGCATTCCGCATGACGCGGGCAGGGGTGTGCGGGAAGTGTTCGGATGATTCTTTTGAATGAAGGCGGCCGGCGGTCGGGACTTTCAGTTTTGCGGAAAGAAACCGTGCTGCACGGGCCGTGCGGGCTGTTTTCAGGTTATTGGTTGCGTTTGAGCAGTTCCATGCCGATTTCTCCGGCGGCGATTTCCGCGCAGCGCGGTAACGGTCGGTTTGTTGCGGCGGATGTCGTCTACCAGCGCGGGTGTCTGCCGTTTTCAGCTGGCGGGCGCGGCGGGCCGCGCGACCTAGCGTCAGGTCGAAGTGGTTGGGGATTTTACCTGTGCAGTCTTCAGTGGTGATACGGGCCATGTCAGTCGTCTTTCTTATCGGATGAAATAAAAGTGTATTTTCGCTGTTTTAGGAATTTTCCAACAGGTTTCTATAAAGGGCTTCTGTGCGGCCTGTTTCAGACGGCCTGCTTTGATGATGTGGGAGCAGGTCGGCTTCGGCGGTGTTCAAACTCGTCGTTGACGACGATGTGAAAGTCGAACAAGGGCCTGCCTGATTTCGTGGCGTGCTTTGTCCAAGCGGGTACGGATGACTTCCTCGCCGTCGGTGCCGCGGTTGGTCAGGCGTAGCGAGGATTTCAAACGACGGCGGCATGAAGATGCTGCTACGCTTCAGGCAGGAGCCGGCGGACTTGCTCCCGCCCCCGTACGTCGATTTCCAAAATGCGTCTATCCTTGGCTGCAGTCGTCACGCGCGATGCTGGTGCCGTAATAGTTGCCGAATACGTCGGCGTGTTCTAGAAAGGCGTTTTTGAGGGATGAGCGACTCAAATTCTTCTTTTGGGTACTGAAGTGGTAGTGGACGCCGTGCCGTCGCCTTCGCGCGCTGGCGTGCGTACGGGAGATGGAGACGCGGAAAGTCGCCGCTGTTTTCAGCAGGCGGGAAACCAAGGTGGTCTTTGCCGTGCTCTGAAGCGGCGGAAATGATGAAAATATCGCCTAGTTTATTGTCTGCATAATGGCTGCTGCGGAGCTATCTTTTGATTGAGACACTAAAGCGCTAGTATCTCGCATTTGTCAGGCGGCATCGCACGGCGGCGGGATTTTCAGTGTAGAATATCCGCTTTTAGCTCACATAAACAAAGCGTTTGAAAACTTCTATCGAGGAATAAATAAAATGCTGATTCATCCTGAAGTGATGGGTGTGGGAAGCGTTGGCGGCGAAAAATCCGCAAAATCGAAAACTGGCCGCAAAAGGGGTATTTTGTTTCACGATATTACGCCGCGCTGCAGTGCAGAAATATTTCCGCCTGCCAGCGCATCGGCGGCACCGCCATATGCGCAGAAAATCGATGCGTGGCGGGGCTGGACGCGCGCGGATTTATCAATACGGCGCGGCACTTTGCATATCAGCTGAACGTGGGTCTCGTCCCCATCTCGCAGTGGGTAAGCTGCCGTACCGACACCGTATCGCAGAGCTATAGCGTTTTGGAATACGGCGAGGCGACGCGGAAATCCATACCGATGCTGTCAGGTGCACGGGTGTTGCTGGTGGATGACTCGCGGCGACTGGCGGCACCGGGATGCTGGCGTGTGGAGCTGCATCCGCAAAGCCTCGGCGGCGAGGTGGTCAGAGGCTGCACGCGACCTTTGAACGCACCACCGACCGACGGTGACATGCGCAAGCGCGCGCGCCGCTGTTCGGTTTGCGCCGGAAACAAGGGCTCAGTGTACGTAGCCTGCGTATCGAAAGCGATCAGTGCCGTCCGAAATGAGCGTTACCGCTTTTCAGACGCAAAGGGCCTTTAACGTTTCCTTTAGATGACATAAAAGCAATGCAGACAAACTGCGCCAGCTTTGCCGCCGAGCACGAATAAACGCCAGATGCCGTGACCGTGCGTTTGATTTCTCGCAAAGTCGTTGACAAAACCAGCAAATTCCTGGCGCTGTAAAGAATGCCGCTGAGTGCGGAGCCAGAACAATCCCGCGGCAGACAGTGATTTTGGGCCAGAGGACACGACGGCAACCAGAATCGGAAGCCAGCCCATGATGGCGCATAACGCCATACACAGCCGCCGCTTTTCACTCTTTTCCGCCCGGCGGTCAGCTCTTGCGATGCTGAAACAGGCCAGTCCTCAAGCAGCCGCTGAACAGCGACCAGCCCCAGCCGCCCTTGAGCGTAACCAGCGTAAACGGCGTATAGCGTTTCCGGCGATGAGCAGATAACGGCGTGGTGGCCGATTTTGCAGGACGGCTATGCTTCGGTTGGGGAAGCTGCTGTGGCAGAGGGTGGAAACCCAGGATAAAAGCAGAATCAGGCAGATGCTGCAGTAACAGCGCGCCCGCGAGTTTGCAGGGCCGAAATTGACGGCTGCTTTGATGGTTGTACACCACGCCCGTAACCGCCAGCATGGTGCCGATTAAATGGCTGTATGCGTTGAACCGTTCGCCTTTGTACATAAAATTGATTCTTACTTGATGAAAGAGAGCGCCAGTGTACGCCAAAGCCGGTACAAAAGGGCGGCAGCGCCATAAGATTGGTTAAGGCGCCGCCTGAAAAACAGGCGGGGCGAAAGGTTCGGGGTACTGCGCCCATCTCGAACGGCAAGGTGAATGCAAAACGCTTTCACCGGAAAATGAAAGCGTTTTAATAAACCGGCACGCCCACGGGGAATCGAACCCCGGTTACCGCCGTGAAAGGGCGATGTCCTAACCGCGACGATGGGCGCGGAAATATTTCTGTGGCGCACCCGAGCGATTCGAACGCCCGACCCTCTGGTCTGTAGCCAGACACTCTATCCAACTGAGCTTACGCGGCAGTGGGTGAAAGATTGAGATTGCGTAGGTATGCGTGCCGAGCCCGTCAAGCATTGTAGCCGAGCCAAAATGCGGGTAGAATGCGCGCTTGTTTGTTGAACGTGTTGGAAAAGAGAAAATGACGCCACAATGCGTTGGCCTACCATCTTGCCGCGCACGCTACTCGCGGATCTCCGCGGCTCTGTGGCCGTGGTTGATTTGAAATCGACCGGCGGTGCTTTACCGCGGACCGCATTACGGAAGTGGCGGTGTTGCGTTTCGAACGCGGAGCGGCGAAGCGCATGAAGGAGGGCTGGTCAATCCGCAACAAGCCGAATACCGAAATTCTGTGGCAGAACTGACGGGGATAAACTGATAGAAACCGCCAGTATCCGCGCGCCGGTGTTTGCGACATTGCGGCCGACGTGCTGCCGCCGGCTGCCGCTGTTGCACGGGCGCGGTGGTGGCGCACAACAGCCGCTTCGATTATACCTTTCTGCGCCAGCGAGTTCCGCGCGGGCATGGATTTTGCCGCGCGCGCTTTAGACGCGCAGCTGTCGCGCCGCCTGTATCCGCAGCTTTTACAGGCACAACCTCTGACAGCATCATCGAACGCTTCGGGTATCATTGCGCGTGAAAGCCGCCACTGCGCGATGGCTGGATGGCGCTGAGTGATTTTGGAACGGGAGTCTGGTTGGTGCAAGGTGCGGAGGGAATGAGCGGCATTGCCGGCGGTCTGACGAATCCGAGAAAATGCCGCTGGTCGCTGCCGGAAGAGATTGTCGCGCCGCTCACTGTACCGTCTGCCCGACAGCGGCGCCGATATGCGGACGAACCGGAGGGGGCGCTGGCGGTGTGCACGAACGGCTTGAGTTCGGGAAACGGCGGCGAGCGCCAGCATGGCGGAAATATTCCGCCCGTATGTGGCGCATGCCGCCGAGGTGTGCGTTTTCTGCCTCGCCGCGGGCGGTTTGCACGCTTTGGCGGTTGAAGGCGCAGGCCGAGCGGGAATATGCGCGTTGGCGCCGTCTGAAAATCGGGAGGCTACCCGACGCGAATCGGACCCTGACGAGCGCGGGGCGTTGCAGGCGCGGATTGTGCCGCTGGCCAACGGCAGCCGCGACGGGCGCGGCCTTACGGTTTGCTCCGTTCGACAGGTTGCGCCGCCCGCCGACATAGCGGCATGGGCGTTGGAGCACGGGCTTTGTCCGGATCTCGCTGAACATTCTGCCGGAAAACACGCCTGCTGCCTGCCGAGTCCCGCACATGCGCGTCGGACGGTGCGGCGGCGGTTGGTGACGGCAGGACGGTATCGAGGCAGTGAACGAACGCATCCTCGACGGCGGCGCACCCGCCGCCCGTTACCGATTGGGGTAGGGTGCGCGAGATGGAAGTTACCGAAACCGATGAGCTGACGGGCGAAAGCACTTCACTCTGAGGCTGCGCGGGCGGTAGCATTGGCCTGCCCGACGGATGCTGCCGCATTTCGACGACACGCCGCCCGCGAGTGCGCCAAGTTCAAACAGGGCAGGGACGGACAGGAGGTAGTGGTTTGAGTTTTTCAGACGGCCCGACGGACTGATGCAGGCCGTCTGGTACCATTATTGCGCAGGAGAGTCGCGGGTTTCTGCAAAATGCGAAGTCGCGGCGATACGGCAGGTACATGATATTGGAGGCCGTCTGAAAACAGGGTCAGATGGCCTCGAGCTATTTTGTTCTCAATCCGGCATACGCGTGCGCGGTGCTTGTGGAACCGTGCCAGCCTAGTCGGCGAATTTCGCGTTCCTGTCTCGATGGCTTCGGCGCATTTCGGGCCATGATGGTTTGGCAGAAATGCAGATTGTGGATGGTGTTCAACTGCGCGCCCACTCGCCGGCGCGGTGCAGGTGGTGCAGGTAGGCGCGGCTGAAAGTTCTGGCAGGCGTAGCAGGTGCAGCAGGATTCGTCGAGCGGTCGGGTGTCGTCGTTTGAGCTTGGCGTTTTGATTTCGATGTCGCCGTGAAAACGGGTGAACAGCCAGCCGTTGCCGGGGCGTTGCGGGTGCGCAGCGAAGCATTGTCGAACATGTCCACGCCGTGCGCCACGCCGTATACCAAGTCTCCGCGTGTGCCACGCCCATCAGGTACGCAGGTTTGTGTTCGGGCAGTATGGGACCCTGACGGCGCGCAGCATGGCAGTACATATCTGGCTTGGTTCGCTGGACGTGATCAAGCCGCCGATAGCGAGGCCGGGAAGTCGAGCTGTTCCGAGCCCGCGCAGGATCATGCCCGCGCAGGTCTGTACATCGCGCCCTGCACGATTTAGCCGAACAGGGCGTTGGGGTTAGTTCAAATCTTCAGGCTTTATTTGCTGCGTTCTGCCCAGCGCAGGCTCATTTGGTGGCGATCTTTTCGGGCCTCGTTCGTTCGCGTGGCTTCGCCGTGGTGCATCTGTCGAGCCGAAGGGCGGTTGCCTGGAGTCGAGCATCGGTTTGGATTTTTCGCGAGATTTGCGCGAGGAGGAGAGTTTGGTCGCCGCCACGGGCTTTTAAGGTGCAGCCTTTCGGTGAGTTTGCGGCACGTCGGATAGCGGACACTTGAAACGCCGAGCTCGCCAAATCATCGGTTTGTTCCAGCCGATGAAAGTCGTGCAGGCCGCCGAACTGTTCGATGACTTCGAGGCCGGCGCATCATAAAATGAGAGGTGCTTAGCCGAGGATGATTTTGAGCGCCTGATGTCGTGCAGGTTTTCGCGGGCCGCGGCTTTGACCGAGCTGCAGGCACCGACGGGGCATGAACATGCTCGATGCCGTGGTGAGTCTCCACGTACCGCGGCGGGCGTGGGCCAGTCTTTGTTGTGCGTAAATCAGCATGATGGTCTCGTTTTAATGGTTTTCCTGTCAACCGGAGTAAAAGCGGATTATGGTAAAGGATTTTGCGACCGGAACGTGCTTCGAGTACGCGAGGCCGTCTGAAATGGTTTTCTGCGACGGCCTCCGGTTTGCGTTGCGTGACGGCTCGCTGAATCCGTTAATTTCTTCCGTTGTTGTTCCGTTTCCGACGGGAAACGTACTGCCGAAGGTAACGGGCGGCGGGAGCAGGGAGTTCAGAATCTCAGCGTGGCGGCGTTGAGGTGGTGGGATACGCTGAACGTTGCTCGAGCAGCCGCCGTTGCCCGGAACTGCGGATTTTGAGCGGCACAGCCCAGCGGAAAGGTGGATTTGTTGGCGATATGGCCGAACGGAAGCCGGTCAGCACGGGCACGCGGATGGTGCGCTGGATTTCGGCTGACGGACCGACGCGGGAAATCGGTAGCCGGAGTCGTAAATGTCGCGGATGGTACCATGCGGAAACCGCCGAAGACGATGGCGCGCTGTTTTTGCAGTGAATCCCCGCCAGAGACAGCGGTGCGAGCATACGTGCCGATGCGGTAGGGCTAGTTCGCCCACGTCTTCGATAAAACAGGACGCCGCCCTGATGTCGGGCAGAGGCGAACCCGCCAAAGAAGCCAGCACGCTGAGGCTGCGCGCTCCCAGAATGCCTTCCGCACCGACGTCGCAGGCGCCGACGATGACGGACGTCGACGCGCTGTTGCTGGCGGTACCGAGCCGCGGATGAACGAATCCATCGCATAGTGCGTGGGCCGCGGCCTGCAGAACCCGCTGTACACCATCGGGCCAGGCCGGAAGCTGGGACGTCGCCTTTGGCGAGCAGGGTGGGCGAGACTGGACGGCAGACGTCGCTGAAACCGAAAAACAGCGGTGCCGCGTTCACGCATCCAGTGCCGAGCGAGGCGAAGTCGATATGCGGCAGACGCGCGCCGCACCGTAGCCGCCGCGCAGCCCCATCAATACTCGGCGTTTTGACGCGGCTGGTGGCGACGTCTCGAAGTCGGCGATGCGTTGCGCGTCGGTGCCGGCGAAACGCTGGTAGCGGCGCGAACCGGCTTCTGGTTGGTTACGAAGCCTGCGCGATACAGGCGCGTCGCTCGAGGTTGACGCGGTTGATGTCTCGGCGAAACCGGAAGGCGACCACGCGCAATACGTTGTCGCCGTAGTGACGGTGGATGAGCTGATGGGTTGCACGGTTTGGCTTTCGATTGTTCGTTGCCGCGGGTTGGGAAGTCGGGCCGCGTGCGCGCAGGCCTGACAGCCCCGCGCCTGCCACGGCGGCGGACGCGCGCAGAAAAAGCGGGCGTGAAGGATTCCAGTCCATTGTTTTTCCTTTTGTTTGATAATGATGCAGCCTGAGGCCGTCTCGAAAGTTATACCAGTAACGCTTGATTTGCTCCGGCCAGCCGTCGGGCAGGGACATTTCGTGCCTGCGTACCGCGGGCGCCCAAATCAGCGGGAAGTTGGCGTCGCTTTTCGAGCGGGCGATGACTGCCAGTGCAGGTGGGGGACGACGCTCCAGGCTGGCGAGGTTGATTTTGGCGGGACGGAACAGCGGCGCATTGCGGCTTCGACTTTATACACTGTTTTCCATGGATTTCCGCGCGTTCGGCGGCGGAGAGATCGTCGTCACTTCCGCGACGTGGCGCCGCCAGATGACGCGGCAGAGGCGGGCGCGCCGGCTTGTCGTGCGGCGATGACGCGCAGGTTGGCGGTTTGCGCAGGATGTCTTCGTTTTGCGCTTGGCAGATGGGGGCAAGTCATCGGTTTTTCCGAGGTGTTTGAACCGGCCTGTTCTAAGCCAAAAGACCGTCCGAATCATCTTAATTCTTTCGCATCGGGCAAGGGCGGAATGTCGGCGGCGTTTTCAGACGGCCTTTGACGCGGTTTCCCGGACGAAAGGCCCGTTTGGATTCGCAGACGGGTCATAAAACTTCGCCAGCCGCCCTTTGGTTGGCCAATACGTCCGCTTTTTCGTTTTCCGGATGTCCGGCATGGCTTTTGACCCATGTCCAGCGGACGTCGTGCTGCCGGACCAGGTCGTCCAGCTCCTTCCATAAGTCGTCGTTTTTGACGGGTTGTTTGGCAGGCGGTTTTCCAGCCGTTTTTCTTCCAGCCGTGTATCCAGCTTTCCATGCCGTTTTTGACGTATTGCGAATCGGTGCAGATTTCCACCGTGCAGCGGCGTTTCAGGCTTTTCAGCCCTTCGATGACGGCGGTCAGCTCCATGCGGTTGTTGGTGGTTTCCGCTTCGCCGCCGAACAGTTCTTTTTCATGCGTGCCGTAACGCAGCAAAACGCCCCAGCCGCCTGCGCCCGGATTGCCTTTTGCAGAGCGCCGTCGGTGTAGAGGTAAACGGTTTTGTCCATGTCCCGTGGTTGCGCAGGCGCCATCGCAACATACGGGCCGTCTGAATATTGCGTCCCGCCGGACACGCCTATAATATGAATGTTCTTTGGACGAAAGGAGAAACATATGGGCCGACAGGGTTGTACCTTTTACAAGCAGATGCCGAAATGGACGAAAGACACGGTGCCGGAAGCGTTTTTGTCGAAACACAATACCGCTGAGGGTGCTGGGGGCACATTACGGTAACGAGGGGCCGTCTGAAATTTTACGAATTGGACGAAGAGGGGCGCGGTGCAGGAAGAATACGAACTGTCGCCCGAAGGCGGCGCGTGGATGATAGCGCCGCAGCAGTGGCATGAAAATCGAACCCGCTGAGCGACGATTTGGAAATGCAGCTTGAGTTTTTACCGCACGGCGGACGATTATTTCAGCAAAAGACGGCATGAGCGTACTTTATTCCGCCGTGCGTGCGGCGGAAGGCATCGCCTGCGGGCAGGCGTTGGACATGGGCTGCGGTCAGGGCAGGAACGCGCTGTTTCTCGCCTTGAAGGGTTTTTGACGCAACCGCCGTCGACAACAATCCGCACGCGGTGCAGAACGTGGCGGAGCTTGCGCGCGGGCGGAAGGCTTGCCGGTGCGGGCGTTCGAATATGATTTGAATGCGGCGCATTGCTGGGACGATTTCGACTCATATCGTGGCGACGGTGGTGTTTATGTTCCTCCGGCCGCAGTCTGTGCCGCAGATTATCGCCGACATGCAGGCGCATACCAATCGTGGTTACAATCTGATTGTCGGCGGTGGACACCGCGGAGTTTCCCTGCCGATGCCGTTCCGTTCAAATTCGGCGAAGGCGAACTGCGCGGCTATTATCAGGATTGGCAACTGGTCGAATACAAGGAAGAACTCGGCTCGATGCATGCGCGCGACGAGGGCGGGCAACCTGATTCAGTTCAAATTCGTTACCATGCTGGCGAAAAGCCTGAGTAGGGGTCAAACGGGCAGGCCGTCTGAAACAGGGTTTTCAGACGGCCTTTCGATTTTCGGCGGCATTTGAGAGCGGCCGACGGTAAAATCCGCACACGGATTTTCGACAAACCGTTTCATCCTCTGATAGTGCTGTCGCCTTGTTTTTGTCTTTCAGACGGCCTTTTAAGGAAAACCATGTTTCGCAACTTTGGTTTAGGCGTATTTTTACTGGCGGTGCTGCCGGTGCTGCTGGCGCTTACCGTGCGCGAAGTCGTGCGCGGCTATACCGCCCGCCGTTGGGGGCGACCACACCGCCGAACAATACGGGCGGCTGACGCTCAACCCGCTGCCGCACATCGACCCGATAGGTACTGATTGCTCGTGCCGCTGTTTTGCCTGGATGCTGTCGGCGCCGTTCCCAGCCTCGGCTGGGCGCGGCCGATTCCCATCGACTCGCGCAATTTCCGCGACCCGCGCCGCGCATGGCGCTGGATTGCCGTATCGGGACCGCTGGCCAACCTGCTGGTGAGGCGTTTTTCCTGGGGACTGGTCATCGTATCGGCAATCTATGTGCCCTGAAAACTTCCAGTCGCCGCTGGTGCAGATGGCCGAGTTACGGCATCCTGATTAACGCCGTTCTGTTCGCGCTCAACCTGATTCCGATCCTGCCGTGGGACGGCGGCATCATCATCGATACCTTCCTGCCCGCCAAGCGGTCTATGCAGTTTCGCAAAATCGAGCCTTACGGTACATGGATTATCCTGATTCTGTTGTTCACCGGCCTGCCTCGCAAACTCATCATGCCGATGGTGGCGGCGGTTCAGATAGCGGCGGGCGTTGATGACGCCGTTTGTCTGAATCGGGTATCCTGGCGGCGGGAGGCCGTCTGAAACGCCGTTTCGGCCGGTTTCGAGACGGCCTGTTTCTTTGCAGGCGCCGAAAAAGAAATGCCGGACGGCGGTGTAAAAGGCGTTGGAAAAACCTGCTTAAAAATTGTACAATTTCCATCCTTTACCGGCGGCGGAACTTCCATGCAAATCGGCGCATACACAATCGACACCCCATCGCGCTCGCACCGATGGCGGGCATTACCGACAAGCTGTTCCGCAGACTGTGCCGCGCGTTCGGCGCAGGCTGGGCGGTCGGCGAAATGCTGCACAGCGACCCGCGTTCAGAAACACCGCCAAAACCCTGCACCGCAGCGATTTCGGCGGCGAAGAAGGCGTGGCGGCGGTAGTAGATTGCGGGCAGCGACCCGCGGCAGATGGCGGAAGCGGCCGTATACAACGTCGCCCTCGGCGCGCAGCTTATCGACATCAATATGGGCTGCCCTGCCAAAAAGTCTGCAACGTCCAAGCGGGCAGCGCGCTGATGCAAAACGAACCGCTGGTGGCCGCCATACTTGAAGCCGTCGTCGGTGCGGCGGGCGTTCCCGTTACCCTCAAAACCCGTCTGGGCTGGCACGACGACCATAAAAACATCCTCACCGTCGCCCGCATCGCCGAAGAGTCGGGCATCGCCGCCATCGCCATCCACGGCCGCACGCGCACGCAGATGTACAAAGGCGAAGCGAGTTACGAATTAATCGCCGAAGCCAAAGGCCGTCTGAATATCCCCGTCTGGGTCAGCGGCGACATCACTCGCCGCAGAAAGCCGCCGCCGTATTGCGGCAAACCGGTCCGACGGCGGATGATAGGGCGCGGCGCACAGGGCCGGCCGTGGCTTTTCCGCGATGTTGGCCCATTACGCCCGACACGGCGTGCTGCCCGAAAGCCCTGAGCCTGCGGGAGTGCGGCGAAACCGTGTTGGCGCACGTCCGCGCCATGCACGATTTTTACGGTGCCGCCGCCGGAGCGAGGATTGCGCGCAAACACACAGGCTGGTATCTGGATTCCATGCCCGAAGGCGAAGCGCGCGTCGGGAAAATCAACCGTCTGGACGCCGCGGCGGCGCATATGACGCGGTGGCCGCCTATCTGGACAGGCTGCCCGAACGGACCGACGCTTGGGCGTGCGACTACCGCTGAGGCCGTCTGAAAACGCTGTTTCTGCGGAGACGGGTCGGAAAGGAAACGCAATGGACTTTTTGGCATGGTTTTTGATTATCACCGGCGTGCATTTCCTCGCCTGCATGTCGCCCGGCCCTGATTTCGTGTTGGTTTCGCAGCAGTCGCTGGGCCGCGGCAGGGCGGCGGGCTGCTGACCGCGCTGGGTATCGCGCTCGGTTTCGGCGTGCACATCGTTTATTCGGTATTCGGACTGGTTACGCTGGTCGCGCAGTCCGCGCCGCTGCTGACGGCGGTCAAAATCATCGGCGGCCTGTATCTGGTCTATATCGGCTATAAGGGCATCCGCGCCAAAGCCGGCGGCGATGTGTTGGAAATCAGAGCGGAGAAAGCCGCGCGCGAACCGGTTGGCAAAAACCGTGTGGCGCGGCGTGTTAGCAACGTGCTGAACCCGAAGGCGGTGGTGTAGCTGCTGTCGCTGTTTACCGTGGTGTTGTCGCCTGCGACCCCGATGTGGGCAGATGGCGGTTTACGGCGCGTGGATGACGCTGATGATTTTTATCTGGTTCGCACTGGTGGCGCTGATGCTGCGTCCGTTCCCGCCGTGAGCAGGCGGTTTTCGCGTTTCGGCCACTGGATAGACAGGGTTTGCGGCGGCGCGCTGGCGTTGTTGGGCGTGAAAGTGATGAGCGGAAGCCGAGGCCGTCTGAAAACGGATATGGCAATCGATTTTTGGAAAGGGAAGATAAAATGAAACAAAAATAGACATCGCGCAATGTATCGAACAGAACCTGAAGCAATACTTTAGGGATTTGAACGGGGAAACGCCGTGTGCGGTCTGATGAAATGGTGCTCAACCAAGTCGAAAAACCGCTGCTCGGCTGTGTTATGGAGGAATGCGGCGGCAACCGGTCGAAAGCCGCCGCCGTATTAGTTGAACCGCAACACGCTGCGGAAGAAACTGGTGCAGCACGGGTTGCTGGAAAATTGAAAAAGACACGACAGGCCGTCTGAAAACCGACTGTTCAGACGGCCTGATTGCTTTTTGCGGCCGGATACATGCGGCGGGCGTCGAAGGATTTTCAATGAACAACCGAACCAAACTGTGGCTTGCGCTGACGATGGTCGGCATAACCGGCGGCTGGTCGGCATCGTGCTGACGGAATTGCTGCATTTTCGTACAACATCACGCCTACGGTTATGCTTTTGGACGGCGGACATCAGTCGTTCCGCGAAGGCGTGGAGGCGGCCGCCCCGCTGCGGCGGTTTTACGCGCTGCTCGCATGCGGTGTTGCCGCGGGCGGCGGCTGGTGGCTGCTGAAGCGGTACGGCAAACCGCTGGTCGGTATCAAGGCTTCGCTGGCCAAACCGCTGGCAGGGGTTGCCGTTTGCCGCCACCGTCGGCCATGCGCTGTTGCAAATCGTAACCGTCGGACTGGGTTCGCCGTTAGGGGCGGGAAGTGGCGCCGCGCGAAATGACGGCGGCGTTCGCCTCGTTGTGGGTTAGGCGGCTCGGTTTGACGAGGACGGCGCGCGGCTGCTGATTGCCTGCGCTCCCGGTGCGGGCTTGGCGGCGGTATACAATGCCGCTGGCCGCCACGCTGTTTATTTCTGGAAACGATGCTCGGCGTGTGGACGCGGCAGGCGGTAACGGCGGCGCTGTTCTGTTCGGTGCTGGCAACCGCAGTGTCCAGGATGGGGCTGGGCGACATGCAGCAATACAGCGTCGGCTTGCAGATTGACCGGCCGCTGCTGTGGTGGTCGGCGGTAGCCGGGCCGTTGTTGGGCGCGGCGGCGGTGCTGTTCCGGCGCACGACCGCGCTGTTTCCTGCTCCTGGCGCGCGGCGACCGGCGCATTGTGCCGCTGGCGGTAGCGGCGTTCGCCGCCATCGGCCTGCTGGCGATGTACAGCCCCGATATTCTGGGCAACGGCAAAGCGGGTAACCAACTGGTGTTCGGCGGCCTAATCGGCTGGCAGGACAGCCTGCAACTGGCAGTGCTGAAATGGCTGGCGGTGTTGCTGGCGCTGGCGGCCGGCGCATACGGCGGGCTGATTACGCCTTCGATGATGCTCGGTGGCACGCTTTCCTTCGCAAGTGCGGCGTTGTGGAATGCCTTTTACCCGCCATGCCGTCTGAAAGCGCGGCCGTGGTCGGCGCGGCGGTGTTCTGGGCGTGTCGCTGAAAATGCCGCTGACCGCCGTCGTGTTCGTGCTGGAATTGACCCGCGCGCCCGTCGCGCTGCTGATGCCGCTGTGCCTTTGCCTGACCGGTGCGGTGGCGGCGGCGGGACGGTTGAAAAAGGCAATAAAATAAAGGGAAACCATGTTCTACCAGATTCTCTCGCTGCTGATTTGGAGCAGCTCGTTTATCGCCGCCAAATTTCGCCTACACCATGCTCGATGCGGCACTGATGGTGCAGGCGCGGCTGCTGATTTCCGTGTTCATCGTACTGCCCGTCTGCCGCCGCTATCTCGACAAAATCTCGAAAAACAAATGGAAGCCGCTGCTGTGGCTGTCGTTTCTCAATTATGTGGTGGTGCTGATGCTGCAATTCATCGGCCTGAAATACACCTCCGCCGCCAGCGCGGAAACCGTTATCGGGCTGGAACCGCTGCTGATGGTGTTTATCGGTCATTTTTCTTCCGCGACCGGGCCGAATGGTATCACTGGCTGTGCGGGCTGGCCGCCTTTGCCGGCGTCGCCGTTATGATTGCCGGAGGACACGGCGGTGGCAATATCGGCATTCAGGGGCTGCCTGATGATTTTCATCGCCGGCATCGTGTTTTGCAGCATCACCCGCCCGACGCGAAACTGATTGCCGACATCGGCGCGCCGGCGTTTTACCTCCATGTCGCTGGCCGTTTCCGCCGTTATGTGCCTGCCGTTTTCACTGCTGCTGGCCGACAGCTATCAAATCAACTGGAACTGGCCGGGCGGCATCGCGCTGCTGTACCTCGGCGTCGGTTGCAGTTGGCTTTGCCTCATTGGCTGTGGAACAAAGGCATGAGCCGCGTTCCCGCCAACCTCTCCGGCCTGCTGACCACGCTGGAACCGGTGTTCGGCATCCCTATTGGCGGTCGTTATCCTCGGCGAACGCATTTCCGCCGTGTCGGGAGCAGGGATGATGATTGTCGTCGCGGCGGCATTCGCAGCGGCACTGCTGCCTAAGGTTCTGAAGAAACAGGGTAAATAAGGCCGTCTGAAAACCGGTTTTCAGACGGCCTCTATTCAAGGATTGTCAACAATTTTTTTCCAAAAACCTACTGCCAAAAAAAGCCGAAAAATAGCGGATAATGACGCCTTGAAAATTTAATTAATATCTTCGCAAAAACACCGGTTCAACCTTCAAAAAGGAAATCCCCATGCCTTCCATCAAACGCGCCCTGATCAGCCTGTCCGACAAAAAAACGGCGCAGTCGAATTTGCCCAAACCCTGCACAAACTCGGTGTCGAAAATCCTCTCCACCGGCGGCACGGCGAAGCTGCTTGCCGATGCGGGCGTTCCCGTGATTGAAGTCGCCGACTATACCGGTTTCCCCGAAATGCTCGACGGCCGCGTGAAAACGCTGCATCCGAAAAATCCACGGCGGTATTTTGGGTCGGCGCGATTTGGGTCGAACACGTCGCTAAGATGGAAGAGCACGGCATCGGCAACATCGACCCTCGTGCGTCAACCTCTATCCCTTCGCCGCCACCATCGCCAAACCAAACTGCACGCTGGAAGACGCGATTGAAAAACATCGACATCGGCGGCCCGACCATGGTGCGCTCCGCCGCGAAAAAACTGGAAACACGTCGCCATCGTTACCGATACCGCCGACTTCCCGCCATCGCCGCCGAAATGGAAGCTAACGGCGGCGCGTTGAGCGACAAAACCCGCTTCAACCTCTCGCGTAAAGCGTTCAGCCACACCGCCCAATACGACGGTATGATTTCCAACTACCTGACTTCGCTTTCAGACTGACGTCTTGAGCGGCACGCCCGAAATCGGCGAGTTCCCCAAAGCCAGTTCAACCAAAGCTGGATTAAAGTGCAAGACATGCGCTATGGCGAAAATCCGCACCAGCGCGCCGCGTTCTACCGCGATGATGTATCCCGCCGCAGGCAGCCTCGCCGCCTACAAACAGCTTCAAGGCAAAGAATTGTCGTACAACAACATCGCCGATGCCGATGCCGCTTGGGAAGCCGTTAAATCTTTCGACGCGCCCGCCTGCGTGATTGTGAAACACGCCAATCCGTGCGGCGTCGCCGTTGCAGCCGATACATTGACCGCCTACAAACTCGCCTTTACGCCACCGACACCACCAGCGCGTTCGGCGGCATCATCGCCTTCAACCGCGAAGTGGACGGCGCAACCGTAAAACAGATTACCGACAACCAGTTCATGGAAGTCTTGATGGCGCCGAAGTTCACCGCCGAAGCCCTCGAAATCGCCGCCGCCAAGAAAAACGTGCGCGTGTTGGAAGTATCTCTTGAAGCAGGCGCGAACCGCTTCGAACTCAAACGCGTCGGCGGCGGACTGTTGGTACAAACACCCGACATCCACCGCCTCAGCCGCGCCGATTTGAAAGTCGTCTCCAAACGCCAACCAACCGAGCAGGAATGGAACGATTTGCTGTTCGTCTGGAACGTCGCAAAATACGTCAAATCCAACGCCATCGTGTTCGGCAAAGGCGGTCAAACCTACGGCATCGGCGCAGGTCAAATGAGCCGCGTGGACAGCACCCGCATCGCCGCCCGTCAAAGCGCAGGACGCAGGTTTGGACTTTCAAACGGCGCGTGTACGCCTCTGACGCCTTCTTCCCCGTTCCGACGACGGCGTGGACGTCATCGCCGAGACAGGGCATCAAAGCCATCATCCACCCCGCAGGCTCGATGCGCGATCAGGAAGTTTTCGACGCGGCAGACGAACACGGCATTGCCATGGTAGTAACGGGTGTCCGCCATTTTAGGCACTGATTCGGAAACACATTCAAAGGCCGTCTGAAAATTGTTTCAGACGGCCTTTTATAATTAATAAGCCTTCCGCAAGCGTGTTTTAATTTAAGGGTTTGCTGGTATTCAAATCTTCACAGGAAAACCCGATAAAAACGACTTCAGAATCCGTATTCCACTTTAAACATGTATTCGTTGCGCTTAGTAGCGGTTCAGCCAGGACGAGCTTTTTGTTGTCGGTGTTTTTACGGTGAGGACGGGTACGAAGCCGCGGAGGAAAGGGCGGTCGAATTTGATGTCCAACTGGTAGGTGCGTTCGAAATCACGGCGGCGGGTTTCAGCCAGCCATGGTAGTCCTGATAGGCTGTTTTGCGCCAGATTGCCTGAAAGGTGGCGTCGATGCCGGATTCGAAAACGTTTGTTGACACCCGCGCGCAGGCCGTGCCGGTGGTAGGAATCCACTTTTTCGTGGCTGTTTTTGCGCAGGTAGTCGTAGCCGCCGAATACCAGCCAGTCTTTCGGCAGGGCGTAGATGGCGGTGGTGAACAGAAGCGTCTGCGGGCCGTTGAACATGCTTTTGAATTGCCGCGGTAGCGGGTCGTATTTGTGGTCGAGCTGCACGCCCAGCGAGGCTTTGGTCGGAAAAGGTGCGGCTGTATGCCGTGCTGATGCCGGCGCTGCTGTCGCGCAGTTTGCCGCCCGACCATTCGTATTGCACCTGCGGGCCGATACTGAAGGAATGGTCTTTGCTCTGAAAAACCGTAAGCGGGGCTGACGTTGATATCAGGTTCGCCGTATTCTTTGTTGCCGGGATAGAGCCGGCCCTCATGCGTAGCCGCCCAGTTGCAGGCCGTGGTGGCCGTTGAGCGAAATGCGTCTGCTTGGTTGGCTTCATATACCCACATCCGGTTTTTCAACGCATCGGGCGCGTAGGCGTCAAGCCGTTCGTTGCGGCAGGACAGCATTCCGTCACCGTCCAGAATCGGCTGCCCGTTCGAATCGAAACCGCAGCTTGTTTGATTGCGGACAACCGTCGCGCCCGACGACTGGTTTAGCTGGTGTCGTAACCCGCGCCGAACGAAACCGAACCGCTCCACGCATCGCGTTTCTTCAAAGCGTCGGCAAACACTTTGATTTTCTCATTGACGGCGGGCACTTCGGGAATATCGATGCCGCCGAACAATGCCGCTGATTCTTTGTTTTGTTTGTCTCATAAACAGCAGCCGCGCCAAATCCAGGCGGCCGCGCAGAAATTCGGGATTTTTTGCGGTAAAGCTCGCGGTATTTCGCCAGCGCGGCCTTCAAATCGTCGCGAACACCGCCTGATTGGCCTCGGCAAACAGCACCATATCGGGGTCGAAATCATCCTGACGGCGGTAAATGTCCAACAGCCGCGCCGTTTCTTCCTCGTTTTGCGCGTTGACCGCCTTCATCAGCGACAACGCCAAATCTTCTCCGTCCTGCACTTCTCCCGCGCCGAACTCAATCGCCGTATTGTCCGCTTCGTTCCTTTCCTGCTGCGCGCGGCGGAGTTCCGTTCCCTGTTTGAGCTGCATGAAGCGGTCTTCCTGTCGTCGGCAAACGCGTGGGCAGCAAGCTCAGAAAAACGGGCAGGATGAGCAGGCGTTTCATTTAGATTATTTTCCTTTTGGCGGTGGGATTGGTTTTTCAGACGGCCTCTGAAGCGGGCCGGCAGACATTCGGTTTTCAATTATTATTTTTCGTACCGCCGAAAGCAGTATTGAGATTCGATTTCGGGCGAACTCGGCGACACCGGCCAGAGCGGCGGCATCGTTGCCGTAGAAATTGCCGCGGGTCGTACCGCTTACATCGTTGGTCGTAGCCCCTGCCGCTGAACGAAGCGTTCGCGGGGTTGATAACGGCATTGTCGACGGTAACGCCCAGGCCGGGGCGTTTAATCGTGCCGTTCAGCCTTTTTCTTAGCGAAGTCCGCTTTCAAATCGCCGCTCAGCAGGGCGGTATTGGCGTCGACATAATGATTGATGCCTTTGACCGAGTAAACGGCGGTGCCGCCGGTCGGCATTTTTGCGGTTTTGCCCGTACCGTTGTAGAACACGGAATAATCTGGTTCCGGCCGTTCCCGCCGGCGCGCCCGGCTGCACGTCCGTCCCAATCGCCGAAATACACGTCCGCGTTGCTGACCCTAGCAAAAAAGACATACGGCCCAGGTTGGAATAATCGTTGAGTACTGCCGCCGACATATCTGTAAATCGGGCTGTACATACGGTAAAGGCGGGTAACGGTTACGCCGTTATCATCACGGCTGACGATACCGTCGAATAACCGGCGGGTCAGCGGTAATCTGCCGATTTCGTCGAAGCGGGCGAACGAAGTCGAATTTTTATGCGTGCGGTACAGCCTTTTCCCTCTATAAGTCAGCAGATTGGAATAAACAATATGAACGGAGGCCCTGTTTCCGTACCAGCCTGACGATTCGGTCTCGAGCCCTGATATAGCGCGGTTGCTCGCCGTCCGTAAACGCTGCGCCCGCTTGAGTGCCAGATACAAAAGACCAGGGCTGTGTCTAGCGCGGCGCGCAAACACGGCCGCCGCTATCAGCAGAAGTTTGGTATGTTTTACATCAATCTCTTTAATGTAGCTGAATATGAAATACTTTGTTTAAAAGGCCGTCTCGAAACCGAATCGGGCGAAAGCAGGGCTTCCGCCCTGACGGATACATCATCGTTTTCCAATCAGCCTGCTTTAGCGTCTGGTGCCGCCGAAGGCAGTGTTGAGTTTGGGATTGTTAAAATCGGCCACCCCGGCCAGCTGCGGCGGCATTGTTACCGTAGAAATGGCGTGAGGTTCGCCGTTGATGCTGCTGTTGGCTTTGGCAGCGCCGCTCAAACGAAGCTTTCGCGGTATTGATAACGGCATTGTTGATCGCAACGCTCAAACCTGTTTTGGCAATCGTACCGTTCAATTTCTTGGCACCGAAATCGGCGGTCAGCGTGCCGGTCGTGATGGGCGAGTTCTGGTTGACGTAATTGTTGATACCTTTAACGGCACAGGGTAGCCTTGCCGCTGGTCGGCATTCTGGTAGTTTTGCCCGTGCCGTTGTAGAACACGGAATAATTGGTGCCGGGCATTGCCCGCACCGGCTCCCGCTTTCACATCCGCCCATTCGCCGAAATACACATCCAGATTGCCGACTTTGCCGTAAGTCATACGGCCCAAAATAGGAGTGGTCGGGCATCACGCCTGTCTTGCTGAGAGGTTCCATCTGCCCCCAGTCATACGGTACATACGGGCAACGATAACGCCGTTTTTGTCTTTATTGACTACCCCGTTTGCTAGCGCTCGAATGATTGGCCTTGTCCCGATAGAATCTACTTCTGGCGAACGGAGTGGGATTGTTATTGGCTACCTTTTCTCCCTTTGGCCTTTTCAGGCTAGGGTCAACAACATTGATAGCAGCCTTGCTCTTTATAGTTGCCCTCCTCTCTACTCCCAGTTTGATATGGCGCGGAAGGCGGCTGTTTGTAAAACTGTTGCTCCTGCTTGAGTACCCGGAAATCGGAAGGTAGATTTGAGCTTGGGCGGAAGATGCGGCAAACACGGTGGCCAAGGCCATCAGAAGTTTAGCGTGTGTCATGATTAAATCTCCTAAATATGGTGTTTACAAAATGCCTTCTAAAGGTTTACAAAAGGCCGTTTCAATCAGACCGGCTTCGGATATGCGGTCTTTAATGCATTCAGAAGGTAAATATGAACTATACGCCTGGATTACAACTAATGCAAATAAAAATAATTTTAATTATCTTCTTTGTTAAATATATTTTTATCTATTAACTTTTTGTATTAATCAAATATAACTATAATTGTTATAGCGGTTACTAAATATGTAATGCCGACCGGCACGGATAAATCTGCTTTGTGTTTCCCGCCTGTGCGGGAATGATGTCATGCTGCGGTAGCAGTGGGAAGGGCGGTTTTGTCAAAAGGGAGTAATGGGATGGGTTTGAAAAAGGCGGAGAAGGCCGTCTGAGGAGAGGCCGTCTGAAAAATCTTCCGCTGCTTTGGCGCGGCGGTATTTTTCAGACGGCCTGATCAATGAGCAAGTAAATGGTCGGGAATTTGCCGGTAATCCCGATTCTGACCGTTCTGCCCGGTGCGGGCATATAGGAACGGCTGAACGGGTCCATATAGTGGCGGTTGGTCAGGTTGGTGCCCACCAGTTCGGCAGTCATGTTTTTTTGTTGATGCGGTAGCGCAGATAGCATCGACTACGGCCGTGGCCGACCAGCGCATGTTTTCTATGCCGTCGATATAACTTTGTATTCGTACCGTGCAGTTGTCTGTTGACCGCCCGCTGGAATCCGACCCATGAATCTTTGCGGGCTTTTGTATACGTCGCTGTGCCAGTGGAAGCGGGTGCCGACATCCAGTTTGTTTTTCAGGAAACGCGCGCCCAGTTCGGCATCGACCGACCAGCGCGGCTGCTGCATGGACGACAGGTAACCTTTGATTTCCATCCCGCCGGGGAAGCAGGTCGGCGCGTACCACGGTTTGCTGCCGCTGCTTTGGACATAAAGTGCAATACGGTTCGGACTGTGCGTTGTCGGTAAATGCGGCACCCTCGTCGCAGACGTCGTTGCGATGGTACGGATGACGCCGAGGCTGCCGTATACCTTGCCGGTATCGAAGCGGGCGGACAATTCCCGCGCCGGTGCGTATCTGCTTGTCGAATTGTTCGAATTCAAGCTGGTCGTTGCGGGTCGATGATGTTTTTGGTGGTGTTGCGGAAATAGTTGATGCGGAAATCGGCCTTGCGCATTTTCGGGAACAGTCCGGTCAGGTCGTGGATATAGCCGACCTCGAAATTCTTTGCCGCGTTCGGGTTTCCATTGGTAGCTATAGCGGTTTACCGAGGTGGTGTTAACCCTCGGGCTGATGGGAACACCTGCGGTACCCTCGAAAATGCTAGGAAAGCGCAAGGTTTGGATAGCGCAGATAGGCGCGGGCATAGTCGGTCAGATTGAAGGTTACCGAAGCGGCGGGCGCCCAGCCGCTACCTTTCTGCTTCTGCGCCTGCTGCTTCTGCGCCGGTGTCAGCGCGCTTTTATAAGTGTAGTTACTTGCAATTTCGGCCGTAAGGTTTTGGAATTTGTTTACAAAACGCGGGCTATTGGGATCGGCCGGATTATAGACGGGGTTTTCGACACGGGTCAGCACTTTGGGATTGTTCACCGGATGGTCGGCCATATTCAGATTTGCCGTATTGGTCTTTTTGGTCCAATCGAAACGCGCTCGATTAACATACACTGGTATACCGTTAGATCCTTCGGGAAGGATTTTGTCAGATGCATCCAACATGTCTTGTGTCGGTTCGCATGTAGGAGACATGATGCAGGCATTGACTTTTTGCAGGCTTCGTAATCCTTTTTCGTCGCCACGATATCGGCGGTATATCGAAGCCCTCTGTGGGCTTCCAATTCACCGCCGTTGTCTAAGAATTTTTGACACTGTCGTCTTGCAGGGAGAAGTTGGTATAGCGCGCGCCTGCGGTCAGCGTCAGCCACGGGCGCGGTCTCGAAAGCGGAAATTGAAGCCGAGGTTGTATTCGCGTCGCCTGCCGTTGCGCGGATAGGTGATAGCGTCGAGAAATGGGTTGATAGAGCGAATTTTCACCAGATTTCCTTTTTGAAATGGTCGCCGTATAAATCGGCAAATTCATTGCGTGTTGCCAGTTTTTCGTTCTGAAAAGTCGCCCAACACGGTCAGTTCAAGATTGTCGCGCAGCTCATGCGGTTGGAGAAATTGAAGCCGTTGCGGTTGTTGGTGGCATAGAGTGCCTGCGCCTGGCGGGTATTGAAGCGGCCGTCGGTATTCGGCAGGCCTTCATCTAAGCCGGGCCTGTTGCGGCACAGGCCGTTCCTCCAATCATCGTAAGCCTCTCCCGCAGTATATCCATCCCACGCGATATCGCCGGGGACACCGCCGGAGGAATTGGTTTTGGAGCGGGTGCGGGTGGCCCAGGCGAGGCGTTCAAATCAATCCAGCGGCTACCTTCGGGCTTCCACGAATAGTCGATATTGTAGGCGCGCTGCTTGACCCACGCCCTGCGGCCATTCGGCGATTTTATTTTGGGAATCAACATTATCACCTTGAAACCGCCGCCGCTGAGGATGCGTGATGGCATGACCTCGCCGAAGGTCGAGTGCGTATGGCGGCAGGCCGAGTTTGATGCTTTGCTGTTCGGCAGGCGGAAGGTGGTTTTACCCAGCCAGGGATTCGGTTTCAGCGAAGTATTGGCTACCTCGCCTCCTGGTGTGTAGAAGAGGCCGATAATGGGGACGTCGGGGCTGAGTTCCTTTATCCTCTGTTCTTGTTCAGCCTGCGGAGGTTCTCGGCATTGTCGGTAGAGTAGAAGCCGTAACGGTGCGCGCCTTTTTGCCTGAAAAGTAATTGCCCTTGTTGCGGTAGGCATCAGTGGGTGAGTATGGCGTCGAAATTTATCCTGTTTGGTCGCAGCGGCGATGCGGTAGGCCTATCTTCCGAAAATTTGTGCTTGCCGCCGAAGCGCGGGTTAATCTGTCGGAATCGTCGGCATAAAACCGCCAGTATCCGCCCTACTACATTTTCAGGATGTTCCAAAGTGCGGTAATCCACGTTTTCGGCATAGGTGGCTTTACGCGGCTTGATGGAATTGTTGCTGGTTTCCGCCTTGATTTCCACGCCGTATTTCTGACCTTTCGGGCACGATGTCGTCGGCTTCGAGGGTTTTCAGCGCCACCGAACCGCCGATGCCGCTTTTGACCTCGCGGCTGAACGACGGGCCTTTTTCACATACACGCTGCTGATAATATTGGGATCGACATAGTTGCGGTTGTTTGCGCCGAACATGCCGCGCCAGACGGTAATCGCCTGCTCGGTGCCGTCGATGGTAACGGGGATGCGCCCCTGTCCCCTGCACGCCGCGGATGTTGGGGTCGAGCGCGCCGCCGTTGCGCGCTTCGCCGCTGTAGACTCCGGGCAGGCCGCTGAAGAGGTCCGGACACGGTAGTTGCCTTTGAAGGTTTCGACCTCTTCCTTGCCTTGTAGAGGTCTGACGATTTCGCGGGTATAGACGCGGTCCTTGCCGCGTTCGTCTTTCAGTGTCTGCCTTTACGGTAATCGGATTGAGCGTAACGGTTTGGGTGGCGGCCCCTTCCGGCGGAGGCGTCGGCATTGTCGGCGGCAAGGAGGGAAGGCAGAGGCCGAGTACGCTCAGGCAGGCCGCGATGGTTTTCAGTCGGTTGTTTCTCATGAGTGACTCAAAAATATTGTTTTGTTGTTTCACCCGTTTGTCGTGATTGGCGGGTACAGAGAAAATTAAAAAGAAGCAGTTTGAATGTGATTCGAGTTAAATTATTTTTGAATAATATTGATTATTGTTTGATTATTTGACGGAAGATGATGGATTTTGTTTCACTGCTTGGAAACTTTTTACAAAAGATTTTCGCAGAAAAATTCTAATTGTTTGCTATTCGGATAAAAATATGGCTTAAAATTAAAAGATTTTCGGTATTAAAAACCGATAAGCGGTATAGAGGGACAAGCAGGCCGTCTGAAAACTTTTCAGACGGCCTGCTCCGATAGAAATAACGTGTCAGCCGCCTGCGCCGACGGTGTAAACCTTACCGATGCTGTCGGGGTTGCGGATGACGGCGGAAACGGCGGCGGCGAGTCCGTTCCGAGTCATGTATTTTTGGGGGATGCCTTCGGGTTGTAGGGTCAGATTGTAGCTGTTGCCGTCGCCATCGGCGAGGCCGCAGGGGCGGAGGATGGTCCAGTTCAGGCTGCTTTGCTTGAGGTAGATTTCGGCTTCGGTTTTGGCGCGGACGGTTTCCGCCGAGGGCTTGTTTGAAGGGTTCGCTCATCATGTCCCATTGTTCGCCGCAGCCCATGCTGGTAATCAGGATGAAACGGGCTTGCGGGTTGGCGGCTTGGGCGGCGGCGATGATATTGATGTTGCCCAGTGCGTCGCTGCGTATGCCTTTGTTCGTTTTTGCCGCCGACGAAGCTGATGACGCTGTCGGGGCGGTATTGCGCGAACATTTTGTCGAGTGCGTCGGCATCGAGCGCGTCGGCTACGGTCGTCTGAATGTGGTGTTCGCTAAAGAACGAATCTTCAGACGGCTTTTCTTAATACGGCGAACGGTGTCGGCGGGATGGGTGAGTGTGTGGATGAATGCGCGGCCGGACGGGCCGTTTGGCGCCGAAGATGAGTTGCATGCGGTCTCTTTGTGTCGGATGGTTGGGATTTCAATAAGTGAGTGGTTTGGGGTAAGGCTTGTTGATTTTTCAGACGACCTTTTGTGTTTGATGTCAGTGGTCGTGGGCATAGCCCACGCTACTTCTTTTTATTTTTCTTTTGGTGGCGCGAGGTCGTCTGAAAACGGGCAAAGCGGGTTTTATAACAACTGCGCGTAGGGCGTGGGTTTGCTGCCTCTCTCTAACCCCTCTCTCCCACGGGGAGAGGGGATGGGATGGCTGGGAAACTCCAAGTGGCAGAGAAGCCCAAAAATGGTTGAATCTCAGTGATTCTCAATCCCCTCCCCCGTGGGAGAGGGTTAGAGAGGGCGGTAAGCGCAAAGCTTACTTTGGGCAAACGCCAATCTTGCAGGCAGCCTGTCAAATTTCATCGGCTATTTACGATGCCGAAAGATGATTTCGCTAGCAGGAATGTGGCAATTTTCTATCGGTTTCGGGCAGAGGTCGTCTGAAACCTGCGTACGTCTGCCTCAAACAGTTTTCTCATGGCTCGATTTGGTGTTGTTTGAGTTCGCCTGCTTTCGTCGCGGCCGACGAAGATTTTTGGAAACATGGCGCCGCCGTTTCGGTTGATGAAGTTGAGCGAGCAGGGTGTCTTTGCCCTATAAAACGGGCGTTCTAAAAGGTCAGATGGCGGCGCAGTTTTTCGTAACAGATATGACCGTGTACGCCGCCGTCGGTTTCGGGATGGTCGAAATTGTGAAGCCGCGTCCGACTTTGCCGCCGGGCAATTTGCTCGGTTACTTCGACGATGGCGTCGGGGTGTGGGCGATGAAGGTGACGGCTTTCGTCCCAGGCGGCGACGGCTTGAGGATTTCGACGATGCGGCTGCCTTCGGTTTGGCGGATGCAGTTTTCGGGCAGGCAGCGGATGACGTCTTCAAAGCTGCATTGGTTTTGCGCGGCGAGCATTTCGAGCACTTGGCCGGGATTTTCCAATGATTGGCGTAACATGATTTGTTGTTCGGATGAAAGTTTTTGCATGGTTTGATCCTTTTTCTTGGGTCGGAGGGTGAGTATGAGCTTTGCGGATGAGGGTGGGCGACCAGTAGCGGCCGCTGGTGTTCAGGTGGATGAGGCCGTCTGAACCTTGTTCTTCAAAGAGCTGCATTGCCTCGCCATTGGGCAATCAGTTTCTGCGCGGCGGCGTTGCCGTCAAACAGCGAGGGATTCAGACGACCTGTTTCCATGTCGTCGCTGCACTTGTCCGAGCAGGGTTTTGTTCGGCGCTGTGGCCGCTCATGAAGGCGATGTTTTTCGCCCGTCGGCGTGGCGAGGTAGCTGTCCAAATCGCCCTGCACCTGATAGCTGAAGCCGCCGAAAGTTGCCGCCCGCGCCGGAGCCGAACGCCCAGCAGGGGATGTTGGATTTGACCAAGGTGTTGTAGCGGTTGCGTTCGCCGCGGCCGGGGTAGGCGAAATGGCTGTTGCTGACTTGGTTCCAGCCTTTTTGCGCCAGCGTTTCGACGGCGTAGGCGTATTGGTCTGCCTGAACGTCGAAACCCGGCGGGGCGGAAATGCGCCTTTTTTCCACCATTCGGTTGATGGGCAGCATGGGATAGAGGTTGAAGGCGTAGGTGTCGAGTCCGGACAAAGGCAGGGCGGTGGCGCGTTCGAGGTCGTTTTGCCAAACGGCGTCGGTTTGGTTGGGCAGGCCGAACATCAAATCGACAACGATGACGGCATTGATTTCACACAATTTTTCCAGATAGGCAAGGCTTCGTCGCCGCCGTGTTTGCGGCCGAGGCGGCGGCGGATGGCGGTGTCGAAAGTTTGCACGCCGATGGAAATGCGGTTGGCACCCGCTTCGATGCAGGCTTGGGCTCGATGTCGAAATGGCTCTGCGCGGGCCTTCGATGGTGAATTCCGCAGTCGTCGGCAATCGGCAGGGTATTGGTAACAGGCGCGATGAGTCTGGCGAGGTCTGGGGTTTGCAGCGCGGTAGGGGGTGCCGCCGAAATAGACGGCGCGGATTTGCCGTTGCCTTTGCGGATTTCGGGCTTCCGCCGCCATTTCTTCGATGATTTTGTCGGTGTAAACGCTGCTGTAACTCCTTCCACGCGTTGCGGTAGAAGCCGCAGAACACGCAGTGGTTGGCGCAGAAGGGGATGTGCAGATAGGCGAGCGCGTCGGAATCGGCGGCATGGGGAGCTTCTGCCGCCAGATGTTCTGCCACTGCGGACGGGGAATCGGTATGCCGCCCCATATCGGCATCAACGCCTCGCCGTTCGGGAAAGGCTTTGGCGCGGATTGGCGCGGTGTCCAAACAATCTGCTGGATCATAAGCAATTAAAAACGATTATTGTTCACTATAATAGAGTAAATAACTAATTTTTGAAAGGTCAAGGAAAGAAGCGCGGAAGGTTGCCTGGGCCGACGGGTAACTATGAAACCGATTTTCAGACGGCCTCAGCTTCTGAAATAAATCCTTCTTCGTCTTGGCAGCGGCGTATCGGCCAGCCGTAAACCGCTTCGAGCAAGTCCGGCCGCATGACGGCTGCCGCATCGCCGGCAGCGATGATTTTCCCTCTATCCATCAGGACAATATGTTCGGCATAACGGGCGGCAAGGTTGAGGTCGTGCAGCACCATCTACGGATGAGGTGCGGCTTTGTGGCGGACGAGATACTGCATCAGGCGGTGTTGGTGGCGGATGTCGAGGTGGTTGCACGGTTCGTCCAAAAGCAGGACGGGAGGCGTTTTGCAGCAGGGCGCGGATGATGTTGGCGCGTTAGCTGTTCGCCGCCGGAAAGCCTGCCGATGCGTTTTTCCGCCAGCGCCGCCAAATCGAAATAGTTTAAAAGTTCGTCCGCCCATTCGTGGTTCAGACGGCCTTTCTGCACGAACGCCGCCAGAGCGATGTATTCGCGCACGGTCATGGGCATGTTGTAACGGCCGTGCTGCCCGGACCCACGCCGCTTTGCCTGCGCGGATTTGCGGCGCGGCGGCTTCGCCCAAAAGCGTAGTTTCCCTTGTCCCGCCTGTCCGATTAAGGCCCCCAGCAAAGTGGATTTGCCTGCGCCGTTGGGGACCGATAACGGCGGTGCTGCCCTGCAGGGAATACCGAGCGCGTCGATTTCAGAGCAGGGTTTTGCCTTTGATGCGGACGGAAAGATTGCGGATTCGGAATACGGGTTGCATGGTGATGAAAGATACGGGGCAATGGGTTTTCAGACGGCCTGAACAGGCATTAACTGCCTTTCAATGGCTTAATAAACAAATACATAAAAACGGTCCGCCGATTAGGGCGATGACGATGCCGACGGGCAGGTCGACGGATAGGTAAACCGGCGCGCCGCACCGTCCACCATCATCAGAAACACCGCGCCCAGCCAGGCGGACAGGGCGGTGAGTTTTGCGAGGGCTGCCGCCGACGGCCCTGCGAGAGCACGTTGGGTACCATCATGCCGAGAAAACCGATGATGCCGGATAGCGACACTGCCGCGCCTGTCATCAAGGCCGCGCTGATAACGGTCTGTACGCGCAGAGCACCGACCGAAACGCCCATGCTGGCGGCGGTATCCTCACCCGTCATCAGCACATCGAGGCGGCGGCCTGCGGAAAGCAGGAGCAGGAAGCCCGGCAGCATCACCGCCAGCGCCACCGACGGAGAGGTAAAGCCCGCTTCGGCCAAACCGCCCGAAAGCCACGTGGTCGCACTCCGCAACACCAGGTCGTCTGAAAGAAACAGGATCATGCTCGACCACCGCGCCGGAAAAATGCGCTCAATACAAAACCCAACACCAGCAGCCCCCAAAGTGCCGCCGCCGAGCAGCCTGTGCGCCACCAAAATCAGCAGGCACACCCCAGCGCGCCGGATAAAAGCCGCCGCCGGTACGCCGACGGCACCGCCGCCCGCCGCCAGCAGGGCAATCACGCCCAATGCCGCACCGCCCGAAGTACCGATCAGGCTGCGGGTCGGCGAGCGGATTCTCAAACAGGGCCTGCAACGCCGCACCTGAAGCGGACAAACCCGCGCCGACCAAAAAGCGCAGTGTAGATGCGCGGCAGGCGGATTTGGCGGACGGTTTCGTCCATGGCAAGCGGAGATTCCCACGCACTGAACCGATGCCGCAGCAGAAATAAACGGCGGCGGCGGTGAGGTGAGACAGATGAGGAAAGTGGGAGTCTCACGGTTTACACATGTCGGGGCGTTCTGCTTAGTCGGCCTTTGAGGTCGTCTGAAAGCGTCAGTTTCAATAAAGTTAAAATTTAAAACGGCAAACCGTGAAGCAAACAACTGAAGTTTACCGGCCATCATCTCCGAAGGGTCGTCTGAAACCTATAAACCGTCATTCCAGCGCAGGCGGGATTCCATCGTAAAACTTGATAACCTTTATCGAAAAACAGTTTCGAATTTTCGATGATGGAATTTCGCCTGCGCGGGAATGACGGCGGCGGGGAATGAGGTGTTCGCTGAAACATAGGTCGTCTGAAAACGCGGCCTATTTTCGCCAGCCTGTTCAACTGCCGCACCACCTGCGGCGTATCCAATCCGTAGCGGAACATGTCGTTGGCTTTCCACAGGTAAATCTTTGCCGTTTTTCGCGGCGGGCGAGCCTGCGATTTCGGGCGGGCGGCGAATGCTTTGGCACCGCCTATCATGGCGGTGTTGTGGTCGGCGATGACGATGATGTCGGGTTTGGCTGCTATCCATGCTTCGCGCGTCATCGGCTTGAGACCGTCGATGGCGGCTGCGGCGTTGATGCGCCGGCGCGGCGGATGATTTCGTCGGCGGCGGTGTTTTTACCCGAAAACGATGCGGCCGTCGTAGCTGAACAGGTAGCGTTTGCCGTTGGCGGGCTGCTGTTTCATGTCCGCCTGCCATTTCGAGGCGATTTTTGTCCGCCTGCACGCTTTTGCCGATGAGCTGCCCGATGCGGCGGATGCTTTGCGGGTAGGCGGCGATGCTGTCGTCGGGCGCGACGTTGACGGCGTTGATACCGGCTGTTTTCAGGCGGGTGAAAATGTCGGCAGGCTGTGCCATCCACGAACCGATGGCGATGTCGGGCTTGGCGGCGATAATGGCCTGACGGGTCAGGCGGCGGTGGATGCCGATGCTGGGTTTGCTTTGGTGACAGGGATTCCGCACGGTCTGGTCGCGGCCGACGATTTTCGTCCATCGAACCGAGTGCGGCGACGATGTCCGCCGTATCGGGCGTCAGCACGACGATGCGCTGCGCGTGGGCGGCGGCCGTAAGGGCGATGAGGGGCGGCGAGAACGAGGTGTTTGGGTTTCATGGAATTTCCTTTTGAGGGTTTCAGACGGCCTTGAAGGATTCTGCGTCTAACAATCCGATTAATGACGGATTTTTACGGAAAAATCTGATTGCCGCGCGTTTGCGGTCGACGGTAACGGCTTTTCAGTTCGGCTTGTCCGGCGCATATGGATTATTGGGAAAACAGCGCAACCAACGCACAAGCAACAGCTTCTGACTTCATGATATTTCTGTTTTTATCTTTAAGACTAAATGGTAATGATTTATATTTATAAAATACTGAAACATGGTTTGCAAGTTTTATCATGTCAATGATGAAAACAGGTTTTTGAGAATAGATTATTGCCGTTTTGTGCGCAATTTAATGATTTAATGATATAGGTTTGTCGATCTTTTGCACTTTTCCGCTGAATGGGCAAAGGTCGGGGCGGAGGCGACAGCAAATATTTCAGGCAGATTGCTTGCTGGTTGAGATAAAAGGCCGTCTGAAATTTTCAGACGGCCTCAAACTACTCGCTTGATATGAAGGGGGTTTATCCTCAGATTCAGAAAGACCAGAATACTTTTATATAATCCATCCAACACGGAAACCGGACTCATATGACCCATACCGTCCACCTGCAACCTGAAGACATCGACAACACCGTCCTCCAACGCCTCTGCGGCGCACTCGACAGCAACCTTGAAGCTCTGGGCAAAGCCCTCGACATCCAGATCACGCCGCCGCTTCGAATACTTTCACCTTCATGGGCGAACTCGCCCACGCCGGCCGCCGCGCCTCTGCTCGCTGCTTCAGCCGAAGCCGACAGCAAGGCGATTTGGACGACAACGCCATCCGCCTTGCCGCCGTCGAAGCCAAAACCGCCGACGAGAAACACGAAGAAAAACATCATGACCAACAATATTATTTCCGCACCAAACGCGGCAGCATAGGCGGGCGCACCCCGCGCCAAAACGGCTACATCCGCGCGCTGTTGAACCACGACGTCGTCTTCGGCCAGCCCGCCGGTACCGGTAAAACCTATCTCGCCGTCGCCGCAGCCGTCGATGCCATGGAAAAACACCAAATCGAACGCATCGTCCTCGTCCGCCCCGCCGTCGAAGCAGGCGCAAAAACTCGGCTTCCGCCCGGCGATTTGGCGCAAAAAGTCGATCCCTTACCTGCGTCCGCTCTACGACGCGCTCTACGACCTGATGGGCTTCGACCGCGTCACCAAACTGATGGAAAAAGGCCTCGATCGAAATCGCCCCGCTTGCCTATATGCGCGGCCGCACGCTCAACGGAGCGTATGTGATTCCGGACGAAGCGCAAAACACCACGCCCGAACAAATGAAAATGTTCTGACCCGCATCGGCTTCGGCGCAAAAAGCGGTCATCACCGGCGACATCAGTCAAATCGACCTCCGCGCAACGTCAAATCCGGCCTCGAAAGACGCCCGCGAAAAACTGCGCGATGTGGAAGGGCTGTATTTCACACTCTTCACCAGCGAAGACGTTGTCCGTCATCCGCTGGTGCAGAAAAATATGTGGAAGCATATGGAAGCGGTTGAGGAAGCGGAAGACAAGATTTCCGGCTGAATCGGAATTAAGTTTTAGCGGTTGGGAAAGCGGGGCTGGTTTGGTAGTTAAAAAGAATTTTTATTAAAAAATGTTTAATAAAATTGATCGGTACAAAATCAGCGTCGAAATAACGGTGAATTTGAAGGCTTCACCGATTTCATGGTAGATGAAAAATAAGAAAATATCAGCATGTATACTATCGCCCGGAGATCAACATAAATTTTTCATAATGGTTTTTCTGCTAATGTGAAGTTAGATGACTGGATTGCAAGACGGCTTTGTTTCAAGCAAAGCCGTCTTGCAATCCCGCCGATAGCTAATGCGTAGTTTCACCAGGCATCGTTGATAACTGAGCCTCCGAATCTGGCTATAAATCCACCGGCAGCGCAGCACCAAATCCTACGCCAACAGGGCTTCCACCGGCACCGGCTATTCCGCCCCTAATGATCCTACGCCACCTAGTGCGGCAGCCTTTACCCTCAATCTACCTTATTTCAATTCCAACCGCCGGAAACCAAATCCAGTTCCGCCATAGACAATTCACGTGTGCCAAATCCAGTTGCAGTTAATGTTTGTCATGAGTAAACTCTTATTAATTAAATACATATGAGTTTGATTCCATAACTTTTGTGGAAAACGCACTAAGTCGGAGTGTTTTCTTACAAAGTTTGTTCCTTATTTTGTGTTTTCTCTGTACAATTATCATTAACTTTTGTTTGCTTAAATACTCTACATATTTATTTGACAATGAGGCCGTCTGAAAAATATTTTCAGACGGCCTCACATATTATCCGGCGGACGCAGACCGTTAACGGTCAACGCTGATGCTTTTTGCGGCGTTTTGTTTGTCCAGCTGTTTTTGCAGCGTGTCGCAGGGTGTTTCGCAGTCGCACACTTTCGTCGCTCCAGCGACGAAAATCGCCGCAGCTTCCCTTTGATGGTGCGTTTGGAGAAAATATAGCCGACCGACATGCCGAGGATAATCAGCAGGAAAAAGCCGAAGCGCTAAGTAGGATGGTGTACATAGGCGGTGTCGCTTTTAGCGGATAAGTTGTTTGAATTTAGACGACATTTCCGTGCGGTAGCCGTCGCGTCCTGATGATTAAGAATACTGCCAAACCTCGCTGTTCGGCAAGGGCGAGGGCTTTTTCTCGCCTCAGGACGAACAGGCCGGTAGAGAGGCCGTCGGCGGTCATTGCGGCTATCCGCCACCACGCTGATGGAGGCCAGATTATGGCTGATGGGTTCCATTTTCTGCGGATTGATGATGTGCGATAGACGCTTGCCCTGCTTGTCGGTGTGAAAATTGCGGTAGTGCACGGAAGTGGCCGAGCGCACGGCTGTCCAATGGCACGATAATTCGCGTACTCGCCGCCTTGCAGCAACTGCGTGCTGTTCGATGCCGATGCGCCACGGTTCGCCCTGCGCGTTACGCCCTTGCCGCGTAGCTCGCCGACCGATTTCCACCAGATAATCGCGTATTCCAGGCTTTCCAGATAAAGCGCGAGCTTGTCCACGCCGAAACCTTTTGGCGATGGAGGATAAGTCCAGATACACTTCGACGGCTTTTGGCCAGTGTGGCGGAACCGTCGTTGTGCGACAGCGAAATGTTTTGTCGATGCCCACAACATCCGACGCCGTTTGATTTCTTCGGCGGAAGGGGTGCGGTAAGCTGTTTGTCCGGTCCGAAGCCCCAAAGGTTGACTCAGCGGGCCCGACCGTTACGTCCAATGCGCCGTGCGTTGCTTTGTTCAGGCGGACGGCTTCGGCGGTTACGGCTGCAAAATCGGCGGCAATAGGGCATCGGCTTGCCGGTTTCGCGCATTTTGTTGAAACGGCTGATTTCCGAATCTTCGCGGTGGTGGACATCTGCCGGTTGACCTCTTCCAGAAGAAGGTCCAGTTGGGATTTGACTTTTTCAGGGAAGGGAGGCCTTTGAGGCCGTCTGAAAGATATTTGACGGTGTAGGTCGTGCCCATCGTTTCGCCTTTGCAGCGTTCTTGTCCGGGCGGGCGGGCTGCCGGTCGCAGGCGGTCGGGATGCCGGCGCTCAGCAGAATCAGAAAGGGGATGACGAGACAAGTTTTTAAAAAGGGACATATTGTTGAATCAGGTTTGTACTGTGTTTTCAGACGGCGTATTGTATCGTAAAACCTGCCGTGGGGAGGCAAGACGGTTTTCAGACGGCCTAACGAACAGGTAAAGGCGCTTTTCCTTGCGGAGAAAGCGCCTTTTTCAGGGAGAGGGTGCGGAGATTATTTTTAAGCTGGCTTGGTTGATTTTGCCGGTTTCGGAGAATTTGATTTCTTTCACCAGACTGAATTCCTGTGCTTGCCCGTTAACGAATACAGGCGTCATTTTTCTGTGCTTCCAGCCATTGGACCGCGCTGTTGTCGATGCTGAGCGAACTGCTGCTGCGCACGACGCGCACATTGCTGATGTCGCCGTCGGTGCCGATGGTCAGACGCATCGCCACTTTGCCGGTAATCGGGGCTTTGCGCCTCGGAAGCCTTTTGGTAGAAGGAGATTCCGTTGGCCATAACGCTTTGGGAAACAGCCAGTACGGCAAAAAGCGGCGAAGGCGGTTAAAGTGCGGCGGATATTCACGATGATGGTCCTTATGAGTTGTTACGTTTGTCGTAATTTTGTTTTAAAAATATCGGATTCATTATTTTTATAATGAGTTTTTATTCGGGCTTTGGGGTCCCCGTCAAACAAGTTTCCTTGTTTTGATGAATGCACTTTTGCATTTTTGTGAGCCGGAGTGCAATAGATAAATGCACGAAAAATGCGATGAACGGTTTTATTTTTAATAGCTGATACTCTAATTGTTGACAAAATAGACAGAATTTCAACTATACTGAATCAAATCAGAATATAATTTTTCGATGTGTCAAAACGTTTCAAAATTATATTAAAAACATGATGTTGGAATTTAATTGTGATATGGCGGAGGTGTCGGGGAAAACACGGTTTGACGGTGTATTATTTTATTTTCATAAAATACCGTTTGTCTCTTTTATGCACCGATTGTTTTATTATTGCCACAGTACACCAGTCCGCTTGAAGATTTTTCGTTTCGAAGGTTGCCGGCCGTAATCCGATATCGATATTTGTGGCGTGCCGTTAAAACGGGAAGCAGCCAACCGGTATGCGATATGGTGTAGAATCGCAGCATCACGCAGCAGGTCTGCAATACCCGCCGCATACGGTTTCCGCATGGTTTCATAGATTTGAGGAATGGCAATGAAAACCTTGAAATTTACCAAAATGCACGGTTTGGGCAATGATTTTATGGTAATCGACGGCATCAATCAGACGTTCGAGCTGAAAAGAAGCGCCGTTGTCGGCGTGGTCGGACCGCTTCAGAGGCGTAGGTTTCGACCAGCTTTTGCTGGTAGAGAGGCCTTCTTCCGAATTGGTGGATTTCCGTTACCGGATTTTTAATGCCGACGGCGGAGAGTCGACAATGCGGCAACGGGGCGCGCTGTTTCGTACGTTTCGCTTTACCGATAAGGGATTGACCGATAAGAAGGAAATTTTGGTGGAAACGGCAGGCGGCGTGATTGTGCCCCGTTTGCTGGAGAACGGCCTGGTAACGGTCAATATGGGCCAGCCGCGGTTCATGCCGTCTGAAATACCGTTCGTAGCCCGATTCGGGGAGGATTCCGATGCGCTGACCCATATTATTTTTGGTCGGTTTTGGAGTCGGTGCCGGTCAGTTGTGTGAATATGGGCAACCCGCATGCCGTGATTATCGGGAGGATACGGAAACTGCACCTGTGGGGCAGTGGGGCGAGGCCATCGAGTCCCACGAGCAGCTCCTCGAACGGGTCAACGTAGGATTTATGCAGATAATCAACCGCCGAGAGATACGGTTGCGTGTTTACGAGCGCGGCACCGGGGAAACCCAGGCCTGCGGTACGGGCGCGTGTGCGGCTGTGGTGGCCGGCGTCCGCCTGGGATTGCTGGATGCGGGCGAGTCCGTCAGTGATGCTGCCCGGAGGGATTTGTTTATCAGCTGGGCGCCTGAAGGCGGCGTGATGATGACCGGTCCGGCAGAAACGGTGTTTGAAAGGCGAACTGCAATATTGAATATTAAAAAGGCAGATATGGGTTTTGATTTAGCGGCGGCTGTGGTTTATGCAGCCGTCTTTCTGATTGCGGCTTTCCGCGCGGGGATGTTCCAATGGTTTTGGGGCAGTGTGCTGTTATGGTTGGGGTGCGGCATGATCGGCGCGCAGCTTTTGCCGGGCATTTGGGGGATTACCCATCTGGGGCCGCTGTTTTTTTCCCCATCTTTATATCACTGCAGCCAGCCTGTTTTTTTCTTCGTCGATCATTGGAAAACGCCTGGGCCGGAACCTCAGTTGTGGCAGGCTGATTGCAGTCATATCTGGTTGGGTTTGTTTGCTGTCAGCAATGCGGTCATGACTTTTGGCTTTCCTGATTCTTGCGGCCGCAGTGTGGGTACCATTATCCGGGCGGGGTGAGTACCTTTGCGGCAGTGTCCCTGTTCAATCTGTATGCTTTTGAAACCGTCAAACTGGTTTTGTGATGCAGGCGGTTATCATGATGGTGTTTTACCCTGCACAGGAAAGCGGTTACGAAACAGGAAGCTTGCTTATTCAGTGCGAAGCAGCTTCAAGCCGGATTGTTTCTGGCCTTGGTTTTCCAGATGGTTACCGTAGTGGCGATGATGTTGGAAGGGCACTATTAACGAATGGTTATAAAGAAAGAAACAATAGCTATTGGTTTTTCAGACGGCCCCGGATTAAGATAATGCCGTCTCGTTTTTTTACTCAGGAACAGGATTATGAAGATTGCAAACAATATCACAGAATTGATCGAGCAACACGCCTTTTGGTCAAATTGAACAATCTGACCAAAGGATTGAAAAGCCGAAAATCGCCGTCAAATTGGAATTTTTCAATCCGGGCAGCAGTGTGAAAGACCGTATCGCCGAATCGATGATTGAGGCGGCGGAAAAAGCAGGAAAAATCCACAAAGACACCGTAATTGTAGAGGCAACCAGCGGCAATACCGGTATCGGTTTGGCGATGGTATACGCCGCCCGCGGCTACAAATTGGCGATTACCATGCCGGAGTATGAGTAAAGAACGCAAAATGCTGTTGCGCGCATTTGGCGCCGAGCTGATTCTGACACCCGCCGCCGAAGGCATGGCGGCGCGATTGCCAAAGCACAGGCTTTGGTTGACGAGCATCCCTGATACCTATTTTTATGCCGCGCCAGTTCGACAACGAAGCCAACCCGCAAATCCACCGCGAAACCACGGCCGAAGAAATTTGGCGTGATACCGACGGCAAAGTCGATATTTTCGTGGCGGGAGTCGGTACGGGCGGTACGATTACCGGCGTGGGCGAAGTGTTGAAACAGCGTAATCCCGCCGTCCAAATCGTAGCGGTCGAGCCGGCGGCTTTCTCCGGTATTGAGCGGCGGAGAAAAAGGGCCGCATCCGATTCAGGGACTGGGCGCAGGTTTTGTGCCGAGCATCCTGAACACAAAAATTTACGACAGCATTATCCAAGCTCCGAACGAAGCTGCATTTGAAACCGCCCGCGCCATGGCGGAGAAAGAAGGCATTTTTGGTCGGTATTTCTTCCGGGCGGCTGTGGAGCGCCTTGCAGTTGGCCAAGCAGCCGGAAAACGAAGGAAAACTGATTGTCGTCCTGATTCCTTCCTACGGCGAACGTTATCTTTCTACTCCGTTGTTTGCCGATTTGGCGTAACTGCATGTCGGGTAGTTTGAAAAGGGCCGTTTCAGACGGCCTTTTATAAGCGTTGCGGGCAGAATTAAAAACGTTTCGTCAATACTTAGTTGGCATCCCTGATGCGTAAAAAGTTTATGATGACGCGCTTCGGTTATCGGTTATAATGTGCGGCATACGAGGCCGTCTGAAAATAGTGTTGCAGCCCGACCTTTTTCAGGCAGCGGTTATTTCATCGTTTTGATTATCAACCGAATCCGATTATAATAACGCCCATGAAAAATATCTCCCCTCTTATTTATATCACTGTCGCCCTTACCGGTTGCGAATCGGTTTACCTGCCTTCTTTGAAAGAAGTGCCCGTGCGTCCCATCAACGTGAAACAAGGCGATACGGCGTCGAAAAACACCGGCGGGCAAAACCGGCCAGTCGAATTTCCATCTTGCTTCGAACCACTGGTCCGACGTCTCCAAAATCCGCGATGAAGCGACCCGCCTGAGTTTATCAGGTCAGCCAAGGGAAAATGACCAAAGTGCAGGCCGCGCAATATTTAAAACCGTTTCCGTATCCAGTTGGTCGGCCGCAACTCGGTTGACGACAGTATGTACGAAGTGTATCTGCGTTCGGCGGTGGACAGCCAGCGCGGCGAAATTTCAACTTCCCAGTCAAGCTGTATATTCAAAATGCCCTGCGTGGTTGGCAACAGCGCTGGAAGAGCATGACCAACAAAACCGTCCAATCTCTGCGTTTACCAACTTCCTGATGGAAGTGATGAGCATGACGCCGCTGCAATAAATTGTCGTGCCGCAAAGAGAGAGAGGCCGTCTGAAAAATTCAGACGGCCTCTTTTGATTTTGTTTTGTGTCAGTACATCATGATTTCTTGCCGAACAGGTTTTCGGCCGCCTGTCTGGCCCGTTCACGGATGTCCTCCGTAAGATATGCCTTCACTTGGCTGTATACCAAGGTAATCACGGCAATATCGTCGCTGAATCCCAAGGGGCCGAGCATATCGGGTATGCTGTCTATCGGCTGAAAAAGTATACCAATGCGCCCAAAATAATCATCTTGGCACGTTTGGGTGTATACGGTGATTTGAAAAAGAAAATAAAGCGCGTAAAGCTGACGGACGACAGGTTGTCCCAATCTGCTGGCAAAGCGTGCTAATTTTCTTACAAAACCCAGGTTCGTCGAGTTGCCCGCGACGGAAGCTGGGGATGTATTCTTCCGGAGGTGTCGTATTCATCAGAATCCTTTTGTTGTGGTACGGGAGCGTAAACAGTATAGGATGGTTGATTGAAAAGAAATGTAAGTATTTTTGAATTTTCGGGCTAAACAGATGCCCGCCGAATCTATTTTTGAGAATGATTCAGATTATATTAATGATAGCAGGTCAACATCGGTAGAAGGGCGGTATGGTTGAAAAAGGTACGAATAATCAGTCACACGAAGCAGGGCGGGCTAATACGATAGATTTAATTTGTCGTATTTTGTAAAAACATGAGATTGTTAACAGATTGCTCTGTTCAAATGCGGCTAAAAACGGGTAAATTATGTTTCGTGTAACTTGATGTAGTTTGAGTTGCAGCGGTTTTTGAAAAAGAAAAATCTGAGGAACGGACTATGCCTGTCAAATCACGCCCTGTTTTTCTGGAAATCCTGAATATCCGTCTGCCGATACCGGGAATTGTTTTCTATCCTGCACCGTATCAGCGGTGTCATTTTGTCGTAAATGCTTCCCTGTTTTGCTGCTATCTCCTGTCCGGTACGTTGAGCCGCGAGTCAGCGTTTGAAACTTACCGTGCCATCGTTTCAATCCTTTGGTTGTTGATTTTAATCGGCGTGTTACGGGCTTATCTGCACCATTTTCTCGCCGGTATCCGTTTTTATTTTTGGATGCACACAAAGGCCTTGAGCTGAATACTGCGCGCAATACCGCCAAATTGGTGTTTGCTGCCGCATTAGTGTTGACCGTCGTTTTGGGAGCGTTGTTATGGTAGAGCGTAAATTGACCGGTGCCCATTACGGTTTTGCGCGATTGGGCGATGCAGCGTGCGACTGCGGTTATCATGTTGATTCTATGCCGTTGCACTTTTTAGTGATTCTGTTTACCCTGCCTAAAGAATATTCGGCATGGCAGGGCATTTTTCGATCAAGTTTGGGTGAAAGTGTTCACCCAGGTCAGCTTCTATCGCCGTATTTTTGCACGCTTGGGTGGGTATCCGCGATTTGTGGATGGACTATATCAAACCCTTCGGCGTGCGTTTGTTTTTGCAGGTTGCCACCATCGTTTGGGATTTGGTCGGCTGCCTGGTGTATTCAATTAAAAGTAATTTGGGGGTAAATAAGGGTTTTCCTGTTCGCAAGTTTGATGCCGTGATTGTCGGCGGTGGTGGTGCAGGTTTACGCGCAGCCCTCAATTATCCAAATCCGGTCTGAATTGTGCCGTTTTGTCTAAAGTGTTTCCCGACCCGTTCGCATACCGTAGCGGCGCAGGGCGGTATTTCCGCTTCTGGGTAATGTGCAGGAGGACCGTTGGGACTGGCACATGTACGATACCGTGAAAGGTTCCGACTGGTTGGGCGACCAAGATGCGATTGAGTTTATGTGTCGCGCCGCGCCTGAAGCGGTGATTGAGTTGAACACATGGGTATGCCTTTTTGACCGCGTGGAAAGCGGCAAAAATTTATCAGCGTCCTTTCGGCGGTCATACTGCCGAACACGGTAAAGCGCGCGGTAGAACGTGCTTGCGCGGTTGCCGACCGTACCGGTCATGCGATGCTGCATACTCTGTACCAACAAAACGTCCGTGCTAATACGCAATTCTTTTGTGGAATGGACGGCGCAAGATCTGATTCGTGATGAAAACGGCGATGTCGTCGGTGTAACCGCCATGGAAATGGAAACCGGCGAAGTTTATATTTTTCCACGCTAAAGCCGTGATGTTTGCTACCGGTGGCGGCGGTCGTATTTATGCGTCTTCCACCAATGCCTATATAGAACACCGGCGATGGTTTGGGTATCTGCGCCCGTGCGGGCATTCCGTTGAAGATATGGAGTTTGGCAATTCCACCCGACCGGTGTGGCAGGTGCAGGCGTGTTGATTACCGAAGGCGTACGCGGTGAGGGCGGTATTCTGTATGAATGCCGACGGCGAACGCTTTTACGGAACGCTATGCGCCGACCGTAAAAAGACTTGGCTTCGCGCGACGTGGTTTCCCGCGCGATGGCGATGGAAATCTACGGTACGTCGCGGCTGCGGCAAAAACAAAGACCATGTATTGCTGGAAAATCGACCCGCATCGGTGCTGATTATGGAAAAACTAAGCCGGGCATCCGAGATTTCCATTCAGTTTGCCGGTATCGACCCGATCAAGACCCGATTCCCGTCGTGCCGACTACTCAGCTGCATGATGGGCGGTATTCGACCAACCATCACGGCGAGGTCGTTGTTCCGCAAGGCGACGAATACGAAGTGCCGGTGAAAGGTCCGTACGCAGCGGGCGAGTGCGCTTGCAGCTTCCGTACACGGTGCGAAACCGTTTGGGTACCAACTCCCTCGCTTGACTTTGGTGGTATTCGGCAAAGCTGCCGGCGACAGCACGATTAAAATTCATCAAAGAGCAAAGCGATTGGAAACCTCTGCCTGCCGATGCGGGCGAGCTGACCCGCTCAACGCACTCGAACGCTTGGATAACCAAACCGGGCAGCGAAAACGTTGATGCGCTGCGTCGCGAACTGCAACGCCCGTCCAACTGCACGCCGGCGTGTTCCGTACTGATGAGATTCTGAGCAAAGGCGTTCGAGAAATCATGGCGATTGCCGAGCGCGTGAAACGTACTGAAATCAAAGACAAAGAGCAGTGGGAATACTGCGCGTATCGAAGCTTTGGAATTGATAACCTGATTGAAGTGGCGAAAGCGACTTTGCGTTCGCCGAAGCACGTAAAGAATCGCGCGGCGCGCACGCTTCAGACGACCATCCTGAGCGACGATGAGAAACTGGATGAAAACATACGCTGTATCATTCAAATACCAACACCTTGTCCCACAAACCGGTACACACCAAGCCTTTTGAGCGTGGAATACATCAAACCGGCCAAGCGCGTTTATTGATGTGTTTTCAGACGACTTCTCCGTACCACTAAGAGGCCGTCTGAAAATCAAATACACCACCACACTGAACAGCCTGAACCCATAACATAAAACCATCAGGCGGTTTATGAGAAAAAGGAACACTTCTCATGGAAAAATGAGTTTTGAAATTTACCGTTACAACCGGACGTTGATGCCAAACCTTATATGCAACGTTACGAGTTGGAAACTGGAACCTACCGACGTCAAACTTTTTGGACGCGCTGGTGCGCCTGAAAGCGCAAGACGATACCCCTGTCTTTCCGCCGTTCCCGCCGTGAAGGTATTTGTGGTTCGGACGGCATGAATATCAATGCAAAAACGGCTTGCGTGTTTGACCGATTTGCGCGGTTTGAAAGCAGCCTGTGAAAAATCCGTCCGCTGCCCGGTCTGCCTGTCATCCGCGACCTGATTGTGGACACTGACCCAGTTCTTCAAAGCAATACCACTCCATCAAGCCTTTACGTCGTCAACGACAATCCCGATTGATGCCGACAAAGAGCGCCTGCAAACGCAGGAAGAACGCAAAGAGTTGGACGGCTTGTACTGAATGTACTATGCGCCTGCTGTTCGACTGCCTGTCCGTCGTTCTGGTGGAATCCTCGACAAATTCGTCGGTCCGTCCGGTTTGCTGAACGCCTACCGCTTCATCGCCGACAGCCGCGATACCATCACCAACGAGCGTTTGGACAATTTGAACGACCCGTATCGTCTGTTCCGCTGCCATACCATCATGAACTGCGTGGATGTCTCGTCCTAAACACTTGAATCCGACCCGTGCCATCGGTAAGATTAAAGAAATGATGTTGAAACGGGCCGTTTAAGAAATGATGGTTTTTGACGATATTGCCAAACGGAAAATCCGTTTTCAAACCCGCCGGGGATTATTGGAGTTAGATCTGATTTTCGGCAGGTTTATGGAAAAAGAATTCGAGCATTTGAACGACGATGAGCTGACCTGTCTGGTGGAGATATTGGCGTTTCAGGACCAAGAGCTTTTGTCCCCTGATTAACGGCAGCCGTACCATCTGACAAAGCGCACTTGGTTCCGATGCTCGAAAAATAAGACGGTCATGATCCAACGGGCATCTCCGGAGATAATGGAGGCCGTCTGAAAACGAAAATAACGGGCGGCCGGGCCGCTACTTTACAAAGGAGTCATCTAAATGTCTGAAAACAAAAGTAACCTTTGACCGTTTCTGGCTGCGAAACAGAATTACCGGTACTGACGCGACTTTGGGCCACAATGTCGTCGACATCCGGTCGTTGACCAAAGTCCACCGGACTATTTGCCTTTGATCCGGGATTGCGTCCACTGCCAGTTGCGAATCAAAAATCACTTATATCGATGGCGACGAAGCGCTGCTGTATTACCGTGGTTATCCCATCGAACAGCTTGCCGAAAAATCCGACTATCTGGAAGTTTGCTACCTGCTGATTTATCGGCGAACTGCTCACGCCTCAAGCAAAAAGCGGAATTTGAATGTACCGTGCGCCACCACACCATGGTACACGAACAGCTTACTTGGTTCTTCCGCGGTTTCCGTCGCGACGCGCATCCGATGGCGATGATGGTGGTGTGGTCGGTGCTCTGTCCGCGTTTCTATCAGGACAGTCTCGACATTACTAATCCCGAACACCGCAAAATCGCGATTTACCGCCTGATTTCCAAAAATCCCGACCATTGCGGCGATGTGCTACCGCTATTCCAACGGTTTGCCGTTCAATTATCCGAGAAATAACCTCTTATTCCGAAAAACTTCATGCACATGATGTTCGCGACGCCGTGCGAAGACTACAAACCCAATCCCGTATTGGCACGCGCGCTCGACCGTATCTTTTATCCTTCATGCCGACCATGAACAAAACGCATCCACTTCCACCGTGCGGCTGGCCGGTTCTTCCGGCGCGAATCCGTTTGCCTGTATTTCGGCGGGTATCGCCTGTTCAGGGGCGCTTCGCACGGCGGGGCGAACGAAGCTGTTTTGCTGATGCTGGATGAAATCGGCGACGTGTCGCATGTTGCCGAATATATGGAAGGGTCAAGCAGCGCAAATACCGTCTGATGGGCTTCGCCACCGCGTACCGCAACATGGATCCGCGCGCCAGCATCATGCGCCAAACCTGTTATGAAGTGCTGAAAGAGCTGAACCTGAAGATAATCCGAAATTCGTTGGCGATGGAGCTGGAAAAATCGCACTGAAAGATCCGTTCTTCGCTGAGCGCAAACTGTATCCGAATGTGATTTCGATTCCGGTATCGTATTGTCCGCACTCCGGCATTCCGACCTCGATGTTTACCGTGATTTTCGCTTTGGCGCGCAGCGTGGGCTGGATTTCACATTGGCATGAAATGATTGGCGATCCTTCGCTGAAAATCGGCCGTCCGCGTCAGCTTTTACACCGGTGCGCCGCGCCGCGATTTCGTGCCGCCGAGCAACGTTGATATCCGAATGCCCGACCATCGTAACGAAAGGAAGATGTCGGGCTGTTTGATATTATCAAACAAAAAGTTAAATTGCGCCTGTACCGTTGAAAAGCCTTGTCGGGCCGAAATACTACAAAGCAGTTTCATCCGGAAGGGAGAATGCTATCGTTCGGGGCGGTCGTGGCAGGCTCGTCTGAAAAGCAGACGGAGTTCTACTCTTTATTCACATCTTAATTGAAAGAGCATACGCCATGATGGACGACAAACCAATTTCTCTTACCTTTTCGGTTCAAACGCTCCCTATATTGAAGAGCTGTACGAACAATTCCTTTGAAAATCCCGATTCCGTAGATGAAAAATGGAAGCAGTATTTCAGCGATTTGTCGAAACAGCCTGGTGCAGCCGCAGTCGATGTCGCCCACGGCCCCATCCGCGAATCGTTCGCCAATCTGACCAAGCACAAATCCGCAGCGGCGGGTGGCATTGACGAAACGATGATGAGGAAACAGGTCGGCGTATTGCGCTTGATTTCCGCTTACCGTATACAAGGTGCCGGTGCCGCCCAGCTTGATCCGCTGAAACGTATGCCGCCGCGCAATATCGGAAGCCCTCGACCCCAAATTCCACGGATTGAGTGTGATGCCGACATGGCCGTTCAGTTCAGCATGGGGGAGGGCGATTTCTCGGTCACGACAAAATGGCGCTGTCTGACATCGTCACACAATCTGAAACAGACTTATTGCGGCCATCTCGCACTGGGAATCACATCTACATCCTGAATACCGAAGAGCGCCGTTGGTTGCGCAATTATTTTTGAGAGCGTCCTCTACGCCGCAATACAGTGCCGAACAGAAGCGCCGCATCCTGAAAGAACTGACCGCCTCCGGAAACGCTGGAACGCTACCCGCATACCAAATATGTCGGCCAAAAACGCTTCGGTATCGAAGGCGGCGAGAGCGTGATTGTCAGGGCTGAATTACCTGATCTCAGAACGCGGGTAAAAGACGGTGTGGAAGAGGTTATCGTCGGGATGGCGCACCGAGGCCGTCTGAATGTGTTGGTCAATTCCTTGGGCAAAAAGCCGGGCGATTTGTTTGCCGAATTTGAAGGCCGCGCCGAAATCAAGCTGCCCAGCGGCGATGTGAAATACCATATGGGCTTTTCAGTGCCGATGTCGCTACGCCGAACGGCCTGATGCACGTTTCATTGGCGTTCAACCCGTCCCATCTGGAAATCGTCAATCCCTGTAGTCGAAGGTCCGGCGCGCGCAAAACAGGGCCGCCACGGTGAGAAACGGTCTGCGACAAAGCGTTGCCCGTATTGATTCACGGCGATTCTGCATTTGTCGGCTTGGGTGTCAACCAGGCAACGTTCAATTTGTCCAAAACACGCGGCTGACACCACCGGCGGGCACGGTTCACATCGTTATCAACAACCAAATCGGCTTTACCACATCCGACCCTGCGCGATACACGCCTCGACGGTACTTACACGATGTAGCGAAAATGGTTTCCGCCCGGTTATCCACGTCAACGGCGACGACCCGAACGCGGCGTTTTCGCTATCCAGGCCGCGCCTGGATTACCGTAAGAAATTCGCATAAAGACATTGTGGTCGATGTGGTCTGCTTCCGCAAATGGGGCCATAACGAAGGCGACGACCCGACATTGACCCAGCCGATGATGTACAAAAAGTATCGCAGCATCCGGGGACGCGCGCACTGTATGTTGAAAAACTGGTTGCGGAAGGTATCGTAACCGAGGGCGGAGGCAGACGGTTGCATGTACAGGCTTATCGCGACGCGCTGGACAGGCGAACATGTCGAGCAGACAACTTTGAGCAGCTTCCGGCATACCCAAGTGGATTGGAGCAAATACCAAGGTAAGGACTGGCGCGAAAGCGTCGAAACCGGCCTGCCTGCTGCCGACATCGAGCGTCTTGCCGAAAAATTCACCGCTGTTCCCCGAAGGCTTTTCCCCTGCATCCGACGGCGAAGCGCGTGATCGAGCGCGAAAAGGCATGGCTGCGGGCAGTCAGCCGATTGACTGGGGTATGGCGGAAACCCTCGCATACGCCAACTTGGTGACCAAAGGTCATGGCGTGCGCATCTCCGGTGAAAGATTCCGGTCGCGGTAGTGCTCCTCGCACCGCCATGCCGTATTGCACGACTCAAAACCGCGAAAAATGGGACGACGGTGCCTATGTGCCGCTGGGCAGCAATATGGGCGACAGTGCCGCCGACTTCCTCGTCATCGATCTCTATCCTGAATGAAGAAGCGGGCTGATGGCATACGAATACGGTTATGCCTGCTCAGCACCCGACAAACTGACCATTTGGGAAGCGCAGTTCGGCGACTTTGCCAACGGCGCGCAAGTGACCATCGACCAGTTCCTGTCGTCCGGCGAAACCAAGTGGGGACGTTTGTGCGGCCTGACTACCATCCTGCCGCACGGCTATGACGGTCAGGGCCCGGAGCATTCTTCCGGCGCGCGTAGAACGCTGGTTGCAGCTCTGTTCCGAACACAATATGCAAGTCATCATGTTGTCTGAAGCGTCGCAGATAGATCCATCTGCTGCAACGCCAAGTCTTGTCTCGTACCCGCAAACCGCTGGTGATTTTCATGTCCAAACGCCTGTTGCGCTTCAAAGGCGCGATGAGTCCGTTGGAAAACTTTACCGAAGGTTCACGCTTCCGTCCCGTTATCGGCGATACCGCCAAGCGTGGCAACAATGAAAGCGTGAAACGCGTGATTCTGTGCGCCGGACAGGTTTACTACGATTTGAAGCAGGCCGTGCCGAGCGTAACTGGAAAAACGATGTCGCCATCGTCCGCGTCGAGCAGTTGCCGATCCGTTCCCATACGACGAGTTGCGCAGAATTGGCGAAAATATCCGAACGCGAAATCCGTGGTTTGGGCACAAGAAGAGCCGAAAACCAAGGTGCGTTCTACCAAATCCGCCACCGCTTGGAAGACGTTATCGGCGAAAGCCAAAACTGTCTTATGCCGGTCGTCCGAGCAGCGCATCGCCAGCCGTCGGCTATATGAGCAAACACGTCGCCCAGCTGAAACAACTGGTTGAAGACGCAATGACGCTGTAATCGCATACGGTGCGGCGTTCCGAATGAAATCACTTTCGACGGAACGCCCGCCAAACAAAAAGAGATAATGACACAACAGGTCGTCTGAAAAACAACGACCATCCGGAGACACAAATGATTATTGACGTAAAAGTACCCATGCTGTCCGAAAGCGTATCCGAAGGCACGCTCTTGAATGGAAGAAAAAGTCGGCGAAGCCGTAGCGCGCGACGAAATCCTGATTGACATCGAAACCGACAAAAGTGCGGGTTTTTGGAAGTACCTTCCACAAGCCGGCGTATTGGTTGAAATCATCGCCCAAAAACGGCGAAACCGTTGCCGCCGAGCAAGTGTTGGCACGCATCGATACCGCGGCAACCGCTTCCGCTTCTGCTGAAAACCCCAGCTGCCGCGCCTGCGCCTGAAGTTGCTCCGCCGCTGCGCAAAACCAATGCCGCCATGCCCGCCGCCGCTAAACTGGCAGCCGAAACCGGCGTGGATGTGAACGCGCGCGCAAGGTTCCGGGTCGCGACGGTCGCGTCTTGAAAGAAGACGTGCAAAACGCCGCCGCCAAAACCAGCGCCGCTCGCGCCAGCTGCCGCGCCTGCGCCTGTTCGAGCGGGCGCACGTCCGGAACACGCGCGTTCCGATGAGCCGTCTGCGCGCCCGTGTTGCCGAGCGTCTCTGGCTCTGCAACAGGAAAACGCGATTTGACTACGTTCAACGAAGCCAACATGAAACCATCATGCGGACTTGCTGCGAAATACAAAGAAAAATCTCGAGAAAGAACACGGTACCAAACTCGGTTTCATGTCTTTCTTCGTCAAAGCAGCCGTTGCCGCGCTGAAAAATATCCGGTGGTCAATGCTTCCGCTGACGGCAACGACATCGTTTATCACGGTTACTTCGACATCGGTATCGCCATCGGCAGCCCGCGCGGTTTGGTTGTACCGATTCTGCGTGATGCCGACCAAATGAGCATTGCCGACATCGAACAAGCCATCGTCGATTACGCCAAAAAGCCAAAGACTGGCAAAATCGCGCTGGAAGATTTGACCGGCGGTACGTTCAGCATCACCAACGGCGGTACATTCTGGTTCCATGATGTCCACCCCTGATTATCAATCCGCCGCAATCCGCCATTTTGGGTATGCACGCGACCAAAGAGCGCGTAGTCGTGGAAAAACGGGCCAAGTCGTCGTCCGTCCGATGATGTATCTGGCGCCTCTTACGACCACCGCATCATCGACGGCCGCGAAGCTGTGCTGACTTTGGTTGCCATCAAAGACGCGCTGGAAGATCCGCACGCCTGTTGTTGGATCTGCAAACGCCGCCAAAGGGATATAAAGCGGATAAAACAAAGCAGTTTGAAATCGGGTTGCTATCGGTTTTCAGACGGCCTGAAAACGAAAAAGGTCGTCTGAAAACGGCGGGATGTTTGAAAATCTAAGGGAGAAAGTTTGTTGCCGCCATTTTCCGTGCAGAAGCAACGGTTGAAAATCCATAGGAGTATATCCATGAAACCCATTTCCCCTGTTTCCGCTTTTGGCTGTCGTTTCCCGCTTTGGCGCGTGTGCCGCATCTGAAGGCAAGGAATATTCCGTCAACGCCTATCGACGCGCGGGGCAGAATGTTGAACAAGCGTTTTGAAATGGACAGCAACAGCAGGCATCTCCCGTCGCCCGCAGTGTTTTTGTGCAAACGTTATCTGCACGCTACCGTCCGCGTTTACAATACACTTTCACCGACAGGAAGTCAGGGAATACAGCCCGCATTCCTGCCGCCGCTGATGCGTCCGGAACCAATCGGGCTGAAATTTGAAAAAGGTCGTGCCTGACGGGCAGGCTTAGCATTTTGAAAAAGTGCAGAATAAGTTTTAACTGTTGAAGCCGCGCTTTCAGACGACCTCTCATGCAAAATATAGTAGTGGATGAACTGAACTTTAAATCAGGGAGAAGGTGACGGCCGCAGACAGCAGATAGTACGGGCGGCGAGGCAACGCTGTACTGGTTTAAAGTTAATCCACCATACCGCTGCCGAAGGTTTTTCCGCGGGCAAAAACAAGTCAAACAAAGGATCACATGTCTCAATACGATGTAGTAGTCATCGGCGCAGGGCCTCGGCGGATATGTTGCCGCCATCCGCGCCGCCCAACTGGGTTTCAAAACCGCCCTGTGTCGATGCGGGCGTCAACAAAGCAGCGACGCGCCCGCGCTGGGCGGTACCGCCTGAACGTCGGCCGCATTCCTTCCAAAGCCCTGGCAATCCAGCGAACATTTCCACGCCGCGCAGCATGATTTTTGCCGAACACGGCATCAGCGTCGGCGACATCAAAGTTCTGACGCGGCGAAAAATGATTGCGCGCAAAGACGCTATCGTAACCAAGCTCACCGGCGGCGTTCGTTCCAAAACAAAGAACCATCTGTCGGTACGGCTTATTTGGCAAAAACGGCGATGCTCACCAAATCGAAGTCGATAACAAGAGGAAAACCGTTATCGAAGCCAAACACGTCATCGTAGCGACCGGTCTGCGCCGCGTCTGCTGCCGCAGGTTGCCATCGACAATGTAAACGTATTGGACAACGAAGGTGCATTGAACCTGACCGAAGTGCCCGCCAAACCTCGGCGTCATCGGTCTGGGCGTGATTGGTTTGGAAATGGGTTCGGTATGGAACCGCGTCGGTTCGCAAGTAACCATCCTTGAAGCTATGCCGACCTTCCTTGCCGCCGCCGACCAGCAAATCGCCAAAGAAGCCTTCAAATATTTCACCAAAGAGCAGGGCTTGAGCACGAAACCGCGTGAAAATCGGCGACATCAAATCTGAAGGCAAAGGCGTGTCCGTTGCCTACCAAAACCGCCGCAGGCGAAGCTAAAACCGAAGTCTTCGACAACTTATCGTCGCCATCGGCCGCATTCCGAACACCAAAGGCTTGAACGCCGAAGCCGTCGGCTTGGGAAAAGACGAGCGCGGCTTTATCAAGGTGGAGCCCGCGAATCGCCGCACCAACCTGCCTAATGTCTGGGCAATCGGCGACGTGGTTCGCGGCCCGATGCTGGCGCACAAAAGCCAGCGATGAAGGCGTGGCGGTTGCCGAGCGCATCGCCGGTCAGAAACCGCATATCGACTTCAACAGCGTACTGTTCGTGATTTACACCTGACCCCGAAATCGCTTTCGGTCGGCAAAACCGAAGAACAGCTCAAAGCCGAAGGCGTGAACAGGCACTTTCCGGCTTCGGCGCAAACGGCCGCGTTTTGGCAATGTAAGGCAAAAGGTACGGTCAGTGTTGGCGGTTGCCAAAACCGATCGCATCTGGGCGTACACACGATCGGCCCGGTTGTCAGCGAATTCGGTTACCGAAGGCGTCACTGTGCTCGAATTCTCGCCAGCAGCGAAGATCATCGCACGCATCATCCATGCCCACCCGACCTTGTCCGAGGTGGTTCACGAAGCCGCACTGGCCGCCGACAAGCGCGCTTTGTATGGCTGATGAGGTCATAAAGATAAAAAGGTCGTCTGGAAAAGTTTTCGTGACGACCTTTCGAAAAGATGAATGTTCGGAAGCAATGTTCCGATAGTATAGAGGGAAAATAGGGCATATCAGTTGCCATTGTTCTCTTTGTCGGAATGACGATTTAAGCATTTTCTATGAATCTGCGATAGTGGGTTAAGTTTAAATTCAGGACAAGGCGACGAAGCCGCAGACAGTACAGATAGTACGGCAAAGGCGAGGCAACGCAGTACTGGTTTAAACCTTGAACCACTATACTAATCGGCGATACTATCACAGACAGCATTTGATTATGAATAAAGAAGTAATCGGTATCCTGTTTATGCGGATGGGCATCATCAGCATGTGTAGTGGCCGCGTTGTGGCAGATGTATGTGATGATGACCGAAACTTATACGCTCAACCGCTGCAAAGACAAAGAATTGGTTTTGGCGCGTGGCATTGTTGTTTATCAGTTTCAGCCTTGCTGTTTACCTGCTCTGCCCGAATTCGCGTAAAAAGGTATCGTCTTTTTATCCTCGGAGGCGGCGGCGCACCGCGTATCTGCTTTGCGCGGATGTGCTGCCGTTCAGCAAGTGAAACGACGATTTTCCGACCGCCGAAAGGTCGTCTGAAACGCACGTGGGCTGCCATTTATGGGCAGTCTCAGGGCATTCCACTAATCTAAAGGGAGAACCATGAATCTACACGAGTATCAGGCTAAAGAACTGCTGGCAGGCTACGGCTTGCCCGCGTAAGGCGGTATTTTGGCGCACAACAGAAGAAGCCGCAGCCGCTACGATAAACTGGCGGCAAATTTGCTCGTCAAAGCGCAAGTCCACGCAGGCGGACGCGTAAAGCGGGCGGCGCAGTCGTCAAAGAGCCGTGAAGAAGCCAAAGAAGTGGCAGAAAGCCTGATTGGCACCAATCTGGTTACTTATCAAAACCGATGCCAACGGTCAGCCGGTCAACAGCGTTTTGGTTTGCGAAGACATGTACCCCGTGCAAACTGAGCTGTATTTGGGCGCGGTGGTTGACCGTTCTACCTGTCGCATCATATATCGCGGTTTCGACCGAAGGCGGCGTGAAACTGGAAAAAGTCTGCCGCCGAAAACCCTGAAAAATCTTC